>Ga0306871_1000764_pt1 | contig 11940 bp, 7 predicted proteins | sample AntRauMeHopE1497_FD_190447 | JGI IMG/M metagenome (GOLD analysis project Ga0306871, IMG submission 190447) | Saline lake microbial communities from Rauer Islands, Antarctica - Metagenome Hop E1 #497 (v2) (version 2) | ecosystem: Environmental > Aquatic > Non-marine Saline and Alkaline > Saline ... | reverse complement strand
AGCTGCGGCCCCGCCAGCCTCTCGTCCTCGGCGAGGTCGGACGCAAGCGACCCGAGGGCCGCCCACCTGGGAGCGAACCGCGCCAGGATGTGGTCCCGCCACGAGCTTGGAAGGTGTGGCGCCTCCCTGATCTGCCTCTCCGCGGCCGCTTGCGTCGCGGCGGCGGCGGCGAGCTCCTGCTCGAGCCCGGCGAGCATTTGAACGGCAAACTCGTCCGCCAGCCTCGGCCGCAGCGCCTCGCACGCCGCCTCCACCCTGGCGAGGGAATCCATGGCGGAAATTCCTGCGCGAGGCTCGCGCGGCCTGGGTTTGGGAGTGCCGAGTGCAGGGCGCTGAGTGGCTGGCCGGTCGCAGGCATGGTTCTGGCCGCGCGCAGGGACGCATCTTCTGCGCGGCGCGCTCACGCGCGCAGCACCTTGGCGAGGATGGCCTTGCCCTTGCACTTGGGTGCGGCGTCGAGCACGGCGGTGCGGGAGGCGACCCAGGCCTTGGCCTCCTTGCCGGCGGCCGGGCTCTCGCAGAGCGTCACGACGGAGAAGGCGCCGCGGTTGCTCGCCATGGCGGCGGCGAGGGCGGCGTCCCCGCGGTCCTGGATCGCCCCGAGGAGCGCCGCGGCGAAGCTGGCCTTGGGCTTGCCCCCCTCCTCCAGGTGCTTCCGCTCGCGGATGAGCAACTTCTTGATGAAGAGGGCCGCCTGGGGGTGCTCGAGCATCTCCCGGGCAGTCGCCGGGACGGGCTCCTCGGGCTCCTCCTCCTCCTCCGCGGCTGCGGCGTCGTCCTCCTCCTCGTCGTCGTCATCCTCCTCCTCGCGCTCCTCCTCCTCGTCGTCGTCCTCATCCTCCTCGGACTTGGCCTTGGCCGCGTCGTCGCCGGCCTTCTCGGTGTCCTCGTCGTCGTCGCTGTCCTCGTCGTCGTCCGACCCGGACCCGGTCGAGGCGGCCGAGGAGGAGGAGGCGGCCGCCGCTGCCGCCGCGCCGTGCGGCTTCGCCGGCTCCTCCTGCCCCCCCTCGGCGAGGCAGGCCTCGGCCGCGGCGGCGAGGACGCGGTCGTCGCCGCCCTCGACGCCCAGGGTCCACACAGCCTCGAAGAGCACCTCCATGCCCGGGCCGCTGATGAGCATGCGCGGGGCGGCGACGCAGACGGCGTCGGCGATGGCGGGGCCCGCGGCGCGGAGGAGCTCCTCGCTGCGCTTGGAGGCCTCCTTCTTCGAGGTGGGGATGAGCTCCTCCTCCTCCTTGGGGGCCGCGGCCGCGTCGCCGCCGCCGGCGACGGCCTTGTCAAAGGCGGCCGCGGCGTCGCCCTCGGTGGGCTCCGACGCCGCGGCGCCGCCCGCCTTCGCGGCCGCCTGCGCCTTGGAGCGCTTGGCCGGGACGCCGTACTCCTCGAAGAGAGGCCGCTCGTCGGGCGCGAGCCACGGGCCGAGGGGCCGGAGGAGCTGGAGGAGGACCTTGCGGCCGGCGCGGTCGCGGGCGAGGCGGGCGACGGCGTGGGCGTCGACGGTGTCGGCGAGGCCGAGGGGCTTGAGGAGGGTGGTTGCGAGCATCTTGGTGTCGTCCGTCACGGCGAGCGCGCGGGCGATGATGAGGGCTCCGACCTCGTGCGTGGCCATCTCCAGGACGTGGTCGCTGATGCGGCGGCACGCGACCTTGCGGTCCTTGGCGGAGCCGTAGCCGAGGGCGGCGCAGGCGGCGCGGCCGCCGTCGCGGGAGGCGGCGAGGGCGACGATGGCGTCGCGGAGAGGCTGGACCGCCGCCTGGGCCTGGCGCGGGAGGCGGCCGTGCGTGACGGCGAAGAGGTTGGCGGCGGCGCGGTGGAGCACGGTGAGGCCGAGGAGGGCCTTGTCGGCGGCGCGCTGCAGCACCTCGTGGAGGGCGGCCACCACCAGGGCGCGGGAGCGGGCGGCGCCCGCGGGGGACATCTCCTCCTCCTTGGCCAGGACGCCCTCGAGGGTGCGCTCCGCCGTCACCTCGGGCACCGCCTCGCGGATGTGCCGGAAGGCCTGGCCGAACAGCTCCTGCTCCAGCTGCCACCGCTGCCCGCCCGTGAAGCCGCGGGTCCAGCCCATCTCCACCACCACCGCCCCCTGGGCGTGCGTCACCAGGCGGGGGAACTGGCCCTTGAGCTCCTGGAACACGGTGCGGCGCGCGGGGCCGGCGCCCCAGCGGAGCATCTTACAGATCAGCTGGTGGCCGTACTTGGCCTTGGCGAGCTCGAGGACCATGCCCTCGCGGCTCATCTCCGCGGCCACGGCGATCTGCGCCTCGGCGGCGCCGTGGCGGATCGCGCTCTGCACCACCCGCGACGCGTCGTGCTTCATCACCAGGTCCCGCACGTGCCCCTTGATCAGCCCCATCAGCTGCTCGACGAGCTCGCGCCTCTTGACGCCGGGCGTCTGCTTCTCGCGCAGGATGTTCCAGATGCGCTTCGCGCGCACCAGGAGCGGGGCGATGCCGCTGGCCTCCATCGCGATGTCGCGGCGGAAGCGCTGGGGCTTGGCCCCGGCGCCGTCGGTGGCCGCCCCGGGCTTCCCCGACGAGGGGCGGGCGCCGTCGCGGCTGGGCCGGCCTTCCCTTCGCGGCGCCTTGGCCCTTGCATCGCGCGTCACCTTGCCCTCCTCTCTGGGCCGCTTGGATGCCATCGTGACGCGCGCCTCGCGGTGCTGTGCGGACTAACCCGGCGCCGGGCCGAGGAAAGGGCGGAAAGGCCGCTCAAGCAGAGCTAGCGGCTCTACTCCAGGTTTCCGTGGAGACGCGGCCCGCAGCCGTGCGCACCGCGCCTCCAGCGCGCCGCTGACGAGACGGGGACTGAGCAATCGCCCGGGCGGAGCGCCACGGCGGAAACCGCGCGCGGCGGACCGCGGACCACGCGGGCCGTGGCCCGGCCGGCAACCGCCCGGGATCCTGCCCCCCAAGCACCGAGCGCCCATGAGCTGAGGCACATGGCAAGGGACGAGTCCGACACGCTGCTCAGGCTCGCGGCTGCCGTCTCCAAGGCGGACCAGAGGGCGGGGTCTTTGCAGTCTCGGCTCGACGCATCCATGGCCGCCGCGGCGGCAGCGTCAGCCGAGGCCGACGCGGCCATCAGGAAGCTCGCCACAGAGCGCTCCGAGCTTCGGCGGGAGCTGGCGGCGGCCCGGACGGAGGTCCTGGCGCTCCGCTTGTCAAACTCGCAGTTGCTGCGCGAGGCCGAGCTCGGCCCGGCGGCGGACGCGGAGCCCGCCGAGGTGGTGTGGCTGCGGCGGCGCGTCCTGGAGCTCGAGGACGCGCTGGAGGAAGAGCGGAGCGCCAGGTCCGAGCTCGAGGCTGCGGCGGGGTCGGGGTTCGACGACCGGTGACGGCGTGATCGCGGCCGGCCTGCCCGCGCGCCGCGTGCCCGCGCGCGTGTGTGTGCTTTCCGCGCTCGTGCGCGCCAACGAAGCGGTGCAGCGGCGGTGTGAGCGTGCCGCGCGGCGGCACCGGAGCTCGTCCGGCGGCTTCGACGGCACCCCCGGCCCTCTCGCCATCAGTCCCACACGCAAGCGAGGGTTGTCACGCGGACCCCGCCATCCTCGCCTTGGAGACGCACCTGTCGACGCCGTGCTCCTCGTACTCGGCCTTGGTGATCCAGAAGCTGTCGCGGTCGCGCATGATGTGGGAGATGTACGACGCCCCCGCGAAGACGAGGTGCTTGCGGAGGGGCGGGTCCTTGACGGTGATGTTCATGGTGCGCAGCGTCTTCTGGTTCCCGTGCGCGATCTCCTCCAGGTAGCGCCGCTTGAGGTCGTGCTCGAGGCGGGAGGGGAGGCCGGGGTACATGGTGGAGCCTCCGGAGAGGACGATGCTCTTGTAAAAGTGCGGCCGCAGGTCCATGTCCGCGTCCTGGATCATGTCGAACACCATGTCCGACAGGCCCGCGCCCTCCACGTCGATGAGGTGCGGCGAGAAGAGCGCCTCGGGCGCCTCGAACCGCTCCCGCCCGACCTTGATCTCCCGCCCGTCCGGCAGCGTGTATTGCTCCACCAGCGACGTCGTCTCGGCGGCCAGCCGGCGCTCCACCTCGGGCTCCATCGCCACGTACGCGAGCTTCTCCTTGAGCTCCTGCACGGTCTGGAAGTCGGCGGAGCGGTTGAAGGAGTATCCGCGGAGCAGGAGCAGCTTGATCACGTACCGCGTGATGTGCCGCCCCGCCACGTTGAGCCGCCTCGTCAGCGTGGGGATGACCGTGTTGTCGTACACCGCGACGACGTGCGTGACGCCGTCGCCGCTGTCCACCACCACGCCGGTGTCGAGGCCCTGGCCGTACAGCGTCAGCAGCGCCTGCCACCAGACCTGCACCCCGCCCATCTCGTACTTCTCGAACATGGTCGTCAGCATCCGCTTCTTGTTCCGCTCCGGGTTCATGGGCGGCTCCGTCAGCATGAGCTTCTTGCCCTTGGGGTCGACCCCCAGGCGGTCGTAGAAAACGTGGTCCCAGATCAGCTCCATGTCCTCCCAGTTGTTGATGATGCCGTTCTCCACAGGGTACGTCACCTCGAGCGCGCGGCGCATGTCCGCGGCCTCCTGCCCGACCATGACATCCTTGAGCTTGACATCATCACCGAGCAGCGCCTCCTCGGCGCGCAGTACCGGCCTCCCCACCATGGACGGGAACACATGCTTCGGGAAGTTCTCCCCGGCGAACCCGGCCTTGACAAACTGCGCGGCGAGGCAAGACAAGGGCGCAGCGGCGGGGTGGCGGGCGCGGATTCCGCGAGACGCGGCCGGAGCCCGGCGCGGCACCAGCAGCGCGGATCACGACCAGGCGCATGCGATGCGGCGCGAAAGATCCCGGCGGCGCGGGCCCGGCCGGGGTCCGGCCGCCCTCTCTCTGGCGTCTGTGCCGGGGGTCGTCAACTTGGCGGGCGCGGAGCCCTCACCCCTGTCCCGTTGTCGCAGACGAGGACATCCGTGTCCACCGCGGCGCTACCAGCCGATGCGGCAGCCATCGGCGGCGGAGCCTGGGGTGCTCTGTGCGCGCGGGCGTGGCGGCCGCTCCGGGCGGCGGCCGGGCTCGCGAACAGAGCGCAAGCGCGGCGGCTCGCGCACCCCACACCGCGCTCAGGCGCCGCACCCCGCCGCCAGATGGCGGCAATCGACATCGCCGATGCCAAGGTCAACCAGCTCGTCGTGGAAGCCATCACCAAGGGGCTGGAAACCGTCCTGCACGAGCGGCTCGGACCCGAGCACCTGCGCTCGCTGGAGTCCGAGGCGCCGAGAACGTCCAAGGACGCCCGGTTCGGCCTCATGACGCCGACCCTGGGCAAGCTGCGCCGCGACATGGCCGCGTGGACCCGGGAGCCGGACCGGCCTCTGACGCTGGAAATTCACCGGCGCTGCGACTCCAAGGGCCTCGAGCCGGGCGCGGGCGCCCGCGAGTCGCTCTCCGAGCGATGGGTGTTCGCGTTCGCGCGCTCGAGGCGCGAGTCCGGCGAGACCCCGATGCCTTCGGGCGAAAGGCTGGCCACCGAGCTCCGGCGGTTCCACCTGGCCGCGTCGACGCTGCTCCGCTCCATCTTCGCGACCGTGGTGGCGGTGGAGGCGCCGTCGGAGGGCGGCGAGGGCGGCTCGATCACGTACCGCCTGGTGGTGTCGCACCCGTCGCGGGAGAGCCCGCACGCCGCTGCCTTCCCCGACGGCGCCCGCGTGCACACGCACCAGCTCGCCGGGCCCCGGTCGACCCTGGGTGCCATCGTGGTCAGCCTTGACGCAAGGAGCCCGGCGCCCGGGCCCGCGGGGCAGGCCGGCGCCGGGCCGGAGAGCCTCCCGCTGACGAGCCTCGTCCAGGGAGACTGGTTCACCGAGGGCGGCGGCGCGCGCGCCGAGTGGGCCGAGAGGAGGGCCCCCGAGCCCATCGGCGTGCCTGCCCACGCCCGCGGGCCGGAGGGCCCGTCCCGCGCTGCCGCTCGCACGTCCGTGGCGTCGGCGGCCGAGATGGCTGCCATGCTCGCCGGCCCGCTCCGGTGGTCCCCCAAGCTCGGCCCCACCCCGGCGCCGACACACGCGCCGCCGTCCCTTCCTGGGCCGGGCTCGGACGGCCCGGCGGCCGGCGCCGCCGCCGGGCCGCGCCCCCACGGGCGAGGGCGTGCTGAGTCGGTGGCGGTGTTCGGCGACCTGCCGCGCACGCCGGCGAACCGGCCGTCGTCGGCGTCGTCGAGCCCGTCGATGGGGGCCACGTCGCAGACCTGGCTGGGCCGGCGGGAGTCGTCGGGCGCGTCGCTCGCGGGGCAGCCGACAGAGCGGGCGGCCTTCTCGATCAAGGCCGACGCGTCGGCCGGCATGCCGTCGCTTGACCTGGGCATCGCTGCGTCCCCGGCGGCGGGCCCGACGGCGGACCGAGCCGGCGCCGCCGCCTGGCTTCGCCCGGGGACGCCGGCCAGCGCCGCGTCCGACGGCAGGCCGGGGCACGCGTCGGTGGCGCCCGCGGGCACGCCGTGGCGCGGTCCAGCGATGGGGCACGAGGCGCCCGACGGACTGGCGGCGCTGGACTCGGGCCCCGCCCTGCTCTCGGGCGACGCCGCATCCTCCCGCGGGGCGGCCACCGAGTCACGCACCGCGAGCATCCAGCCGAGGCCGGACGCGGCGTCGACGCGGCCGGGCCGCGCGGCCGCCGACGAGGACGACCAGGGGTGGGGCCGCCGCCGAATCGCGCCCTTTGCGGTCGGGTCCGCCGAGGGCAGCCGCCCCGCCTGGCTCCTGGCGGCCCTCGCCTTCCCGGGGGACCTGTAGCCCGCCCTCCGCGTGCGGCGAGGCGAAGGGTGCGAGTCGAATGTGTGTGGACGGGTGGCTACGGCCGGCCTGAGCGCCCTGAGAGCCCTTTCCCAACACCGCCGCACTCTCCCGGCAGCTCTGGCGCACGCACAAACACGCCTCACCGCAGCGGCGGCAGCCTCCCCTGGCCCGCCTCGTCCGGGACCTCTCCCAGCGCTCTCCTCGTGGCGTCCGGCACCACGTCCATGCCCCCCGCGCGCCCCTGCCACCCGGCCTCTCGCTCCAGCATCTTCAGCTTGGAGCCGTCTGGGCGGGCGGGCGCCGCGGCACCGCGGGATCTAGGCCTCCCGCGCTGCTGGGCAGCCGCCGCCGCGCCGCGGCCCGCCGCCGCCGACGACGACGACGCGTGGCCGCCCGCGCTGCCGCGGCTGAGGGGCCGCGCCGAAGTCCTGCCCGCCGCCTTGGGGGACGACCCCCCGCCGTGCGGCGCGCCGCTCAGGTGGGCGCCGCTGGCCGTGAACACGCCGGGGCCCAGGCCGGCCGACGCCGTCGACGGCTCCCCCATGGCGGCGTCGCCCCGCCCCGCGCCGTTGTCCCGCACGTCCACCACGCAGAGCGTCTCGACCGTGACCATGGCCTTGCCCTCCTCCGCCCCCGCGGCCTCCTCGCCGCCCTGCCCCTCCGACGCCGCCAGGGCCTCGATCTTCCCGCCGGCGTGGACGTACACGTGCCGCACGTCGCGCCGCCGCTCCAGCGCCTCGGCCAGGGCCGTGACGCCCTCCCTCCCGATCCTGTTCCCACGCAGGTCCACGGCCCGCAGCGCGCAGCGGTCGTCGGCCAGCAGCGCCGCCAGGGCGCGCGCCCCCTCGTCCCCGATGTCGTTCCCGGCCAGGCCGAGCTCCTCCACGTCGCGCCCCGCGCCGCGAAGGGACGCGGCGATGGCGTGCGCCTCCTCGTCGCCAAGGAAGCTCTCCGGCAGGAGCACGCGCCTGGCCCCGCCCGACGCCGACGCCTCGCGCACCGCGTGCACGTACCGCAGCAGCGTCCGCCGCCGCGCCTCCTCCTCGTCCGACAGGCGCCGCTGGGCGCGGGAGGCGCCCTCCTCCGCGCGCCGCGCCTCCTCCGCGGCGTCCCCCCGGGCCTCGGCCTGCGCCGCCGCCTCCTCCTCGGCCACCTGGAGCAGGCCCAGCACGTTGGCCAGCTTCTCGCAGGCGCGCTCCTTGAACGACGTGCTCTTCTGAGCGCGCCGCAGCCACTCGTTCATGCCGAGGCGGCGGAGGAGGTCGCCCCCGCTCGGCCTGGCGGCCCGGAGCGAGAGCCCCCCCCCGCCCTGCTTGCTCTCGACGTAGAACCGGCCCTTGCCGCCCCCGGCGCGCACGCCATCGGCGTCGGGCTCCTCCGACTCCGCGGCCTCCTCCGCCCCGCCGGGCCCGCGCCTGCCCCTCCCGCCCGAGGACGGGCCGCCGCCGCCCGCCGCTGCGTCCCCCGCCTCGACGCGGCCGCGCAGGGCGTCCCTCTCGGCGCCCGCCTCGGCGAGCTCCTGCGCCTTCTCCCGCAGCGCCTGCGTCACCACGCGGTTCGACTCCCCCACCCGGGTGAGCTGCTCCGCGAGCTCCTCGGCACGCTGCGTGGCGGCGCGCAGCTGCGCCTCGAGCCGCTTGATCTCCTCCCGCTGCGCCACCCGGCTCTCCTCGTCCGCCTGCATCTTGTTCAGCAGGAAGGTCAGCCGGCCGCTGAGTGTCCGCACCTTGTCCTCCGCCGCCTTGCGCTCCTCGTGCTCGCGCAGCTTGGACCGCACCTCCTCCTTGGACCGCGCGGCGAGCTGCCCGTTGTGCTGCCGGAGGGCGCGCATCTGGTCGGCGAGCTCCTTGGAGGCGAGCTCCGCCTTGACGCGGAGCTGCCCCTCCCGCCCGTTCTCCTTGACGAGCCGCCCCGCCTTCTTGCGCAGCGCCGCCAGCTCCGCCTCCCTGGTCCTCACCGCCTCCACCGCCTTGGTCTTGCCCAGCTCCGCCAGCTTGAGCCGCTCCAGGAGCTGGAACACCTTCTCCGCCATCTCGCGAAGCTGCTCCCCCGCGTCGCGCGCCTCCGCCTCGAGCCGGACCCGCTCCGCCTCCACCGACTCGATCTTCCGCTGCAGCTCCAGGTTGGCCCGCCGCAGGTTCCCCTCCTCGTTCGCCAGCTCCTTGTTCGCCTCCTGCTGCTGCGACTTGGCCCGCGCCTCCACCTGCAGCTGCGTCTCCAGCTCCACCACCTTGCCCGCCAGGCTCCGCAGCCGCTCCTCCAGCGCCGCCGCCTCGTCCTGCGCCCGGCGCTGCGCCTCCTCGGCGGACTGCGCCTTCTCGAGGAGGGAGTACTGCTTCTCCTTCCGCACCCGCAGCTGCTCCTGCAGCGACTCGATCTCCACCTGCGCCTTCCGCTTCAGGTCCATGTTCTGCGAGCGGAGCGCCTCGGCCTCCTCGCGCAGCAGCCGCAGCTCCTCCGCGCGCAGCCGCCCCTCCCGCGCGGCCTGCACAGCCAGGTCCTCCTGCGTCCTCGCGGACGAGAGCAGCGAGTCGTACTGCGACCGCAGCGCCTCCAGCTCCTCCCGCAGCCGCCCGTTCTCCTTGCCCAGCTCCCCCGCGCCGCGCTCCTCGCCCTCGAGGAGCCGCAGCAGCTCCGCGTTCTGGTCGGTCAGGATCTTCAGCTGCCTGTCCCGGTCCGCGGCCTGCTGCTGCGCCTTCTTGAGCGCCGACGACTCCGCCCGGGCCCGCGACTGCAGCTCGTAGTTCTGCTCGCGAAGGCGCCGGGCCTCGTCCTCGGCCGCGAGCTTCTCGAGCTGCAGCCGGTTGCTCTCCTCTTCCACCTGGTCCAGCGAGCGGAGAAGGTGCGAGTTTTGCTCCTGCAGCACCCTGATCTGCTCGTCCTTCATGCGGAGCGCCTCGGCCGCCCTCGACTCACGCGGGGCGGCGCCACCGCCAGTCGCGCCCGCCCTTGACCCCGCTTGCGAAGAGGCCATGCCCGTGGCGCCGTGCGGCCCGTCAGGATAATGGCCGCTCGCGCCAACCGACGCCGACGGGTCCATCGGCCGGCAGCCGCGGGGACCTCGGCAGGCCCGGTGGGTGAGAACGCCGCTGCGCTCAGCCTCAGACCGCCCGCCGGCCTGTGATGCTCTGTGCCGTGCGGGGCGGGCAACGGCTTTTGCCGCAACGCAACGAGCAGAGCCGAGACTGGGCGCCCCGCGAATGCTCCGTAGCATATTTGGGTGTGCGGTCAGATCCCGCAGTCTCCGGGCCTTCCACCGCAAGGCCGCCTTGCCGGCACTCGGCGCCCCGCCGCACGTCCGGCCATGGACGACAGCCAAGGCGATGCGGGCCGGCTCGAGACCAAGGACCAGAGGAAGGCCCGTGTGGCGCAGCATCGGCAGAATGTGCTCAGCCGGATGCAGGCCAAGGCGAAGGAGCAGCGCGTGCACAAGAAGGAGAACTTCCTGTGCCCCGTCGAGTTCGAGAACACGTGAGGCCAGCGCACGGCCAGGGAGGGCCATCCCACGGCGTCGAGCCGCGCGCCCCCGCCGCGCGCGCACGCGTGAGGGCGACGGCGAGGCCTGCCCGCCCCGCCACCGCCTGCCGCCGCCGCCTCGGCCCGCGCCGCCCCCTCGCAGGCTTCCCGACGTCCCGCCTGAGCCGAAGCTGATCCGCTTCCCGCACCTGGCGGACAGGGCGTACCGGTACAACGTTCTCGCCGGCTCGTCGGCCGAGTCGGTCAGGCGGCAGGAGCTCCTGGTCGACCCGATCCTCCCGCTGCCCCTCGCGACTCTCGACGAGGACGAGAGCGTCGTGCCGGTGCCCGTGGGCCTGTTCCTGGGGGCGCGCAAGCGTGAGGAGCTGTCGGAGCCGCAGCGCAAAGCCATCGAGGCCCACAAGCGGCGCCTGGACCCGCTGGACCGGGACGTCACGAGCGACCGCCTGTCCCGTCCGTTGGCGCGCGCGGGGATGGACCGGCCCGAGGCCCCGTCCACGGACTGGACGCACCTCCGCACGGTGTTCCAGAGCGACCTGCACAGCAGCGTGTACCAGCTGGCCGACCCCGCGGAGGTGCAGCAGGAGACGCTGGCGATCAAGCTGGCCAAGGCCCGCAAGGCCGCGGCTGGGGGCGCCTCGGCCGTGGACCGCGTGCGCGGGACGTTCGGGGACGCGGAGCGGTGGGACTCGCTCGCGGCGTCGGGGCGGCTGTCGGAGGCGAGGCACCCGGACAAGGCCAAGGCGCGCCGCGGCGTGACGGCGGTGTCGGTGACGCAGCTGGTGCCGGACGCGGCGAGGTGGGAGGAGTCCCCGCTCGCGGCCATGTTCGACTCGGACCCGGCGGCGGGGTCGGGCGTGGGGGAGGAGGGCGGGGGCGTGCTGCTGCGGCAGACGCCGGACTGGGCGCGGCGCGGGGTGAGCATGGCGGAGGACGGGCTCCCCATGCAGGCGTTCGTGCGGTCGGCCGTGGAGGAGTCGACGGCGGACGGCGGGGAGGCGTGGGTGCTGGGGCAGCAGTGCACCGGGCGGGTGATGCCGTTCGACGCCGGGGACGAGCACATCCTCGTGGCGACGGAGCGGCCCATCGACCAGGCGCCGGCGCCCGCCGAGGGCGAGGCGGCGTCGGGCGCTGGCGCGGCGCCGGCCGGCTGGGCCCCCGTGGGGGCGTCCATCCAGCTGGTGCGGGCCCGCCCGAGGCGCCGCCCCGGCACCGAGCCCATCGGCGCGGCGGAGCCCGGCCACGTGGTGAGCGTTGCCCGCGAGGCCATGTCGCCCGACGACGCCGACGCGCGGGAGGAAGCCACGCTCCCCCTGTGGTCCGAGGACCCGGAGACGGACGCCGTCATCATGCACGCCAAGCGGGCCCAGAGGCGGCTGCAGCGGGCCAAGGCCGACGCGGAGCGAGCCAGGCGCCTCAGGGCGGCGGGAGCCTCCTCCTCCTCCTCCTCCTCGTCCGCCCCTTCCGGCCGGGCCGGCCGGGCCGCTTCGTCGGCGCTTCCCAGGCAGCCCGCGAGGGCTCTGGTGACAGCTCCGGCGGACGCCGCGAGCGACGGGGCCTCGAGCGACGGCGAGTTCGAGGAGGCCGCGCGGCCGAGACGGGATGCGGAGGACCGGGCGGCGGCGGTGGCGTCGGGGCGGTCGGCGATGAGCGCTGCCATCGGCGGGCTGTTCGACGACGACGACGACGCGGACGAGGCGTGAGCCGAGTGCAGCCC
>Ga0306871_1000763_pt1 | contig 11948 bp, 7 predicted proteins | sample AntRauMeHopE1497_FD_190447 | JGI IMG/M metagenome (GOLD analysis project Ga0306871, IMG submission 190447) | Saline lake microbial communities from Rauer Islands, Antarctica - Metagenome Hop E1 #497 (v2) (version 2) | ecosystem: Environmental > Aquatic > Non-marine Saline and Alkaline > Saline ... | reverse complement strand
GAGTAGTGCTCGTCGGTGAAACCGCCGGCGGTTTCGCGGGCGGTGGTGGAGGTGGGTGGGTCGTCGTCGCGGGGCGGGGGCGTCGCCGGCGCGGCGGCGGCCGAGGAGGAGGAGGAGGACGACGAGGAGGACGACGACGAGGAGGGGGGCTCGGGGCACATCGCGAGGGTGCCTCCGGCCGCCGCGGCCTTCTCGGGCCGGGCGGCTCCCGCCGTCGCGCGCCGGGCGATGCCCTCCCAGACCCGCCTGTGCCCGCCGTCGAGGATGGCCGTGTAGCCGGCCGCCTCGCCCCCCGCCGCCGCCGCCGCCTCCCGCACCTCCCGGTAGAGCCGGTACAGGTCGACGTCGCTCCCCCCCGGCTCGAGCGCGGTCCCTCCGAGCTCCGCCACGAGCTCGGGCATGGGCCGTGGGGAGTACGCCGCGTGGAAGGCCTCCAGGTCGTGGAGGAAGAGGAGGCGGCGGAGCGGGGGCGGGAGGGCGGAGCGGCGGTGGACGAAGAGGGCCTCCGAGGCGACGACGGCGGTTTCGGCGAGGCGGGCGTCGACCACTCTCGGGTCGACGGGCCGGGCGACGTCGTCGGCGCGGCTCTGCCAGGCGGCGTCCTCGGCGTCCTGCTGCGCCGCCCAGGCGAGGCGGAGCCGCTCGGTGCTGACCGTCTCGGCGTCGGCGGGGAAGAGGCCGCCGGGGGCGGGGCCGGCGCGGCGGGGGAGGCCGTGCCGCCCGGCGTCGTCGCCGGCGGAGGGTGACCGGCGGTCCCAGGGGTGCGGGCCGTCGCAGCGGATCGCGAAGCGCAGCGGGTGCACGCCGTCGTCGGCAGAGCCGGCAGAGCCGGCAGAGCCGGCGGGCGCGGCCTTGCCGGGCGGGGTGGCGGCGTCGTCGGGCTTGGGCTTGGCGGCTGGTTCGTCAAAGCCGATCGCAAAGGGAAAGTCGACCCGCTGTGCGCAGGTGACGTGGAAGCAGCAGGGGCAGTGGACGGCAGAGCAGGCCGCGAGGACGCCGCCGCTGCCGCTGCAGACCTTGCAGCGGGTGGTGCGGCCGGGGCCGTCGTTCTGTGCCGCCTCGGCCTCGGCGACGGCATACTCGGCGGGGACGTCGCGGCCCGCGTTGGCGGGTACCGTGGACACGGCGTGGATGTCCTCCCAGCCGTCCGGGTCGCCGATGACGACGTTGGGGAGCCACAGGGAGCAGGAGAGGTGCGCCCATCGGTCGGGCGCGCCCGGCACCACGGGCGTTGTCCGCTTCATCGCCCCGCCCTTGTTCGGGCAGAAGACGCACGAGGGGGGGTCGTCGGCGAGGCCGAGGGCGCAGGGCTGGCAGTGGAAGTCCCCCGCGGGGACCTTCTCGACGCCGTAGCAGAGCTGGTGGACGCACGTGAAGCAGCCCTCACAGATGATGATGAGGTTGCCGGCCTGGCTGTCGTCGCGCATGCAGACCTCGCAGCGCCACCGGGTGTCGTCGTCCGCCCGCTCCTTGAGCTCCTGCCGGTGGTTTTCCCACCGGACGCGGCGCGGGAGCTCGGGCGGCACGATGGCGAACCGGGGGGCGGCGGGCAGAAACGTGCCGTGGGCGTCGCGCCGGAGCACGGGGGCGGGCGGCGGCGTCCCGGCGCCGGGTCGGGGGGGAAACCCCGTGTCGCCCGGCTTGCGCGGGGCCACGGGGTCCGAGAGCGGGCCGCCGGCGGGCGGGGCGGCGGACATGGTTCGGGGCGGGGCTGGCCTGCGGGCAAAGGGGGCGGGAAGCGGGGAGCAGACTGGCACAAATCCACGCCACATGCACGATTTGCTGCCCTGGTGGCGTCGGGGCGCGACGGGCAGACCGGGAGCGCGAGGCTTGCCGAGGCTGCGAAACACGGCCGGCCTGCCCGTGCGCACCACGCGCCCCAGCCCGGCGACACGGCTGTCAGCGCGGCATTGTGGTATCTGCACCCAATGCAACCTGTTTGGCATAGACTGAGGTCCAAAGCGCTCGTGCCCGGCGCTGCGGGCGGCGAGGCGCAAGGTTGCACGCCCCATTCCCCCGTCTGGGCGCGCAGGCGGCCCGCTCTCGGACCACAGCGTCCCCAGGGTGTGCGGAACGCCTGCCCACGCCCGAATGGCAGCGGGCCCTGCCAAGCGTGGGGCTCCGGGAGCTGCTTGCCTCACTTGCTGTCGCGTCGGGGCGAACCCGTCCGACGTGGATCGGCCTTCAGCGGCCGCACAGGACGACTGGGAGAGTGATCCGCCGGCCGGAAGGGGTAAGCAGCCCAAAGTATCGGATTGACACAGTCCGACTGGTGCTTTGCGGTGTGTGAGGGCGCCGGGGGCGTGTGAAAGCCTCGGGCCGGCAGAGCGGCGGCTTTCCTGCCGCGAGGCGAGCAAATGGCCACAGCACGATTCTGCCCGGCCGCGCGTCCCAGGCCGTGCTTGACCCGAGGTCGTACCAAAGACCTCGCCAGGACCGTCCAAAACGGCCGCCACGGCGGACTCCGGCAGCGCCGCGCGCGTGGAGCGCGCGGCGGCGCCTTGTCCGTCCCCAGCCGTGCAACCGGCCGCCGAGCCATGGAGCCGACTCGACCTGGACCAGGCCGGCGAACGGGTTAGCGCAGAATGCTGCATGGCATCCCCAGAGGACCTGAGCCCGCCGTGGAGGATGCTGCTCTTCGGCGACGCTTCGCCGACGCTGGTGTTCGGGCTCCTGACGGGGAGCCCGACCGAGATCACCCTGATCCGCACTAAACACCTTGCCCTAGGTGATTCCGACGGCGCGCCGTCCGGTATCGAGTCCATCGCGGAGCCGCGCGTCAGGCGCGAGGTGAGTCTGCGTCACGTCAGCTGCGACGGTCGTCCCCGGGACGCCTTGCACCGTTCGGGCGCGCTGGCTGCGTGATTTCGCGTTTGCACGCTCATTGCCTCGCCATTTTGCGCCCCGCGGCCCGCCGCAGGTGTTCCTCGGGAACAAGCGCGGCGACATCCTCGGCTACGCCGCCAGCTGGTGGAGCAAGGAGGACCACGACAAGCACCTGGCAGGTGAGGCCAACCTCCTTAGTCAGGTGCCCAGGCGCGGCGCTGGGGTGCCTGCGGCGGCGGACAAGCGTCGGGCAACTGTTCCTGCGGCGCTCCCTTGGCCCCCCGCCCCCGAGCGTTGCTTTTGGCCGACGGCCGACCCACGCAGCCACACATCTTTGAACCGTGCCGTCGCCGCCGCCCGTGCCGCAGACCGGTCCCAGCCCATCGGGCGCTCGCTGTCGCAGCGCCGCACAGAGGTGCACCGCGACATCGCGGGTGTCTACCGCGGCCGCAACGCCTCGCTGGAGGCCGCCTTTGCCGAGCACGGGGGCGCCGCGCGGGGCCCGGCCCCCGGCCTGTGGGGCCGTCACTACCTGTTCTGGCACAGGGGACGGCCGCTGACGCTGATCATGGAAGTGTTCAGCCCGCGGCTTTGCAAGTGCCTCGGCCCCGCTGCCGCGGTGGAGGACGGAGCCCCCACTGCCGATGTCGCTGAATGACACTGTGTGACCGCCACCGCCCGCGGAATGGTTGGAATATGTGCGGCGAGTCGCGTCACAGCGTTGACGGGCAACGAAGGCTCGCTGTTGACGGGCAACGACGGCTGGCTGTCACGCGATGAAGCCCGGACACACGCTTGAAGCGTCACGCAGGGCCGGAGTGAGGGCCCCATCTCGGCACGAGGGGCGAAGCTGGGCGGCCGGCCGCTGCCGTGCCGTCAGCGGCGCAGCGGCCGCGGCCCGGACCGTCACTCCCCCGCCGGCGCCATGTGGGCGGTGAGGGCGAGCCGCTGGCTGGTCCCGACCCGGCCGCTGGACGTGACGGCGAGCCGCCTCGATCGTGCGGGCTCGCTCATGCGTCTTGCCGCAACCACCGCCCGCCTCCCGTGCTCCTCGGCAAGAGCGCACAGCCACACCCGGACGGCCGGCCCTGCGCGGGCAATTGCGGTCTCGGTCCATTCCGCTTCCGTCACCGTGCGGTCCGCGCCTCGGCCCTCCCCAAACAGCCGCTCGACGCGGCACGGCTCCACCTCCGTGCCCTCTGGCACGCCGGACTGTGCGGCCCACGCGCGGAACGCCTCCGCCGCGTCACAAAGGCGCAGCACTCCGCTCCCCGTGACATCAAGCAGCAGGAACGCCGCCAGTGACGACGCCGCACCTTGCCGCAATTGCTCCCGACGAAGCACCTGGCGGCGCAGGGCCCGAACCAGGACCCGTCCCGCGCGCTGGCGCTCGGCCGCGGCCGCCGCTGCCGCAACCTCTCGCGCCAGTGCGGCCTGGCGGGCGCGGGCGGCGCGCAGCCGCTGTCGGCACACGAACTCTGCGATCTGGCGTCGCGCCGTGCGTCGTCGGTCCATGCTTTCGCCCACAAAGCTCGCGATGCGACCCCGTGCCGCAAGCCTGAGGCGGAGGGCCGTTCTCACAAAGCCGGCAAGGCGCCGCCTCGCGAGGTGCCGTCGCCTCGCTCCTCTGAGCACAAAGGCCACAATTCGGCGCCGAGCCGTCAACCTGCGGCGCAGCTCCCAGGCCGCAAAGGCCGCGAGCCGCCGCCCTGCCGCGAGCCTGCGCCTGAGCCTCGATGTGACAACGGCGGCCGTGACTGCTGAACGCACGGTGCCTGCTGCCCGGCGCCGCACTGCCGCGAGCTCGCGGCGCCAGAGCGCCGCCGATGCAACAGCCTCTCGCAGGACGCTACGAGCCCATACCAGGTCAATCTGTCGCAAATAGGGATGACGGATCAAGTCCTCCGGGGAGCGGCCGTTGCCCTGCTGCCGGCTGGGCCGAAACCGCCGCATACGATCACCGGCGCGGCGCAGCGGCGAAACCGTACCTCGCGACCGCGCTAGCAGCCCCTCGCGGGCCGGGACCAGCGCGCGGGAAGGGAGCGCCATCGGCCGTGCGATGGCAGCCGCCGTCCCCACCAGGCATCCCGCCGCGTCAGCCGCGGCGGTTTCCGCTTCTGCGAGCTGCATCGCGCCTGCAGCGATCGTCCGCTGCCGCTCTTCCCAGCGGGCGTGCTGCCCCGCAAGGAGGGATCGCTCTTCCTCGGCGGCCATTATGGCTCGCTCCATGCCGGCAAGGCGGGCGTCCAGCACACAGGCCGCAGCGGCTGCCGCCTCGGCCACCCGGCGCGCCTGCCCGCGGGAATCTTCACTTGCCATGGCTCGCCGCTCGCCCGCCAGGCGCCCCGCCGCCCGGGCCGAAACTGCGTCCTGGACCCACCACTCGGCGAACCGGGAGTGTAGGTCCTCTCGGGCCATGCCGCCCCGCTCCCTACGCTCGCGGCGGCGCTGCGCCGTGAAGGCGGCAGCCTTGAGCCCGAGCGATCGACTAATCTCGTCCCGGGCCTTTGTCGCGGCACGCTCCAGCCTCCTGGCCTCCCACGCCCTGTGCTCTAGCCAGTGCTGCCGCAGCTGCGGCACTGCGCCCAGCAGCGACAGATCGTTGACGTCGAGACCCGCGAGCGGGGGCGACGGCTCGGCCAGCGGTGACGACGTCTCGTCGCCTGTGAGCGACGCCCTGTCGGACGCCCTCCCGCGCGCGGCCTCGGCCGCCTTGATCCCGCGTGCTGTGGCGAGCGCGTCGGCCGCCGCGATGTCCGACGGCCTGACGCGCGGCAGCGAGGGCAGCGCCACGAGGGCCGGCCTTCCAGCAGAGCTTCCCGTGGCTTCGTGGCGCGTCACAACCATTGCCGGCTCAGGAGGATGAGCGACGCGGCCCATGTGGCGACTGCGGGCGGACGCGCCGCGGGAGGAGGCAGACTCCGTCTGGGGCAGCGGCCAGCTGCGTGGACCGCGCGCGGCAGGGGAGCGCTGCGCTGACGCCTCGTCATCGGAGCACGTGGCAGAAGCTACCGAAATCAACGGCCATGGCGACGGCACCGGGTCGGCTGGGATGCCGCCTTGCCCCGGGCTGTCGCCGCCGCCGTGGCCGGGCAGCGCACAGCTGGCGAGCTCAGCCAGGGAAACTGTTGCAGACGCCGCCACCCCGTGATCTTGTTCTGCCCAAGCGCGAGACGGCTTGGTCGGGGCGAGCAGCGACAACATCGTAGTGGTGGCGCCAATGGAGGCGCCAGTGACGAACCCGCTGGTCCCGCCGCCCGGCTTCGCCGGTAGCCTCCTGCGAGCCTTGGCTGCGCTTGACGAACGAGGCGCCGCGTGCGCCCGAGCCGTGCCCATTTTCGCACCGGTTTGTGGCTGCTGGTCGGTGCCGCGGGCCCTGTTGCTGAGGAGCGTCAGAGTCGCATTCGCTCGTGCCCCCGCAAACCGGGTGCGGGTCGTCGGGCGGTTGTCCAGGCTGTCACCACCGCCAGTCAGCGAGGCACGTGCTGCCACGGGTGCGCAGGGCGCCGACGAGATCGAGTGACGGCGCCGTGCGACCCGCCGAGCCGGGGGCCGTGGTGATCCGTCTGGCCGCAGCATCAGCCGACGCACCCGCTCCGGCAGGGTGCCCCGCAGCGTCCCGGCCCGTCCCGGCGAGGCCTGCGAAATCACCGAGCGGCTCCGTGGGCTCGACGCCATTGGGCCCAAACGCCAGCGCCACGTTGCCGCCGCCGGCTTGACTGCGCCCGCCGGCAGCCCACAGGCCCGAGAGCGGAATAACTGGCTGCCGGCTCGGTCGGTCGCCGTAACCTGCTCCTGTGGACCGCCCTGCGCCCAAGATCGCGTGCCTCGAGTCGCGGGGCAGGCTGACGGCTCTGCGCGGCGCTCTGCCGGCGTGGCGGCCTGGTTTGACCCGGGTTCGAATTTCGGACCACTTGCAGGCCGAAACGGCGGCTGCAGTTGCGCGGACATGGACGTGTTTGACGACCTGGCGGAGCTGTCGGCCGGGGACGCGCCGAACACGCGCAGCGGGCGCCTCAGGCGAAGGACGGCGTCGGCCGATCCCGCACCCGGGCTGGCCGTCATCTCTGGGAACGCTACCTCTCAGGTGAGCCGCCCGCGTCGCAGCCGCATGCCTACGTTCGAGAGCCTCGGTCCTTTGGTGGTGCCGGGCATCGGGAGGGGGCCGACCGCCGTCCGGCAGCTTGAATTGCAAGGCGGCCCTTGCTCGCCGACATGGGCACCTGCCCCACCCCCCCCGCGCACCAAACGGTGCAAATGTAACGTATCGTGCCCCTCTTGCGCGGTTGGGCGCTCATGCTGCGGCTGCGGGGCCTTCGCGCCCTCGGCGCTGGTCGATGCGCTTTCAAACGTGCCCGCCTTTTCTCGCCGTCTCCGCAGGGTTCCGCGCCGCGCTCCAAGGCAAGAGGCAAACGTGCACGCCTTCGGGGAGATGCCGCCGCGGGGGGCGCGCCCGAGTCCGTTCTGGCGCTCGCGGCACACGTCCGCACGGCCGGCCGCCAGGCCTCTGACGCCTCGTCCACCAGCTCTGCATCGTCGGGCCGAGGCCCACCGGCGCGCAAATCCCGGCCGTCACGTCGCAAGGCATCGGCCCCTGGGGCGGACGCCGGCGGCGGGAGCCGCGGCGCACCGGCGACCGAGCCGGCAGAGCCGGGCGACGGGAAGGCTCTGCCGGACACGGTGGTGAAGCCGGCGGCGACGGAGTCCCGCGCGGCCGGCGGCACCGCGGGGGACGGGGAGGAGCAGGAGGCGGGCGGCCCCGAGGCGGCGGCGGGGATGGGCTGGGGCCGCCGCTCGCGGAAGCGGGGCCGCTCTGCCGGCAGGGGAGTGTCGACGTCGTCCGTGGAGGACCCCGGGGCGGTGGAGGAGGATGACGCCGACTCTGACTCCGACAAGGTGCGATCGTCGTCGTCGTCGTCAGCGGCGGAGGCGCCCGGCCGCGGCCGGGCGCGCGAAACCGCCGGGCGCACCACGGCGGCGGTTTCCTTGCCATCTCCCGCTCCAGCAGAGCCCGACGACGCGGCAGAGCCGGCGGACGGGGAGGCGTTGCCGAGGAGAAGCAAGCGGTCGCGTCGCTCGTCCGGCTCCCGGGCGTCTGACCCCGCCCCGGTCAGCGAGAGCGACGAGGCGGAAACGGACGGCGAGGAAGAGGAGGCTGAGGCGGGGAAGGAGGCGGCCGGGGCGGTGGAGTTTGAACGCGGTCTGCCATCTGGGGGGTCAGCCGCTGCCGGGGCGTCGCGCGAGGCTTCGCCGGGCCCCGGGGACGAGGCGGACGACGACTGCGCCGGCGACAACGAGGAGGAGGAGCATGAGGAGAAGAAGGAGGACGACGACGAGGAGCAGGAGGACGAGCAGGACGACGACGACGAGGAGCAGGAGGACGAGCAGGACGACGACGACGCCGTGACCAAGCGACGCAAGCGCGCGGGCGAAACCGCCGACCCCCTCGGGCCCGGCTCGTCCGATGGGGACCGGTCCGCCAGCCCCTCGCCGCCCAACCCCTCCCCGCTCGGAAGCGACGACGACGACGACGACGACGATGCCGGCGTCAGCGCACTGGCTCCCGCGCCGGTGGCCGCAGCCTCGTCCTCGTCCTCCTCCTCCTCCTCCTCCTCCTCCTCCTCCGCGGCAGACGCCTTCGAGCGGCGCCAGCTCCTCGGCGACGGCTCTGCCGGCGTCTCGGCAGAGCGCCGGCTCCAGGCAGAGCTGGAGGAGTCGTTCCGCCGCGCCGGCGTGGTCCGTCTCGCCACCGCTCCCGTGCCCCCCGGTGCCAAGGATCTCGACTTCACGCACGGCTCCCGCCTCGACTACGCGCCCCGCCTCGGCGCTGACGTCATCGACTACTACCGGCTTCTCGAGGTGAGACACCCCCGACGCTTCCAGCAGCCGCCGCGCCGCTCCCCGCCAACTCTCACCCTTTCCCCCCCCCCTCCTCCCCCCGCCCACGACCACCACTCCCAGGCCCAATACGTCGTCGACCCGGAGTACTTCACCGGCGCGCAGACCGAGATCACGCCCTCCATGCGAGCAGTCCTCGTCGACTGGGTGCACTCGCTGCACGTCAGCTGGAACCTCAGGCCGGAGACCCTGTACGGCGCGGTGCAGATCGCCGACCGATTCCTCAGCGCACGCACGTCCTCCCGCTCCCGCCTGCAGCTCGTCGCCATCGCGGCTCTGCTCATCTCGTCCAAGCTGGAAGAGCAGCACCCGCCGTCCCTCGCCGACTTTGCCGGGTCCTCGCGCGACACCTACACCGTCTCAGAGATCCGAAAAGCAGAGCTCCGCATCTGCAACTGCCTCGGGTGGCGCCTTCGCGGCGTCTCGCCGCGGACCTTCCTCGCTCGCTTCCTCGACGCGGGAACCGCCAAGTGCGGCGATAGCCAGGCAAACCTGACCAAGTTCTACTGCGAGCTCGCCCTGGTCGAGGCGCGCTTCCTGCGGTACCCGCCCTCCCAGGTGTGCGCGGCGGCGGTGTACGCGGCCCGGTGGCAGCTCGGCCTGAGCTCAGGGGGCAGCAGGTGGGGTCCGACCCTGGTCCGCTTCACCGGCTACTGCAGGGAGGAGGTGCACGGCGTCGCGAGGGAGCTGCTGTGGGCGCACCGGGACGCCATGCGGGGCCGCTTGCGGTCCGTGCCGACCAAGTACTCGGACAAGCTGTATGCCAGCGTCGCCAGGAGGCACGCGCCCATCGCCGCCACGTCGCCGGACAGCCCGGCAGAGGTGCTGGAGGAGTTTCCCGCCGACGAGCCGACGCACTCGTGCGCGGGGGGGGCGGCCAAGGCGGGACGGAGGTGACGGTGGCTGGCAGCAGCGGAGGGCTGAGGGCGAGGGCTGGGATCAAGCCGGGTCGATGGGGACAGGGGCAGCGCGGCGAGGGCCGGGATAGGGGGATGCCCGAGCCGCCGAGTGATGTGCGGCCAGAGCTTGCCGCCACGGGCTCACGGCTTCCATCACCGGGCACGAAGAGTACGGAAATCCTTGCCTGAGATTGGTTTCCGCTTGGGACCGTTTTTTTCTAGCCGACAGCGCGTGCTTGTCGCATCAGCTGCGGCCAGACCAAGCAGTGGGATACGGACGTACAAACGAGACTCGTTCGAGACGCGGGGCAGAACCAGGCACAGGAGCATCATTCAGGCCATGGCCGCGCTGCCGGCCCTCGAGCTCCACGCCGCCCCACTCAAGCACGCTCACACGGCCGCTTCCCACGCGCGGCACATCCAGCCGCTTGCCCCCGTCGAGCGGACTCGCGAGCAGATCACGGGTCCACGACAGCGGCGCCGCCGATCACACAGCCTCCTCCGACGCGAGCACCACGTACACCCGCTGGCACGACGACGCGCCGACCACCACGGAGGCCGGGCCTCCGGCTGCCGCCACACCTGGCACCACTCCCACGCCCGGGGCCGTCGCGTCGGCCTTATTGCCCTCTGACCGCGTCACCTCGAGGCGGGCGAGGCTCCACTCGGCCTCCTGGCTCAGCAGCGCCGCACGCACCAGACCCGTCCCGCCCCCGCTGCCGCCGCTGCTCTGCCCCTCCAGCCGCGGCTGCCAGTACTCCACCGTCTCCTGTGCCATGCGCTCGGGCATCCCCACCTCGTCCGCTAAACTCGCGGACAGCAGCTCCGCCGCCTCGTCCCGACGCCACACCACCGACCCTTCGCCCCGCCGCAGCGACTCGCCCCACCGCCCCCACGCCGTTGCGGCGTCGACGTTGGCCTCCCAGAACAGGTGCCCGTACGCCCGGCGACACGAGCCGGCGCCCACGCGCAGCAGCGTCGTGCACGGGCCCTTTGGAGACGGGGCCATGACGCAGTCGCTGCCGGCGGACCGGACGCGCCATCACACGAGGCTCGAGCCGTCGGGGCTGGCGTCGAGGCCGGCGTGGGGGAAGGCGTGTGTGCCTTTCCAGAAGGGGGCGGAGAGGCGGAGGGAGACGCCGACGGGGCCGACGGCGGGCCGTTCGCCAAGGAGCTCGACAACGGGCTGGCCACATCGTTTTGACAGCACCACCACAGCGGCCCAGCAGCTGGCATCATCATGTGCGCGGTTCTACCTCGTGTCACTGGGCGCGGGCGCCGGCCCGTCGCGGGGCCGCGCCCACAAACCGGTGCATCTTGCCGCCGCGATCAAACGTCCGATTTTGCGCGCGCGCCACGGCACGCACTGGGCCGCCCTTCCGGCCGCCGCCCTTCCGGCCGCCGCCCCTCCGGCCGCCGCCCCTCCGGCCGCCGCCCCTCCGGCCGCCGCCCCTCCGGCCGCCGCCTCAACCCTTGGTGATCGGCATCACGTTCGGCCGGCTCGCGAGGTCCCGCGGCACCCGCTGGTAGCGCGCCGCCTCGGGGTTGAACTCCGGCGTCTCGACGAACTGCAGGAAGAGGTTGGCCAGGCGCTTCCGGAGCGACTTGAGCGACTTCTGCGGCCGCCCCCGCGCCAGCAGGTCCGCCTCCCTGTCGATCAGCTCTACCGCCTCCCGGGTCAGGCCGCAGTCGAATTCCTTCACCGTCCACTTCACCTGCAGGAGGACCTTCACTCTCGCCTCGGCGGCCCTGCCGCCCGCGGCCCCGGCGGCGGTCGCGGCGTCGTCGCCGTCCTTCCCCTCATCCTCCTCCTCCGCCCCCGCGAGCCCGTCCGCCGCGCCCGACGCCAGGAGCTCTGCCGGGGACGACGTCAGCGCGTCGTAGAGCGCCTTGAGCTCTGCCGCCCGGCGGCTGAAGGGCGTGTGCACGACGGCTACAGAGCCGTCGCCCGCCTCCCACCTCTGCGGCTCTGCCATCGAGTCGAGGGTCCTCCCGACCCGCGCCGCCCTCGCCGTCTTGATGGCCCGGGCGCGGAGTCCGTCGACGGTGGCTAGCATCGAGGTCTGCCGGGCGAGGAGGCGGGCGAGAGACTCGCGCCGCTCCTCCTCGGACAGCTCCTGCGACGGGGGCGGGTGGGTGACGCGGCGGTGGCGGGGCGGTGATGGGGAGGCGACTCGGCGGGGGGGCGGGCGCGCGGGCGGGGGCTGCGCGAGCCGGCGCGCAGGGCAGCGAGGCACGGGGCGCCGCTGGCGCCGGGCGTCTCTCGGTCGGCGCGTCTCTCACCGCGTCCTTGATCCTGGCCGTCTCGGCCTGCCGCCACGCCTC
>Ga0306871_1000761_pt1 | contig 11954 bp, 8 predicted proteins | sample AntRauMeHopE1497_FD_190447 | JGI IMG/M metagenome (GOLD analysis project Ga0306871, IMG submission 190447) | Saline lake microbial communities from Rauer Islands, Antarctica - Metagenome Hop E1 #497 (v2) (version 2) | ecosystem: Environmental > Aquatic > Non-marine Saline and Alkaline > Saline ... | reverse complement strand
AAATGAAAACCCGAGTTTTTGTCTCTTTCTTTTTCCCTTTGCCGTCGTTAAAATTATAAACCGTAGCTACGGCTATGCTTCGCCATCGCTACGGCTCGCCCACAGCTTTCGCTGTGTCGTGCCTAGGGAAAGAAAAAAATAAAATTATCAAAATTTTCGGGTTTTCATTAAGCATGAGTATATCATAGAAAAAACCATAAGTGAACGCATCGTAAAAGATATTGCTGTAGCCCCTTTCTTATTACCAAATACCATCGCATTGAACGAGGTGGTCGTTAGTGATTATATGCTGACCCAGAAAGGGAAGAAATGAAAAAATTACATGGTTTGCCAGATGTTGTCATAAACGGCAATGAGTTAATGGCCAAAGCAAAAAATTGGACAGGAACACTTTATTCATGGTTGTTGTTCAACTACCCGGAAGAGCTATCCATTAGAAGGGCCGGGCAAGGGTCTAGTTTCCTATATGCTAGTGTCCATGGGGCTGATTTACCTATATTCTAATTGATGGGATACCTGTAAAGAATTACAATTTTAGCCTAGTGCCTGTTATACCCATTAAAGTTGTTAAAAGCGCCGAAATAACAAGAAATACCAGTAGTGCCAATCGCTATTTTGGTGATACATTTACTAACGCCTCTGGTGCCGCGCCGCGCCGCCATTTCCTGCAATTTTAGCTATTTATACGTATTCTGGCAAAGGTCTTTTCGGGGCTTTTCCGGGAACGTCAAATTTATTGCTTTACCCAGCTCCTGAGTTCTCGCCCGTAAGGGAGTTTTATAGTCCGGCCTATGATGAGGCCGATACCGATTCTAGTGTGCCTGACCTCAGAACATTGATACATTGGCAACCTAATGGTGTTACCGATGCCCAGGGAAATGCCACCGTGCCCTTTTTTAAGGGTGTTTGCCGGCAAGGCGAAAAACGCAGATATAGGATTAGCTATGGCGCCTATTTTAAACGCAGTTGGCGAGCAAAAGAACCACTAGAAAGAGCCAGGTTATTTCATCACAGGCCCTTAGTAGTTTATTTCATCAGAAACCCTTAGTCCTGAAAATTTGAGGCAGGGCGACTTACCAATTTTGGGAGTATAGCGCAAAACAATTCTGGTAAGGTAACTGCCTCGGCCTAAAAATCTTTACTCGGAGTTAGTATTTGTGAAAAGGGAACAGTAAATTTAGCTATGAAGGCCAATTTGAAGCAGTCTACGGGATAAGTGAACCTCGTATGTTTTTTGGGGCGAGTGGTGTTGAAGTGGGACGATAATGAACTTAAAAATACAGCTATGGAAATAAATTTGGCGGTAAACAGGCAAAATAAATCAGTTGGGAGGATTAAAACTAGTATAGACCAGTTGTATACTATTAAAAAATACATTTTAGGTAAAAAGTATTTGATACCGCTTCTTGCTATTTTGGGAAGTGTAAGCTGTACGGCTCAAAGTAGCGCTGCTACGGTTACTCTTTTTGATGGTGCCAGCTTAAAGGGCTGGGAAGTCGTAAACAAGGAAAATACCAATTATTGGTCTGTTGTGGATAGTATTATCACCGGGGGCGATGGCACTATAAATATCCCGACCAACACCTATTTGCGTACGACTAAAAGTTATGGGGATTTTGAATTTCGCGCTCTTTTTCGCTTGTCCGGGGACCATAGTACCGGTTTGATCAATAGCGGCATCCAATACCGGTCCCTTATCGAAGGCAACAAGATCATTGGCTATCAGGCCGATATCGGTAAAGGGTATTGGGGCGATATCTATGATGAGCACCGACGGGCCAAATTGATCGGGGGAAACCTCAATACGCTTCAACATCTCCTTAATGAGGACGGCTGGAACAGTTACATTATTAGATGTATCGGAAACAAGCACGAACTGTATATCAATGGGGTCAAAACCACGGAATATGTAGAAAAGGATTCCAAAATTCCGTCTGATGGAGTTATTGGCATTCAATTGCATAGCGGCGGAAATGCCAAAATCGAATTTAAGCATATAACCATAACCGAGCTTTAAAATAGGGAGGCATCGAGTTTGCTCCGAAAAATCAAGTCAAGGAGGAAAAGAGGTAAATAGTTTTAGTTCGGAGATTTTAAAACAACTGTAAATCAATATTTCCAAATAAAAAATTTAATTTTCACCAATCACAAACCAAAGCCCCTTTTCGGATTGGACCCAACATTAACTGTTAAATAAAATAGATGAAAATCAATAGGGTAATACTGTTAACCGGCTTTATTATAATTTTGACTAGTCTGGGATGCGAAGAAAAGTCATCTACATCCGAAATTGGGGATAGTACAAGGAACGAATATCCCGATTACAACCGTAAGACACAGTCTTTAAGGACAGAAATATATTCTCCTGAAAAGGAATTGGCCGGGTTTCAGGTTGCCGAAGGTTTTGTAGTGGAATTGGTAGCCAGTGAAAGGGATGGTGTTGTCAATCCTATCCATATGGCATTTGACGATGCCGGGAGCTTGTGGACGCAGACTGCCGAAATGTACCCCTTAGATCCGGTTTCCAATATAGGTTGGCAAGACCTATTAAATCTTATGGATAATCCAGAGGCACAGGAAAAGGACGCCAATTTTAAAAGAATTTTTGATCTGTACCGAGGCAAGACCCAAGGAAAGGACAAAATAGTTGTGCTTTCCGATCTTTATGGCGAAGGTGGGGTAACTTCCAATATATGGGCAGACGGACTTGCCATACCCCAAAGCATACTGCCCTATAAAAATGGAATTTATGTGGCCCAAGGTTCCGAACTCTTTTTCTTGGAGGATACGGACAACGATGGAAAGGCGGACAAACGCACTCCTTTGTTTACCGGATTTGGAATTACCGATACCCATACCATGGCACATACATTGGTACGTGGTGCTGGGGATTGGATCCATTTTAGCCAAGGTGCCTTGAACAAGGGCGAGGTGAGTTCTCTTGTAAGTGATGCTAAAATCCGGTTGGATTTCAGTAAAATTGCGCGATTTTCCCTGGATTCAAAAAAAATAGAATTGGTCAGCTCGGGCCTGAACAATATTTGGGGCTTTAAACTTAGGGGCAATGGACAATGGTATGGAATGGAGGCCAATGATTTGGGGTATTCCGTGGTTCCCATGGAAGAAGGAACCGGTTTTCCGGGTATAGGCAGCGAACGTCTGAGGCCCTACCAGCCTTGGATGCCCGAGCTACATACCTTTCGTGTGGGAGGAACAGGGGTTTCGGGCCTTGCTTTTGCGGACGATCTAGAAGGGAGCTTTCCCGAGGAATGGAAAGATGTGGCCTTTATTGCAAATCCCATTACCAGTGCGATCAACGCAGTTAAAATAGTACGGAACAGTGATGGTACCGTTTCTGCGGAACATCTACCCGATTTTCTGACCTCAAAAGACGATTGGTTCAGGCCCGTGAACATGGAGTTTGGCCCTGATGGATGTTTATATATTGCCGATTGGTACAATAAAATAGTGTCCCATAACGAGGTAGCGACCACACATCCCGACCGGGACAAATCTCATGGACGTATCTGGCGCATCCGCCACGAATCCCAAAAACCCAGGGATATCCCAAATTTTTATGAGGTAAAGACCAGTACACTTGTCAATTATTTAAAGTCTCCTTCCATTTGGGCGAAACGTGCCGCATGGCACCAGATCAGTGACCGTCCTATCGAAGAGACCCAAGAACTGGCCAAAGATCTAATAGCCCTTGTTTCCGATAGTTCGCAGGATGAGGTTACCCGTATTTTGGCGCTTTGGTCGCTGGAAGGAATAAAGCACTACGACCAACCGCTCATAAAGACCTTGTTGAACACTAACGCCGATAACCTAAGAAGGGAGGTTGTCCGTTCCCTACAATCCTTTTCCCTAAGCGCCAATGTGCTAGCTTCCTTACTTTCAGGGCTGTCCAAGGACAGCAATCCCATGGTAAGGTCCCAAGTATTGAGAACCTTGGATGCGGTAAAAACGGCGAATGCGGAGACCATCGGGCTATTGGTCGGGGCCTGTAGGCCACCTCTGGAAGGTAATGCCATGGGAGGGGCCTACGAACGTAATTTTGAAAGATACCTTGCCCGGAAGGCCCTAGAGAACTATCCAAACGAACTATTGGCCTTTATTGAATCTCCCATAGCCGCCCAACATGACATCTCCAATTTAATATGGGCCAGCCAGGCCCTGCCAAAAGAAGAAAGGGAGCAGGTCTTTGTTGAGCTTTGGCAGCAAACGGACAAGAAGGATCTGGACGGGACAACATTTATACTTGTTGCCGGAATGCTGGAAAATAGGAGGGTAAGGGACATGGTGCTGCCCATCTTGGAAAATGAGGACAAGGCAGTGGAACATGTTTCGCTCACCCTAAAAAATATGGCTGAGGTACAATCCACGGAATTGACTAAGTCCCTGATGCGACCGATAGAATATTTATTGAAGAGCGAGGAGATTTCAAAGCAGCTACTAGGATTGGATGCCGTGGGAAAACTAAATATCCAAGGCTTAAGAAATGAGGTATTGCCATTGATCGACAAAACCTCAAGCCCAGAAATAATTAAATTGGTCATGTCCGCGCTTCATAGTCAGCCTGCCGAAAACAAAGCAACGTTCATCAAAATTGCAGAAATGGAAACGTTGAGTATTGAGCTGATGGCTTCCGCCATACAAACGGTGTCCATCGCAGATATAAAATCGGCCTATAAAATTCTGGATAATCGGTTGCCCAATTGGGATGTTGACGAAAAGAAAACAGTAGTCAAAATAATGGCCAATTCTAAAGAAGGAAGTCAGCTTCTAAAACAGTTGCTTGATAAAGCGTTGGTAACTCCTAATGAATTTGACCTTTCAAGTGCAGAAAAAGTATTCCAGTCCCAACCGGATGACAGAAAGGGAATACAATTATTTGACGCCGTAAAAAAAAGGACCGAGGAGGAGGGAAGCGAGATGGAGTCCAGATTACAGCGGTTTATGGCTATTGCGGAGACGGGAGGAGGTATTCCGGAAAATGGTAAAACGCTCTTCCAGGCCTGTATCCTATGCCATAGGGTGGGCAATAAAGGATATGATTACGCACCCGCGCTCGATGGATCTGCTTTAAGGGAGAACGAAGCCCTGCTGACGGCGATACTGGATCCAGATGCTGCATTGGAAAGTAGTTATGCCATATACAGGGTAACCAAGAACGACGGTAGTCAAATAGAGGGATATCTGGTCAAAAAGGATGATAGGGGCACTACCATTGGATTTATGGGCGGCAACAGCCAATTTATACAAGCATCGGAAATTAGGTTCGCAGGCTTTTTGGGAGGACGTTCCTTTATGCCGAAAGGCCTGATAGATAACTATTCGGACGAACAGGTGTCGGACCTCGTGGCATACATCAAGACCTTAAATTAGTTTAACGAACCGGATGGCACACTTTAAGAACACCTCATCTATTTTACTATGCTTATTGCTCATTCCCCTGTCCATCTTATGCAGCCAGGTACAAGAAGCACCACCTACTTCGGTATCTTATGAAAGAATTAAGTTACTGGACAAGTATGTTTCCGAAGGGGCTTCGGTAGCGGATATTAATTCTGATGGCCGGTTAGATATCGTTGCCGGCCCGCTATGGTGGAAGGGTCCGGATTTCAAGGAAGCCTATGCCTATGCGGAGGTTGCCTATTTTCCTATTACCGGGCCCGGACTTGAGGGGTATTCCACCAACTTTTTTACCTTTCCTTCCCATATTGATGGCAATTCTTGGATAGATATCCTTCAAATAGGGATGCCGGGGACGGATAGTAAATATATCAAAGACCCCGGTAAACGATCCTTTCCTATAACTGGGCAAGTACCACAACCAGAATATTTAAACGCCCTAGTAAATGTTTGCCATGAATCCCCAGTTTTGGTGGATATAATCGGGGATGGAAACAAGGAACTTCTCGCCTTTAGTGAAGGGAGATTGGTACTTGGTATTCCCGCTAAAAACAAGGGAGACGATTGGCTTGCCCTACCCATTTCCGAATTGAATGTGGAACGTTTTCCAGTGTATTCCCATGGACTGGGGGCAGGGGATATTGATGGGGACGGGCTGGTAGATATTATTGAAAAAAGCGGATGGTGGGAGCAGCCCAATGACTGGGACCTAACCACACCTTGGAGCTATCATGCCTATCCTTTTTCCCCAGAAAAGGGCGGTGCCCAAATGTATGCCTTTGATATTGATGGCGATGGCGATAATGATGTGGTTACCGCTATGGACGGTCATGGATATGGACTTTCTTGGCATGAGCAAATACGTGATACAGCTACCATAGGCTTTAAGGAGCATGTAATTATGAACCATAGTCCAGAAGATAATGCCTACGGGGTATCCTTTAGTCAGTTGCATGCCTTGGAAGTCGCAGATATTGATAATGACGGGATTCAGGATATTATCACCGGCAAATGCTACTACGCCCATAACGGGCGTGATCCAGGCGCTGAAGACCCGGCAGTTTTGTACTGGTTCAAAACCCTAAGACAGCCAGATGGTTCGGTGGAGTTTGTTCCCTATAGGATTGATGATGACTCGGGGGTGGGGAGGCAGTTTTCGACCGGTGACCTTAATAATGACGGTAAAATTGATATTGTTACATCGAACAAAAAAGGGGTGTTCGCCTTTATCCAAAGGTAGGAGGGAAGCGAACAAGAATCATTTTAATAATTAAAAAGTAAAATTATGACGAGACATTACGGAATGTTCCAGTTTAAGGAAGGCGTAAGCAATACGGAAATAGATAACTGCTTCGCGACCATGAAGGCCATGGTAGGAAAAATAACGGGGTTGTTGGAAATGGAACACGGCCCCTATGATAGTGCGGAAGGCCTCAACGACGGCTATACCCACGGGTTTATCATGACCTTTGATAGTCCGGAATCCAGGGATGCGTATCTGCCACATCCTATTCATGAGAACGTAAAGGATTTGGTAGTTCCAAAATTGGAACGGGTAGCTGTTTTTGACTTTAACGTTTAATGAAAAAATTAGGGTATGGCCATGAAAAATAAAAGTATAGTAATGCTCGGTTGTTTTGATACTAAGGCAGCCGATTTTTCGTATCTCTTGGAAGGTCTTAACGCCTTGGGTGAACCTACAATAACGATCAACACAGGGGTTATGGAAACTTCCGTTGTCTTCCCTATTGATGTGGATAATGTGTCGGTGGCCGCAGCTTCGGGTACAAGCTTAAAGGCTATCCGGGAATCGGGAGATCGCGGTAAGGCGGTTGCGTTGATGGGCAAGGGAGCGGCAGCAATCCTTGCCGGCCTTGTTGCTAAAGATCAGATCAAAGGTGTCATAGGAATGGGCGGGGGCGGAGGCACCTATATCATCTTGGAGGCCATGCAGGCAGTACCCTTGGGCATACCCAAACTATGCCTGTCTACGGTAGTAGCCAAAGACCTTTCCAGGCAGCTAGGGGTAAAGGATATAACCATGATGTCCTCGGTTGTAGACGTTGCCGGTCTAAATAGTATCAGTCGGTTATTGATACGGCAGGCTGCGGCTGCAATTTGCGGTATGGCACAGGTAAAGGAAGACACCTTGGCGACAAGCAAAAGAACGATTGCCATCAGTATGTTCGGGAACACCACCAAATGCGTAGATCAATGTACCCTACTGTTAAAGGCCAAAGGTTATGAGGTAATGGCCTTTCACGCCACGGGCGTTGGCGGATCTACTATGGAAGCCTTGATCCGTGAGGGAGTTTTTGATGCCGTGCTGGATGTTACCACCACCGAGCTGGCCGATGAACTCTGCGGCGGTATTTTAAGTGCCGGCCCAGACCGCCTTACCGCAGCTTCGGAAATGGGGATACCCCAAATAGTGGTTCCAGGCTGCCTGGATATGGTAAATTTTGCCCAAATGGACACACTTCCCCAGAAATATAGGTCAAGAAAATTGTACAGTTGGGCACCCGACGTAACCCTAATGCGTACCGATAACAATGAAAATAAGATTTTGGGGAAACAACTTGTGGATAAATTGAAGCAGGCTACAGCCCCTGTTGAAATCCTAATTCCCTTGAAAGGAATATCCCAAATTGACAGCGAAGGGGGTATTTTTTGTGACCCCGAAGCGGACAATGCCCTATTCGAATCGATAAAAGAGAACGCAAAAAACCATATTACGGTTGTTGAGGTGGACGCCCATATCAATGAGGAAGCCTTTGCTGGGATGTTGGTGGAACGCTTGTCAGCACTAATTGCATAAAAAAGGAATACATAAATGAACTACAAGCAAATAATAAAACAACATGCCAAATAAATGGACCGGGAAGGGTAACCCTTATACCCGTGAAGAAGTTAAAGAGCGATTACAAAAAACCTTGACGCAGAAGAAAGCCATTATAGGTGCCTGGGCCGGTACGGGAATAAGTGCCAAATTTATAGAAAAGGGAGGCGCCGATTTTTTAATTGTATATAACTCCGAACGCTTTAGGATTTCCGGTCACGGCTCTACGGCCGCACTGATGGCCTATGGCGATGCCAATGCCAATGCCGTAGCCATGGAAATAGGGGAGTTTGAAATATTGCCCGTTGTAGGATAAAAATGCAGCGTTACCCGTGGTTTGCCTTATATTCGGTGTCAAGCAGATTTTAACCAAAAAAAGGGCAAAACGGCGGAAAAAGATACTAAAAATGTTTCCCTAATGATAAAAATAGGGCTACGACCAGAGTATCCAAACGCTGTAAACGATTTAAAATAACCTTATTCAATCACCACGCTGCAAACAAAAGATGATGAAAACGGAACTCGAAATAAAAGATAAAACCACAGACACCGAAGGAATCAAGATTGCTCCTTTCCGGCAGCATGTCAGAAAGACCTTGCCCCACAAGCACAACAACTATTTTGAGATAATCTACCTAACCAAAGGTAGCGGTTCGCATACGGTACGTTTTGCAGGTCAACTAAGTAAGTGTCTTTGCGAGAAGCGAAACGAATGTTGAAGCAATGAATAATTCCGTTGCGACGAAGCAATCCGTTAAATTCAGGTTTTAGTTTGTATTTGACATTTGAATTTGTGTTTGAATTTGAATTTGAATTTGTGTTTGAACTTGCACTTGCACTTGACTCTTGAACTTTTTAACCCTTCTCCAACAGAAACTAAAACTCCTGTTTCCCAAATTCACTTTCAATGAACTTCGCTTTGTTCTTGTTGTTATTAAAGGTGTAGGACAGGTTCAACAGAACAACATCCACCTCGTAGACATAGTTCGTGGTGGTAAAGAATTCGCCCTCACGGAACGTGGTAATGCGCTGTTCGTTACTCTCCAACAGTCCCATATCAATGTTTTGCCATTGCAGGGTCGCTACAAGGCGGTCGTCCAAAAAAGTTTTGCGCAAGGTCAGGTTGGGCGAATAGAAACGGGAATCCTCGCCCTGTGCCGTGTTCTGGGCGGAGATGTAGTTGAAGGTAAACTGTAACGAGGCGGTTTCCGAAAAATCGACCGTACTGTTCGCGTTGACGGAATAGATAAAGGCATCGCTGTCAACGCTGCGGCCGTCGTACTCCCCGTCAATGGCATAGCTGTACAGGTTGGCCCCGATAAAGTTGGACCAGTTGCTGGTCGGTTTCAATTGGGCGCCGAGTTCAAGTCCCACCGAACGGCTATCGCCGACATTGGAATAGATACGGTTCAGGATGGTATCGTTAAAGACCGTGTTGACCCGGTTGACCAGATTTTTGACATTGCGGTAGTAGGCCGTTGCATAAAGGGAATTTCCTCCCCCGAAATTCTTGGTCATGCCCAGTTCTAACAGGTCTATGAATTCAGGGCGCAATGTAGCATCGCCTTGCTCCAAGGTCTCGGAATGTTCCCTTTCCGGAAAAGGGTTCATTTTAAAGGTCGTGGTGCGCTCCACCCGTTTGCTGTAGGCCGCCTTTAATTTGGTATTGTCCTTGAACGTATATTGTACCGAGGCCGAGGGAAACGGCTTGATGTAATCAAAGGTATAGGTGGTGTCTACCTGTCCCAGTTTGTCACGTAGGTCAAAGGTGCGGTCCATGGCCTCCACGCGCATTCCCGCGGCATATTCCCATTTATCCTTCTTGCCCGTGAGTTGCGCATAGGCGGAATGAAGGTCCCGCACAAGGTCTACTTCACTTGAGAATTCAGGTACGAGTTCAAATTCGCCCATACCGTTGTTCCTTCTTTCATACACAAAATCTCCTTTGTGGTCCAAGTTCCGATATTGGTATCCGGTTTCCAGCTGCCCAAGGGAAATGGGTTTCCAGGCATAGTCCACTTGAAACCGTATGCCGTTTAAGGGGTTGTCGTTGGTATTGAATTCCTGTTGGTAGATGATATTGTTATCCGGAAAACCTAAATTGTCGTTTACCGTAGGGCCTCCCAATAGGGTATATTCATATAAAAAGGAAGTGGACAGTCTGGAATTGTTCTTGAAGATATGCGCATAGTCAAAACTGCCCAGTATAAAATCGCTTCTTCGTGTACGTAGGTTATGGTTGAAGTATTGAAAGGTATAGAACCGTTCCCCATCCTCGGCGGGCGTAATACCGTGATTATCAAAATAGACGATATCCGCCAAACGGTCCTTTTGCCGCTTTCCTGCATAAAAGCCCAAGGAGTAGGTGTTGGTGGTATCGGGCGTAAAATCTACCGTAAACCTACCGTTGTAGTTTTCTTCGTCAAAACTTCGCTCCCCGTCGGACGGAAATTGGGTCAGGGTATCATTAATGATTGTAAAGACATCGCCTACACGTCTTCCACCAATGTCGTTGCGCTGGTAATTGGCGCCAAGGGAAATGTTCCAATCGCCCTTTATGAAGTTATAGGTAGCATCCAGGCCATAACGTTGATGTGGTTGCGCACTGTCATATGCTTGTATGGAAGGAAAGCCGCCCTTTATATTGATTTGGGCAAAGGTGCCATCTGTGGCCCCTTTTCTAGTGATGATATTGAGGATACCCGCCTTGCCCTCTGGGTCGTATTTTGCGGAAGGTGCCGTAATGACCTCCACCCGTTCTATGGCATTGGCCGGAAGCTGGTTTAACAAGGTCGAGGCACTGCCCTGAACCGGGTTGCCGTTAAGCAGCACCACAAAGCCCGTACTGCCGCGCACGCTAATTTCGCCCTGGCCGTCAACGGTAACGGAAGGAATATTCCTTAAAATATCGGTAGCACTCCCGCCCTGGGCATTTTGGAATTTTGTGGCATCGAATACCTGCCGGTCTATTTTGTTTATAACGGTGGCGCGCTCCCCCTTCACGATGACTTCGCTCAATTGATTTTCCCCGATAAAAAGGGGGATGGTTCCCAGGTCAACGGTAGCCTTCCTGTCCGCTACTTGGATGTCACGGATGGCTACGGGCCGGAACCCCATGAAAGAGGCTTCTAGGTAATAGGTGCCCTTATTCACATCGGGGATGATGAAAACTCCATCAATATCCGTAATGACCCCCATGACCAGTTCCCCGCTTCCCTGACTATAAAGCGCTGCGGTAGCATACTCCAAGGGATAGTCCCCATCCATTATTTTTCCGCTGATCTGTGCGGACGCCAGATGTGTAAAAAATATAATTGTAATTATGGAAAGCAAAGCGATTTTCATAGGAAATTAAGTTGTTGCCTCAAAGTTGGTAAAAATAACTTTCCTTTGGCTTCGGTGATGGTCTTTTTGAAAAAGTTATGGTATCATTCCGCTTTTTGAACTGTATGGGGGTCTCTTCCGCATATCGTTTAAAATAGGGCGCAAAATAGGAAACATCCGTGAAATTGAAGTGATTGGAAATTGCGGTAACAGTGAGATAGGTATCATGTGTTAAACGTTTTGCCCGCTTTAAAATATTGCGTGCAATGTATTCAGTTGGTGTGTAAAGCCCATCAATATTTTGGGTTTCAACATAATCGCTACCCGTAAAACCTCTGTTAGGGCAGCCTAGGTCATCATTCTAGATCCGTATTAT
>Ga0306871_1000759_pt1 | contig 11965 bp, 12 predicted proteins | sample AntRauMeHopE1497_FD_190447 | JGI IMG/M metagenome (GOLD analysis project Ga0306871, IMG submission 190447) | Saline lake microbial communities from Rauer Islands, Antarctica - Metagenome Hop E1 #497 (v2) (version 2) | ecosystem: Environmental > Aquatic > Non-marine Saline and Alkaline > Saline ... | reverse complement strand
CGATTATCGGATGTACGTAATGTAAAACGAACTATTCCGCCCGTGTTATTTTGTCCCTAAGCTCCCTCCATGTGATCATTTTAACATCCTGTTTCTTTATGATTTCGGAACATTCGGCACTCATTAAAAAATCAAAATCCTCTTGGCGCCACTTAGAACCATATTCCGGATGGTCAATGGTAATGGCCTGCATTTCGGCAGTATCGTAAGCGGGATGCAATAGGAGAAAATTGAGTCCGTCTTCCAGATTGTTCAAAATGTCGCTATAGACTTTCTGTGCGCCCATAGGATAGGTTTGTGCATCCATAGACAAAATACGGTCAACTATGACTGTCTTACTGTCCATAAGCTTGTTTATGGCATCGTCTTCCAGTGCAAAAACGCGCCCATCCAATAGAACGGGCAGTCCAAATTCCTTACCTACTTTCATATAGGCGGCAACAATAGCCGGCGTGCTGGCCGCTGCTCCCATGTGGGTGTCCAAATGGGTTATATATATGCCAAATTGGTAGGCTTTTTTTACTTGGTTGCGCAATTCCAGTTCCACTTCCTTAGGGTCTGCAAATTGTTGAACGCTGTCTACGGAAGCGTAGAAATAACCATGTTTATTAACAATACTGGCAACCGAATCCTTAGAAGTTACCGGTCCCCATTTATAATTTTTCCATTCACTCGTCAATGTGGTATGTATGCCAAAATCTAGCTGTTTGTTTTTTCGGGCGTATGCCGCAATTTCCGGAAACCACGAACAGGGCACCATGATACTGGCCGAGTTTAAAGGTCCCTTTTCAAGGGTAGCGATACTGGCGGCATTCTCCGAATGTGCTACACCAAGATCATCGGCATGTAAAATCAATAATTTGGAATGCTGCGGATAGCCCAAACGCTCTGCAATAGATTTTTGTTGGGCATTTGAACCCAATGAAAAAACGAGACAGGCTGCGAGTAGTAAAATAGTGTTTTTCATAGGTGTCGATTAAAATAAATGTTGCATGTCTACTAGAAATATGAAAAAGTACAAATTATCTGGAAGTCCTAGCCGTAATTTTGTTGAAATATCTAAGCCTAAAAGTGAAATGCTTACAAAATCGATTCCCCTCAAAACAGCACGTCCACATTTACATCCATTTTTTTTCGTACCTTTTTTCCAAAATATAAAATATGTCAAAGTGTTTTTCTGTATTGATTTTAATATTGGCAGCCCAAGCCACAAATGCTCAAGAGGAGGTGCGTTCCATATTACAGACTTTTGATATTGAAACTGGCGAACGAGAGACCATTTTGGCCCAAGACCAACATTTTGAAGCGCCCAATTGGAGTATAGACGACCGGTTTTTTATAATCAATCAAGATGGAAGTCTTTTTAAGGTTTATAAGGATGGAAAAAAAGAAAAAATAAATACAGGTAAGGCTACGCGGTGCAACAATGACCATGTCATCTCGCCCGATGGTAAGACTATTGCCTTAAGTCATAATGTGGACAACGGCAAAGACGGTTGGCTGACCTCCTGCATTTTTACGGTGTCTATAAACGGTGGCGAACCTGTGCGGGTAACCAAGAATGTACCCTCTTTTTTACACGGCTGGTCTCCCGACGGTAAAATGCTGGCCTACACGGCGCAAAGAAACGGCCAGTTTGATATTTATGTGATTCCGGTGGAAGGCGGAGATGAAATACAGCTTACCAATACCAAAGGCCTATCTGATGGTCCGGAGTATTCCGCTGATGGGAAACACATCTACTACAACGCCATGGATTCCGGTAAAATGGAACTTTGGCGCATGGATTCTGACGGTAAAAATCCCATACAACTGACCAATGACGCCTATTCCAATTGGTTTCCGCATGTTTCCCCTAACGGAAAACAGCTGGTCTACATTTCCTATTTGCAGCATCAGGGAAGCGCGCACCCAGCTATGAAGCAGGTAGCCCTAAGATTGTATGATGTAGCGACCGATACCATAAAAACGTTATATACATTTATAGGCGGACAAGGGAGCATCAATGTGCCGTCTTGGTCTCCGGATAGTAAAAAATTCGCCTTTGTGGAATACAGCTACTTAGAAAACGATGGCAACAAAGATTGAAATTGGTATAAGGCGAGAATACCTATTTTTTAAAATCTGAAAAAGTCGGGGTAGTTTTAGCTGTGATTACATTGAAACAAGGGAGATAACCAAAACCGAACATAATAATGAAACAAGTAGATTTAGAAACCAAAGCCACCGAAAAATTGAAGTCCGAGTTAAAGGCAATTTAAATAGTAACCGGCGCTTTATGCGGTGTGCTAACGGTCTTGTTTCTTTTGGCGGGCTATGGTTTTCTTACCCAAGAGAATAATGGCATATTTATAGGTCTAATTGGTGTTGCACCTGGTTGTAGCCTCATTCTACCCATGCAGTTCGGCACCATGAAAAAAATTAAGACCGAGTTAAAATCGAGAGGCAGTTTGGACTAATTTTTTTTCAATCAGAATGCTGTCATAAACAAATTATTACCGATATGTTTATGAATCACGTGGGATCTGCATGACAAAAACACCTGAGACATTTAATGCTTTGATAACCGAGACTCTTTGTTGGCTCGTTTTAGACCTGACAGGTTTTAGAAACCTGTCAGGTCTTTACATTATGCTATTCGGCAACTCCGTTAACGCTCAATCCATTTTTTATCAGGCACTCAGATTATCGCATTAAAGCGTAAAAAGAACCGAGTGTTTACTGCTTCAAGTTCCCCAACATTTCCTCCGTAGTTTTCTCCAAATCAAACTCCGCTTTCCAGCCCCAATCTTTCTGTGCCGCTGCATCATCGATGCTACTCGGCCAGGAATCAGCAATGGCTTGTCTAAAATCCGGTACGAAGGATATTTGGAAATCAGGCAATTGTTTTTGCACACTTTTGGCTATTTCATTCGGGGTAAAACTCATGCCCGCCAAGTTGTAGGAAGAGCGTACTTTTATATTATCAGCTTCCATGAGTTGTAGGGTGGCACGTATGGCATCGTCCATAAACATCATGGGCAAGGCGGTGTCCTCTTTTAGAAAACAAGTATATGCCCCTTTGGATAGGGCTTTGTGGTAAATTTCAACGGCATAATCCGTTGTGCCGCCTCCAGGCATGGTTTTCCAACTGATTAGTCCGGGATAGCGAATACTTCTTACGTCAACATTAAATTTATTAAAATAATACTCGCACCACCGTTCGCCGGACTGCTTACTGATGCCGTAGACGGTACTAGGTTCCATGATCGTATTTTGAGGGGTGTTCTGTTTCGGCGTGTTAGGTCCAAACACGGCAATACTGGAGGGCCAAAAGATTTTGTCTATCTTTTTATCTTTACCAAGATTCAATACATTAAAAAGCGAGTTCATATTCAGGTTCCATGCCCTCATGGGGAATTTTTCCGCCGTTGCACTGAGCATGGCGGCCATTAAATACACTTCGCTTATTTCATAATAGGCTATTACCTCTTCCAAGGCGTCGTAATCCGTGGCATCCAGAATTTCAAACGGACCGCTTTGCATTAGACTTTCGCTTCCTTCACGTATATCGCTGGCAACCACATGGTCTTTCCCGTATTTTTCACGGAGCGCCAAAGTCAGTTCCGTTCCGATCTGTCCGCATGCACCTATAATCAAAATATATTTTTGCATTAAAATATTGAGTTAAATGAAATCTTGGATAAAGATACCTTTTCTTAAAATTTGTACCTTCGTTCTATGCCAAAAATCTATTATTTACTTGCTGTGGTGTTATTTGTTCTTTCCTGTAAGGACAAGGAGGTAACCGTTGCGGATACGGAGGATACTGGCTGGGCTATAGTCGCCAATGAGCTTCCCGCTAAAACAGTATTGAACGGAAAATCCCAAGCTGTAGTAAACGACTGGGTAGCTTTTAAAAGCTTTGACACCAATTTTGACCGAGTGTATAAGGCTACCTACATAGAGGATCTTGTTTTAATTGTTGAGGATTTGGTTGAAAATCAAAACGTATTAGAAGGTTCTACATATCCCAAGGAATTTGATATTCCGCAAATAAAAGGCCGTCAAAAGGTGTTAAAAACATTTATTTTGAAGACGAAGGGCGATTTGGAATACCGCCAAGACCCTAAAACATCTGTTATGGAAATGATTGTCGCCTATAATGGGTTTCGAAACCAGTTTAATGTGGTGGTCAACAATACACTCCCCAAAGATCTCATCGCAAACGAAAAAAACTAATTGTATACTTCTTCCGAATTATTCTTGTGTCGTGGCTCGGTGTGATTCTTGTCCGGTTGTATACATGGCGCGCGCAGCTGCAACCTCGGATCTTGATGCCTTTTTTGGATCGATGTCCCAAGATGCTATTTTTAGAGCTGACTATACTATTGAAAAGTGGAATCTCCAAGAATTAAAAACCTATTGTAAACCCGATTTTGACAACGGAAAAGCTTGGGGTTTTAGCGCGGTATAGCGCAATGTCCTTTTAAGTCCCGCCGAAGATATGGTTTGCTTTATTGCGTTCTTGGACAGCCAAATGAAGCTTTGTAGGGATACAGGAGCGCTTATAAAAATAGATGGTTAATGAAAAATTGAGGCCAATTGGCAATCCGGACGCTTTTCAAATGTTTGTAGCGGATATCAAGGCGTCAGATTACTTTAACCTAAAAGTCAAAACTTTAAATCTCCAATACGAAAACCGTCCATGAATTTTGATTGTTCAAAATTCATGGACGGAATTTTTTAGGTAAAATATGCCTTTAAAAGGGTTTATTCTTCTTTTGCCGGGGCGGGTGTTTGCTTCCTGGATTCCAAGGCCTGTTTACTAAGGCTTGCAAGGTTAAAGCTAGGGTCAATAGACAAGGCTTCGTCTATAAAAACTATAGCGGCATCTATGTTACCTTGGTCTTTGTTAAATTGCACCAAGGCCTTTAGGTGTAAAAAAGCCGCTTTCAAAGATACTTCATAAGGCTGCTGGCGTTCGTAAAAAGCATATTTCATGTCTTCCTTGGCGTTTGCAATACCATATTCTATATGCGTTGCAGCGTTTGTGAAGTCGCTCAACTGAATTTTAAGGTCGGCCAATTCGTAGGCCAAATAGGGGTTGGGTATTCTTGCATTCAGGACTTCAAAGTGTTCCAAGGCCCTTTTAGGCTGGTTCAAGGCCTTTAGGGAAATTGCTTTTACCTGCACGGCCAGGTCGGAATCGGTAGCCACTTTTTCAATACCAATGGTATTCAAGGCCTGCATGTGTTGGTTCTCGTTCGCGTAAATATAGGCAAGCGTATCTTTGCGTTCCACAGAGGGCGCCAGTATGTTGAGATGGGTAAGCGCATTGATAACCCCGTTTACATCGCCCTGTAGGCGCATTTGGTCATAAAATGCTTCATAATGCTTCACAAGGTCGGTGTTGGTCTGTGCATAGGCGCTAATTCCGATTAGCAGCGTTAGCACAAGAAATAGTTTCTTCATTTGAATTATTTTTTAGGTTGGCTAAACTATTAAAATAATCCGTAAGAACTTGTTAAGGAAAGCTTTAAATGCGTTAAAAAGGAAAAGGAAGGTTTAAAAAGCTTGCACTACGATCAATTTGAGTCCTTTTGTCCAGATTAAGGCAGGCTTTGTGGATGGCAATTAGCCTTTGAGGTTCAATAGATGCCTATTTTGCTGCTATTTACTAGTTCCGTAAAGGGATAATAAGCAAGAAAATATGTTGTATAGGTGTAAGAGCTATTTCAGTATTTTTTTAAAATACGCGCCTATTGTACGTTAATGCTACCGTTTTTTAATTTTTCTGAATAAGGTCTCAAAGAGGTCGAAAGAACACGGACTATGCTTTTCTATAGTCTATAATAATAACACCCCATGATGTATTACACCAAACTAGGGGCGATTTTTTTGCCTGTAAAGCTGGTTAATAATTGGGAATAAAAACCAATGCTCTTATCGTCCTTATCTACACAGGAGCTCAAAAAACTTTTAAGATTATCGAACAGTAAATTAGTGTATAGGATAGGCAAATGGGTATTTATTCTTTTGGGGTCGTAAAGGGAATCGTCCGTAACAATGTCCATTTTAACGCGATGCCTGTGGTAATCTATGTGTACATCTGCGGCATTATAGTATTTTTTTAACAAGGCAATATGCAGCTCTTCATATTTTTTTGAGCTTTTGGGATTTTTGCAACTTAGGGAGATCAACTTATCCAATTCCATTAATATCTTCCCTTTTAATCTTGACTTTTCCATGACATATCGATTTATAAGGTTTAGATAAAGTTATGCATTTCGTCGATAACTCCTTTAAAACCAATAATATATTAACATGAAAATAAGACTTGTGTTGTGAAAATGGAAGAAATCGTTGCCAACTAACCCTATAACGGTGTGAAATCAGGGTACATATTAGTAAGAAATAACTTACAAGAATCGATTTTCTTATATATTTTACCCCTAGAAGTCTCGTATGAGGGGAGTTCCAACCCTTTAACTCTTGCTATTTCCGTGTAGTATTCCTGTTTTTCAGGATGATTTGGATGTGCCGCATTAAAGGTTTCGCCCCACTGGTCTTCCTTTATAATGGCTAGCAATATACGGATGCAGTCGTTTAAATGAATCAAATTGACGGGTGCGGTACCATCGGTAAGAAATTCTTTTCTAACCAGCATGGAGACCGGATGGCGGTGCGGGCCTATGAGTCCGCCAAAGCGAACAATGGTCGTTTGGAAATTGGTTTGCTCTCTAAACAGTTCTTCGCTTTCTACAAGTTGTTTCCCGGATTCCGAAGTGGGTTCTGGCAAAGTTTCTTCCGTAACCGTTCCCTGTAGATCGCCATAGACCGATGTGCTGCTTACAAAAACGACCTGTTTTACGGCGCTAACCTTAATATGCTCCAGCAATAGCCGCATTTTCCCAACGTAAGAAGCTTTTGGTCCTTTGCCCCTTAATTTCGGGGGAACATTTATAATAAGTGTTTCACAGCTGTTAAGAAAGTCGGTTATCGGGCCTTCTATTTCAGTGTCCGATAAGGCGATAACGAAGGGGCGTATTCCTGCTTCTTCAAGAACTCCTACTTTTTCTGCCGATGTGGTGGTGCCGCAGACGCCGTATCCTGCCTGAATCAACCTTTTTGCTAACGGAAATCCTAACCAGCCGCAGCCCATGATACCTATTGTCCTATTCAAAATTAAGTGTTTGTGTGGTTAATATAGCGTCATTGAGTATAAAGGGCATCGGTATGGCATTTTCGGGTCGTTGTGGGACCGAGAATTGTTCGTTTTCCAACAGGTCGTTGGAAGCTTCATAGATTGTCAGTTCCAAAACGGCATCCCTAGGAATTTCCAAAACTATATCCGTATAATCGTTGTTGGAGATGTAATGCGTAACAAGTTTGCCCCTATTCCGGTTTTCCAGAAAATAATCGGACAATTCGATACCGTTTACCGTAGCTTTTTTGATGGCGATATCGTTTGTAAAGAGCTCCAGCCTGTCTACATTTCGCTGTGGAACGATACAAAAATCCAGCAACCTGCTATCGCCGATTATGGTATCCCGAAGCATCTCAATTTTTGGCCCCAAAATGTTCTTTAGGTCAGCCTCGGAAACATAGGTAAAACCAGAACTGTATTTACTACTGATGGTATTCTCGGATAATTGCTCCGGTGAGGTTTTGTTGTCGCCAATATATTGTGCGGTCCAATCGGAAAGTGTGTTGTCATAGGTGGCCCATTGGGCTGTTTGGGTATCCAAATCCATCACGTACAATAAACTGGTAGGCCTTGCGCGGTCCGGTGTGAAGCCGGAGGTCATGTGTGCGGAAACCAAAAAGCCAATACATAGCAAGAAGCTCAACAAGGCAAGTGCGAGTTGGTTTCTAAATTGGATAAATATGGGTAATAATAAAAAAAAGATAAGGGTAGTAAGAAGGGTAGCGGCCACCATCATCTTAAGTCCAAGCCCTACCGGGAACATTTGAACCAAGGGCGAAAGGATAAACAAAGCGGGAAGGCCTAGAAAGACCAAAAGTAGGGCATTTGGATTTTTTTGATGAATAAGGATGTAAAGTGCTATCAATGCCCCATAAACCGGAATGATAAAAAAGGCCGCCCCTTGAAGGTATTGGGCAACCAAGCCGGAGATTACGAGCCAGAGAAAAATAGGCGCAATTAGTAAATTTGGCGTTTTTACCACCCTGAGCTTATGATAAACGTAAAAACACGCCCCAACCGAGAACAAGGTAAAGGCCAGAATATACGCATGTCCGTTGTAGGTAAAGCCATGAAGGATATCCGCATAGCTCGGATACAGCCATGTAAGGAAAGGCCAGCTATAATAGCCAACTACCCCATTGACCACAAGGGCCACCAATAAGGGGAGGAAGCCTTTTAGCATGTCCTTTCCGTTTAGCACATTTTTTTTTATACCAATAATGAGGAAGACGGTAAAAAGGAGGACGGCCAAACCTAGCATAGGCCATATCCATTCAAACGGATACGAAACCATTTTAAAGAATGGCACGTTAAAATAGACGTAGTCGTTAAGGCTTTTCATGTTACCAAGGTCGGCTTCACTAAAATGCCTTAGTAAAGGCATCAAATAACTACCTTGGTGGGCAAGGGTATTTCTATCCAATCGTTCATAATTGTCCCGTACGGTATGGTAATCAAAATGGTCGTCTATAAAGGCAAAATTAAATCCCTCTATATCCCTATCTTCCCTAAAGACGGTAAGATCGGTATCATTGGGCAGCATTTTGTAAATGCTGTAGGCCAAGGAATTTGCTACCGGGAAATCCGGATTTGCCGAAATAAATTCCTTGATAAGGTTTTGGTTGCCTCGGTTGGTTTCCATTAACATGTATCCCGGGCCGCCGCTGCCCCGTGCCTCAAAATTGAGCACCAGCCCTACGTCTTTTGCCCAAGCATGGTTTTTAACAAAGAGGTCCGCGCCGTTCAGCCCCAATTCCTCTGCATCGGTAATGAGGATAATGATATCGTTCTCAGGTTGCCTGTCGTTTGCCAAAAACGCCCTGACACCCTCCAATATTGTGGCTACGCCGCTACCGGCATCACTAGCCCCAAGGGAGGAATGTGGACTGCTGTCGTAGTGGGTAAGTAGTAAAAGTGCCTTGCCATCCTCAGTTCCTTTTATGCGGGCCAAGATGTTGTCCGCCTTGCTCAAATTTGCCCAGTCGCCAGCGGTATAGCCTTCCTGTACCGTGGTTTCCAATCCTAATTTCTGAATTTCCTTGATGATGTACTGTCGTACTTTTTTATGGGCTTCGCTACCCACGGCATGCGGTTCTTTGGAAATTTCTTTTATATGGGTCAGGGCCCTATCCGTAGAAAATTCGGTCAGTGGTGCGTCTGCATCGGGCGTATAGGTGGGCAATAGCGATTTATAACTCCAATAAATGGCCAGTAGTATGAGTAGGAGGGCCAATACGGATGTGGTTTTTCTCATGGATTGTTCTTTATTGGTTTTCAATGGTTACATGCGACCTTTGACGACGAAAATAATCATTTGACTTTTTGTTGCACGATTATTTAAGTACTCCGGTTTCATGGTTGCTAGGTTGTGGGTTAAAATTAAGAAATATTAAGGCTTTCTTAGTATGGACAAGCTTTTTTTATAATATTGATTATTTTTCACTATCTTTAGTAATCAACCTAAAAACAAATAGTTATGGGAATCAAGAGCTTTCAAGGTGCGCGCAGGACAGTAAAAAAAGAATTTGATGCTCCAATTTTAGTGGAGGACTACATGACTAAGAGGCTGGTGACCTTTAGACCGGACCAGTCTATTTTAGAAGTGATGGAGCTATTTGCCAAAAACAGTATTTCCGGTGGGCCTGTTTTGGACAATAATGGTTTTTTGGTGGGTATCATTTCCGAGGCTGATTGTATGAAACAGATATCGGAAAGTCGGTATTTTAACCAGCCTATTCTGGACAAAAGTGTGGAGCGTTTTATGTCAAAAAGTATAGACACCATTCCCCACGATACTTCTATTTTTGATGCTGCGGGTATTTTTGTAAAACACAATAGAAGACGTTTACCGGTAATGAAGAACCATGTGTTGGTAGGCCAGATCAGTAGAAAGGATATTGTTATCGCTGCGTTGAAATTGAGTGGACATAATTGGAAATAGAAACAAAAGCCCCCTAGCCCCCGAAGGGGGAACTCTTACTCGGACAGTTAATTCAATGCGGCAATCTACAAGTGTATATATGTTAACATCAAAGCTTACGTTTACTCTTCGGTGCATAGCTAAGGATACAAACCTTTAATCTGTAAGTTAGTTTAGATAGATGCTAAATCTTATCAAAGTTTAAATCAATTTTTTTCTACATTGACAAAAATAAAATAGCTGAAACAGCATGGCATTTATACCAATTTCTATACATGAATACATAAAAAAACACTTGGTAAACAACCCAAGTGAAAATAAAAAAGACTTAAGAAATCAACTGAACACAACGCTGTCCGATTATAAAAAAGGTGTTAGGTGTTCTTGTGGAAATGATATTTGGGTAGTTGGATCAGCATCGGTAGGTAATGGTTGTTTTAGTTGCATTACCGGAGAAAGTTATCCAAAAGACGACTACGAATTAGATTCGGCCATAAAGAAAAGGGACAGTATAGCCGGTCGCAGACATATTGATGCTATTGCACCAACGAAAATTAATGGGTTCTTTACTGATGAGGGATATGAAATCGACACAAATTTTATACAAAAACCTTCCTTGTGCATCACTTGCAGCAACGATGATAACCCAAAAGAAAAAGGATTTTGTGACATGACGCGTTATGACCAGAAAGATGATGAGGAATTTAGGTGCGGAGCATATAAAAGAAGGGATTAACAAAACTTCCCGTCAATACCACTATCTTTTACTTTAAACTATTAATCAATACGTATTCCCTACAATAGAAAGTGCTTTAGCACGCCTTATCAAAACCAGAAAAGAGTAGGGTTTCCCCTTTGGGGGCTAGGGGGCTTTTTATTCCCTTTTCACAATCATATAATAATCATTGTCCAAAGGCAAGTAGCCCAGATCATACACAAAATAATAGGTAGTTCCTTTTTTGGTGGTATAGAGGTTTGTGATAAAGTCAAAATCGAAACCTTTGTCCAGTAAACGGGTGCGTGTGGTTTTGGTCTTGCCATCGGTTAGTTTGTAACTATCCAGTACGCGGTAATTTTTACGCAGACGGTTGTTGATGTTGCGTATTAGGTTTTTACTGTCCTTGTTTACACGGTTGTTATAGGCATTACGGCAATAATCATTACAGAATTTCTTGTCAACTCTTCCCATGATGACCGTATCGCATTCCAAACAGGTTCGCTTTTCCACTTAGTTTCTTTTGTAGTTGAACTTCATTTCTTCGGCGGTGCCATCCTCATTGTCAATAAGCCCATAGATATTTATTTCCTGATCGCTTATGCGCTCGAAGGTAACCCCTTCAAAATACATGCTGTTTTCTTCGGCTTTTATGAATTTATAAGTTTGTACCTCGTCTTTTTCTTCCCATCCTTTTAGGTCGGGGCCAAAATGCTTCAGTTCAAAGACCAAGGAATTCTCCAATTCCCTTATGTGTCTAATTTCGTAGAAGCCTATTTCGTTCCCCATTATCGATCTAAACACGAACATCATGGCACCCGCTGCGGGCGGACTCCAAATTTCTTCGGTACTACCGCCAAAAGCTTTGCCTTTCCAATGACCCGTCATCCATTCTATTTGTGAAATATCGGCGGGCGGAGCGCTTTCGCCCTCTGCTAAGGATAGCGTGTTTTGTGCCGCTAGACTTGCAATTGAAGCCAAAAAAACGATTAGAAAATACTTCATGGTAGTTATTTGTATGGCTTAAGATACAAATTAAACTAACTTATTTACTTTATCGGGTAGCTAAAACACTTAAGGTATGATGCTAACATATCTTTTTAGTAAATCACGTCTGTATACACAAAAAACTTGTTGATTT
>Ga0306871_1000757_pt1 | contig 11977 bp, 13 predicted proteins | sample AntRauMeHopE1497_FD_190447 | JGI IMG/M metagenome (GOLD analysis project Ga0306871, IMG submission 190447) | Saline lake microbial communities from Rauer Islands, Antarctica - Metagenome Hop E1 #497 (v2) (version 2) | ecosystem: Environmental > Aquatic > Non-marine Saline and Alkaline > Saline ... | reverse complement strand
CCAAGCGTATAATGAGTTCCGATATGATTTTTCCGATGTCGATGTTAACAAGATCCGACATTATTACATCGGATCCAAATTATTCGACACTTTTATTCAAACTGATTAGTTACACTGAAAACATTGAAGTATTAAAAAGACTATATCAAACCCATCTTTTGGAGTTAGAAAATCTTTATGGTCGCTTAAGTCAAGATGCATTTAAAGGAAAGTTGAATTTGAGCAAGGTGGTTTTGCGGGAAGTGTATAGCACCAATGACCTACCTTTAGAAAAGGCGGCAGAACCGCAACAAACCTACGGCACCCATGTCACTTGAACCTTTGGCCACATACCATTCTATTGAAGCGCCCAGCAAGTTGTATGAGACCAATACGCGACCAGTATTGCTTTCTGTTGATGATGAAGGTTTTAATTCGTATGTGGTAAAACATAATAGTGGCAGGGTGCCCTGCGAGAAATTGGCATGCGAACTCATTGCCTATTATTTTTTGCAACTTTGGGGCATCACTACGCCAAAAGCTTCAATCATTGAAGTTGACCCCAGCCATGTCATAGATATAAGAAGTACCGCCAGACAACCCAGTTTTTTTAAAGTACCGTGTTGGGGTACGTTCTTTCATTCAGAAAGCACGGAGTTTTTACAATTTTTTGAAGAACTGCCATATTATGAACGTGACAAGTTTAATAATTCTACCGACCTATTGCGTATCGTGCTTTTTGATATTTGGTTGGGCAATGATGATAGAACCGCCAACAATCCGAATATACTCATTGCATCTACAGCAAGGGGATTTGAGTTTTGGCCAATAGATCACGAAGCCATATTTAATGGCAACAATTTGAACAGAGGCCTCTATGAGCTTGGCGAATATGATACCCTGCTGTATCATCCAGCGGTAAAAAAACTATTGGGCAATATATTAAAAGATGCTAAATTACTAAATGAACTCACGCAAGAAGCGTATGTTTGTATTGCTAGATGCCAACAAAATATACCTGCAATTCTATCGTTTATACCAGTAGCATGGCAGATTGACAAAGGCCAATTGGAACTTTTATTGAAAACCAAGTTATTTACCGACGCTTGGTTTCAAAAGCTTAGAAATACATTTTTATCTTTAATGCAGCAATTCTCTTAACCGTGAACACTTTTTATTCCATACTATACGTTCCTTTAAAGCAGGAGGCCCATGAAAGGCTTTCGGTGGGACTTTTTATGCGGAATGAAAAGCAGTTCCATTTTGCCTATTCCAAGTTTAAGTTGGCGGTGGTCAAAGAATTGCTTTCAAAACCCGCCTACGACTTACTTACGTTAAACCTCAGGAATATACACCGTACGGTAACAACGGCAGTAGCGGAAACAGGTCTGGAAACCAAGACACTTAATTTAGAGCTTGCCACGGATAAGGCTAGCTTAAAGGAGTCCTATTTTGGTTATCTTTCCAGATACAGTAATAATTTACTAGCTTTTACACCGCCCGCTTCTATATCGGTAGCCGCCTCATCCGAAAACTTTGAAACCTTGTTCGCCAAATTTGTGGATGAACGGCATTTTCTGGTAAAAGACAGGGAAACGGAAATCGATATTGTACAAAAAACGCGTACGACCCTAAGACCATTGATCAAAGAACGGGTCAACTGGGATTTTGAAATTACCAAAGAATATGTTCCAAAATTGATTTTACCCTCGGTACACATGGATTTTGTGGGAAAAAACGAAATTATGGTGTCGGGTCAGGCCGTAGATTTTGATAAAAAGTCATACTTCTTGGAAAACGATATTTCAAAGCATATTGTACTTTTAGATGCCATGAAACAGGCCAATAAAAACAGTACCAGCTTTGTTTTAGGCAAAGAACCTAACAAAAAGGAACATCCTAAAAACCATCACATCTGGAAAAATGTGGTAGCCGAAAACCGTATTGAATTCGTTGATGCCGATGAATATGAGCGCATTACGGAATATATGGAAACCCACGATGTGAAACCCTTGGTGGTTTAATTCTGCGCTTTTGAAGCCTTAACCCTTATATTTTTTGCTTCTTTCTAAAATAACCAAGAAATTGGTTAGAAAACACACCATGACCTTTGCTGAAAAAGTAATTACCTTTAATAAACATCTGAAATTCCCGAAAGAGGTGACCCTTCCTAAGAACATATCGGTCATGAATCCTTTTGACACTACTGACGAGTCCTCGCCTGAAACATTAAGAATATCCACCGAGTTTTACAAAAAGTTTTATTCCGACAACAATAAGCGTCATTTAATCTTAGGAATCAACCTAGGCAAATCTGGTGCCGGTATTACGGGAATACCTTTTACCTCCCCTGAATCCCTTAAACAAGATTGTGGCATTACTAGTTCCGAAAATAATATCGAGATATCAGGAAGGTTTCTATACGAGGTAATCAAAAAATATGGGGGCGTTACATCTTTCTATTCCGATTACCTGATAAGTAATGTCTGCCCTCTAGGCTTTATAAAAACCACAGATACCAATAGAAAGGTCAACAGAAACTACTACGATTATACGGATTTGATGGTTTCCACAACTCCCTTTATTGTTAAAACACTAAGACAACAAATTGAATTCGGTGTGCACACCGATAAAGTGTTTTGCTTAGGCAATCGGGACAATTTCAAATACCTGAATAATCTCTGTAAAGAACATGGTTTGTTTGACAAAGTAATTCCATTACCACATCCTAGATACATTGCGCAGTATAAACAGAAAGAAAAAGGAAAATACATTTCGATCTACCTAGAAAAGTTGAACGCCTAAAAAGGAATCAAGAGAAGCTTACAATCTGTATTGTCCTAAAATCAATACGAACTACTTATCGGATATCCTTTGATTTACCAGTATAAATGGAATAATCATGACTAATCATTTACACACTATTTTGAAGAAAAAAGGCCAAAAACCGCGTGCAATCTGCGTGCAACGCCAAAATAAAAAAGCTTCCAATTTCTTGGAAGCCCTTTGTTTACTGGTGGAGAATACCGGATTCGAACCGGTGACCTCTTGCCTGCCAGGCAAGCGCTCTAGCCAACTGAGCTAATCCCCCATTTTATTCTTTTTAATATGACAGGAACGAAAACGCGACCTTCCCGAAAACGTTCGGGACGCTCTAGCCAACTGGGCCAATCCCACGTTTGACAGCCGCAAAGGAAATACTTTTTAGCAAGCTATCAAAGAAATCTTAGTCTTTCTTAACGCTTAAAGTAACCTTAAAAATGGCAGGGCGAAATTTGGACTTTAAAACACCCCTCTTTTAGGTTATTTCTTAAGGGATTTCCTCTAATTCGTTACACACGAGCTTATGTATATCAGCTTTTGTAGTGGGCTTGTGGGAACAGTTAGTGATGACATGCTATGGCTGTTTATTATTCCTCTAAATTTGTTGTTTAATTTATGTTATGATTGTAGCTGCAACCCCATCCGATATCCCAGACATTCTTAATATGACACAGGCCTGTCGTTTACACATGGAATCCAAAGGAATTTTTCAATGGACAACATCATATCCCAACAAGGAAAAGTTTAGGGGAGATGTTGGTCGTGGAGAATTATATGTTTTAAAAAATAACAACACCATTATCGGGTGCGTGGTCTTGTCCATTGTCATGGATGCCGAATATAAAACCGTAAAATGGTTGACGGCAAATCACAATAACCTGTATATACATCGGCTGGCGGTACGCCCAAATTACCAAGGGCAGGGCTTTGCGCAAGAATTGATGGATTTTGGGGAGAATATGGCCCGTGCTAAGCATTTTGCCTCAATTCGATTGGATACCTTTAGCCAAAATAAACGTAATCGACGTTTCTATGAACAAAGAGGCTATCAAAAATTAGAGGACATCCATTTTCCCGATCAAAGTGAATATCCGTTCCATTGTTATGAACTCCTGCTATAAATACCTTTCTTGAAAACCGCCATCACCTTTAAAAATATAAATAAACTTGCCATTCCGGCTACCATTGCAGGTATTGCGGAACCGCTATTATCCATAACCGATACGGCCATTGTGGGAAATATTCCGGTAGACGGACTGGAATCCTTGGCAGCCGTAGGTATCGTGGGCTCTTTTTTGTCTATGCTCATCTGGATTTTAGGTCAGACCCGCAGTGCCATTTCGGCCATTATTTCACAATATTTGGGTGCAGGAAGAATAAACGAGGTAAAAGCGTTGCCGGCACAGGCCATTTATTTGAATATTGGGCTTAGCATCCTTATTCTCCTGTCCACTATTTTTATTGTTGAGGAGATTTTTGAACTACTGAACGCCTCTGGCAAAATTTTACAGTATTGTGTCAGCTACTATTCCATTCGCGTTTGGGGCTTTCCGCTGACCTTGTTCGTGTTTGCGGTCATGGGTATTTTCAGGGGGCTTCAAAATACGTATTGGCCTATGATGATCGCAATTGTAGGCGTAGTTGTGAATGTTATTTTAGACTTTATCCTTGTTTTTGGCGTAGAAGATTGGATAGAACCATTGTACTTGGATGGCGCCGCCTATGCCAGTTTGATCGCCCAAGGTGTAATGGCGGTAATGGCCTTTGTGCTATTGATTACCAAAACGGACATCAGCCTTACACCAAGATTTCCCATACATCCGGAACTGGGCAGACTAGTGGTCATGAGCCTGAATCTTTTTGTACGGGCCATAGCGCTCAACACGGCAATGATATTGGCGGTAAGAGAGGCCACGGCAATGGGGGACAACTATATTGCCGCGCATACCATCGCCATTAATATCTGGCTCTTTTCAGCCTTTTTTATAGACGGATATGGCGCGGCAGGAAACATTATGGGCGGCAGACTGTTGGGAGCAAGGGACTACAACCGATTATGGGGCCTATCCAAAAAAATTGTGCTTTATGGCAGTTGCGTCAGCCTTGTTCTTATGGCTTTAGCCTTCGCTTTTTACTTTCCTATCGGAGCACTTTTCTCAAAGGAAGCAGTAGTTTTGGAAGCCTTCTACGGCGTGTTTTTTATAGTGATACTTGGGCTGCCCATAAATACCATAGCCTTTGTCCTGGACGGATTGTTCAAGGGATTGGGAGAAATGCGCTATCTTAGGAACACCCTTATTTTCGCCACCTTCCTCGGCTTTATACCGGTGCTTTTTTTTGGCAAGTATATGGATTGGCGCCTTACCGGGATATGGATAAGTTTTACCGTTTGGATGCTGATCAGGGGCGCCTCGCTGGTATGGAAGTTTAGGAAGAAGTTTAGGCCGTTGCTGGGGGATTAGTCAGTGGACGGTAGACGGTAGACGGTAGACGGTAGACGGTAGACGGTAGACGGTAGACGGTAGAAAAAAAGTGAAAAGTGACCAGTAATTAGTAAAAAGTTTATTTAATATTGGAAAAATATCTCAAAATTAACAAGTTAATCTGTTTGTAAAAGCCATTCCCCTCCTTGGGAGGGGCTAGGGGAGGTCTTTGCGAGCAGCCTACCCAAAGCTCAAAATGACGAAATAAAATTCTATCGACGAAGCAATCTATTACTTGCTGTGAATAATCTTTAATGCCTGATGATAAAACTGTTATTTGAGCTTGACCCTTGAACTTTCCAGACAAGTCCGTACCTTTAAGCCTTGATCCTTGATCCTTGAACCTGAAACCTTGAACCTGAAACCTGAAACCCATCATGACAAACAGACCCAACGGTAGTCTTTACACGAAAATAGAAAACCGGATAGCAACGGTGGAGTTTGGCCATCCGGCGAGCAACTCTTTTACTTTGGAACTTCTTAATAGGCTAAGGGCGGAACTGGATAAACTTTCCGAAAATGAAGAAGTAACGCTAATCTTGCTGAAATCCGAAGGAGAAAAAGCCTTTTGTGCCGGCGCATCTTTTGATGAATTGATGCAGGTGTCCAACATGGAGCAAGGCGAAATATTCTTCAGCGGCTTTGCCAATGTGATTAATGCCATGCGGCGCTGCAAGAAAGTAATCGTGGGCCGTGTACAGGGAAAGACGGTTGGCGGAGGTGTAGGATTGATATCTGCATGTGATTATGTTTTTGCCGTTGAAGCCGCTTCTATTCGTTTGTCCGAATTGTCTATCGGTATAGCACCATTAGTCATTGCTCCAGCTTTGGAACGTAAGATGGGAATTGCGGCCGTTTCGGAACTATCGCTTCATCCTACCGAATGGAAAAACGCCTATTGGGGGCAAGAGCGAGGCTTGTATGCCAAGGTCTTTGACAACTTAAGGGAACTGGACAAAGAAATCGATTTTTTTACCCACAAGCTATCGGCCTATAATCCGGCAGCTTTACTAGAGTGGAAAAAAGTGCTTTGGAATACTACCGATCACTGGGATACCTTATTGACAGAACGGGCGAGGATAACGGGAAGTTTAGCCCTATCGGAGTTTGCCAAAATCGCACTTTCCAAATTCAAGAAATAACGGTATTGTCCTATGCAAAACCACGTTTTCATGCTTCTTTTGCTAGTTACATGCACTTGCTTTAGTGTAAGCGCTCAAAGTACCCAAGAGATCCGATCAATCTACCAGCGCATTCAAAAAGAACTTCCACATTACGCTTCCAAAAGCGTTCCAATCTTCGGTATGTCTGCCGAAGGCGGCGAGGCTACTGGCTATTATAAGGATAGCGTCATACAAAAACTGTCGGGTGTGTTTTTAGGCGAATCTGGAAAACGTTTCGTAAACTATTATTACAAGGATGCGAAACCTGTATTTGTCTTGTCCACTTCCCACAACTATAATCGTCCCGTATATTACACCAAGGAAATGGCTGAAGAATATGGAGAAGACGAATACTTTGATGGTGAGAAAACAAGAATAACGGAGGAAAGTTTCTACTTAAAAAACGATAGTGTTTATATCTGGTTAAACAATGATGGCAACCCTGCGGATATGGGGACAGAAGACAAAAAAACTAAAGCCGAAGAATTGTCTAGCACCTCAAAAAAACTGCAAGAACTACTAACCAATTACAAAGAGGAAGGTGCCGGTTATTAAGTTTTAGGACTAATGACTGACGAAGAAACCCTAAGGCATATACTACAAACAGGTGTAATGCCGTTTGTAAAACAAATTAGTAGGTAGTATTATGGATGTTTTGAAATTTTTAAACGGAGACCTTATTTTCCCTATGTTGGCGCTTTTTGTTCTCGTTATTTATTTTGTGAACAGAACTAGGACACGGCGCAGATTTAAGAGATAGGGATGCCTAAACATAAGCCTATGACTTGGGCCATCCTTTATTCCTGCCTTTTTCTATTGGCAGCCTTGTTGGCGTACTTTGCTTTTAATCAGCACACAAAAACTCAAAAATTATTAGAAAAAGGAGTGCAAACTACAGCTATAGTGACCGAGTTCCAGAGCCACCGTAGGATGGGAGCACCATGTATAAGCCAGTTTTTGAGTTTACGGATAGGTCACAGAAAAAACAACAATATGTAAGCGGTATTAGTTCCAGTCCGCCAGCCTACGAAATAGGCGAAAAAGTAAATATTATTTACAGCCCACAACACCTTGATGACGTTAAAACCATTTCTTTTTGGGGACTGTACCGTTGGAGCGTCATCTTACTCATGGTTACCAGTCCGTTATTGGTCAATGGCACAAGCTACCTGCTTTATTCGAGCTCATAAATTTATTGAACAATAGTAAAGCGCAGTTTTTCCACCTAAGGGTCTGTGATGATATAACCTGGCCATTTCTACTGGTTCTTTTGCCCGCCAACTGCGTTGAAAATACGCGTCATAGCTATTGCTATGTCAGCGTTTTTCGCCTTGCCGGCAAACAAAATAACTTCCTATAAATTAGTCACTTTATTTCAAAACAGACCCTAACAACAATTTTAAAGTTGGAGGCCGAAAGCGCCTAACGAATAGTGTTATGTTGCCGGTAATTCATAATTGATTGGTAATAGCTATTTTATGCGCCAAAATTATTATTAAAAAATCCTACCTTTAGGTTTAATGTTATTTTTTCGGCCCCATGAAAACCCTTACAGCAAAAAACACCCTTGCTTTACTGCTATTGACCGTGGCCATAGGTTGCGGAGAAAAGAAATCGGACCAACAAACCGAGAAAATTCAAAATTGGTATAAAGGAAACCTGCATACCCATTCTTATTGGAGTGACGGGGACGAATTTCCCGAAGTCATTCTAAATTGGTACAAATCTAAAGGCTATCATTTTTTGGCACTTTCCGATCACAACACTATAGCCGAAGGTGAAAAATGGATAACAATGCGCACTGATTCCCTTTATGAAAATGCCTTTCAAAATTACCTTGAAGAGTATGGTCCAGATTGGGTAGAATATAAGATAGACTCTGGGCGGACCATGGTAAAGTTGAAAACCTACGAAGAATACCGTGACAAACTGGAAAAGGAAGGAGATTTTCTAGTAATCAGGTCAGAAGAAATAACCGATAAATACGAGGACAAGCACATTCATATGAATGCAACCAACATTCAAAAAAAATTAGACCCTATGGGTGGTGCCAGCGTTGCGGAGGTAATGCAAAATAATCTAAATCAAGTTCTTGATCAGCGTAAGGAAACCGGCGTTCCGATGATAGCACATATCAATCATCCAAATTTTCATTACAGTATAAGCTTGGACGATATGATCTCCTTGGATGGAGAACGGTTTTTTGAAGTGTACAACGGGCATCCCATGGTTCATAATATGGGAGACAGCACACGTATCTCTACAGAAGATATGTGGGACTTGATCAATGTTGCGTATCTGAACAATAACAAACCGCTTATGTACGGTCTTGCTACCGATGATTCCCATCACTACCACAACAAAGGAAAATCTTGGAGTAATGCAGGTAGGGGTTGGGTAATGGTACAGGCAGATACGCTCTCTGCTGTAAGTTTCATAAATTCATTGGAAGCAGGAGACTTTTACTCCAGTACTGGAGTCGAACTTAAAAGATTGTCATACGACAAGAATATAATTTCCGTTGAGATTAAACCAGAAGAAGGGGTTACATATGAAATAAGCTTTATTGGGTGTAAAAAAGGACAAACAAATACTGAAACCTTACAGGTACTACACGACACCGTTGCGGCGTTTGAAGTACCGGAAGATATGCTCTTTGCCCGATGCAAGATTATATCCTCTAAATTACAAGAGAACCCCATTGAAGATATACTTTATGAAATGGTTTGGTCACAACCGGTAACTCCTTCTGAATAAAATAGAATATCAACACGGGTATCTGCCGGTTTCATTTTAAAGAATCCCTACCTTTGCCTACCATTACACTAATTTATGAACACGATCAGGATAACCAAACAATTTAATTTTGAAACCGGTCACGCCCTTTATGGTTATGATGGCAAATGCCGTAATGTCCACGGACATAGTTATAAGCTCTCCGTGACGGTGATAGGCCGACCCATAACGGATACTGCCCACGTAAAATTGGGAATGGTTATAGATTTTGGTGATCTTAAAAAAATTGTGAAGGAAGAGATTGTAGAAAAGTTTGATCATGCCACCGTATTCAACAAAAACACGCCCCACGTAGAATTGGCCAAAGAACTCACCGATCGAGGCCATAATGTGATTTTAGCCGATTACCAACCTACGAGCGAAAATATGGTCGTAGATTTTTCCGAAAAAATTAAAGCGCGACTTCCACAGAACATCAGGCTGCATTCCTTAAAATTACAGGAAACAGAGACGTCGTTTGCAGAGTGGTATGCGTCGGATAATGGATAGCAAACTATTAAATAGCTCGACCCTAGGTAATTTCCTCTAAAATTTTAGAGGTTTCCAAATCGTTTTGAATTTCATCCCGCTGTTCCCTCATAATTTCCTTGATTCTTTTTGGCACCATACTCTCGCCCAATATTTCATTGTATTCCTCAATTGCGGATTTGTCTCCCCGTACCGATTCTTCTAACATGGCCTCATCGTCGTCGCCAGAAAAAAATGCTTTCACATCCATCCAAGCCCTGTGCATGGCCCCTTTTGCAGAACCATCAATGTCAGAATCTCCAGTATCCAAGGCCGGAGCGGCATTGTGCAAGGTTTTTGCGAAAAGCGTACGTTGTACCGCACGTTTTTCAAAGTAGACTTTCACCCCTTTTTTCTTAGCGTTTTCAGCGGCTTTTTCGAAGCCTTTTACAGAATCCTCAGTTTTCTGTATGAGCTGTTTGATCTTATTCTCAATGGTCTTGATGTCGTTGTTCATCTGTTTTTTTTTTCGGTAACAATTTGCCTACCGTTTGGCATACCCAAGGTATTTTTTTTCCGAGCCATAGATTGACTCTTAACAAACGAAAATTGATGCATTTACCAAAGCAAAACGCTATTGGGTTATATTTGTACTCTACATGACGACCATACAACTGCCAAAAGGAAAAAAAGTGTACTTCGCCAGTGACAATCATTTGGGGGCACCCACCCCCGAACAAAGTTTGCCGCGCGAGAAAAAATTCGTGGCTTGGCTAGAAGAAATCAAAAAAGATGCCGGCATAATTTTCTTGCTTGGCGATCTTTTTGATTTTTGGATGGAATACAAAACTGTAGTACCCAAAGGATTTACAAGAACCTTGGGGAAATTGGCCGAAATTTCAGACTCGGGAATTCCCATCTATTTCTTTGTAGGTAACCATGATCTTTGGATGAACGGTTATTTTGAGAAAGAACTGAACATACCCGTATTCCACTCACCCCAGCAGTACATCATTAACGGCACGTCTTTTTTTATAGGTCATGGGGATGGTCTTGGACCGGACGATAAAGGGTATAAACGTATGAAAAAAATATTTACCAATCCGTTCGCCAAATGGTTGTTCCGTTGGTTACACCCTGATCTTGGGGTAAGATTGGCACAATACCTCTCCGTTAAGAACAAACTTATTTCTGGCGATGGAGATGCTAAATTTATGGGCGACGACAAGGAATGGCTGGTACACTACTGCAAACGGAAACTGGAAACCCAGCACTACGACCATTTTATATTTGGTCACAGACACCTTCCCTTAGAAATACCGTTGAACGAAACATCCAAATACACCAATTTGGGTGACTGGATAAATTACTATACCTATGCGGTTTTTGACGGGAAAAAATTGACTTTGGAAGCTTGGAACGCTTCTAAGGTCATTTAAGGTATGAATAAAAGTACTTTACCTATTTCAAAATAAATTCTTACCGCGGCGTCTAGGAACTAGTTCATACTAAAAGAACTGAGATACATTTGGAAAGTTTACCCATTTAAATTGGCTGGTAAATCAAAATAGGCTCTAAGCCGGTGTAAAGGCTTTTAATTCTTCGAACTATTGTTATTATTCCCTGATCATTCCAATGTGCGGTATACCATCTTCTAAATATCCTTCTCCGAATTCCTCAAATCCTAGACCCTTATAAAAATCCTTTAAATAGATCTGAGCGGATATTTTAATGCTTTTTTCTTTCCAGATTTCCTTCACGGCCTGGATAGAAGCTTCCATGATTACTTTCCCGTACCCGTAACGCCTTTCCTCCATGGTAACCACTACCCTTCCAATACTGGCACTATCAAAATATAATCCAGCTTCAAAAATGCGGGTGTAGGCTACAATCTTATTGTTTTTGATACCAATGATATGGAGGGCGTCTATATCTTTTCCGTCCAAATCTTGGTACACACAGTCCTGCTCAACTACAAAAACTTCACTGCGCAGCTGTAATATTTCATAGAGTTCAGTTGTATTTAGTTCTTTAAAAGTTTTTACCGCTACATTCATAACTTAATCCTGTACAATTAGTTGTTTACTATCACATTTACCAAATTCTGGTTGAATGTTTACGTGATTGATACCATGGTTATGATACAGTTCCTCTTCTATATCTTCCAAAATAGTATCAAAACGGGATAGTCGTATGTCTTCATAAAAATCTATATGCGCCTCTAAATGCACTTCGTCCTCGTTCAATTGCCAAATATGTACATGATGTACATTTTTAATTGGTTCT
>Ga0306871_1000756_pt1 | contig 11978 bp, 14 predicted proteins | sample AntRauMeHopE1497_FD_190447 | JGI IMG/M metagenome (GOLD analysis project Ga0306871, IMG submission 190447) | Saline lake microbial communities from Rauer Islands, Antarctica - Metagenome Hop E1 #497 (v2) (version 2) | ecosystem: Environmental > Aquatic > Non-marine Saline and Alkaline > Saline ... | reverse complement strand
GCTTACCGATTAGGGCTGAAGCTTCACGGGCGATCTCGAACGCCAAAGACCGATCAAAACTCCCTATGAGCAAAACATCCACATCACCCGGATCGGCCCCTGACTCCACCATGTATCTAGCGGCCCAGGATCCATAAATGAAAGCGGCCTTCAGCCCCTCAACTAAATCGAATTTGCCCCTAAGCACTTCAAGGGCCCCGAAGGAATAGAGCACTATTTCTGAAAGCGGGGCATAAAGAGGGTGTTCGATATTGACCTTCACCAACCTAAGATTCCCAGTCGCCCTCACCAAAACGATTCCTGCATCTTGCAATCGACGAACATCTCTCAACGCGGTTGGAAGTGACGTGCCAACTCTTTTAGCTAGGTCACTGACGCTGAGCTCATGCGAGGTGTTAGCAAATAGCACACCGAGAATTCGCCCCTGCACTTCACTGCGAAAAATGGGCATCAAACTCGCCGGCATAACTTTCATATAATGAAAACTAGCATCCGTTTATTGAAAGTAGCAGAGCGAGCTTTTCATTCTCGAGAGTGCAAGCCCCGATGAGGTCCCTGTTTTTGAGAGTTCCTGACCAGTCCAGGTGATTCTTCCCATCGGCTATCTATCTAGGTGGGCCTCTGTTAGCTTGAAAGGACCAAATAAAACAAAATCGAGAAGGAGAAGCCATGAAAGCCATTCAATATCGAGAAGTAGGAAAAGGCCCCGAGCTAGTAGAAATCGACAAGCCCGAACCTAAAGCAGGCCAAATTCGCCTGAAGGTAACCGCAGCTGGGCTCTGCCACTCCGACTGGTTCCTAATGGATCTTCCGAAAGAGGCTTATGCCTATGGCCTACCACTAACCCTTGGCCACGAAGGTGTCGGTGTTATCGACAAACTCGGTGAGGGTGTCGAAGGTTTAGTTATCGGCGACCCATATGCTATTTACGGCCCATGGGGCTGCGGCCTTTGTCACACTTGCGCAAAAGGTCAAGAGAACTACTGCCCTCATGCAGCAGCACTAGGCATCACCCCTCCGGGTCTTGGTGCCCCGGGGGCTATGGCCGAGTTTGTCATCGTTGACGATAAGCGTCACCTAGTTCCTATAGGAGACCTCGACCCGGTAAAAACTGTCTCACTAACCGATGCCGGACTCACCCCGTATCACGCCATCACCGCCGCCATGCACAGACTCACCCCCGGCTCAACAGCAGTTGTAATAGGTGTTGGCGGACTAGGCCATGTTGGTGTGCAGATATTGCGAGCCCTAACCCAGGCCACCATAATCGCAATGGACATCACAGAAGACAAGCTCGCCCTGGCACGTGAAGTCGGAGCCCACCACACCGTCATCTCATCAGATGGTGCAGTTGAGAAAGTGCGAGAGCTAACCGATGGCCACGGGGCTGAAGCAGTCTTTGACTTTGTCGGAGCAGCTCCAACCACTGAGATGGCAAGACAGATGGTAGCCACCAACGGCTTTATAAACATCGTTGGTATCGGCGGCGGAACACTGAACACTGGCTTTTTCTCAACTCCCTTTGGGGCCAATGTCCGAGCCCCCTACTGGGGCTCTCGCAGCGAGCTTATGGAAGTTCTAGAACTAGCCAAAGCAGGTTCACTATCGGTCCATGTTGAGAAGTTCAGCATTGAACAAGCAGTCGATGCCTATCAAAAGCTCCACAAGGGCGAAATCCGCGGCCGAGCAGTCGTGGCCTTTTAGAGGATCAAACAAACTAAATCAAAACTAAATAAACCAAAAGCAATCAAGCAAAGAAACGCCCCAAGGACAATAAGTTCTTGGGGCATTTCTTTTTCTAGTAACTAAAGCTTTTTCAGCGACCTCGCCAGATACCCCGAAAGAATCAAAGCCATCACCGGATACAACATCGCATAGGTCAAAGTAATTTGATCCGAGAGCACCCCGACAATTGTTGGCCCCACAAAATAGGCCCCAATCGAAATTACCCCAATCCTTGCAATGCCAACCGAAGGGGCTATCCCCGGTAGGTTGGCGGCGCCCAATATAAAAGCCGGAAACATCGGGCCAATCGCAATACCTGCGAAAAAGAACCCGGTGTTCACCAAGATGATTGCAAGTAGTGGGTAGGAGTCTGATAGCCATATGCCCAAGAGCATTAGTACTCCCCAGCTGGCACCCCCGACAACACCCAAGAACCGAACGACTTTGAATGGCCCAAACCTCTCAAGCCAGCGGTCCCCTAAAAATCTAGAAATGATCATCGCTAAAGCAAAGGTGGCAAAAGCCGAAGCGTAATAACCAACCGAAACGTTCATTTCGTCCCTGAGCAATAAAGCACCCCAGTCGGCCGCAGATCCTTCGGCAATGAAGGTACCGGTGGCACCAATACCCAATATCCACAGCGGCAATGAGGCCTTGCCAAACCAAGCAACCGAGCTAGTAGTAACCGAAGAACCATCGCCTCGGTGTTCATCCAACTCGGGCGGCAACAACCTGATTGAAATTGCTGAAAATGCAACCAGCCCAATACTTGCCACCCATATCAAATTGGCTGCTGGCGACATTACAAAGCTAAGCCCAGCCCCAAGCAAAGTAGCCACCAGCGTCCCCACGCTCCACATCCCGTGAAAAGAGGTTATGTAGCGCTTTGATAAGTGTTTTTCAATAGCAACCGCCTGAGCATTTCCCCCAACATCCAGTGCCGCATAACCAAGCCCCATTACAAAAAGCCCGGTTACTAACACCAGTGGTGAGCTACTCAAGCCCATCAGAATCACACCTGCCGGCACAATCACCTGAGCCAAATACATCAAGGGCCTTGAACCATATCGGTGTATTAGACGCCCAGAGAGTTGAGCCCCAAACACTGCCCCGACAGAGCTTGCAATTAAAACCAAACCAAACTGGGTATCAGATAACCCATTAGCCATCTTTATCTCAGGAATCCTAGGTATCCAAGCCATAGACACCACACCCATCACAAAGAACATCAACCAAAGCGCATTGCGCGCTTTGGTTGCCTGAATTGTGATCACAGACAAGAGATTAGCTGTTGACAATGCCGAAGTTGAACCTGATACCCAAAGCCTGAGCATAAGCAAGTATCGAATCAACAGTCGGCGTGTAAGTCGCCTTCTCAAACTGAGCAACTGCGGGTTGTGAGATCCCAAGCCTCTCCCCTAAGGCTCGCTGAGTTAGGCCCAGAGAGAGTCGCTCTTGCACTAACGCTCGATGAAAATCCAGCCAAGAACCATAATTCTCATAAGCCAGCTGAGCCTCCGGGGATGATAGCTTTTTCATAAGCAATACCTTATCGAGTAGTCAACCTCTACTCAAGCAATCAACCAAAGAAACCAGCTGCTGTCGCCCAAGCGTCAGTGCGCATGCCTCAGCTCGAAACCGCCAAGACTGCTTTCGGAATAAGCAAAAATCTCATCAACCCACCCTGTCCGCAATTTGCGGACAGGGTGGGTTGATGAGACAGCCACTAGATCAGGTCGATGGTAATTCACGAGCATTCTCGAGGGCAGTTGCCCGAAGATCTAGCTCTGCTCCAACAGCTAGGGCATAGGCAAGTACTGAACCGAGTCTGGGCATGGCCGTGACACTTTCAAACTGCGAGACTGCCGGTTGAGAAATACCCAGACGATTAGCCATCTGGGATTGGGAGACACCTTGTTCAATTCTTATGCCAACTAGCTGAGCCTGCAGCGAAGCCCAGGCCTCATGGTTGTGGATCGCCAACTGCTCGAGTGGTGTGAAATCGTCTGACATAAGACTATTGCTACACAGGTCGCGTAAAAATCAAGGACCTAAGAGGTAACTGCTTCTAGGGCCTGACAGTCCGTCATGCATTTGCAGCATGGACAGCAATTTGGCTATTAGGAGGCCCTCTGATGTGCCAGGGCTCCAAAGGGGTCTCGTCGCAGTTCAGCAGGCCGAGGCAGTGAGAAATGATTTTGACGTGGGGCGCGTTCTCTATTCACATTACATTCAAGAAATTCGTTGAGAGCGACAGTCTTTCTAGGGTTCAGCTGTCACCGATTGAGCAATTTCTGCCTCGCTCAACTCGGGTAGTAAGTCCGTTACTTTTTCGGATAGCTTGGGCGCCGAGGCGACCCATGATTTAAGTGGCTGAAGTGCCTGGGAGTAGGTGAACTCCACTTGATCCAGAACCGAGTCGATGAATGCCCCCTGCCCCCTGCCTCTTTTGCCACCGGATGAGCGAACAATATCAATCCTGAAGGTGGCAATTTCGCGAGAATTATCCAGTTCAATCTCCAATTCCCCGGACTTGAGACCTGCAAGACTGACGGCCGCCTCCAAAGTGCGGCTTCTTTTATACCCGATTGAAAGCATTGAATCTTTGGGGGCGGTCTTATATTGACGCAATAGCCAATTGAGTCTCGATTTATTCTTGACGTCGGTTGGAGCCGAAAGGTCAAAACTGCAGTGAGTCATCCCTGCCGCAATATCGGCGACGATGTTCAGCTCGGCTGCCGCCCCTGGAATCTTTATGGTGCCCTTTAGCGCCTTATCAGAAATGAGCTTGCCCCCTTCAGAAAGAAGAAACTTCTTTCCGTCAGCCTTAGCATTTCTTGAAACTACTTCATTTGCATCCACACCGGAGCGGGCAGAAAGAGTGAAAGCACAATAGCGAACCAGGTTCTGAAACTTAGACACCACGTCTACAACGGCATCATCGGCCTTCTTGATTGATCCTGTTCGGATGCTGTCCCTAACGGTGACCCAGTTTGCTCCCATGTCATTGAACTCGGAGGCCCCTGAGGCATCCGACTGCAGGAAACGAATTAGCTCTTTCAGAATCCACGCCCTATCAGGGTCCTCGACTTTTGTGTGTTCGCTGAGAATTATGCACTCAGTTATTATTTTCAGCCAGGAAAGGTGGACAAGAGATGTTGAGCGAAGCCTGCGGTTATCAACGCCATCAGTAGGGTGACTCCCGGTGGCATCCATAACTTGATTGCTAATCGTTAGAAGGGCCTGAAAATTCTCCTGCTTAGCAATGTCTAAATATTGATTGAGCTGGACTAGATCCAGTTCATTTTTTCCAGTCTTGAATTCAACCAATGCTCGCCAAACCTTCTTGCCTCTAGTGATCTGAATCAACCCATCAGGGCGGATCTTCTTACCGCCGATTTTGAATTCAGGCTCTATGAAGGTCTCGACCACACCACTAAAAGCGCCATGCTCTTTGAGGAGCTCGAGGGTGATTTCAGGTACTCCCTGCATCACGGCAAGCAGTGCGCTTGCTGCCCTGCGCTCTTGATCCACGGCACCTTTAATCCCAGTGATTGGAATAAGGCGAGCTGGCTGAAATTTTGATGAATCAAACGCATCTGGCATTTATACCCCCGTATTTTATTCTTCACTCTACCTCTAGCAAGCCCCCTTGCCCCAGGGGACTATGGCGAGATACTTATTGGGCATTGGCAATGAAAGAGCCAGACCTAAAAGGTAGTCCGGTGCCTGTAACTTAGGGGAATGGATACTGGGGAGCTCATCAAACAACTTCGATCATTCGTTGCCGAACGTAATTGGCAGCAGTTCCATACCTCCGAGAACCTGGCAAAAAGCATCTCTATCGAAGCCGCTGAGCTGCTGGAGCTTTATCAATGGGACTCGGGAGCTGAAGAGGCTCGACTCAAAGAGGAGCTGGCTGACGTTTTGACCTACTGTCTCCTTTTGGCCGATCGCCACAACTTTGACGTGACCGAAATAGTTTTGGAAAAACTCGAACAGACCAAGGCCAAGTACCCGGTTGAAAAGGCAAAGGGCAAGAGCGTGAAGTATGACCGGCTATAAAGTCGAGAAACTCCCCTTTGATTCCATGGTGATAAACCAGTGGGGGCAAATAGAGGAAGAGTCTGATAACTGGCCCGTTGTCTATACCCTCAGCAATGAAAACGAGATCTATGTCGGTGAAACAGTAAATGCAGCAACCAGGCTCACCCAGCACCTTCATAGTCCGAGCAAGAAGCACCTTGAGCGAGTGCAAATAATCCTTAATGAGACCTTCAACAAGTCCGTTTGCTTAGACCTTGAATCTCACCTGATCCGATACTTTGCAGCGGACGGCAAACATAGAGTGCTGAACGCAAACGCTGGCATCACAGATGCCAACTACTTTGATCGCGAAACCTACAGAGAAACCTTCAACGAACTTTTCGAGCTCATGGTCAAAGACGGAATGTTGACTCGTTCAATTCCCGAGATCATCAACAGCAACCTATTCAAGTTTTCTCCATTCAAAGCTCTCAACTCGGAGCAGGCCATCGCACTATCGGGAGTTATCGAAAGAGTGATCTCGGACATCAGGGCTGATAAGTCGAGCCAATTGGTTATCCAAGGCGATCCCGGCACCGGCAAAACAATTGTTGCCATTTATCTAATCAAGCTTCTTCGAGACCTTTCAAGAGTCTCAAGAGATGACCTCATAGAACAAGAGTCTGTCTTCGCCGACTTCTTCACCGAAGAAGTCGCGCTGTTATTGAAGGACCTTGAAATTGCCTTGGTAGTTCCTCAACAATCACTAAGGGCGACACTCCAAACCGTGTTCGCTCAGACCCCGGGGCTCAATAAGTCCATGGTGATGACCCCCTTCGAAGTTGGCGAGAGCGAGAAGATGTTTGACATCTTGATTGTCGATGAATCCCATAGGCTCGGCCAAAGAGCCAACCAATCTTCTGCCATGCAAAACAAGAAGTTCAAAGAAATCAACCTCAAGCTATTTGGCAGTGACGATGGATCAATAACGCAGCTGGATTGGATTATCAAAAAGAGTCGCCACCAACTCCTGCTTTTGGACACCGCACAGAGCATCAAACCTGCTGATCTTCCACTAGTCAAAACCAACCAGCTAATTGAGCAGGCGCGGGTTTGTGACTCGCTGTTTAAACTCTCATCACAGATGAGAGTGATGGGTGGGACTGGATATCTCGATTTCGTCAAAAACCTTTTCACAGATAACCCGACCAAGGCAACCGACTTCAATGGCTACGATCTTCGCTTTTATGGTGACCTAGGAAAAATGCAGGAGGACATTTTGGCGCTAGACAAAGAGCATGGGCTCAGTCGTCTGCTCGCTGGGTTCGCCTGGGAATGGAAGACCAAAAAGAATCCCCAACTTTTTGACATTGAGATTGGTGATGTAAAGCTTCGATGGAACCAGACAGCTAAAGACTGGATCAATTCCCCAACATCCCACCTCGAAGTCGGATCCATCCACACCATCCAGGGCTACGACCTCAACTATGCAGGCGTGATTATTGGAAACGACCTGGGTTATGACCCCATGCAAAAGAAGTTGGTTTTCAGAAGAGACCAGTACTTCGACGTTAAGGGTAAAGAGAATAACGATCGGTTGGGGATCAAGTACACAGATGAAGACCTTCTGGGACTAGTTTCCAACATCTACAAGGTTCTTATGACCCGGGGAATCAAGGGAACTTTTATTTACGTTTGCGATCCAGGGCTGAGGAGGCTCCTGGGTCAGTATTTTTGATCTTCTTAGGTGTCCAGAATCTCGTCCGGTCGTCGATTCTGAAGCATGCTCGGATACTCGAGCTCCAAAGATTCTAAATACCCAAGTACGCTTCCAAACCCGCCAGCTTCGACTAGTTTTAGGGTTTCCGTCGCCAATGTTCCGCCTCCGATTTTGATCAGAGGATAAGCGTCTTCAATCACCTCAAGTTGAGATTGTTTCGAAAAATAACTAGTTGTGACATAAGCCCCGATCCAGCCCCTCTTTAGTCTGGCGACGGTGCGTGCCAGCGCGTTACCACTTGTGGGTTTATCCAACGACTCGCACTTAGCTTGTCCTAGAACAACGACGTCCACTGCAGCGAATCCTGAACCCAGTCGAACCTTACCCACAAAGTCCACGCCACCATCCCCGCTTCCGCGGGTAACCCACCCCTCTTGGTACGTGCCCCCATAGGAGTTGATGTGGCTCATCACTACTCGGCTGGCCAATAACTCGAACCGGTGTTTGCCGATTGCCGAATAAAAGTCGTAAATTTCCTGGAGGCATTTACCTTCTCGAGACCCGGATTTGGGTCTCTGGCCCTCAACGCTTTCTACTTTAGCTAGCGCAGCACGACGGCGAAGAGTCTCGAGCTTGAGATTCCCCTCTCTCACCCACTTCCGCCATGAAACCGGCGCTTGTTCAAGGATGTCACGTGCAGTACTGCTAGGGACTCGTCGGCTATTGATCCAGTCCCAGTCGAGCTCCTCATCTTCGTCACTGAGACTCAGCACGGCAAATGTAAAAACAAAGTTGGTGAAATAGCCGATTCCCGGATTGTATTGGGTGACCAACTCGGCTCTTTCGATAACTCCATAGCCTTGGAATTTTACGTTTCCGTAAGCGCGACCCTCAATTCGGACTCTTTCGAAGAAAGCTAGCGGCGTTGCAGAGGCGCGAACGGTTGAATCACCTGATGTGTGCCGGGACATTTCCTCAAGCAAAATCTTGTTTCCGGGAGCAAGCGCTGGATTACCGGGTTTTTTGGCATCTCCAAAGTATCTGATGTAACCAAGATCTGGTTCAAACACGTCATGCCAAGGATTCCATTCGGAACCACGAGAGTGGGGTGAGCTTGAGATGATGATCGCAGGAAAAGGAAGTTTTAAAACTGTATTTTTGGACGGAGCAATCTGAGAGATTCCTTTTTCCATTAGTACCAGAGGCTTACCGACTAACTGAGTTATCTCGAAAAAGTTTGGAAGGCCATCGACAAATTGCCGTTGCGCGTCCCGATTTGATGGATACCGATAAACCAAACCTGACCTGAAAATCCCCATTGCTCCAGGTTAGTGGCTCATTAGGCTGTCAACCATCGAAGAGGTCGAGCGCGATCGAACCTTTAAAAAAGTTACATGTCGCTTCTGACAAATCGACTCGTAAGTCTTGAGCTAGGGCGCAGTTATTCGTGCGATCTCTAGAAGAAGCCAATCCGGATTGCGTTATCCACTCGGAAAATAGCCCGAGTTGGGATCATGGGTCGAGCAGTCGGTTAGGGGTTCATCACTCAAGTAATACGGCCGCCATCTGCCCAAGATTCCCTCACTCGGACCATCGGTCTTGATATAAATAAGGCTGGCTTCTGGGGCAAAGGTTATGTCGTCATCTACTACGTTCAGAGCGTCAAAGTTGGCTCTCGGTGCATCATGGGTTTTTAGAAGCACAATTAGTTTTTTGTATTGAATCGCTAAGGTTTCTAAACAATCAGCTCAACTGTTGCGGGATACCTAGGCAAATCGGCTTTCACTCTGGTTTGAATGAAATGGGTTAGGTGACCCGGTGTATAAAGCCCGCACTCACCAGGAAATCTCTTTGCCAATAGTTGCTCCTTATATAAAGGGGCTGATGCCCCACGACTTGACCCAGCAATTGCTGGGGCCGCATCTTCTACTGGAGCACCCTGGTCGTGAGATCCGGGTTGCTAGGCAGCTAGCCAGTTACTTAGCGCTGCCATTCTTGATGCCTTATTAGGTTAGGACAGGGGCCTGACATTTAGCGTTCAACCTTCGCCTTTTTTTGAAATTCTGCATCGAGACTTGGCGGCATAAGTCAAGGTTTGTTTGCGAGGTTTTATTATGGTGAGGGGCTTCTCACCGCACTCATCCCGCGTGTCTGCTCACTCTAAAAATCTAGTCGTACGGCTTGACTATAAAAACCTAGTAAATGCTTTTGACTATGAAACCTTAGTCAGATACTCCATTCCTTACACTGAATTGGGAGGGTTATGGGAACGCTACGCGGAACCGCTAGAGATGCTGAGGGGCTTGGCCTGCTGTTGCAGCAGGGGCGCCTTGCAGCAGGATTAACCCAGCGACAACTGGCTGATCAACTGAATGTCAGCCAGTCCTATATTTGGGCACTTGAGAGTGGCAAGGACGTGAAAGTTCTAGAGCGAATCTTTGCTGTCATGAAGGCGACTGGTGTAACTATGAGTCTTGAGGTTCCTGATGGCCAGCCTCAACGTTGAGCTTCACGGTGAACTTCTTGGTCGCCTGATTGGGACCAGCAGGCGAAACTTTGATTTTGTAGCCGACTCAGCTGCCTTAGAAAAGTATGGTTTGGGTAGTCAGGTTCTTTCGGTCGCGGTTTCTCTATAAAGTAACAACTCGGGAGGCAAAGCCGATCGCCGGCGCAACTAGTTCGCTGAACTATTGCCCGAGGGTGACAGCTTGGAACGTTTGGCTAGCGACCTGAGGGTGCCCACTGATGATTTTCTTTGGCTCCTGGCGCAGTTTGGCCGCGATGTTGCCGGTGCGGCGGAGATTGGTTTTTTCTTCGAAGGCTCTTTGGTGAGCAGTTCTGCTGGGTCAATCACTTGCATTAGTTCACACAGCGCGTAGCAACATTGCTCAGGGTGTTGAACTCTCTTTGATCAACGCTTAGTTGCCACTTCACCTTCACAATCATCCAGTCTTGAATGTATTGGCAGATGTAGCTCTGATTGGTTGGTAACCAATCAGAGGGGTCACTTGCTGACTTTGATCTATTAGATCCTGCACTCACGGCAATCAGGGCTTGCGGAAGATCTAGGTCATTGGCAAAGGCTTGGCGTCTAGCGGCATCCCAAGTGTTAGCTCCAGAATCCCAGGCTTCTTTGAGTGGGATCATATGGTCGATGTCTAGCTTTGATGAGTCGGTTATTAGTTGATTGTCATAGACCGAGAGCCAACTGCCGGTTTCAACCTTGCACCTATCTCCCAACCCAACCTGGGTGAGGGCCTCTTGAATCAAAACTTCTTTTCTAGCATCGCAGCCATCTCTATCGGCATCTATCCAATGCCGAAAGAGACCTCGGTCATAACCACTTGTCACCTCGGGAGCGATGGTGAGGCTAAGTAGCAACTGTTCATACCTATTAGTAGCTTCTTGGTTGCCAGCATCTGGCTCGTTGGCAGGAGCCGCGGTTGTTCGGGTTGGGGTTGGGCTCGGGGTGGTTGTTGAGGCGGTTGTTGGGCTGGAGGTCGGGGTTGCAGTAGACCCTGAGCCATCTGAATCACCAGGAGTGGCTTCCGGTGATGGAGCCTCAGCGCTTTCGGGGCTCGGCTCTAGCGACTCAGTTGCTGTTGAATCAGTTGCTGTTGAATCAGTCGCTGTCGGGTCAGCTACTTGTGGTGCCGGAGCTGACTGGGTTTGCTCGGCAGTTGCCGAGCCGGTGGCGGTTGGGTTGGGTTCAGACGGGTTGATCAGAGAGGAGATAAAAGACAGCGCTACAAAGGCCACAATCACAATGGTGATTGTGCTGGATTTAGATGTTTTACGCCTTGGCACTAGAACACCCCCAACTGTGTTTGCCGACTAAGAGACTAGAGCGGATTGCATTATTTAGTTTGTTTAGCTCTTAGTGGTATTCATCTTCGTCGTAATCGTTCGTAGAGCGTGAGCTTGAACCAGTTCTGGCCTGGCCGCCGCCAAACAGAAAGGAGAATAGCACTACAAACACCGCCGCCACCTGGATAAGGATTGCGCCAAGCACTGGCACAAAAAACGCGGCCAGTACTATCGCCCCCGGTAAGTAATCCCAGAAATCGTAATTCATCTCTCCCCCTCAAGTTTTAGTGTCAGATTGTGTTGCCTTATTGGCATTGCGACTAGGCGTGTGTTAGCTAGCGTTCCTCTTCGTTCCAGTCTGCTTCTTCATCAAACATCGAACCATATTGAGTTTCTGGGTATGCGGTGTTTGGTGAGTAGCCTTCGGGACCCGAATGAAAGTCACCCTCATTCATGGTGTCATCGGTTGCAAGTGAAGGTCTTTTTGGCATGGGTTGAACCGGTGGTGTCGGGCTAGCGAAGAGCCTGCGTAGAAAATCAAACATTTGTCCCCCTTTGTCTTATAGCTCAACTTAGCTAAGGGGTCTGACATTTTTACTTCTCTGGTTTTCGAAATCGAGAATCCAGTTTGGCTGTGGATAACCTTTGTCATAATTTGAGGTTTGATGTCATGCTTTTGGATGAAAACATTCTGTAGACA
>Ga0306871_1000754_pt1 | contig 11994 bp, 6 predicted proteins | sample AntRauMeHopE1497_FD_190447 | JGI IMG/M metagenome (GOLD analysis project Ga0306871, IMG submission 190447) | Saline lake microbial communities from Rauer Islands, Antarctica - Metagenome Hop E1 #497 (v2) (version 2) | ecosystem: Environmental > Aquatic > Non-marine Saline and Alkaline > Saline ... | reverse complement strand
CGCGGCGCGCTGAAGGAAAGCGGGGTCCTTGCTGATCGACACGATCGGCTCGCCGTGCCCGGCCACGCCGCGGTCTGCGCCGCCGCTGAAGTCCACCTTCACCTTGACGTCCGTGGTGGTCAGCTTGCCGGGGAAGCTGACGGCACCGGCTGCCTTCTCGAGGGCAGTTTCCGCTCGGCCGAGCGCGTCGTCGGCGGCCACAGCAGACCGGTCAGCCGCCGCATCCGAGTTCGTTGAGCCGTCGGCAGCCGTCTGGGATGCCTCGCCGAGGAACAGGCCCTGCTCGTCGTTGCCAGTGCCCGGCGCCATCGCTTGGCCGGCATCAATCTCCACGTCCGAGGGGGACGAGGGGCCCTCGACGATGGCCTGGGCCTCTGCTGCTTCCTCGGCCTCCTCGGCCGCCTCGCGCTGCTGCTCCTGCTCTGCCTCCTCGGCGGCACGCTTGCCGGCCGGCTTGACCCCAGTCTCGGCCTCATCCAGCTCCTCCGCGGATTCCTCATCTGCTGCCATCTGCTCCGCAGCCTCCTTGAGCTGATCGGCCTCCCCCGAAGTCAAAATGGCCGCTGCGCGGATCTTGGACAGTGCCGTCTCGGGGTCCGCCAGGCTGTCGAGCTCGTCGAGGACGCGCTGGTCAAGGCTCAGCGAGGCTGCCTCCTCCTCCGCTTCGGCGGGCTGGGCCAGCTCCATCCCGGCGACAAGGGATACAGCGTTGGTGAGGCGGTGCTTCCACGCCTTGTAGGTGGTGTTGAGGTGCGCGGCCAGGGAGCGGACCAGGGCCACGTGGTGGCGCTCCCCCTTGACCAGGGCCTGCATCGTCGCGGCGGCCCGAGCCTGCGCTGCAGCGGCGTCGATCCGCCGCTGCACCTCCTCGGCGCTGGTCTGGTTGCGCTCCGCCTCCTCCGCGGCCACTGCAGCAGCGTGGGCCTTTCCAAGCTGGCTGCTTGCGTCGGCCTCCGCTGTCACGAGCTTCTCGCCCGCCTCGGCAAGACGGGACGTCGCGGCCCGCAAGGCCTTCCCGCACGCCTTGAGGGCGGCAACGCGTGTGGCCTTGGAAGCGTTGACGGCAGAGTTCGCCGCCGCCTCAAGCGCGGTGATGTTCGCCTTGAGAGCGATAAGCTGCTGCTGCAGCCGCCCAGCCGTCGCCGACCGGTTAGACGCCTCGGCCAGGCTGCCGAGGACGCCCGCCCCGGACTCCCCCGGCTCCTCGCCGGAGCCTGCGCTGGCAGCCGCGCCGGATGCCTCTTTGGCGGCCAGCATGCTCTGGTCGATCGCGCTCTTCAGAGCTGCGATGCGGTCGCGATCCCCTGCGAGCTTACCCATCGCGGCAGTTGCGACGGAGTCGCGCGCCTTGACCTTGCCGGCCCAGCCATTCAGCCTCGCGTCGATCAGCGCCTTGATCTTGTCCTGGGCCTCCGCGTGCTCGCTCTCCACGCGCTCCAGCGGGTCCTCAGGCACTGAGCTGACCTTGGGCGCGGGCTCCGTTGCGTTCTCCCCCTTGGGCTCAGTTGAGTTGCTTGCCCCATCCCCGGTCGCATTCGCTGACCTGCGTGCGGCTTCCCGCGCTGCCTGGGATGATGGAGACCGCTTCTTTCCGGAGTTGTCAGTCAAGCTGCCTTCCTCGTCAGCCGGGCTGGCATCGTCGGTCGACTCCTCCTGCCCCTTCAGCTCATCAGAGGCCTCCTCAGTGGCGCCCTCCTCCTCCTCCTCGGAAGCCTCCTCCTCCTCCTCCTCCTCGGAGACGCCGTCCTCCTCCACAGAGGCGCCCTCCTCCTCCTTGGAGGCGCCCTCCTCCTCCTCAGAGGCGCCCTCCTCCTCCTCAGAAGCTTCCTCCTCCTCCTCGGAGACGCCGTCCTCCTCCTTGGAGGCGCCCTCCTCCTCCTCGGAACCACCATCCTCCTCGGAGACTGCCTCCTCAGACGGCTCACCCTGCGCCGCCTCATCCTCCTCGCGCACGTCCCCCGTGCCTGGGGCTGCTGCCGCCCCGTCGACTGCGCTCTCATCCTCATCCCGCTTCGAACGGCGGAGGGAAGCGGACGCAAACCTGGAGTGCGCAATGCCCGCGGCAACGATCCCAACTCGCTGCCTATGCAGCCGCTTCATGGCATCGAGGTCGACTGCCTGCTGCTGAAGGTCACCTGGACGCCCCTTGACGGCAGGCGCGCCTGCGGACGACAACAACAGGGGTGGCAACGATTCCTTGGTCCAAGGCGCGCTAGCGCCTGAGCCGTGGGCCACCACAGACTGATGTGTTGAACTGATTGCGACGGCCGTTGCTAGCACGGGCAGGGGCACCGACTGGGCGCTGAGTGGGGAAAGCCCCAAACTCACCTCCGCAAACGCTCGCCACAAGGCATGCAGCGAGCACAAGCCCGACAACGGCACGGACCCGGGGCATGACCCGACAATGGGCGGGCGCTCCTTGGCACCGGCCGAGCTGTGCGGCCCGAATCGGGCATTGCGGCCTTGCGGCGACCATGGGCGACGTCGCTCGGCCACCTGCAGAGCACCCGCGCGGCTGGGCGAGCGCTCTGTTTGGCCGGCTGCGCACCACCCCGGACGGCCGGCATGATCATTCCGGTGCGGTGCTTCACGTGCGGCAAGGTAAGAATTCGGTCATCGGTCCGTGACAGTCACGGCACCTGCCTCACGCGGCCATGCCTGTCACCTGAGCCGACGAGAACTTTCCTGGCTAGCATGTGCGCAGGTGATTGGCAACAAGTACAGCAAGTACCTCAAGATGATGAATGAGGACGACGAGTCTACGGAGGCTGCCTCGTGAGCTCGGCTTGGGGCCGTCCAACGATGGAATGGAACGCCGGACGCCGCTGCCCGCTCACTCGCTGCCCCTCGCGCTTTAGCATCTCTTCGCAGTGATGCGCTCGACGCCCTCGGCCTGAAGCGCTACTGCTGCCGCCGCATGCTGCTGACCCATGTGGACCTCATCGACCAGCTTCTGCAGTACAACAGTGAGTCGCTTGTTCGTCGGCCTTGCTTCGACGCCGGCAAGAGTGCACTCCGACCACATCCCCCGACGACATGATTGATGCAACTCGCAGCGTTCGCACGCAAGCCTACTGGGGAGGCCGACGCTGGGACGCACTAGGCGGCTGACGGCTTGCACCTGCACCATGTCGTGCGTGATCGCAAGACTGCGCCTCGATGCAAATCGCGTTTCTGTTGGAATGCTTGTCGAGCCCGAACCATCTTTCCGACATCACGCCTTGAGGGTAGCGGCCCGGCCCTCGCCATCGAGGCGCCGCGGCAGGCCCTGCAGCTTCCCGCCCCGCGGCTGATGACAGCTGCAGAGCCCAGCCAGCGCCGGCCTCAACGGTGGGCCGCCTGCAGGAGCGCACGCACCTCAGTCATCACCCGAGTGAACCGGGCCCCCACTCCTGCTGGCCAGTTGCCGCCTCGACCGAAAGCATCCCCGGCCCCTCGCCAAGCAATCGAGGGCCTCCGGCATCGGTGGCGAATCCGCCATCGCCTCCCCCGTAGACGCCGTCCAGATCAGAGTCCCCCGCCCCGTACACCCCGTACGCGTGCCCAGGGCCAAAATTACCGGGCCAGTCGCCCGCGTCTCCCTCCATTCCCGACCCCGCGCCGACGCTCCCGCCGGGAGTGTCGCGCCCGGACGCGAAGCTTCGGCGGGTGCCGCCCTCCTCTGAGCCCGGCCCGGGGTTGCCTGCCAGACCCATCGGCAGAGCCATTGGGCCAGCGCTCTCCCCGCGAGTGTCCCTGCCCGCACCGCCCCGCCTGGTGCCGTCCGAGCGCCCGGTATCCCTGCCTGAGCTACTCCCGCCCCCTCCGTGTCGTTGGTCGCTGCTGCCTCGCGAGGCGACGGATGGCGACCGAGCCCATGCCGAACCCATACCACTATCGAATGCGGTGATACGAACGGCATGGTCGGAGGCCGTGGAGGCCTGTCCGCCGGTCAGGGACAGCATCAGCCCATCACCACCGTCGGATCCGCTTTCGCGCTCTGGGACGCCACCACCCGCCACCGTAGCTAGAAGCATCACCACTGGGACAACTTCCCAGACGGTGTACACGAGCACGACCACAGCATCGTTCGCCACGCTCTCGGACTCGACCTGCAGCGAGAACACGCCGAATGCCGAGACAACGTTGAAAACCGACCTCGAGCCGAACACGAAAAACAGCACAATGTTCACGATTGCCGTGGTCCGGGGCTCAACGAGCATCATCCGGCTGTGGGCAGTCGCCGGCAGGTTGTGCAGGCTTCGGCCGAGCATGAGGAAGGCCACCGATAGGCCAGCAAACACAGCTGCAGACCCAAAGGCCTCCACTTGGCCCCATGTGGTGGCAGCTGCCGCAGACCCGCTCGCCAAGCTCGCAGATAAGAACACGAAGACGGTCTCCAGAACCGTTCCAGCCACAAACGCCCCCGTCACCCACCTTCGAAGGCCGCCCGAGCCCTCGTCCGTGGAAGAAGTCCATCGGTCTTGGTAGATTGTCTTCACAAAGAACAGCGCGAGCAACGCAAAGGTCGCAAACTGCACCGCGTGCGGCGCCCAAAACGCCACGAACCGCCCAGCTCCCCATGCCCCCTCCTCGTCGGGGTTGGCGAGCACGTCTGCCCAGAAGCCAACTCTGAGCCCCGTCCAAGCCGCAGTAAGCACGTTGAAGCCTTGCTTGTAGCTGAGAAGCTTGTGCCTGCGCCGGAACAGCAGCACCACCTGGACGGCCACAAAGCCCAAGATGATTGCGTACAGTGCGCAGCATACTGCCGCTGCCACCAAGGCCCCGGCGGCCACCATGCAGCAGACGTGCCCGTGTGCGCGCTCGGCACGCCGGCCCTGCCCAGGCTGGGCGCGCACAGGCCCTGGACCCGTCGCGGATGGCGCACAGCCAAGTGATTGTGCGCGTCCTTGCGTGATCACGTGTGCTTCAAAAGCAGCACAGCGGGCCGGCACGGCTTTCAGGCTGGCATGTGGCGAGGCGGCTCTCAGCTCACTTGGCCCAGGTGACCTGGCCCTCGTGACTCACCGTGTTGTACTCAACCTGGGTGCCAGACGCGAACGACCGGCGAAGGATGCCGTCACCGCTCATCGCCGCAGCGCTGAGCGGCTCACCGAGCGGGAAGTCGTAATCTTCCTGCCAGCCGTTGGCAGAGAGGTCGCTACCGTCGTCGAGCCAGGGACCACACCCAAAGTATGCAGTCGACGCCGAGCCGGTCGGGGGCATCAGCGCGAGGAACATCGCCAGGGTCGAGTCGCGATCCTTGCAGCCAGGCGCGCAGCCGCACCCGATCCGCAGCGACACGTGGCACTGCACGATCTTGCCGGCCGAGATGGACTCGTTGAGCCACTTGAGGCCATCGTCGTTGTTGGCGCAGCTCTCCACCATCACGGCGTCGGTGCCGCGCTCGTCGTACCCGTGGTTGCCGATGACGAAGCCGGGGCGGACCTGGTCTTGCATTGTGGCCAGGGTCTTGAGGTGGGCAACCTGCCACAGAGTCGCGTGGGTCGCGTTGGGAAGGCGGGGGAGCCCGTCGATCGCGCGGTCCTGGAAACACCCGTCAGCCAGGCCCATCTGGACCACCCGAGCGCACTCCTCCACCAAAGCTCCTGCCATCGCGCTATTCAGGTAGTCAAACGACCAGGCCCCATCGATGTGGTCCCCCTTGATCTTGACGACGGTACCATCGGAGGTCCGGAGCCGCCAGCTGGGGTTGGCGAGAAGCTTCTGGTGCACCCGATACTGTGGGAAATCGATGGCAGAATTGAAGTAGACGATGGTGGCCACAGACGGCTTGAGGGCCTTGACGCGAGCGAGCTGCTGCACGATGATGTCGGTTTGGTTGCAACCCGTCGGGTCCTTGCGCTGCCAGCAGGTGCCTTGGAATTTCTCCACCGTGACCATGGGGAATTTTGCCATCTCGGTGATGGCTGCCGCGTTGAACGGCCCGCTGCTGTTGGATGAATGGAAGAAAACCGGCAGCCGAGACACATCGTACACCGGCCGGATGGGGCGCGCCGCAGCGACGGTGACCACGGCTAGAACCAGGCATGAGCAAACCAGAAGCATCCTCGCGGGCCCGGACAGTGGGGGGGGGGGTTGAGGGGCAAAGTGGACTTTCGAGGCAGAAGCGACTCGCAAACGTGTTATAAGGTCGAAAGTCACTCGCAACGATGTACAGCCCTTGCCCATGATCACTGGTGTGATGTCCCCACGGCAGAGAACGGGCCATGGCCCTCGCTCTCGAGCGGCAAGGCCCCGCCGCTGGGAGCTCCGGTGCTCACCTTGACCACGCGCGTTGGCCCGAGCTTGCGCCGTGCTGGGGCCGAAGAGTCGGAGCCCATCGCCATCTGCTCGGTCAGGGTCATGATCGGCTCATGACGGGCCGCCGTGGCCGAGGGTGCCCGAGCGCTGCCGGCCTCGTCGGCTGCGGAGGAAGCTGCGCGCCGCCCAGGGGCGAGCCTTGGAGCAGGGGCCGACGCTGCCGTGCTGCTCCGCTGCATAGCGGAGGCCACCCGCTGGAGGATCCGGTTGACAACCGAATGCCTGGGCGCGGAGTGGCCACCCGCAGCGCTGTCCTCGCGCGCAGGCCCAGCCGCTCGACGCCGGCGGAAAGCGGTCACCGCAGCGACGGCGACGGCGAGGGCCAGAAGCCCAGAGGCGGCCAGCACCCAGCCGATCGGGGTCGGGCTGTCATTGTCGCTCGCCGCAGTCACGGCAGGGCTCGAAGAGGAAGTCGATCCGCCAGCGCCGATGCCCTGGACGCGAGAGGCGATCGGGCTGGACTTGAGGAAGGAAAGCGCCGTGATCTCACCGCCCGCGGCCCGGATGGCATCCTCGAGCGTGCCGTCCTTCACAGCCTGGGACACCGCAAGGGTAGCCGCGTCTGTGTTGGATGCCGGGATCACCCGGAAGTCCAGCTGCATAGAGTCTTCCGCTGAGAGCGACGAGGCTGCCTGCTCGTCCACGTCAAAGGCAGCAGAATCTGACACGCCTGTCCCAGCATCCCCGACGACAGGCTGAGCCGGGCCACCCTCTGTACCCTCTTGGAGGCTGCGGCCCGTGAAGCCCGACTGGGTCGCGGGCATGCGTGCCAGGGCACGGCGACCGGCCGGTGCTGGCTCCAATTCGTCATCTGCGTCTACGCTATCCTCGCTCGCGGTGAATGACTCCAGGCTGAGAAGGACGTGGGTACCCGCGGGGAGAGTCGCCAACGAGTTGATCGCACTCTGGAGGACAACTCCTGCAGCAGAGGCCGCGTTGCTGTAGCTGCTTTCAGTCGTAGCAGTGCGTCGGGCACCGTGCTCCCCTTCCCCAGCAGAGAGCTGACGCATTAGCGACCGTGCGCAAGGCTTAAACTCACTAGCCCCCGCGCGATCGCGACAGCCGTTGTTGAGGATCGCCCCGAGCCGCCTGCTCAGCGTCACAACTGCACCGGCCTGAAGGTGGACATCCAGCACTGTTGTATCGAGGCTCGAAGTTCCGGCGAGAACCCCCGGCCCGGTTCCGACGTTCTCGCTGAGCAAGCCGGCCTTGACAACGTCATATGCGGCCATGATGTCTGCCGGGCACACGTCCGACGAAGCGGGCATGATGGCGACGGTACGACCGCGAGCCACGAAGCCGCCGCGGCCATCAGAGCGCAGGAGGCGGAAGATCAGGTCCCGCCCGCTCCTCAGGCTGGCGGGGAAGACAATTGCAGTCTCTCGGCAATTGGGGAGAAAGACTGACCTCCTCGTTCCAGAGCGCTCCTCCCACACGGCGAAAGTCCTCCCGCCGCGCGGTGAGCTCACCGCCGACTCGCAGTACGTCACGCGCAGCAGCACTGACCCGTCGCACGCCCTCGCGGCACCAGGGATGCTTTCCATCCGTCCGTTGGCTCCAGTGTACCGAGCGTTAGGCAGGGGTAGCACCGGTGAGCCGCTCGAGGGGCGCTGGTCCTGGTCCAGCGTTGTCGCAGCCGCGTACCACTGCACAAAGTGGTCGATCACGTTGTTGCCCAGTGCGAATTGAACCGTGCTGACCGTCGTCCAGCCATCCCGAACGCCATCGCCGCTGTCACGGGTCGGGTCAAACCTGGCCAGCGAGATCCGAGGGCGCTCGCTGTAGGAGATGCCGTCCTTCTCGCTGCGGAACACGACCCATGCCTCCGACCCGCGCGGCAGCATCAGCAGCTGACTAGCATCTGCAGGAGCATTCGCTCCCGTCGATGAGACAAGGAAAGGCTGCATGTCGTCTCCCGAGATGTCGTTGTACGCGACCCTGACCACCACGTCACCGCGGCCAAGCGGCTTCTGCTCCAGAGTCATGGCGTTGACCCCGACCAGGCCAGAGTTGTCAGCCATGCGCCTCTCACCGAAAAGCTGGTCGAGCCGCCCGTTGCGGTTGGTCCGGCGGTCGGTCGTCTGGGCGAGCAGCGGGAATCCCCCTGCCTCGGCCAAGCGAACGAGCTCAGGCGCGCGTCCCTTGAACGGCTGGATGCAATCTGACGAAAGAATGGCGAAGGAGTCGAGGCGGTGCCCGCCGCGCCCGTCCGGATACCTCAGCTCGACGCGATGACGAGGGGCACCAGAGCCATGGATGGCGAAACGCTCAGCGCCGCCGAGCTCGATGATTGCCTCGGTGCCCTCCCGAATCTGGACAGCTGCATCAAGGATGATGGGAGATGACGCCGACGACCCAAGGCGCACACGAATCGCAAAGACTCGAGTAGAGCCAGCACACGTTGATGTTCCAGATCCAGCAACGAAACGGACCGCGACCTGGACCTTGCACCCTGGCGCGCGCAGGTCCCCGTACATGCCGCAGAGGTGCCCACGAGCGCCTGTGGCCTGAGTAGAAGGTCTTGTCGTCACGACGCTCGCATTGATGACCTGTCCGAGGTCGATCCTGGGGTAGACCTCGACCCGGTTGTCGGGGGTATCGGCTCCGATGCGGACGGAACACGACGGGACCCAGTTCGCGCGGCCAGGCACCCATCGCTCGTGGTACATGACGACATCGATGTCGTCAGTAGGCATGACCCCGGGGAGCGTGTAGACCGCCTGAAATCCGTTCACAAGGTCGAGCGACCGCTCTGCCAGTGGTGTCGACCGGTCGTTCGCGCGGAATACGCGCATAAGGAAGCTGCGACGAGATGGTCCCCAGTCCTCCACCCAGCGGATCATGACTCGAGCTGCGCCATCGGAGTCTCGCCGAGCATCCCAGAGCCTGATGACGCGGGCACGCGCACCAGTCTGCGAAGTCGACGGCTCGTTTGTGCCAGCGTCCGGCACGATGGAGGCGGCAGACACTCGGCGCAAGGTTCCCACGCGAACGATCCCCCATCGCGTCGGCTCGATCCAGTCATAGGCTCCCGATTGGAGGCCGTCCCGGCGTAGTGACCACAGCTCAACGACGACGCCGCTGTTACAGCAGGCCACGGGACCCAGCGAAAATGTTGCCTCGCCCCCGTTGCCAACAACAATCGGGCGGTCCACGGCAGGCTCGGCGGTGCTTGGCTGCGACTCGTCCCGTGCGACAAGCCGGAAGTAGCCGACCGCCGGGCCGGTGTCGTCGTAGTAGCGGACGTTGATCTTGACGCTCCCGTCGGAATCGCGCTGCTCGTTGTCGTACGTGGCGACGAGCCTGCCGCGGCTGCCTGTCCTGTGGACAGTACGCCACGGGCCGGACACCGGCTGCAATGGGGAGCCCCATCCGCCGGCTGATGAGCCCGGCTGATCGATGCATCCTGCAGCGGATACTCCCGAGGATGCGCCAACCGTGACCGTACGGGAGGATGTGCGCCAGCGAGGATCGGTAGCGAGCGGGGCGTCGGTAGCGTTCGGGGAAAGCTGGCCGCCGCTCAGGCGGAGGTAGGCCAGGGTAAACTGGAACGACACTGTGTCTGCAAAATCCCCGGAAACGTCGCCAAGCATCGCACGATACTTCCGATGGTTATCAGCGAGGAAGACCAGAGTATACGGGCTTCCCGAAGCTGGAGTCGTCTGGGTGATACGGAACCAGGCTCGGCCAACGGCACCGTCAGGCCGAGAGTTGGTGCTGTGCTCGAGGTCGACGAAGACCTCGCACCCAGGGCCGCGCTTGCTGTCGGCGAAGGACTGGCTGAGGCTGCCTCTGGAAGCAGAGCCTGAAGCAGACCGAACGGGCCACCCTTCAAGCGTGCGCGATGCGCAGACCCGGTTGGATGACGGAGAGCATGGCACAACTGCCCGCTCTTGTCCGGGGACGCACGCCTGGCATGCGGCACAGCGAGGAACGGCAGGTGTGGAGTTTCCGCCCAGGCCGCTCGCAAGATGCTCGTCGTAGAACTCCCCGGCGCAGGCACACTCCGTCGCAGAGTCCACACCCTCAGATCCAGACGTGGTAGACCCAGTCGGGCAGCGCGAGCATGCGGTCGCGCCCAATGTGTCGGCGTAGGTATCCTCTGGGCATGCCCCGCACTCGGCAGAGCCAGAGCTGGCAGCAAAAGTGCCTGCCGGACACACCGTGCACTGGCCGGCACCGGCTCCAGCCTTGGCCGTGCCCGCAGCGCAAGAGGCGCACACGGACGGGGACTCATGCCATGCCCCATTGCCACCGGAGGCACGTCCTCCCACTGCAGCTGCAAGAAAGTACGGGCGGACAGGGACCTGAGCTGGGTGGAGCAGCGCTGTAACGTTGTAGGTTCCGGGACCACATGCCTCCCGGACATGAATTGTGATCACGATGCTCTGCACCGCGAAACGCTGCGGGGCCGGGGGATACGGGCTTGCCGAAGGCGTGGGCGTCGGTGTGCCCGTCGTCGTCGCGGACGGCGTGGGCGTCGCTGAGGACGATGGCGTCACAGACGATGTCGGTGTCGCCGTCATGGTGGTGGACGGTGTAGGTGTCGCTGAGGAGGACGGCGTCGCTGATGACGTCGGCGTCACTGAGCCGGAAGGCGTGACCGAGGCAGACGGGGTGGTGGAGGAGCTCGGCGTAGTGGAGGGCGTCGGCGTGACAGATGAAGATGGAGTCCCCGTCGCTGAGGGGGTGATTGATGCCGAAGGGGAGCTCGTTGCTGTTCCGGTGGCCGAAGGTGAGGACGTGATCGACGACGTCGGCGTTGATGTTGATGAGGGGGTCCCTGTGGATGTCGGGGTCGCAGTCGACGTCGCGGTCGACGTCGCTGTGCTCGTGGTGCTTGCGGTCGGCGTCACGCTTGCAGAAGGCTGGGGGGTGGCAGTGGGAGCAGCACCGTTGAGCGGGAACCCGACCTGGTTGATACAGCCGCTGGGGAACAGGTAGCTTGGCCAGGAGGAGCTACCGCTCATTGCCTTCGTGGAAAGCTTCTGGCCTGATGAAGCATCAAAGATGCGCACAGTTCCACGGAGGGCCGGGACCGCAAACGCGGTGCGGCTGTAGCCGGCAGCGAGGAAGTAGCCGGAGAGCGTCGTCCCGTAAATGTCCCACTTCAGCAGCTTGGACGAAAAGTAAGGCGAATCGAACGTCAGCACGCCAAGCTCGCCGTACGTCGGAGGGAACGAAGCGCTGCCGCCCCTGGATGTCAAGCGGGGCGAGTTGGTCACGATGGGCCCGACGACGTGGGAAAGCCCGAGGCCAAACTGGACGACCCTTCCGATCCCGGCACTGGGGGTAGTGATTCCGCCCCAGTTCCACGAAGCTGATGAGCAGCCACTGTACGGGCAAAGGCGGCGTCCGTTCGTGCCAGATTCGCCGCGAGAAGCGCGCATGGCATCGATCACGCCGACCCAGTCGACGAACTCTTGAGAAGGACCGACTGCCTCGACGGTAACATTGAAGCGCGTACCAAGGTCTTGCCGGCTGAGCGAGTTGTTGAGGGAAACAGTCCCGGTGGCGGCATCAAGGAGCAGGCCTGCCTGCGCGGCTAGCTCTGCCGAAGCCTGGGCCAGTCCTCTACCGTCCAGTGGCCGACTGGTCGTAATGCTCCATGAAGCAAGCCTTTGATCCCCACGCCACCAAGCCCTCGGACGCATATAACCTATTTAGGCACGTAGCCGCAGTTTCACACCC
>Ga0306871_1000751_pt1 | contig 12001 bp, 9 predicted proteins | sample AntRauMeHopE1497_FD_190447 | JGI IMG/M metagenome (GOLD analysis project Ga0306871, IMG submission 190447) | Saline lake microbial communities from Rauer Islands, Antarctica - Metagenome Hop E1 #497 (v2) (version 2) | ecosystem: Environmental > Aquatic > Non-marine Saline and Alkaline > Saline ... | reverse complement strand
AAAATGGTTTCCAATTTCCTATTCTTTTGGCACTGGCCTTTACTAATAACGGAAAGTTGATGTAGGTGGATTTTACTTCGCGCAGGGCATCGCGTTCTTCATCAAACCCAGGAAAGCCCATTGTTCTGGATGTATAATGCAGGCCTGGCTCTATACGAAGGTCTAAAAACTGATTTATCCGCATTTCGCCAATAAGTCCGACATTAAAACCTATAGTCTTGTCAACCAAGATATCCCTGTCGTTATCTATATAATCAAACTTGAAATCGTATTGATTGAACCCTAGGAAATAGCCATAGTTTAGGAACTTTTTGTCCTCGTTCTCTTTATTGAGTACCGGTCTTTCGTTAAACTGGGCACTTGTCCACTGGGTGGCGCACAATAAACCTAGACCTATTAAAATCCATTTCTTCATGTAGCGGTAATTTCAAAAACCTGCATGGTATGAAGCTAGGTCGCTTGGCGCATATGCGTAGGCTGCGCTAGGCTTTTTTAGCAACATATATCGATGCCACCCCAAATGTTTGGGGCTTGTTGGTTACCTCTATAAACCCAATTTTACGTAAAATATTGTTGAAGGTTTCCCCATGTGGAAAAACAGCGGCGGATTCGCTCAAATACCCATATGCGGAATTGTCCTTGGAGAACATTTTGCCGATCAGAGGCAGAATATTTCTGGTGTACAGGCCGTAGCCTTGTTTAAAAGGTGTTTTGGTGGGTACCGATGTTTCCAGAATGGCCAAGGTGCCCTTTGGTTTTAGGACGCGTAAAATTTCCGAAAGCCCTATTTCTAAAGTTTCAAAATTCCGCACCCCAAAGGAAACCGTAACAGCATCAAATGAGTTGTCGGGAAAAGACAGTTTCTCACTATCCCCAACGACCATCTCAATGGTCTTGTCCAGGTTTTTATGCTTCACTTTATCCTTCCCAACGGCCAGCATGCCCGGGGAGATGTCCAAGCCAACTATTTTTTTTGCCCCCGTTTTTACCAAGGCGATGGCCAAGTCCCCCGTACCTGTGGCAATGTCCAAAATAGATTCGGGCTTTTCTTTTTTAAGTAGTGCTACTACCCTTTTTCGCCATTTGATATCTATTCCAAAGGAAATTACCCGGTTTAGGCCATCATAGTCCTTTGAAATTGTATCGAACATTTTAGTGACCTGTTCTTTCTTGCCAAGCTTGGAGTCTTTGTAGGGCGTAACCTTTTCGGGCATAACATTTTTTTTGCAAAGATACAATAGTAGCGAGACTTCTGGGTATTGACATTTGAGCGCTTCCCCTACAATTGGTTAAAAAAAGCAAAATAAACCTTAAGCTAATAAAATTATGTAATTTTGTCCCTTATAGAATGTTTTATCCAATGCTATAGTTTACAAAGGACAATACAATAGCAACGTACCAAAAGCGTTTTGCACACTACGGATAGGAAACCTAAGAAATTAAATGAAAATTATTATTGCAGGTGCGGGCGAGGTCGGGTTTCATTTGGCCAAACTGCTTTCCTACGAATCTCAAAATATTACCCTAATAGATACGAACAAGGAGAGTCTTGCCTATGCGGACAGTCACTTGGATATTAGGGTGCTAAGAGGTAACGCCACCTCCATTGCAGTGCTCAGGGATGCCCGGGTACAGGATTCGGACTTGGTCATCGGCGTAACCTCCTCCGAAACCACCAACATAACCCTTTGTATGTTGGCGAAGCAATTGGGCTGTAAGCAGACGATTGCCAGAATTTCCAATACCGAATTTATAGAGCATAAGGAGTTGCTGAAATTCTCGGAGCTGGGAATAGACGAACTTATTTCACCCGAAGAGCTGGCGGCAACCGAAATCCAGTTATTATTGAATAAATCGGCCTTTAACGATACGTATGAGTTCGATGATGGCAAACTGATTATGGTGGGGGTTTCGCTGCCAAAATCGGCTCCCTTTGTGGGCAAGATGGTAAAAGAGGCCGCCAATGTTTTTCCCGAACTCCATTTTATGCCTATCGCCCTAAAGCGCATGGGCACCCAATATACGGTTATACCAAGGGGCGATACTATTTTTAAGGAAGGCGATCAGGTCTATTTTATAACCCTAAAGGAAGGTGTAGATGAACTCTATAAGCTTACGGGCAAAAAGAATGTAGAAATCAAAAATGTGATGATCTTGGGTGGAAGCAAGGTAGGTTACAAAACGGCTAGGGATCTATGTAATAATAAGTTCAACGTTAAACTCATAGAAATGAACAAGGAAAAGGCATTTGACCTTGCGGACGATCTGCCCAATGCCTTGGTCATTAATGGAGACGGAAGGAATGTAGAACTTTTGGAGGAGGAAAGTCTAGAGTCCATGGATGCCTTTATTGCGGTTACGGGCAATTCCGAAACCAATATCATGTCCTGTTTAGTGGCCAAGTCCAAGTTTATAAAAAAGACCATAGCCCTAGTGGAGAACATGGATTACTTTCAGCTATCGCACTCCATAGGCATAGATACCTTGATCAATAAGAAGTTATTGGCCGCGAACAATATTTTCAGGCATATTAGAAGGGGAGAGGTCGTGGCTATGATGCGACTGAACAACCTGAATGCGGAAATACTGGAATTCATCGTAAAAAAGGATTCCCGTGTAACCGGGGCGGTCATTAGGGAGCTCAATTTTCCAAAGGCGGCAACTATTGGTGGTGTTGTACGTGATGGGGAAGGTATTATAGCACTGGGCGGGTTTAAGATCAAGGCCGGGGATAGGGTAGTGGTCTGTTGTCTTCCGGCAGAAATACCAAAAATAGAACGAATGTTCCTTTAACATGCGCCTAAATTCAAGGATTATCTTTCACATCATGGGGCTATTGCTGTTGTTCAACGGTGGCTTCATGTTGTTGGCAGCCATACTTAGTGCCGTTTACAAGGATGGCGCTACGCTTGCCATTACGCTTGCTTCTATTTCTACGATGTTTGCCGGGGTTTTTGCCATGTACTATACCCGCGGACATCGCAAGGAAGTTAAGAAAAAGGAAGGCTACATTATCGTGACCTTTGGTTGGATCGTAATGTCCATCTCAGGGATGTTACCCTATATTTTCTCAGGTGCCATTCCCGATATTACCAATGCTTTTTTTGAAACTATTTCCGGTTATACGACCACCGGTGCATCTATTATAGACGATATAGAGGCTATGCCAGAGGGAATTCTTTTCTGGAGAAGCCTTACCCATTGGATAGGCGGAATGGGTATAATTGTTTTGGCCATAGCCATTCTGCCGCTCTTGGGAATCGGGGGAATGCAGTTGTTTTCTGCGGAGGCCCCCGGTCCCAGTTCCGATAAACTGCACCCTAGGATCACGGATACGGCAAAGCGCTTGTGGTTAATTTATTTTGGGTACACCGCGGCGGAAACCATTTTATTGAAGTTGGCCGGCATGTCCTTTTTTGATGCCATAAACCACGCTTTGGCCACATTGTCCACCGGAGGTTTTTCTACTAAGAATGCGAGTATTGCCCATTGGAACGATCAACCCTTGATACAATACATTATCATTTTCTTTATGTTTTTGGCAGGCACTAATTTTGTCTTGAGCTATTTCGCTTTTAAGGGGAAAGTACAGCGGGTGCTAAAGGATGAGGAGTTTAGGTTTTACTTGCTTTTTATTGTTTTGGCTACGGTTTTGGTCGGCTTGGTAATCTATTTTCAAGCCCATCTCACAGCAATTACGCCCGGGTATCCTATGGTTTTGGGCAGGGCGGAAAGCGCGTTTCGGCATGCGCTGTTTCAAATTGTTTCCGTAGTTACCACAACAGGTTTTGTCAGCGCCGATTTTACACAGTGGACACCTTTTCTGACCATTTTCTTCTTTGGACTTTTCTTTTTGGGTGGCTCTGCGGGTTCTACTTCGGGTGGGATAAAGATAATGCGGCATTTGTTGATCATTAAAAACGGGGTGTTGGAATTTAAGCGCAGCTTGCATACCAATGCGGTTATACCTGTACGGTATAACAATAAGACCGTAAAGGAGAACATCGTGTACAATATCATTGGTTTTTTTGTGCTGTATATGCTCCTCTTTTTAATAGGAGCTTTGGTACTTGGCTTTTTGGGGCTTGATTTTGAGTCGGCCATCGGAGGAGCGGCTTCTTCTTTGGGCAATGTAGGCCCCGCTTTGGGTAGTCTGAATCCCATAAGTAATTTTAATAGCCTTCCGGATTTGGCCAAGTGGTGGTGCGGATTTCTAATGCTTGCAGGACGTTTGGAGCTTTTTACGGTGTTGATTTTATTGACGCCTTATTTCTGGAAGCGGACGTAGGGTCTCTGATAAAATAACCTCTTATTTTTCAGGCACTTTATTTCAAAACTGATTCTTGGATTGTTTACCTTCTTGTCAATTTTCTATAGAACTATCAAAATACTAAACCTATATTTATTCCCCTATCCACAGTGCCATTAAAATAGTTTTGGGCGTATCCTATACGCAAGAACCTAAATTTTTTCCAGCCAAGATTACCCAAAGCTATTCCAAATTCCGAGTAGGGACTATTGTTAGTTGTTGCTAAAAATTTACCGGATACTACCAGATGTGCATTGAGTTTTCTTATCAGCGGTATCCTATTCAGTACAAAGCCATTGAAATTATGTTCTAGGTGGCTTTCCATATATGCTTTATTGGTGCTAAAGGAATAATAGGGTAGTAAAAAAAAGGTTTGCATATAGTCTTTTGTTGTTACAGATGTTTCGTTTCCGTTAAAATGTTGGTAATCTACAAAGGAGATATCCTCTGCGTTTGTGAAAGCTCCGGCACGTAAATTATAAGAAAACTGTCCCTTGTTCGCAACTTCAAAAGATTGGGTCAAACGAATTTTAAACTGGTCGTAATGCTTGTTTTGGGAGCTAGCCGCAAAGCCTTTTTCATAACCCAGAAATAGGGAGGGAAAGCGCTCGTCGGATATATTTATCTTTCGATCTGGATAGTTGAGATACTGCTGTCCAAAGCGAATTCTAAAATCGATACCTAGTTTGGCTATGGTATGGTCGTCAATTAGGGCAACATCAAAATTTTCAGGTTGTAGTGGATTATTGGACGTGATTTGTTTATCAGGATTATCGATATAGGTAGTATTGGTTGTGTTGAACAAGGGTTTCCTATCTTCAAACCCTAGGTTTATAATAGCCTGTATGCCATTGGTAATTTCTTGGGAGTGAAACAAGTCTATAAACGTGCGGTCATAAAACTTGGCAAAATTACTTTCAAATAATAGTGTGGTAATGGTGTTTCCTATAGGAGTTATAGGATCTTCTTCGTTAAATTGTTTGGCTTCATTGCCTGCACTCAATCGTAGGATAGGTCTCGAAAAATTATTAAAGCGATAGTAGAGCGATGCTGTGGGCCTCAATCGTTTATCGGATAGCCCGTATTCAAGCTGCGTGTTGATCTGAAACGCTGTTCCTGCCTCTTCATTTCGTTTGAGGTAATTGAACCCGAACGAACCACGGTAGCCCTGTACGGTATTAAAAGTGGCGTTCTGTAAAGGTGTAATGATGGTATAGGATTTCTCTTTAAAGGTATTACTAAAGGTATACCCAAACAATAGGGATGATAGCTTAAATGCATTGCCCTTGGCATCTACGGAGTCCAGATATTTTTCTGTTTTTCTAATAACTTGTATGCTATCCTTAACGCCATAATTAACAAATTCCTCTTCGGTCAGGGGTACGGGTCTTATAGCTTCCCAGAACAAACTATCCTTTTTGTTCGCATTTTGTTCAAAGGATAATATTTCAGAGTTGAAATCGCCACGAACAAAATCCGGTGTAAGATTATAGTCTTTATAGGCCGCCGTAAACCTGCCATCTCCTTTGAAACCTAAAATACTGTATTGAAAATCGAAGCTCTGCAATACTTTCAGCCAAGTATCGTGTTGTTTTGAATAATTGAAACTTTGCTTTAAATAAAAGGTGTCTACGGGTACAATTTGTGCTTGCTTTCCGGAGATTTTCAGGTCGGTTGCGTATAATGCCCATGCATCTTCTACGATATAAATAGTACCGCTGAATGTTTTGTCCTGTGGTCGTTTTGGGCTAACTTCAATCTGATTGATGAGCCTATTTCCGTCATCATAAAAGGTGCCTTTTAATTTATAGGTGTAATGGGAAAACGCATTTTCCGCAATAGGTGAAATAAGCTGAATCCCTAATTCTACGGTATTGTTATAGAGGGAAAAATTAACGTCCATCGCAGTATTAAAACTGAATCCGTTATCATCACCACTCACTTTAGAGGCTAAAATCTTTTCTTTAAATTGCCCCTTTTGTTGTGCTATGTCAGATATGGTTTCCGAGAGGTAAAGGATACCGGTACGTGTAGAATCCAACCCACCGCCAAAATCACCTAAGTCTTGACCCAGAATGCGCTCCGGGGCATTCTTGATTTTTATGAGGCCCTTGGAATAAAAATTAGCCGTGAAATTGCTTATTTTTTCCTGTAGTTGTTTTCTTTTTGCAATGGTGTTCTTGATAATGGCATTTGCAGGGTTGGTATTCGCGGTAATTTCAATCCCTTTTAACGCTAGCCCCTCTTCCATTAGTGTTACATTCAGTTCATGCCCATTACTATTTGCTTGCAGGGAAATGGTTTTTTTTTCGGTCTTAAATCCCAAATACTTAAAAACAATGGTATAGTCCCCTGCATTAGGCACGTTTAATTCATAATTGCCGTTGTCATTGGTGGTGGTGCCGTCAAGGGTGCCTTCTATATAAATGTTTACGAAGGGAAGGGGCTCTAGGTTCCTATCTACTACTTTGCCGAATATTTGTGCGCTACAATAAGAAGCGCAGCCAAGAACAAACAGAAAAGTTAGGTGGTTTCGTAACATGGTCAATGATTCTCTAGCTTCGTTTCTATTTTTTTGCGTAAGCATGGCTGACAATAATTTTATCCTGACTTGTTTTGTAAATATAGGCAAGCGTTTGAGGGATTTGCCGGTTGAAGCTTCTGAACTGAGGTATTTTGCGACCGTATTGTAAGGAATTTCCATTGAACTGTAGTAAAATTGCAAGTAAGTTCTACTGAATATATACTTTTTAATTTTTGTATTGTTTTCTACTTAATCTATGTCAGTGGTTCATCATCTACAACCTAAGGACTTCCATAAAATAATGCGCCTATTACCACAGATTTTTTTTGAATGTGCCTACGATAAAAATACTTCTTTCAGCTACTACAGCTAGGCCTGCGTTTTTCGCCGTGTTGCCATTTAAAATATGTTAACAACTTAGGTGCTTATAACCAAACTAACTCAAAGTCCCCCAAAGCAATACCACTACTCCGTTTGCGAAGGCCCTTCTATCTCACTTGATTTCAAGGCTATTTCATAATCTATTAAGAATCGGGCTAGGCCATAGGGCCTAACTTCTAAAAAGACTTTACTTCTTAATCGTTTTCTTTTAAAAGTTCGAATACGCTTAATAGCTACTGTTCTCCCGGAAATAACATTGTCCGCACTAAGCCTAGCTGTAGTTATGTGCCTAAACCCGTTAGGGACGGTAGGCATTCCAATAGTCACGGAATCATTAAAGGAGACAACTTGGCCGCTTTTGGTCAAGTAACTGCCGTATCTTCCCTCTTTTTCAGGAACATTTGCATAGTTTACTTGTATTTGCCCTGCTGCAAGTATGGGGATTACCGTAATCAATAAAAGTATATGTTTCATAGATTTGATTTTTAACTTATTTTTTTAGAAAGATCAGCTGTGTTTTCAGGCGCGTTCTCGGAAGATTTTAAGCGCAATCATGCTTCTTTAATGATCAAAAATTATGCCTTTCAAATTGGGGAGCTATGTCTATTTTGTAGATTACCAATGTGTTTTGGGTATAGGATATGCCTCGTTTAGCTTAAGCAAATGTATACTTATAAAACGTTCTCTCAACACTTTGGGATGCGTATATTATAGGCGGATAATTAACCGCTGACCTTTAGTTGGATAGCATTATTTGCACAAAAAGGCGACCTCGATACAACTATCGAGGTCGCCTTTAAGAGTAGAAGTAGGCTGTTTAGCTTTTCAATGCCGCTTTTATTCTTGTAACTGCTTCCCTGATTTCTTTTTCGGAAGCAGCATAGGATATACGAATGCAGTTTCCATCTCCAAAAGCATCTCCGGTTACGGTAGCTACATTGGCATGTTCCAATAAATACATTGCAAAGTCGGATGCGTTATTAATTTTCGTTGCGTTAAGGGTTTTTCCAAAGTAGGCGGTTACATCGGGATATACGTAAAAAGCTCCCTCCGGTTCATTGCATTTGAAACCATCTATATCGTTCAGTAATCCTAGAATCAGTTTTCTACGTTCCTTGAATTCGGTCACCATATAGGCTATACGGTCGGGCGATTCTTCCAAGGCGGTAATCACCGCGCGCTGTGCAATACAGTTGGCACCGCTGGTTACTTGCCCCTGCAGCTTATTGCAGGCACGGGCTATGTAGGCGGGAGCGCCTATGTAACCAATACGCCATCCGGTCATGGCAAAGGCCTTGGCCACGCCGTTTACGGTTACGGTACGGTCATACATATCCGGAAACTCGGCCATGGAGGCATGTGGCGTTACCCCGTAATTTATGTGCTCATAGATTTCATCGCTCACCACAATGATCTGGGGATGTTTCTGTAAAACATCTGCGAAAGCCCTTAGTTCCGCCTTGCTAAAAATAGAGCCGCTGGGGTTGCAAGGGGAGCTATACCAAAGCATTTTTGTTTTAGGGGTAATGGCTGCTTCCAACTGTTCGGGCGTCATTTTAAAATTGTTCTCCAAAGTGGTTGCCACCTCTACGGGAACACCATCTGCAAGTTTAACGATATCGGCATAACTTACCCAATATGGACAAGGTAAAATAACCTCGTCGCCCTTGTTCAATATCACTTGCGCTACATTGTAAAGGGATTGTTTCGCTCCTGTGGAAACCACAATTTGTGGTGTTTCATAGGTGAGGCCGTTGTCGCGCTTAAATTTGGTAATGACGGCATTTTTTAATTCCACATAACCATCTACGGGCGAGTAGGAATTGTATCCGTCATTTACTGCCTTAATGGCTGCGTCCTTGATGTATTCCGGAATATCAAAATCCGGTTCGCCTAGGCTCAGGCCTATAATATCTTTTCCTGAAGCTCTTAATTCACGCGCCTTGGCGGCCATTTCTAGGGTAGCGGAAGGTGTTACGCTGTTGATCCTGTCCGATAGTTGGTTGTTCATAAGCTTGTTCTTTTATTTTCATTCCCGTAGCTGTCCTGAATTTGCTTGTACTGTCCCGGCTTCGGGGTATCTCAGTATTTCTGGCAGAGAAGGGAATCTAGTCCATATGTGCTAAAATGCAAAGCAAAATTAAAACATTTGGAATTCTTTGTTACCGGAAAAAACAATTGATTATTAACTATTTGGGCATAGTTTGTGAATAGCGTAAAAATTGATACAAACTATTTTAAAAGAGTAGCTAAACCTGCAAAGCGGGCTGCTTGCCCAATTCCTTTAAATGCTTAAAATGCGAAATTATCGCTTTTCTAGTCGTCTTATATTCGTTGTAGGGCAAATTAAATTCCTTGGCAGTTTCTTTTACGATTTTTGAAATTTTTGTGTAATGTACATGGCTTATATTAGGAAAAATATGGTGTTCCACCTGATGGTTCAATCCACCGGTAAACCAATTCACAACCTTGTTTTTTGTGCCAAAGTTTACCGTGGTAAACAACTGGTGTATGGCCCATGTATTCTTCATCGTGCCGCTTTCGTCCGGTAAAGGGGTATCTGCCTCGTCCACAATATGTGCCAGTTGAAAAACAACACTTAAAATTACGCCGGCAACGTAGTGCATTATAAAGAAGCCTAGCAATACTTTCCACCAGGCAAGATTCAAAACAAGTAGGGGAAGTACGATCCAAATGGTCACATATATCGTTTTGGCGATAAGCAAGGTACTCCAATTGGTTACGGCACTAGGCAGTTTACCATAGGATAACTTTCTTTTCATGTAGCGGTACATTTGCTGAAAATCTGTGGTAATGACCCAGTTGAACGTTAATAATCCGTAAAGAAGCACGGAATAAAAATGTTGGAATTTGTGGTGTTTTTTCCATTTGGTATGTTTGGAGAACCTTAAGATCCTACCGGCTTCCATGTCCTCATCATGTTCATGAATGTTGGTGTAGGTATGGTGTAGCACATTGTGCTGTACCTGCCAGTTGTAAACATTACCTGCCAGAATGTAAATAGTGCCTCCCATAAATTTGTTGACCCATTTTTTGTTGGAATAGGCGCCGTGATTGCCATCATGCATAACGTTCATGCCCACACCTGCCATACCTACGCCCATAACTATGGTAAGCAGTAAATTGGCCCAATTGGGAAGTCCCAATGTTAAAATAAGGAAGTAGGGAGCCAAAAACAAGGTAAACATTACGATTGTTTTTACATGTAGTTTCCAGTTTCCCGTCTTCTTAATTTTATTGGTTTTAAAATAATCGTTAACTCTTCCGTTCAGGGTTTTAAAAAATTGAGCGGGGTCTTTTCTTGAAAATCGAATGGTATTTTCTTCCATGTATGCTATTCTTTTTTATAAATATAATGCAATAGATTGATGATTCCTTTGATAGCTTAATTTAAAAACGAAATCTTTGCCATCGTAAATATAGTAAATTTGTTATTTTACAAAGATACGGATGACGGCAGAAACAATATTTGAATATTTTCCCAATTTATCAAAGGAACAACAGGAACGGTTTGTTCTTTTGGAGGAATTGTACAAAGATTGGAACCAGAAAATTAATGTGGTTTCCAGAAAGGATATAGATGAACTCTACCTGCGCCATGTACTACATTCCCTAGGAATTGCTAAAATTCAGCAATTCAAGGACGGTTGCCAGGTTTTAGATGTGGGAACTGGTGGAGGCTTTCCCGGGATACCTTTGGCTATCCTGTTTCCAAACGTGCGTTTTACTTTGGTGGACTCCATAGGAAAAAAAATAAAGGTCGTTGATGAGGTTGTGGTCGGACTTGGTCTTACTAATGTGAAGACCATTAACGCCAGGGTAGAGGAGGTGCCTCATCAATACGATTTTATTGTTAGCCGGGCGGTTGCCGCTATGCCCACCTTTGTGCATTGGGTAAAAGGTAAAATTAAAAAAGAATCCGTTCATGAACGACGTAACGGTATTTTCTATTTGAAAGGAGGTGATTTGGAAGAAGAGCTGCAAGGGTACAGCACCGCTGCGGTCTTTAACCTATCGGACTATTTTAAGGAGGAGTTCTTCGAAACCAAAAAACTTGTTTATTTACCCCTGAAGTTTAAAGGGTAGCTAATGATCCTATAATTCAGGCACTTTATTTAAAAGCAGCCCTTAAAGGCTTAACATCATGTAGTAACTATTGCGGGATTTTGTGGCATAGCAGGTCAAATGGCTCCAGCAATGAAACCGGAGGCAAGTAAGGTGCATTTTCAACTTTCTAAATTTTTGTACTAGCTCCATAGGTATCAAAGTTCTATAAATAATCTTTAATTTACAATTAGTTAACGTTAAATTTACATTGATATTGCGTTTAGAGGGGGTTATTTTAATTTTTCGGTATAAAAAAGTGTCGTGCATCGTGAATCAAGGTGCTTTTTTATAGCTCTAAAGAGCACTATGCGCTCCATGGTGGTAATGCTCCGGAGGCTATAAGCTGCACCGCATCTGCCCGCATTATCTAATAACTTGTCCTTGGTTTCCTGGATAGGCAGTGATTTATCGGTAGATCGGAGCAGTTTTTCGCAGGTCTCTATTGCAGTCATCCAAAACCGTAGATGTTCCTATTGTTCTTCCAAATGCTATCAATGCGAAAAGGTCTCACCGGTTGATCCGGTGAGACCTTCGGTTTAAGGTATACTCCTGCCAAATGAAAACCCGAGTTTTTGTCTCTTTCTTTTTCCCTTTGCCGTCGTTAAAATTATAAACCGTAGCTACGGCTATGCTTCGCCATCGCTACGGCTCGCCCACAG
>Ga0306871_1000748_pt1 | contig 12017 bp, 7 predicted proteins | sample AntRauMeHopE1497_FD_190447 | JGI IMG/M metagenome (GOLD analysis project Ga0306871, IMG submission 190447) | Saline lake microbial communities from Rauer Islands, Antarctica - Metagenome Hop E1 #497 (v2) (version 2) | ecosystem: Environmental > Aquatic > Non-marine Saline and Alkaline > Saline ... | reverse complement strand
GGCACAGCAGCAGCCGACGGCGGGCAGGGAGGTGGACGAGAGGCCGGGCCAATGATTCAGCCGACAGCAGGGGGCCGTGGATGCAGCGCTGAGCCGTGTCGACTCGCCGCAGCGTGTCGGCGTCTCTCACCGGAAACGCCTCCTCTGCATCTCGTCGAGGACCGACGCCAGCCCGGCAGAGCCCTCGACGGCCATCACGGGGTCGAAGGTCATGACTCGCAGGAACGCCGGCTCCCTCCCGAGAGTGTTGGTCGTCACCCCGGGGCTCGAGGCTGCGAGGAGTTTCGTGACGACGTCCCTCGCCGTCACGATGCCCGTGATCGTGGCTCTGCTCGACGGGTCGTGCATCACTACGGCCGTCGACGCGGCCTCGGCCATGCGGCGCGCAACGTCCACCACGGGCGTGTCGTGCGGCATGAGCAGGGCCGAGGCGCCGTCCCCGGGCGAGCCAGAGGCCGCGGAGGCGTCCCCGCTGCTCGCGGCGGCGGCCTCGGCCGCGGCGTCCGTCGCGGCGTCGGCCTTTGCAGCCTGAATTCCCAGCATCGCGCCCAGCGACGAGACCAGACGGTGGCCGAGCCGCCCGACCACGCCCTGCGAACGTCCAAACGACAGTGGAGATACATTGGCGCGGTGTTTAGTGACGAACGCTCCTGTGCGACGCCAAAGCGGAAGGCCGTTTGCGGCCCCGGCGCCTGCGGCCCGCAGCGGAGCCGGGTCGGCGAGCCAGCGCGACGGGCGGGAAGACACGGGCCGAGGCACCAAGCCGGGCGCGGCTTTACCCCCGGGGCGGCTTGCTCTCACGAGGGTATCGACGGCCTGGTCGCGGACCAGCGAGGACACGGTCAGGATGTCCAGGCACCCAACGACGCGCCGCACGCCGGCCTCGTCCGGCTCGTCGGCGATGACGGGCATGTGCTTGATGCCAAGCTCGGCGAGGCGCTTCTGGACCGCGCCGATGTCCCGTTTGGCCTCCGCCTCGGTCACGAACTCCACCCCGCGGGTCATCACGTCCTCGACGGACGTGCTGTGGGCGTCAAGGCCCTTGAGGAAGCACCGCTTGATGAGGTCCTGCTCGCTGATGATGCCGCGGAGGGAGCCGTCGTGTGCCTGGACGGCGAGCGCGGTCGCGCGCAGGTCTCGCATGCACCGCGCCGCATCAAAGACCGTGTTCGACACGAGCACCGTGCGAGAGGACATGGCGGGCCGAACGTCACCCCTGGGCAGCGCGAGGCGTCCTGGGTGTGCCGTGGCCGGTGGCGCGGGGCGTGGCAAACAACAGAGCCTGATTCGTCCCGTCGGCCAACGGGCGGCACCACAAACAGCCGCGCTCACCAGCCCAGGCTGTCGCGGGCGTCCACGTGGAGCACCCTGCGCAGCCCCTCGAACGTGCCTCGCTGCTCGTCGTCGGGCCACACGGCCGCGTACCACGCCAGGTCCCGCCCGATGGCGGCGTGCTCGGCGACGAAGCCTTTCGCAAACGCCGCCGCCTCGGCCTTCCGCTTCGCCCCCGGCATCGCCGCGAGCCACACGGTCGGTGCCACCGGCTCGCCCGCGATCCACCTGCCGGCGCCCGAGTCCTCGGCGGCGCCGCGCATCGCCGCGACGAGCATCACACCGGCGAGCGCCGTGTTCTTGGCCGACGCAGCCACGGGCGCCCCGGTCGCCCGGTCCCACACGACGGCGGCCGCGTGCGCCCTCAGAATGCGAAGCGCCGTGACCACCTGCCGCAGCATGGGGGCCGAGGGGGCGGCGCGGCCTGCGGCGCTGCTGTTTGCGTTTTCGTCGTCCATCCTCGCCCCGAAACCGCCGGCAGGAAGCCTTGCCTCGCCGATGAGCATGTCCAGGGGGTTGTGGTCCGCCCTGACGCCCGCCGGGGCGCCGGTATCGGCGGTTTCCGCCGACACCCGGCCCGCCCCCGCCTCCACCGCGTCGCTCAGGAGACCCAGAGCCGTCTGGTAGAGCGAGGACCATGCCATGGCCCCGGCCGCGTGCTCCCACGTCGAGGGGCCGTGCGTGAGCGACGGCGCGAGCCACGCCGACGCGCCGTCGCACCCGCCGCCCCGCGTCGCGTCACCGCCATCGCCCGCCACGCTCGGACCGGCCGGCGGCCAGGGTCCCAGCCCCAGCGCGGCGCGCACCATCCCGCGCGCCCCCGACGCCTGCCTCGCGCCCCCACGCCCGCCCTGGCAGAATCCTCGGCTGACGCGCCACGCCAGCGCCGCCGCCGCGGCCACCGACGGCCGCCGCCACAGCGCCGCGCGCAGGTCCAGCGAGGCGGCGGGCCGCCCCGGCCCGCCCTCGACGAACACCACTCTCCACCAGAGGCCGTGGGGCACCAGCCGCGCCGACGCGAAACCGCCGCCGGGGGCGGGCCGCTGGCCGAGCGATGCTCCGTCGCCCAGCGAGTGGTCCCCGATCGCCGTCATCTCGACGAAGAGGCCGCCGGGGGACTCGGCGCGCCGCCGGTTCGCGAAGACCACCGCGGTCAGGACGCCGCGCCAGCGGGGGTCCGACGGGTCGGTGCTGACCCGCGACGGGTCCAGCGGCGGGACCACCACCCCGGGGTAGAGCCGCGCCTGCCTCCGGGCCCAGGGGTACGGCAGGAGCTGCAGGGAGAGGGTCTGGACGTCGGGCCTGGCGCCGAGAGACGCCTGCGTCGCTCGGACCGCGTTCCACATGAGGTCCGAGTGCGCGAGGGCGAGGGCGCCCCGGGGCAGGGACTCCAGCGCGGCGACGGCGAAGCGCTGGACCGCGAGGCCGGGGGCGGGCCGAGAAGGGTGGTCGGGGGAAGGGTGGTCGGTGGAAGGGTGGTCGGCAGTGGCGCCGCCCGGTCGGGCGCAGGGGACGGCGCAGGCCGAGGCGGCGGCGGCGGCGACGCCCGCTGGCGGTGTCTTGGCCCGGCTCGGCCGCGATGCCGCCGTCGGGAAGGATCTTGAGAGTGGCAGGGCGGAACTCCGCTCGTCGTGACGGTCGAACAGGCGGGCGTCGATGGCGCGGCCGGCCAGGCAGGCGGCGCAGGGGCTCCCGGCGCCCGGCAGGAGGGGGCGGACGGCTGGGGGCGTGACGTCACCGGACGGGTGTGTGACGTCATCGGCGGGGCGGAAGCCGGGGGCCGACGGCCACATGACGGGGTCGACGAGCGACGCGGCCATCGCGGCGGCCGAAGGGTGGCGGGCGATGGCGCCGCCGCCGCCGGCCAAGGCGCCGTGATCGGCGCACGCCGCCGCACCGAGCCCAGGGGAGCGGGCCAGGAGCAGAGCCACGACGGCAACGGCCAGGGCGGACCGCCCGGATGACGTGGCACCGGCCGCTGCCGCCGGGAGCGCCGATGACGTGGCGGCGACCGCTGCCGCCACCGCCTCTGCCATAAGGACGGCGGCGAGGCAGTCAGCCTGCATCCAGAAGCGCTCCAGCACGCCCGCGGCCATCGCCTGCCTCGGGTCGACGTTTGCCAGAACACCAAACGCACCGATGTACACAGCCAAGCTGGCAAGCACAACGGCGGGCACGGCCGCCGAGCCGCCGGCCCCGGACGCGCCCCGCCCGCACACGAGCCGGGCAGCGGTGCGCCCGAGCGCCGAGAGGGCGCCGAGAGCAACGAGCAGCGGGAAGCCGGCAGGCTCGGGCCACCCGCCCGACGCGAGCCGCGGGGCCACGCCCTCCCACGACGAGTGCCCCGGGGCGGCCTCGGGGCCCATCCCCGACGCGTGGTGCAGGTACGCCGCCCACCGCATCGGCGCGCCGGCGGCGTCCCCGCGCACAGCCGCGAGCTGGAGAGTGCCGTACTCTGCCCGGAGCACGTGCCTGAAAAATCCCGAGAACGACGTCAGGTCGCCCCAGCTGCCCGCCACGGGGGTCCAGGACGCCCACGCGAGCGTCGCGTACGCCGTCCCGGCCGTGAAAACGCCGCACGCAGCCACGGCAAGCGTGTGCTTGACGGTCAGCCGGCCGTCGTACCACAGCGCCCCCGCCACCCAGACGGCCACGGGGACGACGACAAACACGACGGTGTGCTGGTTGGACGCGCCCAGGGCGCAGAGCGCCGCCAGCCAGTGGGACCAGATCGCCGACGGCGCCTTGCCCTCCTCGTTCGGCGGAAGCCGCCTGGCGGCCTCGAACCGCGCAAGGCCCCAGACGATGGCCATCACGGCGGCATTGTTCATGCCAAACACCTCGGCGTGCCCGGCGTACGTCCAGAAGACCCGTGACGTCCCCAGCGTCCACGCCGACAGCAGCCCGATCGCGGCCGCGCCCACGTCCCCCGCCCGCGCCCGCGCGACGAGGAACGACGCGGCCGCGCAGAGGCCCAGCGCCGCCGCGGGGAAGATGGCAAACGCCGAGTTAATGACGGCGGCGCGGCACGAGCCCGAGGCCAGCGACTGCAGCCCGGCGTCGGCGTCGCACAACGCCGAGGCCGCCCAGCACGCCATGCCACCCCACGCTCGCACGAGCGGGTACCCCGGCGGGTGCGGAACCCCGCCGAGGCAGGCCTCGGCGACAAACTCGCCGCTGTCGCCGCCCGCCACGCCGGCGTGGCCGGTCGCCGCGTACACGACCGCAGCGGCCGCGGTCACGGAAGCGCCGAGCACCGCATCCATGGCCGCCTCCCGTCGATTCGGCACGCTCCGCGCCGTCCGCCGCAGGGTGCGTGCGCGTGCCGTCCTGCCACGGGCGCGGGCCGCTCTGCAACAGGGAGTTTTCCCGCTCCAGGCCGCCGAGTCGGGCACTTCCCGGCGGGCCCAAGGCCCCGCGGCACCACCATGGCGTCGCGAGCCGACCATGTCGCGGTAGCCGTCGGCCCGATGAAGCGCGGCCGCTCGGAGAAGGAGAAGCTGCTCGGCGACGAGGCTTCCGAGGCGAAGGGCAAACGCCCGGGCCTGTCCTGGGGCCGGCTGTTCAAGGAGGCCGCCCCCGTGCGGTGGCGCCTCATCTTCGGGTCCGTGTTCCTCTTCCTTTCGGCGGCGTCCAACCTCGCCACCCCCGCGATCTTTGGCAGCGTGATCGACGCGCTCGCTCGCCGCGACGGAGCCCAGCTGCAGTCCGACGTGGTCCTCCTCGTCGTCGTCAGCGTGGGCGGCGCCATCTTTGCCCTCATCCGCGCCTTTCTTTTCAACAGCGCGGGCCAGATCGTCGTCGCGAGCCTCCGCCAGAAGCTCTTCCTGTGAGCAACCCCCCCGCCCTCGTCATCCCGCGTCCCGTGCAGCGCGTGTGACGCGGCGCACTTTTAGTTTTTGAAATCTGCGCGCCCTCCCCGCCGCCCCCGCTCGCAGCGCCGTGATGGAGCAAGAGGTGGGCTTTTTCGACGCCACCAAGACCGGCGAGCTCATCTCGCGCCTTGCGTCGGACACGGCCGTGCTCAAGGACGCCGTGACGGTGAACATCAGCATGGGCCTTCGCTACGCGGCCACCGTGCTCGGCGGCATCGTGTACCTCTTCGTGCTCTCCTGGAAGCTCTCCCTGGTCATGGTGGCGGTCGTCCCCGCCGTCGCGATCTCCGCCGTCGTCTACGGCCGGTACGTCCGAACCCTCTCCAAGGAGCAGCAGAAGGCCCTTGCCGACGCCTCCGAGGTCGCCGAGGAGTCCTTCGCCGCCATCAGGACGGTCCGGTCCTTCGTGGCAGAGCCCAAGCAGATCGCGGCCTACGCCGCCAGCATCGACACCACGCTGGTGCTAGGCATCCGCAACGCCTGGGCGAGCGGCGTCTTCGTCGGCGTGACGTCGGCCGTCACGTCGTGCGCCTTCATCGGCATCGTCTACTACGGGGGCACCCTCGTCATCGAGGGTGCCATTTCCGAGGGCGTGCTGACGTCGTTCCTCCTCTACGCGATCCAGATCGGCGCAGCCCTGGGCGGCCTCGCCGGGCTCTTCGGCGCCATCATGTCGGCCATGGGCGCCAACGACCGCGTCTTCAAGCTCCTCGACCGGACGCCGGCCATGCCCGTGGCCGGCAAGGGCGCCCAGCCCGCCGGGATCGAGGGCAGGGTCCGCCTCTCCGACGTCCACTTCGCCTACCCCTCCCGCCCCGACGCCCCCGTCCTCCGCGGCCTCGACCTCGACATCCCCCCCGGCCGCGTCCACGCTCTCGTGGGCACCTCTGGCGGCGGCAAGTCCACCGTCGTGAACCTCATCGAGCGCTTCTACGACGTGCAGTCCGGCACCGTCGCCCTCGACGGCGCCGACGTCCGGTCGCTCGACCCCCGCTGGCTCCGCTCCCGCCTCGGCCTCGTCCGGCAGGAGCCCATCCTCTTCGCCTGCAGCGTCCGGGAGAACATCCTCTTCGGCCGCCCCGGCGCCTCGGACGCCGACATCGTCGACGCCGCCGTCAAGGCCAACGCCCACGGCTTCATCACCGCCTTCCCCGACGGCTACGACACCGTCGTCGGCGAGAAGGGGGTCCGCCTCTCCGGCGGCCAGAAGCAGCGCGTCGCCATCGCGCGCGCCATCCTCAAGGACCCCGCCGTCCTCCTCCTCGATGAGGCGACGTCGGCGCTCGACGCGGAGTCGGAGCACCTCGTGCAGGCGGCGCTGGAGCGACTCATGGTCGGGCGCACCGTCCTCATCATCGCGCACCGGCTCTCAACGGTCAGGAACGCCGACGTCGTGAACGTGGTCGACGGCGGAAGGGTGGTCGCGAGCGGGTCGCACGACGAGCTGCTCGAGTCGTCGGAGCTGTACGCGACTCTGGTGCGGAGGCAGCTGTCTGGGCTGGCCGCGGAGGCGGAGGCGGTGGGCGGGGACGGGGCCGCGGCGGCCGGGGCCGCGGCCGACGACGGGGGCGACGGCTCCGGGCTCGGGGGCTCCCCCGGCGGCGTCGACGTCTTCGACGGCTGAAGGGTGGCGGGCAGCGCCCGCCGGGGAGTGATGGTCCCCGCCGGGGCGCGCGGGTTTCGTCGAACGATTGAACAGGCACGCGCCGGACCGCTTCCCGCGCCGCCGCGGCAGACACGCGCACACCCACGCACGCGGCGATGCCGCCCTAACCCCTGAGCCCGGCCTCCCCTCAGTCGCTGGCCCGCACGCACGCGGCGATGCCTCCCTCGTCGCCGACGCCCCGCGCCCGCCCGACGCGCGCCCCCGCGTGCGACCCGAGGAGGGCCCTCAGCTCCGCGAGCGACGCCGTCGCGACGGACGAGTCGCGCCCCTCCGACGCCGACGCGACGGCGAGCAGCGACTCCGCCGCCAGCCGCGGCAGCTCCGCCCCCGCCGTCGCCCACACCGCGTGAGAGAGCTCCCTCGGCCCCACCCGCGACCCCGGCCCGACCAGGAAGCCGAGCGACGCGATCACGTCCCCCGAGCGATCGACCAGCGCGCCCCGGGCCCCGACGAAGTGGGCCAGGTCGAGGACGTCGGCGGGGGACGTCGACCGGAACGCGCTCTGCCCCGACCCGCGCCTGGCGGCGCCCTGCGGCCCTTGCCCGCCGTCGGCGAGCCGGTCCTCCCACCTGGCCAGCAGCCGCGCGGTTTCGCCCGACCCCGACATGGACTGGCAGATCACGTACCGCGCGAAACCGCCGGCGGTCATCGCCGGCTCTGCCGTCCCGTCGGCCTCGACGTCGGCGAAGACCCGGAACTCGAGCTCTGCCACGGCGGCGGCGAGCGCATCGACGAGGGCGAGGAGCCCGGCCGCGTCGTAGCGGTCTGCGGAGCGCTCGGCGGCGCCAGCACCGTCGGGGAGGACGCACGCACCGGGGGCCAGCGCCGCCCGGGCGAGGCCGGCGGGCGGCTCCAGCGACCAGAGCCCGCCAGCAGCCCCCTCGGCGGCGGCGGCGGCCCGCTCCTTGCCGGCTGAGGGCCAGCGCACCGCGGCGGAGGGCGGGAGGGCGGAGGCCCGCACCTCGTCGCCGACGACGAGGGCGAGGGCTCGGCTGAGCTCCTCGTGGCTCAGCGCGCCGCTCCCGTCGCCGTCCCCGGCCGCCAGGACCAGCCGCAGGTGGTGCCGGGGCATGGAGAGCAGCGCCGAGAGGACGAGGTACTCCGGCCACGGCACCCTGCCGTCGGAATCGCCGACGAACAAGAGCGCCCGCCTCGCGGCATCGGACATGGGCTTGTCCGCCGCGTCTGGCACCGCGGACAGGCTCCCCGACGGAAGCATGTGGCAGAAGAGCCGCGCCCGCATGAAGTCGCTGCGCGTCACCGACGTGGGCCGGCCGTCCCAGTCCCGGACCGAGGCCAGCCGGTCGAAAAGCCGCGCGTGGCTCGTCGCGGCGACGATCCGGGCGTCGTACCCCACCGTGTCGTCCGACCCCGCCTCGCACGAGGCAACCCCCGAGGCCGCGCCGAGTCGGGGCAGCGTCGGCGGCGCGGGGCCGCCGGGAGCGGCCGCCGCCCCCCACGCGCAGATCGCCGCCACGGGAACCGCCGGGAGCGCCCGAGCCAACCGCAAGAAGCGCATCCGCGTCGACCCTATCTGGAAGTGTGCCGCTCCGCCTCGGGGCGCACCACCGCCGGCCGCGGCAGAGTAAGGGCAAGGCCGAGCGATCCCCGCCGTCCGCAGCGCGCACACCCGCATTCCAGCCGCATACCCGAGTACGCGCGGATCTAGGACCGCCGATCCCTCTGTCGCGAGCGCGCGCTTCCGGTTGCGACCGTGTCGTGGGCTTGAGCGTAGCATCCCGCATCAACTCGAGCGCCCGCACTTGCCCGGACGACGGGCGCTGCGCCGATGGCTTCCCACCTCGTGGTGTTGAACCGAGCGTCCAAGCCGACGGCGTCGGTGCTGCTCGCGCACGCGGCAGGGTTCAGCCACGGAGCGCTCGCGCCGTTTGCTGCCGCCCTGTGCGCGAGCGCCGAGCGGCGGGGCATGCGGCTCGAAGTCCGGGCCTTTGACTTCAGGGGGCACGGGACGCGGTCCGGCTCGCGCCCGGCGGCGGAGGACTGGGCCCGGTGGGCGGCCGATGACGTGGACGACGCGATCGGCGCCTGGGCGGACCGCGATGCCGCCGTGCCGATGCTCGGGGTCGGCCACTCCATGGGGGCGTCGGCGCTCCTGCTCGCGGGTGACGGGCCCGGCGCGGGCGCCGCGTTGAGCGGTGCTGTCGCGATCGAGCCAATTGTCGGTCCGGCGTACGCCCTGCCCCCAGACCCCACGCGCGAGGCGGGGACGAGGCGGTACGGCCAAGGCCTTCCTACGCGCACCATCCCCCCCAACCCCCTGTCGGAGGCGACGCTCGCCAGGCAGCGAACGTTTTCGGGTGCGGCCGAGGCCGAGGCGTACGTGGCCGCCCACCCGCTCTACAGGGGGTGGCCCGACCACGTGTTGAGGGCGTTTTTCGAAGGGGGAGGCCTGGCGGCCGACACGGGAGCCGGCGCGGGGCCGGGGCAAGTGCCCGCCGACGGTGCCCCGGCGTTTGTCCCGCCCGCTTCGCGCGACAGCGCATGCCGCTTCAGCTGCGACCCGCTGTGGGAGGCGGACATCTACCGCGGCATCAGCCCGCTGTGGAACGACGTTCTGCCGCGCGAGTCGACGCCCGTGGCGCTGATCGGCGGCGGCAAGAGCCGCATCCCGTCCATGGGGTTCCAGCCCGAGCCCGTGAGCCTCAAGCAGGCGATGGAGCGCACGGCACACCGCGCGGGCGCCGCCGCGCGCGGCTCGGCCGTGGTGCCCGGCGCGGGGCACCTGCTGGCAATGACACACCCAGAGGAAACGGCCGAGGCCGCGGCCGCGGCGCTCGCACGGCTGCTCGAGTGATGATGCCAGCGGCGTTTCCGAACCGCCCCCGTGCCAAGCGCACGCCCGGTCGCCGCCCCAGCAGCCACCGGCGTCGGGGGAGATGCAGAGCGGCGCCCCGGTCACGCGATCGCCCGGCCCGCCCGCCCACCGCACCCGCTCCGACAACGGAGCCCATGGACGCGACCGGAACGTCCGCCACGGAGTCAATCCGCGCGGCGCGGGAGCAGCTGGAGTCCGCGGAGCGCATGGAGCTCGAAGACGCGAGGGGCAGCCAGAAGCGGCTCGGCCGCTCACGGGCGACAAAGTCAACCGGGGCGCTCCCCGCGGCCTCGGGTTCCACGGCGCGCCACCGCGCGTGGGACCGCGCGGGCCTGGGCCGGGAGAAGCTGGTGGAGGCGTGGCACAGCAACCGGGGGGGCGACATGCCCCGGACGACGACCAAGCCGCCCAGCAAGGAGGTCCGGGCTCGCCGCGCCGCGTTCAACGTCCTCACCAAGAAGCTCATCTCCGAGTTCGAGTCCACCGTGAGCCGCGGACGCGCGAGCGCCGCCGCCGGGGCGGCCAGCGCCCGAGGCCGCGGCCGTGCAACCGACCCTGGTTCGGGTGTTTGGGTCGGGGGATCAGCCGTCACCCCGCCCCCGCCGCTCAGCGGCATCCCGGCACGGCCCTTCGCGCCGGGGAAACCGCCCCCGGCGTGTGATGGCCGGCCCGGGAGCAACACCTGGCCGGCGGGACGGGCCGGGAAGGAGGCTCGCCTGCGCCGCCCCGCCGTCGCGCTCGCCCCTTCGAGAACAGCCCCGACGCGCTCCTCTGCGCCGCCCCCGCCCCTCCTTCCGCAGATCCAGCCGCAGTCGCTGCTGTACGACGTGGTCCGGACCGAGGTGCACGGCGTCCTGGCCTCGCTACGCAAGGGCGAGTCTGCCAGCCCGGCGATGCTTGCCACGGCTCGCCGCGCCTGCGCCAAGTTCATCACGCACCCCCCCACCAGGAAGACGCGCATGCCGCCGCAGTCCCCCGTGAAGGTGTCGCGCGGGGGCGGGCGCGGGGAGCCGGCGGGGCCCGACCGCTCGGCGGACGACTCGGCCGGGTTTTCCGAGGGCAAGAGCGGGGGCGTGGCGCCCGGCCGGCGCCTCACCGACACGGAGATGTGGTCCCTCGCCGGTCCGCCCACCGCGGGTCACGACTACGGGGCTTGGGCGGCTGACAGCCTCCCGAAGCGGCGCCCCAACCCCATGGACGAGCACCCGGTCAAGATCATCGCCAGCAAGCAGAGGCGCACGTACACGTGGGAGGAGGAGGGCCGCTGGCGCGAGATCTCGGAGCACCAGGCCCACGTCGCGGAGGAGGCCGAGGCGGGCCGGCGGCGGGACCGGCGGCGGCGGGCGCGGGAGACGCGGGCCGAGGTCGAGGCCCAGATCGCCGAGAACGCCAGGCGCCGGCAGGCCTCCCGCCGGGAGTGGGACGGCGTCGGGCAGCGCATGGTCGACGACGCAGCGGCCTTTGAGCAGGAGAAGAGGGACGCCAAGAGGCGCTTCGACGACGGCGTCGCGGAGTGAGAGACGCGGACCGGCAGAGCCGTGGGGTGGGCCGCCCCTCGGGCCCCGCGGAGCCCCTGCCCCCGGTGCCCCCCCTCCTCCCTGCCTGCCTGCCTGCCTTGTCCCCTGCCCCCAATCTCCTCCCCGGCGCCCCCTCCCCCCTCCGACCCCCCTCCTTCGCAGGTTTCGCGCCGGGGCGCACGAGCAGGCCAAGGCCGTGCGGGCGCGCCGCGACCGCGAGCACGCGGCGGACCTGCGCATCGCGCGCGAGCAGGCGGACAAGGACGCGGAGGACGGGGAGAGGGCGGCGGCGGACAAGGCGGAGAAGCTCAGACGCATGCGGGAGGGGATGCGACACGACATGCAGGAGGTCGGCGCAAAGAAAGCCCGGCAGGAGGAGGCCAAGCGCGAAGAGACGAAGCTCGACATCAAGGTGAGCAGAGCCGACCACGCCGCCCCGCCCCGCAGAGCCCTGCCGGCAGAGCCGCTGCGTGCGCCACGCCGCCTCCCCCGCCTCCTCCCGCGCAGTACATGGAGGCTATGGCCGCCGACCTGCTGCGCCGGGAGCACCAGCGGGAGGCGATGTTCGCGTCGGTGCGGGCCCGTCTGAAGGCCAACGTGCACGCGCAGAACGGCGTCTTCGACTCGATGCGGGAGGAGGAGGAGGCGCTGGACAGGCGGGTGGCGCGGGCGGAGCGGGAGGCGCTGGAGCGGCGGGACGAGGACCTGCGGCGGCGGGCGGAGCGGGCGCGGACGTTCAAGCGGGAGCTGCGGGAGACGGTCGGCGTGCAGATGCGGGAGAAGGAGGAGGT
>Ga0306871_1000747_pt1 | contig 12040 bp, 12 predicted proteins | sample AntRauMeHopE1497_FD_190447 | JGI IMG/M metagenome (GOLD analysis project Ga0306871, IMG submission 190447) | Saline lake microbial communities from Rauer Islands, Antarctica - Metagenome Hop E1 #497 (v2) (version 2) | ecosystem: Environmental > Aquatic > Non-marine Saline and Alkaline > Saline ... | reverse complement strand
CCAAAGATCTTCCAGGTCAACTGGTTTAAAAAAGGAGCTGAAGGGCAGTTCTTGTGGCCAGGGTTTGCCGAGAACTCTCGAGTTCTTGAGTGGATCATCTACCAGCTTGAGGGTAAGAATCAGGGAGTCAACACCCCGGTGGGAATTGTTCCAGCAGATGGTGAGCTAAACGTTGCCGGGCTTGAGGTAACCGAGCAAGATCTGGATGAACTGCTCGAGATTGACTTTGAGTCTTGGAGCACCGAGGTTGAATCAACTAGGGCGTTCTTTGCAGGTTTTGGCGAGAAGCTACCCGTTGAGCTTGAAAGGGAGCTTGAAGCCCTTGAAGTTCGCTTGAAGAGAGATACAAACTCCAGAGTCAGCTGAAACATGTCGACCGAATCGTACATTTCATCACTGCGCGGGCGTGATTCAAGAACTTGCTCTAAAAGGAGCGCACGGAACGACTTGCAATCAGAATCGTTATCAACTCGTGAAGTTTGTGTTTTCTAAATAAACAACTGTCCGCTCGGCTACCAAATTAGGTATTACGAAGTTCAAAAAGTGCTGAGCATGACTGGTTGAGACGTGCTGCGGATAATCCTCTTTAGAGGAAAAAGACTCGAATAAATGGAAAGCCGCTGGGTTGGTGGAGGACTGCAGTACCTCAAATCTCGAACAGAATTCTGTGGCCAAACTGGCTTCGGAGAGCCGTTCCAGGGCGGCTAGCAACTCTTGCGCCTTGCCATCGGGGGCCGACAGCTGGACATAAACGTGGAAATCTGATTTCATCTGCACCTAACTGAGCCCCATAAATTTATGGAGCTTGGAGGAATAATAGTGCCTTTTCAGACCTGGAAGAATATTGGCCAAAAGGCATGATATTTGCAGAAAAGCAAGCAACAAGCATTGTTTGACACGAAATGCATTATCTGCAACTATCATTGCAACATCTGGTCGTCGAAGCCCTGGCTGAGTTCACCGGATTAGGTCTGGGAGGTCTGGACTGACTATGGAAATCTTTAGAGAGGGTCCAATGAGACTTGCAAACAATTTGACCAAAACCCTTACCGGTTTTGCAGCAGCAGCGTTGGTGCTTACTGGATGTGCCAGTGCGACGCCCGAGCCGGTAGCGACAACCCCAGCCCCCGGCAACGGGGAAACCTCCGAGATTCCAGGTGAGAACATCACCTTGACAATCGGTGCAGGTCACCCTGCTGGCGGAGCAATAACCTACGCGAACCGATTAGAGAGCTGGTTTGTGCCAGAGCTAAAGGCACGTATGGCGGCGGAAACCAACCATACTCTTGAGGTAATCGAAGGCTATGGTGGAGCGATTGCAACCTTGGCTGAGGTCTTAGGGGCAACCGAGTCTGGACTACTGGACATCGGCGCAATTATCTACCCGTTTGAGCCATCGAACTTGGCGCTTCACAACCTTGAGATGAAGATCCCGTTCTCATCCCCGGACCCTGAGATTGCCATTAAGGCAATGCGCGCCGTCTACGACGCAATACCGTACATGGGGCAAATGCTGGAAGATGAGCACAACCAAAAGGTTCTGGGTCTTTGGACCGTGGGTTCTTATAACTTGGTTACCACTTTCCCTTGGTCAAAGTTCGAAGATCTAGCTGGAAAAACTTTAACTGCTGCTGGACCTAACCTGCCATGGATCACTGCTGCTGGAGTTAATCCAGTTCAGGGAAGCCTGGGCGAGTGGTACACAGGTCTAGAGACAGGCGTTATCGACGGAGCAGTTATGTTCGCGGAAGCAACCGCCGGCTTTAAGCTATTCGAGCCAGCCCCTTACTACACCGAGATTAACTTCGGTGCTAGCCCACAGGGCGCTATCACAGTGAACCTAGACACCTTCAACAGCATGCCAAGTGATGTTCAGCAGATTTTGATTGAGATGGGCGCTGAGTTCGAAGCTCAGATTGCCGGCTGGGTCAAGGAAGAAAGCGCTGCTGCTTATGATGTTATGCGTGCAGGTGGGGCAATCATCACAAGTTTGTCCGATGAGCAGCGCACTGACTGGGCAAACCGCCTGACTGAGTTGCCAAATGCTGGTGCTCAGGAAGCAAATGCTCTGGGTCTACCCGGAAGCGAAGCCTACAGAGTGTATATCAAAGCCCAAGAAGATCTGGGGTACGTATTCCCTCGTAACTGGATAATCGAAGACTAAGTTATAACGAATAGGTGCTGGGGGATTCGGTTCCCCAGCACCTATTTTTTTCAGGTTAGATAGCTCGAAGGAGAGTAACAAATGTTGTCAATGGTAGACAAAGTGGTGGCAAAGGTCAGCGGTGTTTTCGCGGCCTTGGGTGCCGCGATGATCGGATTGTTAGCCTTGACAATGGTTGCCGATGTTGTTGGCAGACAGTTTGGCTCCCCGGTGACTGGAATCGTTGAGTTAGCTGCTCAGACGGTTGTTATTTCAGCTTTTCTAACAATTCCCTACGTCATGCGAAGAGGCGGGCACATCAGGGCCACGGTTCTGGTGAATCGAACTCCACCAATTGTCAGAAAAACTCTGGAGGTGGTCGCCTACTTGATCGGCGCGGTCATCTTCGCTTTGCTCGCATTCTCGGCTTGGGATGCCTTTGTTGAAGATTTTGTGAAGGCTTCCTACGAAGGTGAGGGCGCTCTAAGAATCCCAACATGGCCGGCTCGTCTAACAATTTTTTTGGCATCGGTTTTGATGATTTTTGAGAGCCTACTGGCAACTGCCAAGACCTTTGTCGAGGTGAAAAAATGAGTAGCGTTGATATTGCGGAACTTGCGGTTCTGGCTGTTTTTGTCCTAGTACTATCCGGGGTCCCAATCAGTTTTTCTTTGATTGTTACTTCTTTTGTGGGGATGTATCTGATTACGGATAAGTTGGACGTGGCGTTCAACTTACTTAACGCAGTGGCTTATTCGGGAATCCGAGACTACGTCTTTGCGGTGATTCCATTGTTTGTGCTGATGGGCGCATTCATGACGAACTCCCGAGCGGCCGAATCGCTCTTTACTGCCGTGCATTACCTTCTGAAGAAAGTCAGATCCGGTTTGGCAATTGCCACGGTAGGAGCGAACGCAATATTTGCTGCAGTTACAGGGGTCAGCGTCGCATCCGCGGCCGTGTTCAGCAATGTTGCTTATCCCCAGATGCAACGTTACGGTTACTCGAAGCGGATGTCACTGGGTGTTGTCGCGGGTAGCTCAATCCTTGGAATGCTCATTCCTCCCAGCCTGCTGATGATTCTTTATGGAATTTTGACCCAAGTATCCATCGGAAAAATGTTTATCGCAGGACTGGTGCCGGGTCTGGTATTGGCGCTGATGTTCTCGGCTTACCTTTATGTTTCGAGCTATTTCCGCCCAGATATGTATGGAATAGACACCCCGAATCCGAATCGTTTCGTCCTCAAGGCCCAGAAAAAAGCGGCTGCTAGAGAGCTGAAGCATCCGGAGGATTTTGATTCCGATGAGTTCCCGGATCTGGGCCGGCCCTCGGGCAAAATAAGCCTGCCCGGCATGGTCACTCAGACCATTGCAATTCAGACCGTCCAGATGTCCTTCGGCAGAGCAATGCTGGGGGCAGTTCCGATCGTGGCGCTAGTTGCCCTAGTAATCGGTGGTATTTGGGGAGGGGTCTTTTCCCCTACTGAGGCAAGTGCTGTCGGAGCTGTCGGCGCTCTAATCATCGCTCCGCTGATGGGGATGGACTGGAAAAAATTCATCAAGGCCTTCCAGCAGACCGCCGTAGCCGTCGGGGGAATCCTTCTTCTTCTAATTGCCGCAAGCTTTTTTTCAAGGATGCTCGCGACAAGTGGTTTCATAAACCAGGTGAGTGAGTTCATCCAAGGGCTCGACATCGGTCCGATGGCTCTTGTGATTTTGTTTATTCTGATTTTGATTGTCATGGGTACCATCTTGGACTCAAGCTCAATCCTGCTTTTGGCAATTCCACTAATGTTCCCGTCGATTCTGGCCTTGGGAATCGACCCGATTTGGTTCGGAATCGTATTCATCATTGCGGTCGAAATCGGGCTGCTGACCCCACCATTTGGAATGGTGCCATTCGCCATGAATGCGACTTTGGGTAAAAGAGCTAGCGTGGAAGATATTTTTGCTGGCTCCTTCCCGTTCGTCTTGGTCATGGTCGCATTCTTGGTGCTTTTGATGTTCTTCCCCGGGATTGCTACTTGGCTACCAGAGCTATTGAGGTAGTTCGTAACTTTTAGAAAGAGAGAGTCATGGCAAAGAAAATTGGAGTTATCGGGCTTGGAAACATCGGCTCTTCCATCGCAATGTACCTAGTCAAAAATGGCTTTGAGGTATTCGGGTTCGATGTTCGCGCCGAAGCGAATGCCCAGCTGGTCGCAGATGGCGGCACCGCGCTGGACTCAGTTGGCGCAGTGGCAAGTCGCTCGGAGATCCTGATCTCTAGCCTGCCCTCAGTCGCTGCACTGCATTCAGTTCTGGACCAGATTGAACCTCACATGAAGAGCAAGGTTCTGATTGAGACCAGCACGTTACCATTGGATGCAAAGTTCCAGGCGCACTCAAGAGTGACTGCCGCGGGAGGTCAAATTATGGACTGCCCCCTGAGCGGAACGGCTATGCAGGCCCGAAAGGGGGACGTGGTCGCATACGCGAGCGCAGATGCAGGGGTCCTAGACCAAGTTAGGGACGTTTTGAATGGCTTCAATCGCAAAACCTACGACCTGGGTGCCTATGGAACGGGCAGCAAAATGAAGATCATTGCGAACCTATTGGTTGCCGTTCACAACGTCGCGACCGCCGAGGCCCTAGTTCTGGCTCAGAAGGCTGGGTTGGACCTCAATCAAGCAATCGAGGTGGTATCCGATGGTGCGGGCGGATCTCGGATGCTTGAAGTGCGTGGGCCCATGATGGCGAATAACGGTTATGGAGAACCCGGCATGAATGTCGGGGTGTTCATGAAGGACATCGCAATCATCTCGGATTTTGCTCTTGCGGTAGGTGCACCTGTTCCTCTCCTAAACAGTGCCACCCCCATCTACACTTCGGCGCTAGCTCGCGGCTGGGGAGAATCGGACACTGCATCTGTTTACGCGATTCTGGCAGACATGGCAAATATTGATAGAACCCCAACCCCACAGGAAGAAGAAAGAAAATGACTCTACTCACTCTCGCACAGGCACAGTCCATCGTTGCCGCCGCCCTCAACAAGGCCCGCGAAATGAATTTTGAACCAATGACGGTCTCGGTGCTGGATGCCAGCGGAACCCTTAAGGCGATGGGGCGCGAAGACGGTTCGGGTCTAGTGAGACCCGATATTGCTTTCTCCAAGGCGTGGGGGACGTTGGGTATGGGGTTACCAAGTCGTGAGCTGGGTCGCCGCAACGACATCATGCCAAACTTTTTCGGAGCCCTAAACATAGTGAGTCAAGGAAGAGTTGTTCCAATGCCGGGCGGGGTGTTAATCCTCAAGGACGGTCAACTCATTGGTGCCGTGGGGGTAACGGGTGATACTTCGGATAACGATGAGGTTTGTGCGATTGCAGGGATCGAAGCCGCCGGTTTAGTTGCGGATTTTGCCGCAGAGCCGCAAGTTAGGTATTCAGAGTTTTAGCACTCGAGGCTAATCAAAACGGGCATGGCAAAATATAATCTGGGTAATGCTCTGTTTGTCGGCTTTGCCGTTCTGATTGCTTCGCTTAATGCTCTTCAAGCTCGCGTAAACGGCGAACTCGGTTTCCGGACCGGGGATGGATTCTTTTCCGCAATGCTTTCAATTGGGGGCGGTTTTGTCATTTTATCCACAGCGATGCTGCTGTCCCCTAAGGGTAGGCAGGGCATAAGAAGCCTTCCCGCGGCCTTGCGGGACAAGCGGCTTGTTTGGTGGCAACTATTGGGTGGGCTCTCGGGTGCTTATTATGCGATTGCGCAGACAACCACCGGCCTAGTGCTGGGAGTTGCACTGTTCTCGGTGGCGTTGGTCTCTGGTCAAACCCTCAGCTCGATTCTTATGGATCGGTTTGGGGTGGGCCCTTCGGGAATGCACCCTATTACTTGGCCCCGATTGCTCGGGACGGTTCTGGTGCTATTTGCTGTGACTATTTCGGTTGCCGGCCAGCTCGAAGCGGACTTCTCTGTGTTTATTGCAGTGGTTCCTTTTCTAGCGGGTTTTGCGGCCGGATGGCAAATGGCGGTTAATGGCAGAGTTAAAAAAGAATCAGGCAGCGTATTGGCTGCAACCTTCCTGAACTTTTCGATTGCTATCACGTTTCTAATTACTTTCGTCTTGATCAAAGGATTATTCACGGGTTGGCCCACATCGCTTCCCCAAGAACCTTGGCTTTACACGGGCGGCATTCTAGGAGCCATATTCATCGCGGGTTCTGCGTTTGTAGTGGGCCGCATTGGGGTTTTAGTTTTGGGCGTTTCAGTGGTGGCGGGTCAGCTGGTTGGGGCCATGATCATCGACATTATCGCGCCATCTCCGCTGCACCCACTAACGAGTGCAACCGTACTGGGAGTTGTTTTGGCCCTGGTGGCAGTGGCCATAACCTCGATTAGGACCAGTCGAACACCTAGCTAAGCTAGTAGCTAGTTCAGTTGGCTAAGAATGTTCTGAGCCCTCAGAACCGTAGCCGCGTCAGCCATTTGGCCGGACTCATCGACATAAGCTCCTTGCCCAGAGGAGATTCGAACTTTGAACTCCGCAACAATTCTTTGAGCCCACACAGTTTCTTCCGCAGTGGGCGAAAATACCCGGTGGACAATTTCCAGCTGCGCTGGATGGATGCAAGCACGACCGTTGAATCCTAGATTCGCCATCGAGACGCAAGAGGATTCAAACTCCGCCAGATCTCCAAAATTGCTCGAGACCCCAGAAACCAGTTCGGAAACTCCTGCCGTCTTGGCGGCCATAACTACTTCTAGGCGAATGCCATTCAGGTCCGAGTCAACTGCGCTACCGGGCATTGCCATTCCAAGCTCGCCCCTTAGGTCGTACTCTCCAATTTGAACTCGAGTGACAGAGTTTGGTGCCAAAAGATCGTGGCGACCTAAGTAGCCTGCGGCAGATTCAATTAGGACTCCGAGTCGCAAGCCTCGGCCCTCCGCAAATTCGATAATTCTTTGGAATTGTGCTGTTGGCTCCGCTTTTGCTATCCAAATTCCAGCTATACCAGTCACCTGGTCTAGTCCTGAGATGTCTGATTCTCCGAGTATCCCAGAATTTATCCGCACCCAGACATCGGCATGATTGAGTTTGTTGACGGCATCCTGTATCCCATTTAGAGCTGATTGTTTTTGGTTATCGGCAACTCCGTCTTCAAGATCAAGGATCACGCTGTGGGGCCTCAATCGGGAGGCACTGGTTACCATTTTGCCGCTGTTGGCCGGCACGTACAGATGAGACCTGGCTGTTGGCATGACTTAGTCTTTCGGTAGCGTAAATTGATAATGCATTATTTGAATTGTAATGTATTGTAGAATTATGGCGAAAGTACGTATTCGCTGCTAGTGGGCAATTCAAAGATGAGAGGACCCGAGCTATGTTTCAAGCTGATGGTGTCAAGATTACCGTCCTGGTGGAAAATCAAGTGGATATGCTGCTTCCAGATCAGGCCAGTCCATTGGGAACTGATGACCATTGTGTTACTCGCTGGGGCTTGGTGGAGCACTTTGACAACAAGTATCTTCCCCCGCAGGCTGAGAATGGAATCAGCTTTCTTGTTGAAGCCTGGCGCGGGCGCCACACTACGAGGGTCTTGTTTGATGTCGGCCTAACTGGCACTGTTCTCAGACACAATATGGGCGTTTTCGGCGTCGACCCCAATTCAATAGATCACATTGCAATTAGCCACGGTCACCCTGATCACTTTGGTGGAATTCACGGCTTTTTAGACATGGTGGATCGCAAGATTCCAGTTGCAACGCACCATGATGCGGAACTTCCGCGTTACGCCATGATGGGGGATGGCAGGATGTCTTCGGTTTACAACTCGGCTTTTACCTTTGAGCAAATAGAGCGCTCGGGTGGGGTGCCAATTTTAACCAAAGATTCGCTAGATCTAGGTTGGGGAATTCACACAACAGGCGAAATTGCCCGGAACGTGCCGTTTGAGGCAGCTGCTCCGCCATTTGTCCCAGGGAATCCTGGTCTTTACCAAGTGGACCGAAATGGTCAACTGAGACGCGACGATGTGATGGATGAGAACGGTCTGGTGATAGACGTGAAAAATGTGGGCCTCATTGTGCTGACTGGTTGCGCTCATGCGGGAGTCGTCAACACCATTAATCAGTCTCGTGCCGTCGTCGGAGATAAACCAGTGCGGGCAGTAATGGGTGGATTCCACTTAGGATTCCCCACTACTCCCAGGGAAAACGTCGGACTCACCGTGGATGCCTTGAAAGCCATGGAGATTCAAACAATCATGCCGATGCACTGCTCTGGAAATCGCACGCACGCGCACTTGGCTCATGATGACAACTACGTCCAGCCGGCCGTCGGAACGGTGCTGCACTTCGGTCAAGCGAAGCCTTAGTATCCCAGGTGATTAATGCACTAGAAGGCGTTCGAATTATTGCTGTTGAGCATGCCGTAGCAGCTCCACTTTGCTCGAGGCACTTATCAGAGATGGGTGCGGAGGTCATCAAGATTGAGCGGCCCATCACAGGGGATTTTGCACGGGCCTACGATGACTTCGTTCTTGGTGAGGCGAGCCATTTTGCGTGGTTGAACCGAGGGAAAAAGAGTGTGGTCCTTGACCTCAAGTCGGTTGTGGGTAAACAGCAACTCTTGAGGCTTCTAGAGTCTGCAGATGTTCTAATTTCCAATTTAGCCCCCGGTGCTTTCGAGCGAATTATTTCTGATGCTGAGCTCGATCAAATAAAGCCGTTAATTCGATGCCATATTTCAGGTTACGGGCCCGAAGGTCCATATTCCGATAGAAAAGCCTATGATCTTTTGGTTCAGGGTGAGGCCGGGGTAATCGCTTCAACTGGAACAGAAACTTCTAAGGCACGCCCTGGAATTTCAGTAGCCGATTTGGCGGGGGGCCTCTATGCGTTGGCAGCAATCAGCGCGGCGCTATTGGAACGAACCCGAACTGGACGGGGTCAGAGGATAGATATCTCACTCTTCGATTCCCTGGCGGAATGGATGAGTCCCTTGCTTTTGGCAAATAAATATACGGGTGCCACGCCAGCTCCGGCTGGCAGGGGTCATGCTTCAATAACCCCTTATGGCCCTTATCCGACAGCTGATGGAAGCGAAGTGCAAATCGCGGTGCAAAATGATGGTCAATGGCATCGACTCTGCATTGAAGTTCTAAATCGCGAAGATTTGTCAGAAAACGCTTCCCTTGGAACTAATTCGGGACGAATTGAAAACAGGGCCTTTGTGGAGCAGGAAGTCACAAGAAGCTTTAGGGCTATTCGCCTAGATCGGGCTATCGAACTTTTGGCGCTAGCGGATGTTCCTTATGGAATCATGCGAGATGTCCCCGAGGTGATTCATCACCCCCAGCTGGTCGATCGTGGGCGCTGGGTCTCCGCAATATCTCAAGCAGGAAAAAGATTTGAGGCCCTACTGCCGCCATTTTTGAAGTCTTCGGCTCAGCTTGGGGAGCGGAAAGTGCCATCACTAGGTGAGCACACCGCCGAGATTTTGGGTTAGTTAGTCAACATCTAGTTCAAAAATGTCTTTTTGCTCTTCACCCGTCAGGTGCAGACACAAACTGAGATAGCTCTGCCTCAGGTGATTTTCAGTTGCCTTCGCCACGGCCTCGATGTCACCAATCCGAACCGCATTCATGATTTCAAGGTGCTCTTGATATGAGCTTGCAGGCCTCTTTTTTATAACTCTGAGTAAGTCCCAAGGCCAACGTTGCCAGAGTTGCTCAATTTGAGAGCTGACGGAAGAGTTCCCGCAGGAATCGTAAAACAGAAAATGAAATTGCCGGTTAAGCTCAGACACCGATACCACTTCTTTATCGCTCCTACTCGCATGCATTCGGACTAGCAGCGATTCGGCTCTGTCCAGGTCGATTTGAGACATTCTTCTGGTAGCTCGTTGCATTGCGTAGGGCTCGAAAAGCATCCTTTGAACATAAACCGATTTCACGGAGTCAATATCCGCATCAGCAACGCTAACTCCTCGGTTTGGCTCTCCGACCAAAAGCCCTTCAGCCTCTAGTAAAACTAACGCTTCCCTTACCGGAGTGATGCTTGTGTCAAACATTTCGGCTAGCACGTCCTGCTGAATCCGACTGCCCCTTGGAAGCTCGCCGTCGCGAATCATTTGCCTCAGAGCGGCAACGATCCGATCTCTTTTAGTCATGCTTTTAGTTTAGATTATGCATTCGCTTTCGATAAAGGCATTCTTTGAGACGAACTGAGTACCCAACCGAGTAGTTCATGAATGCTCAAGTGCTTAGACCAGCTCCTTCGGACTCGATTCCCGCCAAGGGACCCGAGTCAGCGAGATGGTTTTGGTCGCTTTTTTAGCCTGGTATTGAGTTTATTTCGAAGAGCAATTTTTGAATAATCCGGCGGCAAGCTAAGCAATTAGTCGGAGCCACTGCCCACCTCTTCTCAAGGACGGAAGAGGCGTTCTCTTCCATCCGTCTGCTCCACGCCATGCTCTTATCGCTAAAATGAAGTGATGCGCGCTGTTCAAATAAGAATTGCTGGTGGGCCCGAGGCTCTAATAGCCGTCGAGATTCCCACTCCAAAAATAAACAGCGCTGAGGTTTTGGTGCGCAATGATTTCGCCGGAGTCAACTACATCGATGTCTATCAGCGAAGCGGGATGTACCCGATGACCCTGCCCGTCACTTTGGGCCTTGAGGGTGCTGGTGAGATTGTGGCTCTCGGTGATTCGGTGACCGATTTGAACATAGGCGATCGCGTGGCCTGGGGCTGGGGCAAAAACAGCTATGCCGAGTATGTCGCCATATCTCAGGACAGTGCAGTCCTTATCCCGGCAGGCATAAGCACCCGAGTTGCAGCGGCAGCCATGATGCAGTGCACCACCGCTCACTATCTAGTAACCAGTGTCTACCAGGCTAAAAGCGGTGACACCGCATTGGTTCATGCGGCCTCGGGTGGAGTCGGGTTAATTCTTTGCCAGATGCTTAGCACCCGAGGGGTTAGGGTCATTGGCACGGTTTCGAATTCAGAGAAGGCGGAGCTAGCGAAAAAGGCTGGGGCTTCGGAAGTTATTCGCTACGACCAGGTCGATTTCGCGGCTTCTGTGTACGAAATTACTAAAGGAGAAAAATGCGAGGTCGTCTACGACGGGGTAGGGGCTAGTACTTTTGAAGGCAGCTTGCAGTGCCTGAAGCCTCGGGGGACTCTGGCCCTGTTTGGAGCTGCTAGCGGCGTAGTTCCACCCTTTGACTTGCAGCGACTGGGCGGACTTGGGTCTCTAGTGATAACTCGTCCAACAATCGCCCACTTCATTAGTTCTAAACAAGAACTGCTTTGGCGAACCTCCGAAATCTTCGAAGAGATTGAATCTGGAAAGTTGAAGATTGAAGTTGGAGGCATTTATGATCTGGAAGATGCGCAGCAGGCCCATAAGGATCTTGAATCAAGGGCAACCAGGGGCAAGCTGCTGCTAAGAATCTAAACCGCCTTTTTTCCGTGGTCCTGAACTTGTGAGCTCTGCGGCATCAGGGGTGATTCTTGAATTACCCTTTAGCTGTGAGTGCAACTGCAAAAATCAAGAACGGCTTCGAGCCCAAGACTTGCGAGCGCTGCGGCAGGCCATTTGAGTGGCGCAAGAAGTGGGCCAGAGATTGGGAGAACGTGAAGTACTGTTCGGAAAAGTGCAAGCGTTGAAAAGTAGCGATTCCTTCGAGCGGATCCTGCTAATACCGTTTGACCACTTAAATCTTGAGCGCGGCGTTCTAAAGACGGCCAATTCCAAGACCGATCTGATTTTGTTTTTGCAGTCGGAGCGCATGACCTCGGGCCGCAACTGGCATAAAGAGCGCTTATTCTTTCTTATTTCTTCCGCCAAACATTTTGCTAAAAAGCTAGAAGATATGGGCTTCACCGTTTGGTTTATTGAAGC
>Ga0306871_1000746_pt1 | contig 12044 bp, 15 predicted proteins | sample AntRauMeHopE1497_FD_190447 | JGI IMG/M metagenome (GOLD analysis project Ga0306871, IMG submission 190447) | Saline lake microbial communities from Rauer Islands, Antarctica - Metagenome Hop E1 #497 (v2) (version 2) | ecosystem: Environmental > Aquatic > Non-marine Saline and Alkaline > Saline ... | reverse complement strand
GGGAGCACGAAACCGCTCATGCGGGCACCTCCTCAGTTGTGATCTCGCCCTCAGTGACTTCACCGAGGTCTGTGGGTGTTTCTTCTTCGCTTTCGTACTCAAACTCAACAGCCTCAACTACTGGCTCGTCGGCGTCGCCCATTAGTGCCCCTCTCGATTGTTGTTTCGTGCCGGATCGGAAATCATTCGGCCGTCACCCAAGTAATAGAGCCGCTTTGCGGCGTGGTGCCCGCCACCCCACTCTGGCCCAACCAGATACTCAAGGTGCCATCAGGGGCGAGCCTGAACGCTCGCGGCGCGGTTGAACTGGAGTCAACGCCTGACCCAAAAACAAGTTCAACCGGCCGCAACGAAACAACATTCAAAGTTGCGACACTGTCAACCACAGACCAGGCTGTTGACTTCGTGAGCTGAAATTGCATAGTTACAACACGCCCTGCGCGGCGCGCCGTTTGTGTAGCTTGAACCGTGTAACCAGACAGAGCGGTAAGGGGCGTTGTAAACAACTGGTAATCCAACACCCACGCCGAGCCTGACCATGCCGACTCGACACCCGTACTCGTATCCAACGCGGATACACCCGCCACACGGTAAACCGCGCCCGCTTTTGCATACGCCGTATCACGCGCCCCAGTTGACGCAAAAGTTGCCGTAGTGACTTGCCGCCACACCGTGCCAGTCCACGACATATACACTGCGCCCTCAACAACAAACGCTTGCTCGCCCACAAACCGCACACCGACAGGCAACAACGCCAACGCGGTGAAGTCAGCCACAACAACACTCGTCCGTTGCACGCCCTGCACGTTGCGCAAATCAAACACAGCAACCGTCGTATCCGTTGACCGAACCCACGCCCACGCCAAATGCTGATCCACCAAAACGCCCGTGTTGTCGTTGAACGCGGGGAACCCGGCAGGCGGTGCCGTCGGAATGGTCGTCGTGGTCGTCGTGTGTGGGATTGTTGCCACCGTCACAGTGTTGGACCCCCAGTTAATACGTCGCACCACAAGATGCCACTGTCCATTCACCGGGGTGGGTAGAGCTGCAAGAATCGCAACGCCGGAATCGGAGACAACACCCGCCGCATACGCAACACCGGGCGCGACAGAGACTTGACGGCCCGTGCCCTGCGTCACATTCCACGCCGCCGCAGTCTCCACAGAATCGCGCACACCCGCGCCACGCATGATGCGCGAAAAGTCGCGCTCCGTCACCGTTCCATCAAACCCACTATTGATCAAAGACATGCGCGCCCCTTACTTGTCAGTCGAAAGTCGCCGCTGAGCGCGAGACAACCGGTTTATAGCATCAGCAAAAATGGTGTCCGGATCGTCAGCACGACCACCAACACGAGGACGCACGGTGACACCCGCCGAAACACTTTCCGACAGCTCACACTCGGTAATGCGGTCAGTGAAATTCACGCCATTAGATTGGGCGGTAATAATGTCACCCTCACGGTAACCACCCGGCCCATAAAAAAACGATTCCGTTTCCGACAGGGTGAGAGACAGTCCCGACTTTGGGGCACCCTCTCCTAAACCTTTATTGGCGGCGGCGTTGAGGTATGAAGTGAACGCAGTTTTTGCCCCAGCGGACACTTCACTTCGCAGCAGAAAATACTTTGCAACATGAAACAGGTCGGCCAACGTGGACGGCCATTGCAGATTCGCGCCGGTCGCATCCCTAAACACTTCCACCACATCACCGAACTCGGTTTCGAGGGGCAAAGAGTTGACACCCCAAAAGGCGCGGGCAACATCCTCACCCGGCCCACCCACAACAATTCGCGTCGCCGTCGCGTTTTCCTTCTCCCACACGCCCGCCTGAATGATCCCCGACTGGACGGTCAAAATTTGTGGGTGAACGGTGGGCACGAAAACGTCAGCCGTGATCGTCGCCGCAACCCCGTCGTGTGTTAGCCGCAAGCCAAGACCTGACCATGCCAGCAGCGGGGCAACCACCTCATCGACCGGACTAAATCGGACGAGCGGCAACACGCCAGCCGCGCGAGCATCACCACCACGCGCCAAATCCGCAGCCACCGTGACGGGTCGGCCCAACCGGGTAACTACGTTGCGGGTGATCACGTTTTTGATTGCAGCCTCAGCCGTGCTCACCAGAACGCCACCGGATGCGGCAGACCCGTCAGGCCACAGGTAGTACCCAAACTGGCCTTGCGTTGTCCCATCAGCTCCCGCGTCAGAACCGCCGCCCGGCAACCATGCTTGCGCCCACGACTGCGGCACAGTAGAAGTCAGCTCGGTTGGGGTGAGCGGCCCGGCAGGACTCACCCACGCCAGCGTGTTGACCAAAATTCGGTAATCATCTTCCACCTGAAACCGCACCACGCCGTCCGCGTTGAAATCACCCGACGGATGCAACACCGGCCCCGACATGAGATGCGCACCCTTATACGTCACCCGCACACGAGCACCCGACTCATACAAAAAGCCCAACATCGGATCGGTAGCCGACACTTCAAACTCACCCGTACCCACCGCGTTGAACCGCACCGTGTACGACTGCGACAACGGATTGCCGAGAATGCCCTTACGGTCAAACGTTTTGTCAAACACGGTGATACGAAACGGTGACTCCATCAGAACGCCCTCCGAAAACCTGGATCAAACTGAACAGACACAGACCCGGCACCCTGAATGAACACCGTCAACGGCACCGACTCACCCGACGGCACGCGGGCAAACTGAATCGACGTGAACGCCGAAAACGGCAACACGGTAGACACACCGCCCACAAACTTTCGCGCCACCTGCACAGTCGGATCAGTGTTCACCTGCACCGACTCACCCACCAACAGGGACATCGTGGCGGAAATAACCGTTGACCCAACACCAATCGTGAACGCCGACGCAGGCCCGGTCAAAGTCCACAACGGCCACGCATCCACCTCACCCGGATTGCTGACAGTCGCGGAGGCAGTGGTGGAGCTGCTCATCAAGTTCAGAACATGCGTACCCGTCGCGTTGAAAAACGGTTGCTCATCCTCCGCCGTCTGAAACGTTTGCAACACTTGAGGGCCACGCCAAAACGGATCATCAGCCACCAAATCAATACCCACAACTTCGCGGGCAAACAAGTCCGGGTCAGCATCGAACACTTGCTCATCCTGAGACAACAGGCGCAACGGAATAGAACGAACCTGACCGTCATTCGCGGTCACCTTGAACGTGCCGAATCGGTCTGTGCTCAACCCGGCAAAAAACGCACGCGACGTCGTCAACCATTCCGCAGCATTCGCGCCACGAATAGCCAACGGCCAAAACACGCGCCGCGGTTGAGTACGCGAACCCGTCAACCGTTGCCCATCCAAAGCCGACGACGACCGCACAAACTGGTCAGTCCCCGGCAAACCGAGTCCCATAATTCCAGGAGCCAACGACACCGGCCCGCCGCCCAAATCCCACACAACACCATTCGCGCCAGTCCACTCAAACGAGGTCACGCAACACCCACCCCTCGAATGTTTGACAATGCAATAGATTTACGTTTCTGCACGGCAAGCTCAGCGGCCAGTTGCGCCGGATCAAACCCAACATTTCCGTTGACGGTGACAACAGTGCGTTGATCGACAGAGCCGGACAGTTGCCTCATGCCCGCCACCGACGACGACGCGTGACGCACAATGCCGCCGTCAGCAAACCCATTCACGCCCAACCGGTGACCCGTCTCCGCCCAAATGTCCAACGACCGGGCACGCTTAGACGCGGCTAACGGAATGTACGCTTCGCCACCCGTTTCCGGTTCAGCCCACACACGCCATGCGCCCGCCGGCGCAATTTGTGCCACATGGTTTTCAGCCATGCCACCGTCAGCGTAGAAGTCCATGACGGAGCCGTTTGCTTGGAACGTGTTCCGGCTTGGCCCGGCGTTGAAGCCCGCGTTGACGCGTACTGTGCGCCCGTCATTCGTGCGAATAAACGAGTCCAGTGCTGACTGTGCCGTGGAAATTCCCACCACGGAGACTGCGGTTGCAATGTTTGCAGGAATCAAACCCAAATCGTCGGCGTAATCCTCCGCCGCCTGACCAACAATCCCATATTGTGCAAGCTGCAAAATGAGCGCCTCACGGCCAGCCTGAACCGCCGCAGTCGCATCCGTTTCACTACCAGTCTTTTCCAGCACCGCCGCCGACGCTGCAAGCGCCGCCCGCGCAATACCATCCAAACTCGCTTCGTTCGCCCGTCCAGCCTCCGTGCTCGTGTCAAGCGTCACACCGTTGTCAATGAGTGCCTGCGCCGCGTCATCAATAGACGACTGGAACTGCCGTTGCGCATCCCGCGCATCTAACGTCACAGAACTGAGCCCACGAATCTCGGAGGCAGCGTCAGAAACCTTCCCCGCCAACGTATCCAAAGCCGCCGCGTTGTCATCGGTCGCGTCAGTGCTGCCCTCCATCGCCTTCTGCTGATTCCTGAAATCGGTTTGCGAATCATTGAGGCTCTGGTTCATGGAGTTCAAGTTGCCGGTCAATCCAGCCGACTGGAACCCAACGCTTGCGTAGAAGTCATCGGTGCTCAACTTTGTGATAGCAGCCAGCTCGTCACCGCCGTTGATCACCGCGTCCGTCAGTTCCCTCTGCGAAACGCCGAGACGTTCTGCCGCCTCAAATGACCCTTGCTCGGCAAGCTTCCGTGCCACAAGCTCCCGCGTGTAATTGGTCAACGCGCCCGTTGTCCCGTCGAGGGAACCCTTGAACTCATCCGTGGTGGCTCTAGCGTCAGCCTGCTCGCCCGCAAAAATGGCAATGGCAACACCGGCGACGGCGAACGCCACACCTATCGGCCCAAGCGATGCGGTCAGCAACGCGCCAGCCCTCTGCGCGGTCGGCCCCATCACTGCCAACGCCGCATTGAACGCGGCAACCTTAGGCGCACCCAACAGGAACGCACCACCAGCAAGCAACGCGGCAGCGGTGATCCCGGCGATTGCCAACACCGCCGTTTTCACCGGATCGGGTAAACCGTTGTACAGGTCAACCAAGTTCGTCAAACCTTGAACCATGACCCGCAGCACGTCGTTCGCCGCCGAGCCCGTCGTAATCAGAGCAGTATCGAACGCGCCCCCCAACTGCTCAACATCACCCTTCAAATTGTCGAGCCGGTCGCGGGCAACCTGAGCGGCAAAACCGGAATCGTCCACAGCGGCAGTCCAATGCGCAACCGACTCAGCCCCACCCTGATAAAGCACTCGTGCCGCCGTGATCTGCTGATTGCCGAAGATCATGCCCAAAGACATATCCCGCTGCTCATCAGTCAACCCGCCAAACGCATCCGACAGTTCACCGGCCACATTTTCCAGGCCAAGGAACGCACCCGCTTCGTCGTTCAACGTGATGCCAAGCCGTTCCATTTCCTTCCGCGCCAGGCTCGACGGCGACGTGAGCGACGACAACATGCCACGCAAAGACGTACCCGCCTGCTCGCCAATGATTCCCTGCTGCGCAAACAACGCCAAAACGCCAGTGGTTTGCTCCAACGAAATACCCATCGAGTTTGCAACGGGGCCAACAAACTTGAGCCCGTTTGCCAAATCCTCCACCGAACCGAGAGCCTTACCGGCACCAGCCGCAAGCACGTCAGCAACACGTGCAGCGTCAGAACCTGACAAGTTGAACTGGCTCAGCGTGGTTGCCGAAATCTCGGCAGCGCGCGCAATGCCAAGCTGCCCGGCTGCGGCAAGATTCAACGATCCCGCAAGCGCACCGCCGAGAATGTCAGCCGTGGACAGGCCAGCCTTACCCAACTCTTCAATAGCGTTAGCCGACTCCTTAGCGGTAAACACAGACGAAGCACCAAAGTCGAGTGCCGCCTGACGCAAAAGCTTCTGATTCTCCGTGGTCTCCTGCATGACCGCGTTGACGTTCGACATCGCCTCATCAAAATCGGCAGCACGAACAACAGCAATGCCGATACCTGCGGCGATGACAGACCCCATGACGAGGGCCGTGCGCCCCAACATTTCCAGCGCGGCACCCTTCTGGGCAAGCTTCTCCGCCTCAGTCCCAGTGTCGCGGGTGGCCCTGCCAGCCTTCTCCATACCGGCGATGTAGTCGGCAACCTGTGCGCGCAATGAAACGGTTACAACACGTTCAGCCATTTGACTCTCGCTTTCGGTGTGTATTTGTCATTAAGATTCAGGCATGAAAAGAACAACGGGCCTGCTATTCGTCACCGCCGTCATGCTCGCGGGATGCAGTGCTGCGCCGGCACCAATCTCGTCAGCCACCTATTACGACCTGGTGCGCGATTCGGAAATTTTCACACCCACGACAACACAGCAAGAACTTGACGAGTACGCAGAGGAGGTGTGCAAAGTGATGCGCGTTGGAGACGTAGACACGTCATGGGTTTACGGCGTGAAGTATTTGACCGACGCGGGCATGAGCGGCGGGGACTCTGGCACGTTCTTGGCACAAGCGACTTCTTACAAATGCCCTGAAATGGTTGAACGCTTCCCCGGCTAATCGCCCCCAGGGTTGCTATCCATCAACGACCTTGCGAACCGGAAAAATCAGTCCGTTCATGTTCGCGTTCTCACCCGCGGTCTTACGCCACGCCTCAACACTGTCCGCGTGCGCCTTCTCCGCATGATCCGTGATCGGCGGGCCAGCAACATAGCGGTAGCCGCCGTCGTAATTGTTGAGATCCGCCTTCGGGTTTGTCGCTTCTGACATGAGCTGACCGTGCGAACCCACATCAGCCTTATGGCGGGCATACGCAAGCATCAAAGAAACCTGATGCTCATCAAACTCGGGTTCGCGGTACACGATCTCCTGCACGACCACGCCCGCATCGTCACGCACAAACTCTGTAATCGTCCGCGGCTCCCACCCATCCAAACGGCGCGGGGCCACACGGTAATGGGATGCGAGGGCTAAACGTTCGCGGAGCGCGCCGTCGCTCCGAACGCTTTTCCCATTGCCTCCAGTTGAACCTTCGGCATGTACTCGTTCAAACCCCAAATAGTGTTGCGGATCGCTGACACTTCATGCCCCGAAAGGGCATCGAACAGGTCAGTCCACTCATCAACACTCAACGGCACATCCACGCCGTTTTCTAACCGCATCCCATAGTGGCGGTCGGCTTTGTCAACAAAGCGGGCGGCGTGCGCTGTGGCGGCGTCGAAGTTGTAGCCGTAGTTCTCATCAATGGGAACCAGTGGGCGGGGAGGGTGCTGTGAGGTTAGTGCGGCCCAGTCGGAGCCCGGCAGTTGGGTGAACCGCAACGTGATAATCGAATCACCAGCAGACGCCTCAAGCTCATCAAGAGCCGTGCGTGCATCATCGGCAGGCGACGCAGCAGACAAACGCGAATCCGTCACCGGCTCATCAATGATCGCCTGCAACCGTTCACGCTCCGCCGCCAAATCAGCGGCCAACAGGATGCGAACGTCAGCGGTAGGCCGGTCGGCTTTTTTTGCCGCCAACTTTTCAGCAAATGTGGACATAGGAAACACCTTTCACCGTTTCACCGTGACGGTAAAACCTGCCGGGGTGCACGGTGAGAACACCCCGGCAGGGATCTAGTTAGACGACCAGCGCGACAGTCGATCCAAGCGAATCAACCGCAGCCGCCTGCATAATCGCAAACTTGCCCGTACCATCTGTCGGCCCAGGAACCTGCGCGCCCAGGGTGACGTTGATGACTCGAACACGCTGTCCGGCAACCGCCAACGTCGTTTGGGGAACATTGCGGCGTTCGATGAACTGGAACTCTCCACCAGCAGCAAGCACCGCGGCAGCAGACCCGGCAGCAGTCGAATCGACGTACATGAGGTCAGCAAGTGCGGGAGTTGTCCGGCCAAGCGACTGACGATCCTGCGGCGACGTGAGACGCGTGTCTGCAAGAAGCTCCTGCGGTGCGGTGACAGCCCACCCGCCCGACATAAACGAATACGTCACGCGGAAACAAGTTGCACCACTAATCAGTGCAACGGATGGGGTGGCCTGGTTGACGGTGCGACCAGGGATCGCCCAAATCGTGAGATTTCCAGTCTGATCGACAGCCGGGGGGCCACCGAAAGTTTCGACAACATCGGGCATAACGCTTCCTTTCATAATCCCCGGACAACCGAGGGTGGCTTCCCTCTGGGGATCAGAGGGGGAACGCAAACGGCACCATGTGCAGTGCACGTGTTTGCGTTGGTATTTACACGCGGCTTATTACGCGCGTGAAGAAATGAGGGTGAGTTCGCAATCCGCGAAGTACAACGGCGGGGTGATCGAGTCATCCGGTTGCACGTCGTCAACGTCGGTCAGACGGATCGGTGAACATGTACGCCCGGCGACGATCGGAATGAAGCCCACCATTTGGCTGAGCACTCTTGTTGCCGCAGCTCGCACACCATCAGCGGTCGGAGACACACACCGCACCGTGTACACGTATTCAGCATCCGAGCCGAACGCTTGCGGTGACGCCAACCGTCCGTCATCAAGTACGTCAGGGCCACCGCCGTACAAAATCCAGTACGTGGCGCGTACAGGGAGCCCGCCAGCGTCCACAATGGCCGAGTCGTGGCCCTTGCCCGCTAAACCAGGATCGGCGTTCAGGCGGGCACGTACGGCGTCGAAGTGTGCCCTCACAGAATGCCCCCTGTTGCTTTCAGAATGCCCTTCTCAAAGTCGGCCAAGTTCAACCGCAACGCTTTGTCCACGTTGCGCTGCGGAGCCGAACGGACACCGCCGCCGCCCTCCTCCAGGAAACCAAGCGAACCCTGCCCACCCAACTTCGGGCCAATCTCCGCACCGATGACACCGCCCGTGTTCAACTGCATGTCGTAGTTGATCGTCTTTGGGTAGAAGCGTGCCCGCTTCGGGTTCGCCTTTTTCGCTGCTGCCCGCCAGTCGTCTTTGATGTTGCGGGCACTCACCTCAACGGCTTTGCGCACGTCCGGTATCACCGCCGCCGGCACTTTGCCCAGGTCAGCAGCAAGAGTGTTCAGTTGGGAAAAGTCGAAGTCAACACTGTCAGGCATTAGGACAGCTCCTCAAGTGGAAACCGGCTCACGGTGACCTGTCCGGCCTGCGACTGTCCAGTGACTCGAAACGTGCGCCCCGACAAAGACGCGTCAGCACGTGATGCAGTGACGGTCACCGTGTCGCCCTCCTGAATAGTCAACCCGACACCAACAGGCACATGCAACTGCACTTGCTGAGAGACGAGCGCCTGACCGAGGGTAAAAGACTCGGCAGCGGTCAACGTGGGGTATTTGATGCGCGCTACACCCTCATAGCGAGTGTTTGTCACGGTCACATTTTCTAGCGTGTCAGGGTCAACCGTGGTGGAGGCAACCCCGACTGTCACGGTGTCTGTCATCAGCAAGGTGGCGCGAGCACGCCCCATCGCCAACGCACCCAACAGGGTCACGGACGCACACCCGCCACATGCAGGTCACCAGTTGAATACTGACGCCGAATCAACGCAATGTTGCGGTCAGACAAGGTGATGCCGGTTTCTTCCCCCGCGTCAGCAAACGCAACCCGGAAGTCGTCAATAGCAACAGAGGACAACCCGCCAACGGACAGGCCCAACTGGTTCTCCAGCAGGCTGAGCGCTTGCGAGACGAGCACGCACGCCCACCGGCGCAAACCCTCCGGCGCGGTCGTGTAACCGTAGGTAAACGTCACCGCCACCTGCTTCTCCTGCGAGGTTTCCACAACATCATCACGCCACACGAACGGCACCGACACGCCGCCGACGGTCACTGCGGTCACCGACACCACAGGATGCTGCGGCAACACGACAGTTCCCAACGGTTCAGGCCACGCCAAAAACGTTGACGTAGACGCGGGGAAAACTTGTTGCCCGATCACATCCTCCCGAAGGTAGGTGGATGCATCCTCTAACAGTGACGTGATCCACGCCCGCTCACCGACAGTGAACAGTCGGTTAAGTCGAAGCTCAAGATCCTCATATGTAGCGAATGCATCCACCATGACTCCTTCGGTTGTTTCCGCTTAGGCGGAGGGCAGGTAGGTCTGCACCGCGGTTGCGCGCAGAACCTTCGTGCCAAACACGTTTAGACCACGCACGTAGTCCGCGAACTTGGTCTCCATACGTCCAGCTTCGACACGCTGAATCTGGCCGACGTAGCCGACCGAGTTAGCGTGGAACCCGATAGCCGCCGGGCGGTTGCCGGTGTGGGTCAGCTGCGGGTGCTCAACAACGGTGAATCCGAGCAAACGCCCGATGACACCGTTGCGCAGCGTGCCGTCTCCGGCGGGGTCAAAGTTGGTGAGCTTGGACCCAGACCCGAGCAGGAGTGCCGCAAACTCAGGCGACACCGCAAGGATGCGACCGTCAGTTGGCACGTTCGCTTTGACCAGTGCAGTTCGCATGGTGACAACCGCCGCGTAAGCAAGGTCGGCGGTCGTGATTGCTGCTGTGCCCGCTGAGGTTCCCTGAGCTTTTAGCGCGGCAATCACGGTGGCCTCAGCATCCTCAGAAAGGGCTGCACCAGCGTCGCGCGTGACAGGCTCGAATGAACCAGCCGACTGCACGCGGTCAATGTCGTCTACAAGGAACGAGAACGCCTTCTCCTGGTTGATGAGGAGATCCTGCGTGGTGTCGTTCATTTGCGCCGGTGTGATGACACGCGACGCTGCCGCGTAGTCAACAATGGTCGGAGTGCCAACCCCGGTGATGCGAACAGCGTTACCTGCGGCAAGGACGCCCTCAAACTGACGGTTCAGCGCCGGAATGAGAACGTTTGCCTGGTTGAAGCGTTCGAGAATGGCTGACGACCAAACGGTCGGCTTGAAATTGGTGATGGGCATGTCTGTGTTTCCTTTCGTTGTTAGGAGATGCCCAGAAGCGTGTTGAGGCGACCTTCACGGCGCGCCTTGTTCACATCTGCTGGACTCATGTTTTCGATGTCTGCATCGTTGAGTTGAGTGAGACGATCGCCTGCACTTTTCGCCCCCTGGTCGGCTGACCCGGCAAACTTGCGCGGGTCAACAACAGCCAGATGGGGTTTGCGTGTGAGCAGTTCGTCTATCGCGTCATCGAGCGCGGCGGAATCAACTTCACCGTCGTCATTCACGTCGAAATTGGTGAGATCGATGTATAGGTGGGCGTCACTCGGGTCTGCGAGCTTTCCTTTAGCGGAGGCGCGTAGTTCCGACTTGATAATTCGCCCGTTCGCGGCCGTAAGCGCATCCTGCTGCACGCGTTGCACGTCCAGAGATGCCTTGTATTCGGCTTCGGTGCCTTCTGCCTTTGCCTTGAATTCGCGCAAGCCCTCAAGCTCTTTGCGTTCCTGTGCAAGTCGATCTAGCCCCCGTTTGTCGCCAGCGGCGGCACGTCGGTCGGCTAATTCGGTTTTAGCATCGCGGAGTTCTTTCTTGATAGCCGCGAGCGCTTTCGCGCCAGCATCACCAAGGTTCTCTTCGCCTTCGGCCTCCTGGGTTTCCCCAGCATCAATCTCCACGGCTTCCGTCGTGGTTTCTTCGGTTTCGGTTGTTTCCGGCATAAGGAAGTGCTCCCTTTGGGTTGGTGCACCATTGCGGTGCCGTTTCTTCCGCTATGGAGCGGGAAGTGTTAGAGAATGCCGAGCAGTGACGCCAGGCGACGCACAGACGCAGGAGCGGTGGACAACTTGTCCAGCTCACGTCGGTACGTCATTTCGAAGCCGCTCAGTTGTGCCGCTGTAGGCGGTCTGGGGCGGGTGAACTTGTCTGCCGAGTTGGCGCCCACCGACTGCGGGAAAACCCCTGTACGGGCTGTGTCCAACTTGTATTTGGCATCGAACAGGCGACGCTCCGCCGCAGTCATCGTGTACCGGTTCAACGGATCACGCACACCCGAAGCGTTCGCATCCAGCACGGCATTAGATGCCGCGCGAGCACGCCCACCCTTACCCACTTGGCCGAAGCCTTGCGCTAGAGGGCCGCTGCCGAGAATGTTGCCGCCGACCGTTTGCGGGCCAGTAATGTACCCCTGCTCCGTCATCATGCGGATTGCGTTCGTTTTCGTACCCGCCGTGCGGTAAATGTCATCCACGGTCATACGTGACGGCGT
>Ga0306871_1000745_pt1 | contig 12050 bp, 9 predicted proteins | sample AntRauMeHopE1497_FD_190447 | JGI IMG/M metagenome (GOLD analysis project Ga0306871, IMG submission 190447) | Saline lake microbial communities from Rauer Islands, Antarctica - Metagenome Hop E1 #497 (v2) (version 2) | ecosystem: Environmental > Aquatic > Non-marine Saline and Alkaline > Saline ... | reverse complement strand
AGCCCGCGGCATGGCCGTTGGCTTGGCGGCGCGAGCGTTTGCACGTGCAAGCGGGAGCGATATCTGCCGGGCGTGTGCCTTTGCTGCGTCGCGCTGGCACCCAGGTCACACGTCGCCCTGGCGCCCACGTCACTCGTCACGGCGTCACCCGAGGGAGCGGGCGGTGTCACTCCAGGGAACGGATGATGTCGACGAACTCGGGCTTGAGGCTCGCGCCGCCGACGAGGAAGCCGTCGATGTCCGGCTGGGCGGCCAGGCCGGCGCTGTTGGCCGCCTTGACGGAGCCCCCGTAGACGATCCGGCAAGCCGCCGCGGCCCCGTCCCCCACCTTGGACGCGAGCCACGTGCGGATGTCGTGGTGGGCGTCCTGCGCCTGCTCTGCCGAGGCGGTCTTGCCAGTGCCGATGGCCCAGACCGGCTCGTAAGCGATGACGATGTTCTTGCCCCAGCTCTCGGCGGGAACCACGGCAGCCACCGCCTCAAGCTGGCGCACCGTCACCTGTCTGCAGTGGCCAGCCTCGCGCTCCTCGAGCGACTCGCCGATGCAGAGGACAACGCTGAGCCCAGCCGCCAGCGCAAGGCGAGCCTTCTCGCCCGAGGCATCGTCCGACTCGCCAAAGATCGCGCGGCGCTCAGAGTGCCCAACAAGCACCCACTTCAGGCCAAAATCCACGACCTGAGGCACCACCAGCTCGCCGGTGAAAGCGCCGAGCTTCTCGCTCAGGTGAATGTTCTGGACACCAACCGACACGGGAACCCCAAGGCCGGACTTCGTGGACTCGATGTGAATCGCGGACGGGAACAGCACAACCTCTGCGGAACGGTGGACGCAAGGTGCGCACACTGGCGATGCCGCCCTTCATCGCGACGGAACAACGGCCTCGGCCCGGCACACGCCTCACCAGCACCAGAGGGACCGCCCGACTTGTTCAGAGCATCGACCACGGGGGCGATGGTCTCCCGGGTCGCCGCCTGCGGGGCGGCGGAATACACGGCAAAGCCTCGCGGTCGTTCTGCGGCACCTCGGCAGGCCCCGGGCGGGAACGGGGCGAGCTCCACATGCGCTCACAGCCTTCCAGTTTCCACCGACCCAAGGCACACGGGTAGTGGACGATGCGGCTGCCATTTCGCTCGTGTCCTGCGCGAGGGTGAGTGCGGGGGTGACCCACGACTGATCGCAGGGCTCTGGCAGGCAGCCACCCCCCCCACCGTCGTCGCGTGGCGCAGCCCGCGGACCATGAGCGGCAAGCGGCTAGCAGACGCGCACGAGAGGCTCAAGCACCGCATCCACAACGCTCGGTTCCCGCTGCCCAGGTGGGCTGTTCCCATCGCAAAAACCGTGTACTTCCTCATCCCCGTCGCCATGGGCGCCGCCCTGCTGATGTGGACCCAGGGAAAGATGTCAAGCAACCAGCCAAGGCTCGTGAGCCCCACAGACCCAGGCCCTCGACGCCGCCCGCGGTCGCCCGGACCGCCCGCGCCGGCATTGCTCACCAACGCCCCGGCTCCGCACACGCTTTCTCACAGGAGGCCAAGGCCGTGGCAGCCCTATCTGACTCTGCGCGATCAGACGCGGCCACGCCCGCGGATCGGCAACGCCTGGACGCGCTTCGTCAGAGAGTGGAAGCTGCCCGAGAAGCCGCCAAGCTCCACGACCGAAGATAATACGAGACCGGCAACGCGTTAGGCAGCACGATTCTGACCTCCAACGAGCCGCTGAATGTCCGCCAGCGGCTGCGAACCCATTATAGCACCACGAACAAGCACGCACCCGTCAGTCACTCGCCCCCGCCACCGAAGCGCCTTGCCGGCCCCTCGACCGCGCCCCCGCGGAAACCGCATCCTGGTGCATCTTTTCAGGTGGTGATATGAACGGAGGCATTCCCTTGGAAGTCTGGGGTCAGGCTGCGACAGCAGGCGTGCTTGCCGGCCTGGCTGCCACGGCTGTCACCGTGCTCATCGAGCGATGCGGCGGCCTCGTCGGGGGTGTCATCGGTACCACCCCATCAACCATCTTGGCGGCAGCGATGGGCATCGCAGCAGGCGCTGCGAATGCATCGGACTTGCAAATCGCCCTCTTCACCGTGCCCATGGCGATGGCATGCGACGTGCTGCTGCTTGCCGCATGGAAGGTTGTGCCGCCGTTCCTTCCTCAGGGTAGCTCAGTCGGGGCCAAGGCCGCGATGCTGTCGCTCGTCTCGCTGGTCGTCTGGGCCATTCCTGCCGGCGGGGTCTGGGCGCTCACATCGCTCGTGCTGCGCGAGGCGTTCCAAGTTGTCATTGCTGGGACTGTCACGCTGGTTGTCACGGCGATTGCGGGGCTTGCGTGGACGTGGCAGCTTCCCCCGTCACCGCCTGGATCCAATCATGTCGGCTGGAAGGTGCTCGTGACCCGTGGCCTCGGTGCAGGGCTCTCTATTTTCGCCGCTGTGCTAGTGGCAAGGGTGTCACCTGCGCTAGGCGGCCTGGTGTCGGCATTTCCGGCCATCTTTCTCACAACGATGGTGTCGGTGTTCCTGGCGCAGGGGGAGGCCACCACCACTGGCGCAGTCGGCCCCATGATCCTTGGGTCGACGTCCGTGTCGCTGTTTGCCTGTGTCTTTGCCGCTCTGGCACCTGGCACTTCCCATTGGGCAGCACTGGGTAGTGCGTACGTCATTGCTATCGCCGGAGCATCGGTGCCGGCAACTCTGTGGCTGCGGTGGCGCCGCAGCAAGGCAACAACCGGATTCGAAGAGGTTGTCGAGCCAGCCGCGCAGGAGGACGAGGGGGCTGTCGATGGCCAGTCAGCTTGACAGCGCCGCTGCTGGTCCATGGCGTTCCCGGAGGTGCCGCATGGCAGGGATGCCCTGCATTGTGGGGCACGGAGCTGGGAGCGACAAGTTGAGAGAGCGGCAACGAGACTTGCGCCGCTCTCGGGCCAGCACCAGTCACACAATCGTCCCGATCAGGCTTAATGCGACGTGATCTCGATATCGACGGCCGCCGGCTTGTGTCAAACCGAGAATGAGCCGCCGGGGTGGGGCACAGCAAGGCGAGCCGCAAATACGTTGGAGGCACCCTCCTGGCTAAGCCACCCAAGCCGGGGTGCCCCGAGTGTTGATGTGATGGGTTCGCACAGATCGAGCCAGCACGCGGGAGGTCAGAGGCACCAAGGTGCCGGAGTGATCCGTGTTGCGGCAGGGAGCCAGAGGGCTAGCAAGAGCGGGGCTGTATGTGAGTGGTGGCACCTATGCCAGCATGCACAATGCTGCGTCACGCCGCAGGGCGCGGCTCAGAGCTGGAGGCAATTCCAAATTGCACTGCACTTTGGCCGTTTCCAGCGAACCAAATGCCTGAAAGACGACTAAACATAGTCAGGAGCCGGCTTGCCGTCGGCGATGCATGCTTGCATGAGCTATGCCCTCCTCGACTGAGGCCGTAGTATCACCCATTGATTCATCAGAGCAAGAAGTCCGCTTGAATGAGTGCGGCGTAGGCGGCGTCATTCCACCGCACCTGGATTCACGGCTCAGCGCTGTCACAAGTTACGCCAGGTTTCATTTTCTGCTACTGCCGACAGTATTTTGGGCCTACACCCCCTCCGGGACATGAAATGAGCAAAGCCCGGGCGCGCCCGTGGAATCAGAAACATTTGCCTCGAACCCTCAGACAGGGTTCGTGTCAACCAGTGCAGGGTTTAAGTGTACAGGGCGCACGTCAAGGGCAAAGCCGTCGAGCCTGGCGACGAGTGTCATGGTAACATCGGTGGTGCGGCACCTAGCCTAGTTCTCACCATTGGCACGTGGTTGCTGCCTCGTAGGCACGGCATCGATTCGAGCACCAACAGCTCCGCCATGTGAGTGAGGGTGCCGAGATGTGCTGTTTACGTCTGATTGACAATGTCCGACGTCGAGCTTCGAAAGAATGCGAAAGGACTGCATGGGCCAGTGCAGACGACGTCTGACTTTCAAAGCATCGCTTGTCCGAAAAGGGTCGCGATGTGCCTGTATTGAAGAATTCAGTTGGCGTGGTCTTGTCAGCCGTGGTGGGAACGAGAGTAAGTCCGCAGGAGCATGCAAATGTGTCACTCTTGCTGGTTGCCGGTCAAGTTGCTGGGCAGACCCACCACCGACAGCCTGCATGCAACCCGCCCACTCATGAGCGTCAAATGACGGAAATATTTGCACCGCCCACCGCATTGATGATCCCTCCCACGGTGAGCTGTTCCAGACAGCAAAACGCTGCCTTCGAATCCGTTTGCACAGATTCGAGTATGCAAAAAAGTACTGCTCGGTGACTCTCTCCTTGGACCAGCTCGGCGTGGCTCCCGCTTTGCTTTGCTCATCTTCGTTGCGCCGACAGCACAGAATGATTGCGGATGCATGTGGAGACGAGCGATGTTGAGCCCAGCATGTCGAAGCCTTCAGGGGCAAGGTGTCACATGTCTTGTTGCCTGGTGAGACAAGAATCAAGAGCCTCAGGCTGTGGTAGTGCCGAAGCCAGTTGCAGCTGAGCCGGCTGCTGGATGCCTGCCATCTGTCCAAAGCTTGCTGGTCGCTGCATTGCTGCATCAGTCTGCTTGCTGTGGTGGGTGCGGTCTGCGGCGCTGATGTCTAGCCACGGGCGGTCGTTTTTGCAGCGCACGAGTGTGGTGTGTCAAGGCTGGTACGAGGATATCAAGAGAGCAGGAAGGCGCACCGTAGTTACGCTGCCGATGAAAGTCGGTGGCCGGAGTAACAAGCTTGCCTCAATCACACCAACTCGATCGCAATGATAGCTTGCTGCGCCTGCTGGCCGTTCCAGCTCGTGGCAGACATGTCAGTGAGCACCAGCTCGTACCGGCCCGTCGCTGAGCCGTCGACCAGCGCCAGCCCTGTGAGCATCGCGGCTCCAGCCTCTGTCTCAACAACTGCTTGGTCGACATGCTCGCCGCCAACGGCGATTTTCACGGGCTCACCCCCCGGCACTCGCTGCGCCCGTGCTACGATCGTGCGTCCGCTGTCACCAGATGCCACCCGCTCCCAAGGGAGCAAGCCGCTCTGCAGCGGAGACGGCGCGTTCACGACACCGTGCTCGTACCCCTTCTTGGGCTTTGGCCGCTTCTTGCCCCCTAGGGCGGCCTCTGCTTCGGCGACTGCCGCCGTTGCCGTGTCCACAGAGGCTGCTGACCCAGCCTCCAGCTCGGCCAAGGCGGCGTCTCTGTCCTCCTCCTGATAGCCGACGCCAACCACGTGCAGGTCAGGCAGAGCCTCGCCTGCCGAAACAAACACCACAGGCTCTGCTCTGGCCGCGAAGGGATCCTTCGCCACGGCAGAAGCGACCGAGTGCCTCGCACCTGCAAGCGCAGCGGCAAGCAGCGCGGCCGATACCTCGTCATCGTGTGTCCAGTCGTCTGCCCGGCTGTCGACGTCCGGAAGCGGCGCTGCGGCCGGGGCTGGCGCTCCCGCCCGCTCCCAGCCCCCGCCGAGCGTCGACCCCTCTGGAAGGGCCATCAAATCAGGGCGCCTGGCCTCGCTGTCCTCGTCCTTGGCAGACTTTTTCTTGGACGCCTTGCCTTTCTTCGCTGGCGCCGCGGCTGCGGCCTCCTCCTCCGCTGCCTTGGCCCTCGTAGCGGCCTCCGGGACCCACGGCCCGCACAGCACGGAGAGCCTGCGGCAGATCCACACCGGCTCGCCATGCCGCCACTCACCGGTGTAGCTCCAAGCCGGGCCGGCACTGCCAGCCGAAGCGTCAGCCGTCGCTGCCTCCTCCGAGCCGGCACTGCCAGCCGAAGCGTCAGCTGTCGCTGCCTCCTCCAAGCCGGCACTGCCGGCCGAAGCGTCAGCCGTCGCTGCCTCCTCCGAGCCGGCACTGCCGGCCGTCGCTGCCTCCTCCGGCTCGGCAGCCGGCGGCACCGCCGAGCCACCGGACGCCACAGGGTGGTCGCTTGACTTGCCGGCTCCACGGATCGTCAGCGTGCCGTGCCCGGACGGCACGCAGTCATCGGCGTGGCCGTCGAACGTCGACTGCCAGCGCAGCCCGCCCCGCTCCCCTTCCCGCTCGATCACAGCGCTGCCACGCTGCACCCCGTCGTCCCACAAGCCTCTGATCACCGTTCCATCCGTCCCTTCCCAGCAGCCTTGCCCGTGCCTGCGGTTCCTGCGCCAGCTTCCCTTGAATCGCCCCTTGACCCCGCCGTCGCTGGCTGTCTCCACCTCCTCGCCATCCCCATCCTTGCGGTTGTCCTTGAAGTTGCCCTCGTACTCGACCACGCCGTGTCGGCTCAGCGTGCCGCGGCCATTCATCTGGCCACCGGACATGGTCCCGCGGAACTCCCTGCCGTCTGCCCAGGCCCGCGTGCACACTCCTTCCAGCTCCCCGTGAGACCACACTCCCTCCAGGAACCCGTCTCTTCCGTCTGGGCCGAAGAGAAGCGTTCCGTGGCCGTTTCGACGGCCATTGTGATACTGCCCGCGGTACTCGAAGTACCGCGGGAACTTATAGTGGCCGTCGCCGTGGCGGACGGTTGAAACCAGGTCACCAGAGTACCTCGGCGCCGATGCCATGATCAGCGGCCACGCTTGTGGCGCGCCGACGAGGAGAATCCGTTTCCGCTCTGCAACCCCGCCCGATCGCGGCGGCGCGCTGCTGACCTGGCACTCGTGGACGGCCGGGCCGGCGACCTTTGCCCATGTTTGGCTCGCTCTCAGCAGCGAGGGAGGATGGAGGCCCGTTGCCGGCTCATGACACGGTTGAGCGCCCGGGGAGAGCGACGGCGGCTCGGCTTTGGGTGGCGCCCCGCGCGGCAGATGCCGCCACCAGGACCGCCCACACCCTCATCCGCCAGGCTGGCTTCGTCGAGCTCGCAGAGCCGCAGATTCGTGACCTCGCACGATGCTGGCAGGTCTTGGACACCGACGCTGACGGCTTGCTGCAAGAGGACGGCGAGCTGCCACGGGCCATCGCCGCCTCAGGCCACGCCCCGTCACCGGTGCTCATCCGGCACATGATGAACTCGTGTCCCGAGGAGTGGCGCGGACGAGGCGTGGACTTTGACACCTTCGTGAACACGATCGAGGCGTACGCCGCGAGCCAACCGCTGCGGGAGGCGTCGCTCAGGGGGCTCGCCGGTCTGGCCGAGGCCGGTGGGGCCGCAGCCTCACGGGAAGGGCGAGGGCGTGACGAGCCTTCGCTGTCTTGGCAGCAGGCCCGAGGCGTCGACTTTGGCAAGCGCTTCGCCACCGCAGGCGGGTCGGAGGAGCGGGGCGGCGCGGCTGCGCAGCCTGTGCTTCCTGGCTTCGTGATTCGCCGGCTCCTGAAGATCCACTTGCTCTCGGGGACGGACGGCGCTCCGAGCCCGTCCATGTCAGACGACGACGTCGACGAGCTCCTCCGGTCGGCAGAGCTTCACTCGGAAACAGACCGGATGCGACTCGCCGACCTGGTGGCGGCTGTCGGCGGCGGCATGGTTCACGTGCTCCCCGAGGCGGTTGAGCGAGCCTACCCCCACGAGAGCGTGCGGGCGCTCTTCGACGACCCCTCGGCGCACGACGTGCCCGTGCTCCCGCGCCAGGAGCGGGAGGCGGAGGGCATCTCAGACGGCACGTACCCGGCCTGACCCATGGGGCGGGTGCCTGGGTCCGGGCGCGCTGACCCGGCCCTCCCCCGTCTCCGGCCGGACGCGGGAAGCACCGCGGGGGAGGGGCCACAGGCTGTCGCCGAGGAGGCGACAGGTGCAGGCAGCGTGTGCCGCGGGCGGTAGCGGCGGTGGTGTGTGCCTGTGTGATGCACACGCGCAGGGCCGGCCGTGTCGCGTGAAGCGCATTCCGAGCCGCCGTTCCTCGCCCGTTTCGTGCACTCTCACCCGCCGCGCCTCCGGCCGACGCCCAGAAGGCAGGCGCTGCCGTGGGCTTGCCCCCGCGGCCTGAGCCACCCGCCCCATCTCGGCGCCCGGCCAGGCGCTCACGGGCCACCCGCAGCGCAAAAGGCCTGAAAGTCCTGCATCCCCGCCGCCGGGGCGCCCTCGCCGAGCGCGTCGAGCCACGCCTGGCCCTCGCCCTCGCCGTCCGCGTCGGCCGCCTCGGCCTCCAGCTCTCGCAGCCGGACCTGGGCCCCCGCGCCCGCTGCGATGGCAACCACCACGACTGCGGCCTCCTGTCGCCCAATGGCCACATTGATGGCCGGAGCTGCTGAGTCCAGCGACTCTGGTGTGAGGTCATCCCCGTCTCCCGCGAGAGCCGAGAAGACTTCAGTGAAGACCACCCCAGACTCCTTCACTCGCTCCTGGATCAAGCGACAAGCGAGTCCTGCGCGCTCCACGCACCAGGTCGCAACGCGGCCGTCGCTAGCACCTTCCATCTCCTCCGCAGCCTCGCCGCCAGCCTCGGCAGCTGACGACTCGGGAACATCTCCCGCCCGCCTTCCGATCTTGTCAATGGGCAGGTCTGCCACGTTGGCACCTGCACCCACGAGCGCGGCGTGGAATCCGTTGCCGAGGGTTTCTCCGATGACTGATGCGCACCTTCCGACGCAGTCCGCCTGGCGATGGTTGCATCCTGCAGACAAAAGCCTTCGCATACAGTCAGTTGCAATGTCGTGGTCGATCTTGTCCCAGATTCGGGCCAGGTGGTGCAGCATCGTTCTCCCACACCTGTCGACGGATGTTGCAAGCGCTGAATCAATTTCCACCGTCTGGCCTCCACGATGCAACAACATGGTGGTTTCCCAGAGAACGGCGTCCATCATAGGTCAGCTGGATGCCCCTGAGGTGCAGATATGTGGCGTCGCTGTACCAGATGCCTCTTATGCTCTGCGCCTGCTTGTCTCATTCCCGCTCGGGCTTGGAGCACTTCCATTGCAGCTGACCGCGGCGGCACGCAAATGAGGGCCATGCGGAGGACCGGGGTGCGCCGGGAGGCCGTCGCGGCGTTCATTGCTTGCACACTGCTCGGGCTGGCGTCGTTGACCAGCTTTCGCCCAGATGCTTGGATGGCTGTCGCCGTGATGCGACTACGCGTGGAAGGAGTGCTGCCAGGCACCGCTGAAGCTGCAGCATGCATGGGGTGCTTTTGCGGGCTCGTGGCGCTTTCGGCATGGTGCACGTTGAAGCTCTTCCCGCAGCATTTGCCACCGACACGCGGAGGGCAGGGTGCTGTGATGAAGCATCTAACAAAGCATGTCCCTAGCCCTCGGCCGCAGCCACTGCCGAGAGCCTCAATAGGCCTACGAGCGGTGCGCAGGTGCATCGAACGCAGCGTGCCGCTGAAGCCATGGCACGGCGCGGTGACCAGATCACACTGCAGAGGCGTGCCCAGGCCCTCAGGTGTGGTCGTGGCCGCCCTGGTGGATCGGTTTGGAAGTGACCCGAGCGCTGCTGGACCGGTGGCGTCACTGGTCCAAACTGTTGCACGGGCCTCGAGGTCTGGTGCGCAGGCTGGCACGTCGCATGACGGGTTCGGTGTCATTGTCGTTCGTCGGGTCCTCCGCATGGGGTGGAGCGAAGTGCCGGCGGTGTTCAAGCCGTTCGTGTCCGACGAACGGTTCCTCGAGCTGCATGAAGACGTCGTCGCAGCCCCGGAGGCTGGAGTGAGCACCCGTGACGGGACGTGCAACCTACAGGGTGCGAGCACAGCGCTATCTTCTTGCACCCCTCGACCCCCTCGCTCCGTCGTTCATGACAACTATCGCAGATGGCAGTGTCGAGGGTCTGGAACGCCAACTTCCGATGGCTGGTCCACTACCAAGCCCGCACAGTCATTTTACCAGGGCCAGGTGCATCTTCGGAGGTCAAGTGCTCGTTTCACGCAAAGTCCATGGGAATGATCGGGTCACTCGTGAGCGCGCATGCGGGGGGCGAGGGCCCTGCTTGGTGGCGCAGCGTATGCTTGCCGTGTTCCCTTCTGCTGCCACTGCCGTGCATGCCTGCGGCTGCGTCGTCGCCTATCTCGCAGCTGACTGGCATGCTTCAGCGAGGGGGGGAAGTGACCCTGTTTAACCTTGCAACGGTCGAGCTGGAGGAAGCAGCGGCCAGGCGTGGCTTCGGAGGAGCCGAGACGGCTCACCCAGGCAACCTTGCGTGGCGCGGGGAGCGAGGGGAGGCTGGGGGGGAAGCTGTGCCGGGCCTTCCGGTGCTGCCGCTGGGGTGGCACAGCTCCGATCACCACGCTTCAGACGATTGATCCAGTGCATCTGACCCCCTCCATGCTGCGTGCACAAGCTGAGTGCATGCATGCATGCCGTGGCGGCCAAGACATCAGCCCTTTGTGCGTTCGTTTCTCTCTCTCCGGTCGACATCACCTGCCCGATCACTCAGGCGCGGTCATGCAGCACGGCAGTGCGGCGCTGGGCGAACATGTCGTACACCTGCGCAGCCTTGGCCTGCATCTCCGAGAACTCATCCACGCACGAGTCTGCCCAGTTATCGGCTGCGTCCTTCGTATTGGCGGGCAGCACCACGCCCGCCGCCTCGGCCTCGTTGTTGCGAAGCAGCTGCACGTGCTCCGGGGACATCGACTGCCCAGGTGCCCTGGGGCTGCGGGTGCGGGTCGCAACCCACGGGGGCAGCAGCGCCCTGGACCGGTCCGAAGGCAGGGCATTGAATGGCATCTCCGCCTCGCCGGCAGCTGCCAGCAGCTGACGCTCCTTCCACGCCACAGCCGTCATCTTCTCCGTTTCGGCGCTCATGACGCCTGCAGCCGCGTCGTCGCGGATCTGCTGCAACAGAACCGGTGCCATCTTGATGGGGCGCTCGCGGCTGTAGAAGGCGCGGCCCTCTGCCGGCGCCTGCCCGGTCATCACCTTGTCGGCAATCCGGGTGCGACCCTTGGTTGAGGCGTCCTCCCACAGATCCTGCAGGCCTGGTGCCAGGGCGGGCGACACCTGAGTGCCGGGTGCGATGCGGCTGCCCCTGAAGCGTTCGGCCGCGGCGTTGGTCAGCCGCTCGGCCCGCTTTGCGTCGTGCGAGGTCCCCGCCGCAGCCTCGGCAGCCATGATCAGGTCGTGCATCCATGCCTGCCGGCCAATGGCGTCCGGAAGGTCTGCGGGGACGGGGCGCTCGCTCATGACCTCCGACGTGCCGAGAAGCTGCATGACGTGCGGCTTCATCTTCCACTGGTTCACCGTCTCCTCCAGCTCCATCTCGCCCTGCACCACAAGCATGTCGATGACGCGTGGGTCAGTCAGCTTCTTGTTCTTTGCGAACTGCAGGTTGATGAGGCGACGGATCTGCGTCGGCGTCATGTCGATCGTGTACAGAACCTGCGAGACGAAGGAAACAGGGCCGCTGTGTCATGGCCAGTGCAGCCATGTCTCGCTGGCGCTTGCCACCGCTCGTTCGGTGCCTCAGAGTGGGCGCATTGGTGCCACAGCCGCCTGCCATAATCTCACCTGCACGTCCTTGGCCTTCTTGCAGCATCGCCGGAAGAGATCGACGACTCGCCGCTTGAGGGAGGACTCCCCATCGACGAAACGGGATGCCTTAGCCAGCGCCATGGCTTTTGGGCCGCTGTGGCAGTGATCGCGAGCCTCGCAAGTCCTCGCGCCTCGGACGTTGGCTCGTTCGCGAGGCCAGCTCTGCCAGATGCGCGATTGTGCAGGCGCCAGCCGATCACCCTGCGCGTGGTGCAGGTCGGGGATCCATGCCCCCCAAGCCTGCTGGTCCGAGGCCCAGCGGCGGGGCAGGGCCACGTAAGCCAACGATGCCCAAGCGGCCAGGAGCAGCCGGTGCAAGTCCGCCCAAGCCTCCCGGGGTCAGCAAGCCCAAGGCCCCAGGGGCAGGGCCGTCGGCAGGCAAGAAGCCGACCCCCCCTCGCAGCTTGTCACCGGGGGCTCCGGCACCAGCAAGAAAACCCACGCCACCTGGAGCTACGCGTCCAAAGGCGACGCCACCGGGCAAGGCTCCCTCCGGACCACGGGTGCCACGATCCCCAACAGCTGCAAAGAAGCCGCCGTCTCCGGCTCCCACACCCGGAAACAAAGCTTCGCCCCCCGGAAAGAAGCCGTCGTCTCCGGCTCCTAGCGCTGCGGGGAAGCCTGTGCCTCCCGGGAAGAAGCCGTCGTCTCCGGCTCCTAGCGCTGCGGGGAAGCCTGTG
>Ga0306871_1000744_pt1 | contig 12052 bp, 2 predicted proteins | sample AntRauMeHopE1497_FD_190447 | JGI IMG/M metagenome (GOLD analysis project Ga0306871, IMG submission 190447) | Saline lake microbial communities from Rauer Islands, Antarctica - Metagenome Hop E1 #497 (v2) (version 2) | ecosystem: Environmental > Aquatic > Non-marine Saline and Alkaline > Saline ... | reverse complement strand
CCGCCGAATGGCTCCGCCTCCACTCCCGGCTGCTCGATCCGTTTGCCGCCGGGCCGGCGCGCGCGAGCGCGGACCGCGCGGTCGCCGACGCGCTGGCGCTGGACTGGAGCCGGGCCGGAGCGAGCCTTCTCGCCCGGCTGATCGCGGGCCCCAACTCCACCGCTGACGAGGGCCGGGGACGCTCCTTGGCGATCAGGCTCATCGAGGACGGCGCTGACGCGGCCCGAGCCCAGGCCCCGCCCGCCACCCTCCCCTCCTCCTCCGCCGTATTCGTGCACCCGGCGCCGCACGTGTCGGTCGTAAACCCGCCGGCGGTGGCGCCCGACGGCGGGGACGCCGTTCGGGTCGGCGTCGTCATGCTCCGTGCGGCGCCGGCCGTGCTTGACCCGTCGGGCGGCACGCGGGTCATGGTGCGAGCAACGGGCCTGGGCGGGGGGCGGGACTTCATGTGCCGCTTCGGCGCCGTCGCAGTGCCCGCTGCCTTTCACGAGCGAGGCATCGCCACGGCCGGGGAGGATGCCGATGACACGGACGCCGACGCCTCGCTTCTCCAGTCCGATGCAGGGTCGGGCGACCCCGCGGGATGGGTGGACGGCATGCACGCGCTGCACAGGGCGGCACTGAGGCATCCGGGGGGCATGGGGCCGGGCGGCGGCTTCACGCTGTGGGATCTGGAGCGAGAGCGGGCGCGGGAGTGGCACGAGGCCGCGGGGTCCTCGCTCGGCGGCCTCCGCCGGTCGTTCGTGGGTGACGGCGGGCCGGGGGACGGCGGGGCCACGGCGCAGGAAGCGCTGGACCGCGCGCGGGACGGCGCCAGGGCGAGCCACACGGTCATGCTACAGCGAGCAGGGTCCGTCGTGAAGAGGCGCCGGCGGCACCTGATGCAGCCCGGGCCATCCTCGCCGCCGGGCTGGCACCATCTCACGTGCGTGGCGCCTTCCGCGGCCGAGGTGGGCGGGGCCGCACTCGCCCGCCGCCTCGAATCTGGCACTGCGGCTCGGGTTGCCTTCGCGGTCTCTCTCAACGGCGGGGCGTCGTGGACGGGGGCGACGTCGCCCTCGCCGTCCCGGCCGACCCCTGACAGCCTGATCTTTGCACCGTCGAGGCTCGGCCTGTCCATAGCACCGGCAGACGTGCCCGCTGAGGGCGGTGGCCTCGTGGCCGTGCTGCCGGCGCCTCGGCCTGGGGCAGGATCTGAGCCCCAGCCTGAGCCCAGTGGCAATACGTCGGGCCTCGAGTCCGACCGCGCGCTCCTGCACTCCGTCGTCTCCGCCGCGGCAGCCGCCGTGCCATCCCTCGTGCCGGATGCAGCCGCCGAGTCGGCGCAAGCGTCTCTGCTGCACCCCCTCGGCGCAGGCATCGCCGAGGCCTCGCCCCTCTGCCGCATCGCCGGCACGGACGCCGTTGCAGCCGTTCGGGGCGGCGGGGCCGTCCTGTGCCAGGTCCCGCCCCTGCTCCTCCTCCTCGCGCGGGTGCAGGCGTCGGGCTGCGCGGTCGATGGCCCCAAGCGCCTCGCGCTGCGACGGCTGTCCGACGGCCGCCGCCTCCGGGTTGGCTTGCGCGTCGAGGTGTCCCTCGGTAGAGGCGGCCCCTTTTCGTCAGCTGGAGAGGCGTCGGTCACCGTCCCCGTGGGGTCAGCCGCGGCAGCCGCGCTGTGCTCCTCTGCGTCCCGCGCCTGCGCAGCCATCCGCGGGACCCGGCTGGCTTGCGGCGCGGCTGCCGTCCCGAATGCCGTCTTCACGCCCGAGTCGGCACCCTCTGGTGAGGGCGCGACATCCGTCATCGTGTCGGTCACCGGTGCGGCGGAGCGCGCTCAGGCCCTCGTTTCGGCGGCCTGCGCGGGCGACCCAGACCAGTGCGGCGCCAAACTGTGGTGCTTGTTCGGAGACCTCGCCGTCCCCGCTCGGACGGTGCTCGTGGACGTTGCCGCCGCCGTCAGAGGCGGACATGGCGAGCGCAGCGTCGTCGAGTGCGCTGCGCCGCCCGCCGCCTCGGTGGTCGCGGCCATGCTCGACCCTTCCCTCGGATACCGCTTCGGGGGCGAGGCAGGCGGACCAGGAGCGTTCCGTGACCCTCTGGCTCTGCCTGATGACGTGACCGGGCCGCTGGCGCCAGGCTCCTCGCTGCCAGCACGGGCCGCGAACGCCCTGGGAGAGGCCGCCCGGCACAGCAACGGCACCGGCCCGTTCCAAGGGCTCCACGACGTACGGCTGGGCGTTCACGCCCCGCAGCCCGGGACCGCTCCCTCGGTCGCGGGCATTGGGCCGCGCGCCCAGCCGCAGCCCGGGTCGGTGCCGTTGGCAGTCCCATTCGCCGTGCTTGTGACGGCAGAGCATCCAGCCGCGCGGCCGGGAAGCTCTTCCGAGCAGGTCCCCGCCCCGGTCATCACCCTGAACGGCACCGTGCTGGGCCGTGGAAGCGGGGGCGGCCCTCATGGCGTGCGCATCCTGGGCCGTATCGAGGCGCGTCCCGCATCGGGTCGGGGGGCTTTGCTTAATTTCCTCCCGAGCCCGCCAATGCTGCGCGCCGAGCCGCCGCTCGCTGTGGATGGCAAGAGGTCACGCTCGATAATCACCGCCGAGGGTGGCGCCGACGTTGTCCGCCGCGCTTTCCGGCTTCCGTCCGGAGACGATGAGCAACGCTTTGTCCTTGCCACCACGGCAGTCGCGTCACCGCTCCGGTTGAGGCTCGGCCGACGCATCACGAGAGCGGCCCTGGATGGCTCGGCTCGGATGGCCGTGACGCTCCCGAGGCTGGAGGCCGGAACGGCCGCCCTTCTATCCGCTTCCTTCGACGGGCAGGTGTGGCACGCCAGAGGCAGCGGGGCGCTCGTCCTCGGGCGGCCCGTCGAGTCTGGCCGCTCCGTCGGCTGCGCCGCAATACCCCCACGCTGGGATGTTGCGCCGCTGGGCGGCGATGGAATCCCGGCGCGCCAGGACACCAAGCTGCCGCGAACCCCTCCCGGCGGGCCTGCCTCTCCAGCCTCTGGTGTCCTTCGGTGCATCATCGTCGGTCCCGCGGCCCGAAGCACGCTTGACCCGTCGGGAGCCGACCTCGGGAACTGGTTGCGCAGCGTCGGGGCGGGTGTGCGCCCGGCAGAGCATCCCACGCGCGTCGACGTGGGGGCAGCGACGATGTGGTACGAGGTCCCTGCCGCCGTCCCGGGCTCGGCGCCCGACGAGAGCGCACCTGGCCTGCAGGACGCCGAACGTCGGCCGTCCGGCAGCGCCGTAGCACTGGCGGCGGCAGACCTCACGCCGTGGAAGCTCACCGGCTCGCCGCCGTCACTGCGGCCTTGCCGGGAGCCGTCACGGTCCTGCGTGTTCTGGCTCGCGGACCTACCCCTGGGCGCAGCCGCCGCCTCGCCTGCAGGCCCCGGCTCCGGAGGCACGCTCTGGGTGTCCCATGTGTCCTTCTCCGCCTCCCTCGGCGGGGGCCGGGCAGCACGTGGGTTCCGCAAGACAGTGCGTGACTTCAACGACGGCCACGGCTGGGCGGTGCCGGTTTGGCGGCCGCCGTCGACGTGGTTCGCGGCCGAGAGGGCGTACCGCGCTGCGGCCCTGCAGGCATCGCGGGTCCTCGAGCGACGCGCCCTTGGGCCCCTCGGGGCGGGCGGCGCCCCGCTGGGGGATCTCGCGGTCGCCCTCTCCGCGGCGCTGCACAGCGCCGGCGCGGTGGACGACCTTGGCCTCAGGGGCGGCTCGCTGTTCCGGCCCATGTCCGCTGCTGCTGCTGGCAGGAACGGTGACGCCCTGTCGCGCGGATTCGCGGCGCCGGCCGGTGAGGGCGACGCGGTTCCGTCCGCCGCTCCCGCACTCGGCCGTGTCCTGGTTCGGCTCACGGGCCGCGCTGCCGCCACGGCGCGTGCCAGCGACGAGGTCGTTCGCTCCCTCCTGCAGCTTTCGGCGGGCGCCGACTCAACGGGCCTTCACCTGGGGCCTGACCACGGGTCGGCGCCCCCGCCGTCGCACCCGGGCAGTCACGCCCACACGGGGCACGCAACGGGTGGGGACGAGCGCAGCGCGGGCATCTCGCCCTCGAGGCACCACCGCGTCCACGGCGACGCCTCCGCCGCACACCCCGTCGGCACGCACGCTGCGTCCCGCGGCGGGGCCACGGGCAGCCAGGCGGCGTTCGCCGGCGGGCTGGCAGCACCTCCTAGCATGTACGGCTCAGGATCTGGCCCGCGCTGGGCCGTGGTGGTGCCTGGCACGGCCGCCGTCGCCGATGCGGCTCTTTTCGCTGCGGACGCCATAGCCCCGTCGCTGGTGTCTGTGCTTCGGGTCATGGACCGGGGCAGGGCTGCCGTTGCGCCGCTGCACAGGTCGCACGTGGCCGTCGGGCTCCAGCAGCTCCAGCCGACGGTGGTGCTCGTGTCGTCCGCCGGCCGCTCACCCGATGCCGATGCCGCCTCGCCGGACACCCTCGGTGCCGGGTCCGATGCAGAGGGGTACGAGTGGCCCGCAGGACAAAGGTCCGACGACTCGCGTGCCGCGGGCGGGCTTTCCGAGGAGGACGCCTCCGCCTCTGGACGGCCCGGCATGGGGACCGTGGCCTGGTCCTCGGGGAACTCGGCCGTCCTGGACGTCGACTCCAGGGTTGTGCGGCCCGACGGCTCGTCCAGCCTGGTGCCCTTCCGCGCGAGCCCGGCGCCCGGGGAGGCACCGAGGAGGCTGCGGCCATCGCTGCTGCTACGAGTGCGACTGAGCGTGGCCTCCATGGCGGACACGCCCATTCCGTTCCCGCTGTCCCCGCCGGCGCGGCCCGAGTTCGACGCTGCAATCACCGCGGATGTGGCCGCCGCGATTGGGGTGGAGGAGCACCGGCTCGCAGTGCTGAGCGCAGATCCAAGCACGGGGGACGTTGTGATTCGCTGTGTCGACGGCACGCAGGCCGGCGACGCGCCCTGCAGCGCAGAAGCCCTTCGTGCTGCCGAGGCGGACGAGTCGTCGCCGCTCCGCTCGGGGATGGTCGGCTTCAACACTGTTCGCCGCAGGGGAAGGTGCTCCAACGGCCGGTACCGCACAGAAGGGGACTGCCTCGGCGTGGGCCAGTGCTCGTGCCGGTTCATGGCCCGCGACGACAGGGAGGGCTGCGAGTCAGCGGTCAGCGTGAGCGGGCAGCCGTGCTCCTTCTCGCGGGACAACACGTGGGACGGGGAAGCCGAGCCGGTCGAGGCCGGGCGGTGCACGGACCCCAGGCTGCGTGGCAAGGACGCGTGCCTCGAGGCCGGGGCGTGCAGCGAGCAGGGGCTCGACGGCCGGACCGCCTGCCTGTCGGCCGGGGCTTGCGTCCCGCCCGCAACGCACCTCGGACCGGGGATGAATACCGTCAACCGGCCCGTGTTTGACTTTGCGCAGTTCCGCACCAGGGAGGAGTGCGTCGACCCGTCGGCACGCTCCGCCGGAACAGGGCGCTGCGTCACTCCGGCCGGCTCCTCGGATCCTGCGTACCGCTGCGGGCGGCACGGCGCGCGGCTGCAGTGCACCGACCCGGCTTCAAGGGCCGCTCTTCCAGGAACGCACGCCTGCGTCCGCCGCCCCGGCGGTCAGGCCTACGACTACACGCGGCTCAGGACCCGGGAGACGTGCGAGACGCCCTCGGCCCGCGGCGCCCTGTGCGCCCTCGGAGCGGCCGACGAGGATGATCTGGCCTCACCGAGTGGCTCCCGCCCCTTCTTCCTTCAGACCGCAGCCACACGGGCCGCGGGCACGCCGTCCGAGGTGGAGCCTCCGCCCTGGCCCTCGCAGCCCGACCTGATCTTCCGTCCTGAACCCGGCGGGCCGGCCGCTTCCGGCCTTAGCGCCGCAGCAGACACTGTGAGGGCCGCGTCGGGCCCGCCTGGCTTTGCTCGCGACGACGCCGTCACGACAGGAACGCTGTTCGGCTACCGGCCGTCGTCCCTGCAGCTTCGCGACGACCAAACGCCGGCGGACGCGGCGGCGGCGCTGGTCGGAACCCCGCCGAGCGGAGCACCGGGAACCCCTGCTGGGGACGCGTCCCTGCCTGTCCCGCCGGGCTCGGCGGCGCCGGCCAGTTCGAGCGCCTCGGCGCTCTCATGCGGTCCGGCGGGCGTCTGGGCCCCAACGTCCTCTCTGCTTGCCAAAGGCCCCCCCTGCGAATGGCGCGCCGACCCTTCAGGGTCGCCGTGTCGGTACGGTAGACCCGGACCATGCCTGCCAGACACGGACTCGGGCGAGCTTGCGATGCAGGCGGCACAGCTGCCGGGGCAGTGGATAGCGGACAACCAGTTCGCCGCGGACAATGAGTGGTCAGAGCCAGGGTCGGGGCAGGACGTCCCGTGCCCCTGCGAGTGGCAGTCCGACCCGTATCACCTGAAGCGCTGCAACTGGTGGCACTGTGGACCGGCAAAGAAGGGGGCCAGCGCGGACGGCATCATCCAGTTCTACCGGAACAAGCACAACAACGAGCACGTGTCGGACTACAACGCCAACGTCAAGATCGGCGGATCCAACATGTGGATGCAGCTCGACACGTCGACGGCAACAACGTGGGTCATGTCCATGGCCTGCTTCACGGTCGGCTGCGCCAAGGTGAAGATGTATTCGGGCATGTACATTCCCGCGATGCCGCCGATGCCTGCCCCTATCGACCTGCTGGAGGGCGGCATCTTCCAGATCCTGTCCATGGTCGGTCTCGACGGGCACACCATGGTGGACCTCGGAGGGGTCTCATCCATGGGCGCTCCGTTCCAAATGGGCATCCTGGACCTCGGAACGATCAGTCCCATGTCTTTCAACCACACGGGCCGCGTGGGCCTGGCTTACTGGGAGGAGAACTGGCCGTGGCAGCTACTCATTATCGACCCCATGCTCTCTGTCCTCGACTTTATGCGCTGCGGCAGTATCTTTTACCCCATTCCCATGGTCCCGATCCCCACCCCGAAGAACTTCCCTATGTGGGCCCGGCCCCCTTTCTTCCCCTCGGGTTTCATGCTCAAGTTTGCCTTCTTCTTTGGCGACACGGGCGGCTGCTTTTTCCTCAACAGCGTCCCCAGCGCGTTTTCCCGCGGCGGCATGTCGCAGATCATGCTCATGCCGATGCCGGGGATCAAGCTGCTCAACCCCAGCTGGATGTTCATGCTGGGGGACGTGAGGGTCGGGGGCAGGCCCCTGAAGCCGTGCCTCATCCCGGCCATGTGCAGGGGCCACTTCGCCACGGGGCAATTCTCGGTCACCGGGCCACTCTTCCCGATGCTCGCCCTCCTCGAGGCAGTCGCCGCCCCGCTGACCTGCGAGCACATCGAGAGCTTGCCCCCCGTCACCTTTGTCATCATGGGTCAGTCCTTCACCATGCAGCGGCAGGACTACACCATCCTCGGCTGGAGCTTTGACTCTGTACAGTGCATGACCGCGTTTACGCCGGAGTTCCAGCTTATTCCCGGCATGGACCTCTGGGGGATGGGGGACTCGTTCATTCGCGCGTTCTACCTCCAGCTGAACGTCCAGCCGCTCCGCTCAGCCAAGCTCGGCCTCGCGGACCAGCCCTACTACGAGAAGAACGGCTGCAAAGGCGGGGGCATCGGCCCGGTTGCCAAGGTCAAGCCAAGCAGGATCGAAACGGCGGCCAGGAAGGGAGCTGATGCCAGAAACGCGGCAACATCGGAGCGCGGCAAGGGGGCCAAGTCCATGTTCTGGAAACGCCGCCAGAACTGGGAAGACGACCTGAAGGGCATGCAGGCCAACCGCGCGGAGTCGGGAAAGCGCGCCGCCCTCGACCAGGACGACTGCAGCGCGTCAGTGGCAGACGGTGGGTCGCCGAGGTTCCGAACGTCGGGAGGCAGGTGCATCGCGGGCCGCTTCCACGACGAGCTTTCGTCCCGGTCGGTCGCAAGTGCATTGCCCAGCACGGTGCAAGACGGACCTGCATCGGGAGAGCTGCTTAGCGCCTCTGACGCAATGTTTGGCTCCGACGCCGGCGGAAGTCAGCTGCTCTTGCAGGCCAGCGGCAGGCAACGCGGAGTGCAGGGGCACTCCGCCGTGGAGCGAGCGGAACCGGTGGACCCTGCTCGGCCAGAGGACTTTGACACCGGTGGCATGATGCGGTCGATGGCTGGCCTGGACTTGAGCCCCGCTGACCGGCTCCCCGGAAGCCAGGGCAAAGCCGAAAGCCAGCCAACCGCGCTGGGCGACGCGCGGACGGTCGCCGACCTGCCTGCGCCTCTGCGCGCCGCCCTGGACAACATCACGAATGGGCTGGCCACAGCCTCGACCTCGCGCATCGCAAGGCTTGCCGCATCTGCCCCAGTCACCGACCATTTTCTTCACACGGACATGGACCGCCTGCTGGCGCTTCCGCCGGACCAGCGAAACAACGTCGCGCTCAGTCAGGTTGATGCCGTGCGCAAGGTGACCGAGATGGCGTGGCTGGACGGCAAGGACCGCCTCGCGGACCGTATCCGGTCGGGGACGGAGCCCCCGGCCTGGATGCTTCCGCGCCGGCCGTTTGGACAGGCCCAGCGCTCGGGTGACGACGGCACCACGATTCAAGTCGGCCAGGTGGGCCTCGGTGAGGCTGGAGCCAACGGCCGCGCATCCCGCATGAGCCGTGCCGAGCTTCAAGCCGCCGCAGACGCTGAGCGTCTGGCACTCACGGGCGATGCTGCACTCTCTCAGATCCTCCGTTCCTTTGGTGGCAGCCAGCGCCCCGCCAACCGGGACGGGGAATCGGCGGACGGTGCTTATGCAGGGTCGTCCCTTTGGATGCCCTTCCTCGTCCCCCACCACGATGACGGGCCTGAGGGCCTCGGCCGCATGCACGCCGACGCAGCCGTCGTGTCGGCCACCCCGCCTGGACCCGACCGAGATAAGGCGTTCCTGCAGCTGTCGGGGAGGCGAGCCGATCGTGCGATCCGGCACATGCACGCGCTGCGGCCCCTCGCCGTGGCAGGCGCACACTATGCGGCGTCCGGGGCTGCAAAGTCTCACGATGCCGTTCTGCTCCAGGCCTTCGGCTACGGCTCGAGGTCATGCGCCGCTGACTACTCCGGCGTTGATCCCGCAACCCTTCCGGGACAACCTAGGGGCGATGACGGGCCGATGACATACACGGGGGAGGCAATCGGCTGTGATGCGTCGGGTTCGCCGGTCATTCTCCCTAGACTCAACGCAGAGCTTGCCGAGACGGCGGCAGATAAGTCGGCCCTGGTGAGGAACATGAGCGCCGTTATGAGACACATCGCAGCGGCCCTCAACGTGTCCGAGGCGGCAGCGTCGCAGTATTGGCGCGGCGAGTCAGAGGCAATGCAACGCAACCTGACGCGACGTACCTTGCGACGGTACCGGGTCAGCGTTGAGGAGGCACAGGCCCGCGCTCGAGCGCACGGTCTTGCGTCCCAGGCGACTCTGGAAGCGCTGCGAGCCATCACCATGAGACAGACCACCTCGCCGGAAGAGGCGCATGAGGCGGTCAGGCAGGCAATGGAACGCATCCTGCACACGGCAAGGGAGCACGAGCAGGGCGCAGGGCGCACCCGCCGCAAGTGGGGTGCCTTCCCTTTCAACCCCGAGTCGGCTGGGATGGATGCGGGGGCAGAGCTTCCCGAGGCTCGGGTCCAAGCGGCAGCAGCCAGCCACATCGGTGCTGATGAGGCGAAGCTACACCACCCGGACTTGCGTTCTGCAGCAAACTTGCTGGCCAGGGCTGGGAAGGCCGCGCACGCTCTTGCAGGTAGCGCATCCCCCTCTTGGGACGAGGTCCGAATCCGCCGGGATCCAGGAACGGGGGACTTTGAGCTCGTCAGTCGGGTGGCTGGTGCTGATGAGCAGGTGCTGATGCGCTCGTCGCACGACGGCTCCAGTGCCGGCTCTGCAATCACTGGCGATGAGGGGGACGCGCGCAAAGTAGCAGTGCTGCTTTCGGTGCACACCGTGGGCCGTGCACACCACAGCAGCCTTGAAGCCGGGGTGGAGCGGATGAGCGTCGCCCTCCGGCAGGCTGAGGTTGCGTTTGAGCAGGAGCTCGCTGAGGCAGGTGAGGTGACGCCGTGATACCGACGCTGATGTGGGTGATTTCGGAGAATGGAATGCACATCGCCATGATCCAGGTGCCGGGGCATGGGAAGGGCGGCCGATGCCCACTAGAATATGGCCAGGCAATGGCAGCGCCGTGTGCCCTTCGTGAGATCCTGCAAATGAACTGAAAGCGCAGTGATGCAATCTCGAGCGGCAGAGCAGTGGCCCTGCCACCTCAGCGATCACGCGAGGGGCTCCGGCTGCTCCAAATGCGCGGGTCACGTGTGCGCATTGCTTGCTGCAAAAGTCAAGCCGCGGTTAGGTAGGTAAGCCATAACCGTGTGACGCCCCCCACCCCCTCAACTTTGCCTCGATCTCTCCCGCCTCTGTCAGACAGGCGCCGCGAAGCAGAGCCTCGCGACATGGGGCAGAGCGCCGAGTGCAGAGCGACGTTTCCCGGGTGCAAGCCGCACTCGCCGCAGGTACAGGCAACCTTCCAGGCGAGAGTTTTTCTTAGGCTCGGCATCACGCGTCAGCAATGGCCGAAACAGACTTTGTCACCCCTTTGCAGCGCTACGTCTTGCAAGTGCAGGGGTACCTGGCCTTGCAGGCTTCCGTTGCGTGTCGCGCCGTGACGGACCGAGCAACCAATAACTTGCTGAGAGTGCACGCCCGCAGACGACAAGCGTGGATCCGACCGCGGCCCTGGGGCCTTGGTCGTCTCCGTGCTCGCCGCCCGCGCGAGGCGGGTGGGCACAGATCACCCAATCCCAACGACACCACACACGGCTCGCAGACCGTGTCGATGGCCACTGGGTGGTGTGGGGCCAGGTATGAGCAGCGGTTTAGTGTGCCCCGGCCCCGTTGGCGCCCCACATTCGGCAGTGGCTCGTCCTCGCCCTCGTCTCACGAGCAGGCGCCGCTTCACCTCCGGCCACGTCGGGCTCCGGCGAATCGTCGGATCGTACACGCGCCACCAGTACGGCGCACGCGGCAGGGCCGTCGCCTCTACAGTTGGCTCTGCGCGGCACGCCCGTTGGCGCCGTCGTCTCCGCCATCTCGGGCGACCTCAAGATCAAGCGCTTCAGCTTGCGTGCCGCTCTCATGGCGGCGGACCCGGTGGCGACCATTCTCGGCGACAACGCGTCCACGGGCCGTGTGGCAGCGCTGCACCGCGCGCTCTCCAAGCGGGTCAACCCGGACCTCGTCGGGAGCAGCGCGGCAGCCACGCTGGCCCGGCTCGCCGTGTCGTGCGGAATCTCGGCTGCCTCGCCTTTTTGAGTGGGCCGGGTCGAGGGTCGACGAAGCGGACACACCGACGCCGCCGCTTCGTGGCCCACGCCCCGGCCTCTGCTCGAGTGCTCCCGGACGCACCCGCCGCGGACGCACCCAGCGAGCCACATCCCGCCTGTGTCTATATCACCACCTCTCCTGAGCCTGCCGCCACTGTGGTGCCGGCCCGCCCAGGTGCCGCCGTGGTCGTGACCCCTTCCTCCCCCGGCCACGGGGCGTCCCCTCGAGGTGCGCCTGCGTGCGCCGTCGGGCCCGTCGCCGTTCCCTCGCCTGCCGCCGCTTCGTCGCCGGCCCGCCAAGGGGTCGCCACGGCCGCCCGCCGCAGGGCCCCGACCCCCGCCTCGCCTGAGCCTGCCGCCACTGTGGTGCCGGCCCCTCCCAAGGCGCCTGCGGTCGCGGCCTCGTCCTCACCTGGCCCCGCTCACCGGCCCGCCGTTGGCACGGACCCGCCTACGGCCGTCACGTTCTCGCCCGCGCTGGCCCCCAGCCGCTACCGCGCGGTGTTGCGCACCTGTGCGGTGCCCCAGGAGGAGCGTGCCACCGAAAGCTCGCGCTCGGGCCGGCAGTGGGGCCACCGCTCCTTGGACGGCATGAGTCAGTGGGCGAGAGCCCGACGACTCTTCCTGGCCTGTCGATAGCCACTGGGTGGTGCGGGGCCAGGTATGAGCAGCGGTATAGTGTGGCACAGCAACGTGAGTTGCATACGCGTCGGAGGCACCCCGCTGGCTGTGGAGCCGAAACGGGGTGTACCGAGGTTAGATTAGGTTGTGTTAAGGTTAGGGGAG
>Ga0306871_1000741_pt1 | contig 12120 bp, 5 predicted proteins | sample AntRauMeHopE1497_FD_190447 | JGI IMG/M metagenome (GOLD analysis project Ga0306871, IMG submission 190447) | Saline lake microbial communities from Rauer Islands, Antarctica - Metagenome Hop E1 #497 (v2) (version 2) | ecosystem: Environmental > Aquatic > Non-marine Saline and Alkaline > Saline ... | reverse complement strand
CTCCGGCTTCGGCGGCCTCCACGGGGCCATGACGCCTGGCCTGCCGGGAGGCACCCCCGTCCGCAGCCTCGCGCAGACGCCCCTCGGGTCCAGGTCCAGGGGCTCCCCCGCCCCGGATGCCACGCCCTCGGCCGCCGGCGCGGGCGTCTCCGCCTCGGTCTCGGCCTCGTTCGACTTCAGCGCCGAGCCGGAGGAGGGCGACGCCGACGCCTGGCACGCCCGCGGCTTCGAGCACCGCAAGCGTGGCGACTTCCGCGCCGCCATCGCGGCCTACTCCCGGGCCCTGGAGGCCAACCCCCGCCACTTCAAGGCCTACTTCAACCGGGCCTTTGCCAACGACAAGCTGGGCGACTTCGCCGCCGCCATCGCCGACTACTCCTCCGCCGTGGACATCGACGGCACCAACGCCTACGCCTTCTACAACCGCGGCATCTCCCGCGACCGCGCAGGGGACTTCAAGGCCGCGCTGGGGGACTTCACCCGCTCCATCGGCCTCCTCCCCCACAACGCCGACTTCTTCCACAACCGCGGTTTCGTGCACCGCAAGCTGGGGGACTTCGTATCGGCCGTCGCCGACTACTCGGCCGCCCTGCGCATCAACCCCAGGCACTTCAAGAGCGTCTACAACCGGTGAGAGGGCCGCCGCCGCCCCCCGCCGTGCCGCACCCGTGCCGCGCGATCGCCTCGCCCGCTCACGGCATCGCGGCCTCGTCCCCACCCCTCTCCCCTGTCATCCCCTCCCCCAACCCCTAACCCGCCCCTCGCAGCGCCTACTCGTACGAGAAGCTCGGCCGCCTCCCCGACGCCCTCGCCGACTACGCCACCGCATGCGAGCTCGCCCCCAAGAACGCCAACGCCTGGCACAACAAGGCCGCCGTCCTGGACAAGCTCTCCCGCGTCGACGAGGCCGTCGCCGATTTCACACGCGCCCTCGACCTCGACGCCGACTCCGCCTCCTCCTACAACTCCCGGGGCCTCGCCCTGGTCAAGCTCGGCCGCCGCGACGACGCCCTCGCCGACCTTGACCGCGCCGTGGAGCTCGAGTCCGGCAACCCCGTCTTCCGCTACAACCGCGGCTACTTCCACCGCAACGCCGGCGCCTTCGAGCAGGCCGCCGACGACTTCCGCGCCTGCCTCGCGGCCGACCCCGCCAACCTCAGCGCCCTGTCCAACCTCGGCTACGCCTGCCGCAAGCTGGGGCAGTTCCCCGACGCCGCCGCCTGCTACAGCCGCGCCCTGCGCATCGAGCCGAGCAACGTCAAGCTCCTCAACAACCGGGCCTACGCCCTGGCCAAGGCCGGCCGGTACGACCTCGCGGTCAAGGACTACTCCTGCGTCGTGGACCTGGAGACCCACAACAGCCACGCGCTGCACAACCGCGGGCTCTGCTACGACAAGCTCGGCCAGTTCGACAGAGCCATCGGCGACTTCACGCGCGTGCTGGAGCTCGACTCCACCAACGCCTCGGCCTTCTTCTCCCGCGGGGCCGTGCACGACGCCCTGGGGGCGTACGACAAGGCGCTCCTCGACTACACCCAGGCCCTCAAGCTCGACAAGGAGCAGGTCATCGACTCGGCCGACGACGAGGCCGAGCCGCCCGGGCCGGCCTCGGACCCGCACCACCCGCCGCCGCACCCGGCGCCCCCGGCCGGCGCGCACAGGCACGCCGCGCCGAGGCCGCCCGTGGCCCGGCCCGCCGCCGCCCCGGGCCCGGCGGCCCTCGCATCGTCCTCCTCCTCCGTGGCCTCGTCCCTAGGCCGGAGCCGCGGGCCCGCGCCCATCGCTGCCGGCAGGGGCCGCGCGTCGGCGTCCCTCCACGGCTCGGGCCGCAGAAGGTGAGGCGGCGGTGCCGCACGCAGCGCCTGCGAGCGAGCGATCGGTGAGTGTTTTTTGTGTTGCGCTGACCCGTGCCCCGAGCGAGCGCCCGAATGCGAGCGAGCGCCGCCCGCGAAATTGCGTCGCATTGCATTGCGGACACGGGCCGGAAGGACACTCAAGGAAGCTTCAGCCCCGAGACGAGGGGTGCGACGCTCACTCCGCGACGGCGGCGTCGTCCGCCGCGGGAACGTCGTCTGCCGGGGCCTCGTCCCCGATGATGGCACCGGCCTCGGCTGTGGCGGCGGCCTCCTCCTGCCCCGATGCGGCGTCGTCCCCGCTGGGCGCCGACGCCTCCTCCTCGTTGCGGACCGCCGCGTCTGCCAGCCCAACGGCGACGCCCGCAGCCGCGGTGCCTCCCGCCGATGCCATGAGGGCGGCCTCGGCGATCGACGGCGAGCTGGCGTCGCTCGCCCCGGCGTCCGGCCCCCCCTCCAGCGCCGCCGGGCCATCCTGCCCGTCGTCGGCGGCTGCCGCCGCGGCCTCGCCCGCCTGCACCGCCGCGGCTGCCGCCGCGGCCGCCGCGGCTGCCACGGCGGCCGCCGCGGACCGCGGCATGCCCCGCTCCGGGTGCGCGGTGCGCTTGCTGCCCTCGAGGCCCGACGACTTGGGGGAGTCCGGGTGGATGTGCTCGTCCTGGGGGTGCTCTACCGTGTAGTCCAGGTGCACGAAGCAGCGCTCTACCGACTCGAGGCGCTCCACTGCGAGCTGCAGGCTCTGCCCGACGTCGTGGGCCTGGCGGAGGTGCATGTCGGGGGGCAGGACGATGTCGATCTCGACGAGGAGGCGCAGGCCGGCGTAGTAGGCCCGGACGGTGTCGACGAAGCGGATCTCGTCGCTGTGGGAGAGGGTGATGGCGACGAGGTCGGCCACCTGGTCCTCGCTGGCGGCGCGGCCGGTCAGGCCCTTGACCTGCTCCAGGCCCTCGCTGATCCAGTTGACGAGGATGTACAGGGCCAGCAGCATGGCCATGATGGGGTCCACGTACCACGCGGAGGGGACGTAGAATGTGATGATGACGGAGACGAGCGTGGCCAGGTTGGACAGGCTGTCGTTGCGGTGGTCCGCGGCCAGGGCCCCGACCGACGCGCTGTGCTCCGCCACGGACCAGCAGTAGAGCATGAGCCCGAGCTTCACCGCGATGCTCGTCCCCAGGCTCGAGAAGGCCCAGGCGTCGATCGTCAGCTGCGGCGGGCCGTTGGCCAGGCCGTTGCCGAGCGCCGTCCCGCCCTCCTGCAGCAGAACGAGCGCGGCCATGCCCATGACGGAGCTGAAGATCACCAGCGATACCGGCTCGAGCTTGGAGCGGCCGACAGGGTACTTGTGCGGGCGGCTCCGCTTCTGCACCACCGCCGTCACGAAGATGATGGACCCGGAGAGCAGGTCCAGACCGGACTCAATCGCCGATGAGATGAGCGCCAGCGAGCCCGACAGTATGCCGGCGATGAGCTTGAACAGGAAGATCACTATGTTGAGCAGGAACGAGACGTAGATGGCCGACTGCACGTGCCACCTCGCCCGGTCCTTCTTGTCCCTTGCGGCCGTGGAGTAGCTGCGGGCGACGCCGTCTGGCGATTCCTCCTCGCCGTCGTCGGAGACGGAGTCGGCAAGGTCCACAGCCCACGCCCGCCCCGTCTTACGCCGGAACAGCGCCCGCTCGATCGCTGCGTTCTGGCGCATGTAGAAGGCTGCCAAATCCCGGTGCATCCCCTTGAGCTGGGCCGCAGGGATGACCGCGTGCTGGTAGTCTGCAACATGCTGCGAAAGGGAGGACGTCACCACCCCCGACGGCAACACAACCTTGTCGGCAAGGGGTGTGTCGGCAAGGGGTGCCTGCGCTGCTACGTCCATATCGGGCGTGTGGCAACCGCGCCGGTGTCCGGCAAAAGCCGGCGCCTGACTTCGACCGTCAAGGGCACGCGACCTATCTCTACAGGGCTGCCCTGCCCTGCCACTACCGGCTCCAGCTGCGACGCGCGTGGTGTGATCTGCGCGTGACAGCGTGTGACTCGACGCTCGCTTGATGGGGTTTCAACGGCGTCGTGCAGTGGTTGGCGCTTGGGTCCGGCCCGACGAGTTCCGAACAAACGCTACAACGGCCGCCGTCACCTTTGCTCCGACGCGGCCCGTGACATCGCGCCGCGATCAGCGCCTGCCCCCATGGCGCTTGTCCCTGGCCATCCGGAGCTGCGCGGCGCTCTGGGACTGCGCCATGCCCCTCGCGAGCGCCGGGTCGAACCCCCTCGCGGCTGACCCGCCCTTCTGTGGGCCCATGGCGCCGGTCGGCGCAGCGCGGCGGGGCGCCCCGGCCGGGCCCCCTGCCGAGAGGGGCGGGAGCGTGCGCTCCGACGCGGACTGCCGCGAGGCGGACCGCAGCGTGGACTCGGCCGCCATCCTCGCCCCCTGCCCCGCCCGGCTCGTGGCCCCGCCCCTGGACACGAGCAGGGCGGCGACCTCCTCGTCCGCGGGGAGCGCCCCGAGCGTGGCGCGGCCCGCGCGCTCCAGCTGCCTCCTGAGGGCGTTGTGGGCGATCTGCAGGTCCCGCGCCTTGGCCACCTCCTCCTCCAGCCGCGCCCTCGCGGCGTCGCGCTGCTGCTCCAGCGTCCGCACGTAGTCGATGGACGGCTGCTCTGCCAGGTCGTTCACGATCTCCTCCTCCACCCGCCGCCGCAGCCCGCTCGTCACGTACGTCCGCAGCGCCGACACCTGCGCCCGGAGCTCCTCGTCCCCCATCGCCCCCACGTCAGACTCCAGGTCCACGTCGCCCCTCGCCGCCCGCGCGTCCAGCTCCTCCTCCAGCCGCCGCAGCCGCTCGTCGCGGTCCGGCGGCGTGCCGCCCCCCTCCACGCCGCCGTCCCCATCGCCGGGCTCCGTCGCGTCGTCTGGCCCCGTGTCCGCCTCCGCGCCGCCGTCCGGGATGCCGCCGAACGCCTCCCGCGTCCTCCCCACCGCCACCTCGAGCGCTGCCGCCGCCGCCTGCCCGGCCCCGTCCTTGCCCGCCGGCGTCCTGCCCCGACGCCTCGACGTCCACGCCGACTTGGACTTCCCCGGACCGCTCAGCTTGACGGACCGGGAGAGCGACGCGGCGGAGGCGCCGGCCCCGTCCGAGGGGCGGGCGGAGCGGGAGTTGGGACGGGAGGAGGGGGCGACACCGCGGAGGCCGGCGGCGATGGCGCCGCGGGTGGCGGCGGGATCGGCCCGCCTGGGGTTGGACGGGTCCACGGGGCGGGCGGGCGGGCGCCTGAGGCCCCGGGGAAGGACGAGCCTGCCGGTGGAGGCGGTCCCGGGCGCGGTGCCCGGCCGGCCCGTGGACCCGGTCGCGCCGAGGTCCAGCTCCGGGGGCGGCTCCTCCCCCGCCTCGATTGACTCCCGCTGCAGCAGCCGGCGTAGGTGCGCCAGCGCCGTGGGGTGCGCCCCGAACGGGTCGTCGGGCAGCAGCTGCGGCGGGACGCGGAACACCCGTCGGCCGGCGCCCGTCACCTCCACGGGGAACCGCCCCTCCTCGAGCTCCTTCACGACCTGCCCCAGCCCCGACGCGTACTCCCACAGGCTCCGGACCTCGGACTCCAGCCCCACCTCCCGCTCCCGGGCCTTGGCAGACCACTCGCGGAACCGCGCCGCCATCCGCGCCATCTGGTCGTCCATCGAGCGCGTCGTCTGCCGGTGCGCCAGCGCTGCCTGGGCCAGCTCCCGGCTCGCGGCCTCCTGCGCCCTCGCCACCGCCCGCCGCCTCGCCTCGGCCTCCTCCGCCCTGACCCGCCCCTCCACCTCGGCGGCCTCCTGCAGCGCCGACTCGGCCACGCGCAGGGAGCGGGGGACGGCGGCGACGAGCTCGTGCTGGTCGTGGAGCAGCGACTGCGAGTGCGCCATCATCGCCGCCACCTGCCGCGAGTACGACGTCGACGTACGGTCCACCTCGTCGCGCGCCGCCCGCGTCGTCGTCTCCGCCACCGCCCGCGCCTCCGCCGCCCGCTCCCGCTGCTCCTTGGCCAGCCCGCGCAGCGTCCCCGTCTCGCTCGACGCCCTCGTCTTGTACGTGCGGAGCTCCTTCGTCAGCTCTGCCACGCGGACCTTGAGCTCCCGGATGACGTCAGTGGCGGCCTCCGTGCGCGGCTGCATCCCGGCGCCGACCGCGGTCGACCGCATCGAGGCGAGGCCGCCGGGGAAGAGCGCCGAGGCGCCGCCGCCGCCCTGCTTGCCCTCCTCGCCCCACGACGCGGCCGTTCCGGTGAGGGACGCGAAGGCGGCCTCCTCCGCGGCCTTGCGATCCCCCCGCGTCGCCAGCTGGCGATGCCGCGGGAGCATGGCCCCGCCGCCCGCCGCCTCCCTCGCCGCGGCCGCCTCCGCCCTCCCGGCGTCCTGCTGCGCCTCGTCCCGCGCCGCGTCGGCCTCGTCCTGCTCGGACATGGGGGGCACGTCGAGCGCGTGCCGGGCCTCCAGCTGCGGCGTGTCGCCCTCCTCGGGCATCTCCCGCGCGAGCAGGTCGTCCGCCCGCGCCGCCGCCGTCGCCGCCCCCTCCCCGCGGCCGTCCGACGCCGCCGATGCCATGAGCCGCCGAATGCCGTCGGCGCTGTAGATGCCGCCGGGGGCCAGGGCGGCCGCGATGGCCTGCCTGGACCACCGGGCGCGCATTGCCTGCCGCATGGTGATGCCCAGGACGCGGCCGTCGGCGAGGCGGATGCGGCCGTCGGGCAGGATGCGGCCGGACATGCCGACGTCGGCGAGGAGGCGGACGAGGCGGAGCTTGGTGGTGACCCGGGCAACGGCGAGCTGGCGGCGGAGCATGGAGCCCTCCCCCTCCAGCTGCCGGATGCGGCGGTCCTTGTCCTCGTCGTCCTTGAGCGTGACGTTGATCTTGGGGCGGTTGATGACGGAGCGGCAGCGGTGCGCGAACTGCAGCGTGGAAAGGCTCTCCTCCACGTCCTCCCCTCGCGGGTGCACCGTGGCCACCAGGGCGGTGAAGGAGTTCCCGCCCAGGCTGTTCTGCAGCAGCCGGGTGAGCTTGCCGTCGCGGTAGGGCACGTGCGCCCCGTCCGACGTCGACGCCCGCATCGTGGGGTCGGACGACGCCGCCCCGGGGCCCGCGGCGGTGAGGGTCTGCGCCTGGAGGGCGACGACGACCTTGCCGAGGGCGGTGAGGGAGGAGTTGATGGCACGCGCCTCCGCCTGCCGCATGCCCTCGGAGGCGCTGCGCTTCAGCCGCTCGCTGCCCGCCAGGTCCACCAGGTTGAGCATGCCGTCCACGGTCTGGCCCGTGCGCCGGTCCTTCTGCAGCACGTGCAGCGTGAGCACGGTGTGGGAGCGGGAGGAGACAGCGTTCATCTTGGTCTCCTGCGTCGCCCGCAGCGACATCCCCCGCCGCACCACCTCCAGCGCCTGCTCCGCCGAGTCCACCTTGAGCACGCTCAGGCCTTCCACGTACACGTTCCCCGCCGCGTCCTCCCGCACGTCCAGCGACTGCTTCGCGTACCGAGCCCCAAAGTCCAGAGACGGGTCCGAGTCCGCGCGCCGCCCGAACGTCCCCGTCACCTTGCTTGCCTCCTCGTACCAGCGGGTGGTGTCCGTCGTCCCGTCCGGCCGCGTGGTGCGCAGCGCGCTGTCCGGCCGCGGCGGCCCGCGCTTCGCGCTGCCGGGGCGGGACTCGGCCGCCGGCGCCGCGCCGCCCGCCGCCACCCCGAGGTCCCGCACCCGGTCCATGTAGACCTCCAGGAAGGAAATCACCACGGCGGTGTCCTTTGCGTGCGCGCGGGTTCGCAGGACGCGGAACAGGTAGTCGACGGCGCGCGGGATGATACCCGGCGCGTCCCCGGCCTCGGAGCCGAACATCGTGTACGTCTTCCCCTGCGAGCGGACAGGCGCGGCGGGAACGGAGGCGGTCGGGGAGGACGGCGGGGGCGGGCGCACGGGGGCGCGAGGGGCCGGGCCGGGGCGCGAGCCGTCGCGCTGCTCACGCTGCCCGTCTGCCCGTACGTGAAGCAGCACGAGTTGTAGCCCTCCAGCACGTGGTCGCACAGCCGCTGGCACGTCTCGGAGAACACCTCCTCCTGCGACGTGGCCGGCCCGTACACCCGGTTGTACGCAAACACGTGCTGCGATGTCGGGGTTGACTTGACCGTCATGCGCGACGGCTGCTCCTCGTCGAGCTTGTAGTACCGCGGGGGCACGCCAGTAGCTCCCGCCGGCGGTCGGAGCCGCACGTAGACCTGCAGGGGGTCGGGGTCGCGCGCGATGTGGGGGTGGCGGCACGAAAACGGCCGCGGGTCCCCCCGGGCCTCGGCGCCATTCCCAGGCACATACAGCCGGACGGGAGCCGTGCCCATGAGGCGCTCTGCTTGCCGTCCGTGTGCTCAGCGTCTCGGGCAAAGGACGGGCCGCGGTGCGGCCTCGGCGCCGGGCGCGATCAATGCGGCGGGTAGCGGGCGGCGCACCTTGACATTCCCGGCCTCCGACACCGGGATGGTCGTGTAGTCGTTGACGGTCGCCCTGGACCCCGCCATTTCCGCAGCCGGCCCTCGCACAGCCCGCTGGGGGCGAGTGCGCAGGAGCAGAGCTCAACTGAACTGTTGTTGTGTTTTGTGCGACGGCCCGCTCGCGCCCCAGAGGCGCACCGGGCGGTTATAGCGGCCTGCAGTTGTGCACCAGCGCGCTTGTCACGCAAACGGGTTGAGGTCATCCAGTGACGCTTCGGTCGGGGCGCTCTGAGACCTTGCGGCGCCGTCCACAGTTGCGGCGCCGGACCTCGAAACAGCGGCGGACGGCCGGCCGACCGCCGACCGCTGGTAGAGGGCATCGAGCCCCGCGCCGCGGAATGCTCCGGGAGCGGACGTCGTCGGGTGGTGGCCGGCCGAGGCCCCCCTGGCGGCCATCATTGCCCCCATGGGGCGGTGCTGCGCGCCCATCATGACGGGCGGCTCAGGGGCGGCGCCCATGGGGCCCGCAGGCGCCGGGGCGGGCGCCGGGGCGGCGAAGAGATCGAGCTCCTCGTCGCCCGCGCCCGGCGCGGCGGGCGGCGCTGCCTGAAACCCGAGGATATCGCCGACGTCGGCATCCACGCTGTCGCTGGCCGGCCCGCCGGGCCTCCGCGGCGCGGGCGCCGGCGAGTCGAACCCGAACGAGTCGTCACCAAAGCCGGCGCCGGCCGCGGGCGCGGGCGACGGCGAGTCGAAGCCAAACGCGTCGTCTGACGGGGCCGCCCTGCCGGCGGCCGGAGCCGCGGCCGGCTCGTCATCGAAGCCAAACGCGTCGTCTGACGGGGCCGCCCTGCGCCCTGCGCCCGTCGGGCCCGCGGCCGGCTCGTCGTCAAAGCCAAACGCGTCGTCCCCCGCTCGCCCGGCGCCGGCGCCCGGCTGCGGCTCGTCGTCGAACCCGAAAGCGTCGTCGCCGCCCGTGCCATCCCCGGCCGTCTCCTCGTCGTCGTCGAACGCAAAGGCGTCGGCGTCGGCGGTAGCCACTGCGGCCGCGGGCGTGCTGCCACCCGTGCCCTCGTCGTCGAAGCCGAACGCGTCGCCATCGGCCGCGGCCGCAGCCGCCGCGGGCGCGGGCGCCCTCCTCCCCGGTGCCGCCGCGGCGCCGCCCGGCGCGGCCTGCTGTCTCCGCCTCCGCGCCGCCTTGGACGCCGCCGCGCCGCCCATCTTGGCGCCGCCCAGGCCCATGCGAGCCATCTGCTCGTCAAGACCCTCCTCCTTGGCCTTCCCGCCGCGCCGCGTGCGGGTGCGGCCGCCACCCTCGCCCCCGACGCGGCCGCTCACCACCCGCTCGCGCTGCCCCGCGGGCGCGGGCAGGCCCCCCGCGTAGGGCGAGCCCCTGGCCGCCGGCCCCCCGGCGTCGTCGGGCCCTCGGCGGGCTTCCGGCCTGATCTCCAGCGCGTCGGTCCCGTCTGCCGTGGTGAGCGCGGGCAGTCCTGCGCCCGTCCTGGCGGCGTCCCCGGCGGCGCCGCGCTCCTTGAGGGCGCGGAACAGGGCTCTGCAGTGCCCGAAGACGGCGTCGGCAGTGGGGCGCTGCTCGGGCCTGGGCGCGAGGCAGGCGCGGATGAGCGTGATGATGGCCTGGGGGCGGGGGGGCGAGGAGGGCACCTTGTAGTTGGCGGCGAGGATGGCCACGCCGGCGGCCTCGGGGAAGGGGTGCCGGTTGTAGGCGAGGGAGAAGAGGACACAGCCGAGCGCCCAGACGTCCACCCTGGTGTCAATGGGCTGCCGGGAGTAGAGGTCAAGCATCTCGGGGGCTCGGAAGTGCGGCGTGGTGAAGCGCTGGATCCGCTCCTCCTCCGCCACGCGGTCCTCCTTGCCGGTGATGGGGCCGGAGCGGTCGCAGACGGACCCGAAGTCGCACAGCCGGAGCTGCCCGTCGCCGGTGACGAGCACGTTCTCAAGCTTGAGGTCGCGGTGCGCCAGCGGCGGGGACAGCGCGTGCAGGTACGCCGTCGCCGACGCGATGCAGCCGAAGGAGCGCACCACTTCGGCGTCGGGGATGGGGAGGCCGTCGCCGACGGACTGGTTGACGCGGTCGAGCAGGCTGCCCCGCGTGCACGCCTCCATGATGACCCGGAACACCACGGCGACGCCGCCGTGCCCTCCCGCGATGCGGTCGCTCCTCGCCGCGATGGTCCGCACGATGTTCGGGTGCGGCGTCTCCGCGCGCGAGAGCCGGAGCATCAGCTTGACCTCGTCCTTGAGCTGGGCCTGGAGCTGGCCGGTCTGCGCGCCTCGGGGCGGGCGGGAGCACAAGAAGCATCATGGCGGTCCGCGCCCGCGCCCGCGAGCCTCGGCGCGCGGCACCCATCGCGCCCCGCGACTTACCTGCGCGATCATTTTCTTCATCACCACGGTCCGGCCGGACGACTCGTCCTTGGCGAGGTACACGGCGCCATAGCCACCTGCAACATGCTCGTTAACACCGGGGGCACATCAACGTCGCGCACCCTGCGCCGCGTCGCCGGTCCAGCGCTCGCCGGAACGCCCAAGGAAACCATGCTGCGGCTCCCCGCCGTGATACAACCGCCCAACGGCCGGGGCGGAAGCCTCGCACGGCCTCACCGTCGGCAATCTTCTTGATGACGGTCACGGTATGGCCACCGATGTTGTGGGAGGTCCCGACCTCTGAATCGGCAGGCGGGGCAGCGGTGCCGTCGGGCTTGGTCATGGCCGCGGCAGCGGCCGCCACCGCGTCCATCGCGGCTCCGAACATCAGGGAAGCGAGCCTTTACACGGAAAGCGGCGCCCTCGCGCGGTCGTCCGCAAGGGTGAGCTTGGCCGGTACGCTTGCGCGGACCGGGCACGCTCAATATTTGCCGGCTTCACAAAGATGTGGCAGAGCGCCTCGCCCAACGGGCGCCGAGCGCGCCGGGCGCGCCTGGCGACAGCTCTGGCCCGCACCGCCCCCTGGCTGCGAGCGGCGGCCATACTTGGCGGCAGGAACCCGAGGCGGAGCCAAGCGGCGGTCCGATCCTGCGACCATGGCACGAGCGTAAGTCGGACGCCGCCGACAGTTGCCTTCAGGCACGTCGCGCCGGCCGCGCGCGTGGCTACCGAGTGCCCACGAGCGGGCGCGACGGACCGCATCCGTGGAGTTTGCTGGCGCGGCGCGCATACCCGCCCGGTCACGTGAACGCTGCCGCGTTGACTGACCCCCGCTTTGCGCAGACGGGACGCTGAGTTCCTGGAGGAGCTCGTCAACCGGCTGGAGCGCGAGCTTCGGTGGTACCAGAAGGAGCTGGGCGTCTCCACGGGCGCGCAGCGCGACGTGTCGGCGGCAGCTTCGGCGGCTGCGTCTGGCGGGGGCGGCTCCCCGCCCTGGTCCACCGACCCGGAGCTGCTCCCGCCGCTCCTCGTGGCGTACGACCGCCGCATCGAGGAGCTCGAGGGCGTGGCGCGCCGCGTGGAGACGCTCGAGCGCGCGGCGAGCGAACTGCGCGCCGAGAACCGTCGGATGCGCGGCGACGTCTCGGCGGCGCTCGAGGGCGGCGGGCGCGGCGGCGAGGGCGTGGCGGGCGCGTCAGAGGGGCCGGGCGGGTCGGGCCTGCTGCTCGAGGGCGGCGCTGACGCCGAGGAGCTGGCTCTGCTGCGCCGGGAGGTGGACGCGCTCCGGCAGAGCGACGAAGTGCGGAAGCGGGAGGCGGCGGGGGCTGGTGAGGCGCTGCGGAGGCGCACGGCGGCGCTGGAGAGCGTGCGGTCGACGGCCCGGGAGATGAGCGCTGCGCTGGACACGGCGCGGGCGCGGGTGGGGGCTCTGGAGCAGGAGGCGCGGCGG
>Ga0306871_1000740_pt1 | contig 12125 bp, 9 predicted proteins | sample AntRauMeHopE1497_FD_190447 | JGI IMG/M metagenome (GOLD analysis project Ga0306871, IMG submission 190447) | Saline lake microbial communities from Rauer Islands, Antarctica - Metagenome Hop E1 #497 (v2) (version 2) | ecosystem: Environmental > Aquatic > Non-marine Saline and Alkaline > Saline ... | reverse complement strand
AGGTCACGTATGATCTCAAAGGAAGAACTTCCAGAGCCTACTATAATACCAGCCCTAAGCACAGTCAAACTAAAATCGCCCTGATACAATATTTCTTCCACATTTCTGCGGGACCATAAGTGTTTGGAGAGGTTGGCGTCATTTACAATTCCGCTGAGGTAAATAACCTGTTTTATATTCGTTTGGGCTACATAGGCATTAAAATTGGTCGCCGTTGTGGCTTCCAGTTCATCAAAATCCGTGGTAGAGGTGCTCATGGAATGGATAAGGAAGTAGGCGGCATCCAAATCTTTGGGAAGTATATTAGGTTTTACTTCTCTTAAAAAATCGATTTCAACGATTATAATTTGTCGCTTTATTTCATCTTCTATAGAAAGTCGGGCAGCATCCCTGACGGTACAGACCACTTCATGGCCAGCTTCCAGCAATTGTGGTAGCAGTCGCATTCCTATATAACCATTGGCACCGGTAAGAAGTATTTTCATTTTTTTAGATATAAGCCCCCTGGCCCCATAGGGGGAATTCTTGCGGAGTCACCAAGATGTAACTTAAGTAGTAATTGGATAGCACACCCATTATGTTTTTTTTTAAAATAAAAACACTTTTTTTATCTACAGTCTACAGTCTACAGTCTCACAAATCATCAACAGACGTAGGCGCATTATCAGCCTTATAGCCCAAGAGTCTTGTAAAAAATTTCTGTACGGCCTTAGTGTCGGATTCCACCTTAATAAAATAATTATCCCGGTACACCGAGTATACGGAGGCCTGCCCTTTGTAGAGCGTAAGTTTATAATAGGGAATGACCAGCGCAAAAGTTTCCAACAAAGACCTAAACCGGACGATAATCCCCTTGGGTCTTATTTCAATGTGACAGGTGTCCCTATTGTTATCCAGAATCAGTAGATTTCTGATTTCTACACTCGTTTCCGTAATAATGAGTTTAGGGGATCCAATACCGCCCATCTTAAATCGTTCTTTTAAGGTAAAGGGTTTTCCAACGACCTCGTCCACTTTATTGGTAATCGCTTTATTGTTGTAAGATACATTTACTAGCATTTTTCATTTTTTATTAAAGTTAATAAAACGAAAACGGATACCTTAACTATTGGATCAATAAGTGTAAAAATGATTAGTTTTGCAGCCTTAATTACCTATGTATGAATATTCAGGAAGTTCTCGATAAAAAAGTAACCCAAGCAATCAGTGCTATATATGATGTAAACCTGCCTAATGTGGAGTTTCAGCCCACTAGAAAGGATTTTGAAGGGGATATTACCGTAGTCGTTTTTCCTATGTTAAGGCATGTAAAAGGTAATCCTGTGCAGATTGGCGAGCAAGTAGGTGCTTATTTGGAAAAGGAGCTGGACATTGTTACCGGTTTTAATGTGGTAAAGGGATTTTTGAATATCGTTATTTCCGATGCTTTCTATATCGATTTCTTTAAGGGTATTCGAGAAAATACATCTTTTGGAACGGTGCCAACTTCCGATGATGCCATACTGGTGGAATATTCCTCTCCAAACACCAATAAACCTTTGCATTTGGGACATATCCGAAACAACTTATTAGGGTATTCGGTAGCCGAAATTCTAAAAGCCTCCGGTAAAAAGGTGTACAAAACCCAAATTATTAACGATCGTGGCATCCATATTTGTAAAAGTATGTTGGCATGGCAGCGTTTTGGCACTGGCGAAACACCCGAAAGTACGGGACTTAAAGGAGATAAACTGGTTGGGAATTACTATGTGGCTTTTGATAAAGCTTATAAGGCAGAAATCGCCGCTATGGTTGCTGACGGCGCAGATGAAAAAGTAGCAGAAAAGGAAGCGCCCATTTTGTTGGCCGCACAGCAGATGCTTTTAAAATGGGAGGCAGGTGATGCCGAAGTTGTGGCCTTGTGGAAGAAAATGAACGTATGGGTATATGAAGGCTTTGAGACCACCTATAGAAACCTAGGGGTAGATTTTGATTCCTACCTCTATGAGAGCGACACCTACCTTTTAGGAAAAGATGTGGTTGCAGACGGAATTAAAAGCGGTGTATTTTACAAAAAGGAAGACGGTAGTGTTTGGATAGATTTAACCGAAGACGGACTGGACGAGAAAATAGTACTACGTTCCGATGGTACCGCCGTATACATGACCCAGGACATTGGCACGGCCATACAGCGCGTTAAGGACCATCCGGACATTAATGGGATGGTCTATACCGTGGGCAATGAGCAGGATTACCACTTTAAGGTGCTTTTTCTTATTTTAAAAAAACTAGGCTTCATCTGGGCGGATAAACTATACCATCTGAGTTACGGTATGGTAGATTTACCTAGCGGAAAGATGAAAAGTAGGGAAGGTACGGTTGTAGATGCCGATGACCTAATGGAAGAAATGACCAATACCGCCGCGGCCATATCTGAGGAACTGGGTAAGTTGGAAAACTATTCCGAAGTAGAAAAGCAAGAGCTTTATAAACTGATAGGTCTCGGGGCATTAAAATATTACATCTTAAAAGTAGATCCTAAAAAACGAATTTTATTCAATCCCGAGGAATCGGTCGATTTTCAAGGGAATACGGGACCGTTTATCCAATATACTTACGCTAGGATACAATCTATTTTGAGAAAGGCCAACGATACGAAAATAGCTTGGAAAAACGAAGTCGAAATAACCGAGTTGCATCCAAAGGAAAAAGAACTCATTAAACAATTGCAATTGTTTCCGGAGACCGTTCAATTGGCCGCCGAGAATTACAGTCCGGCCGTAATCGCCAATTACACCTATGACCTGGTACGGGAATTCAACTCTTTGTACCAACAAGTTTCTATTTTAGGAGAAACGGATGAAGGGAAGAAAGTGCTTCGGGTGCAATTGTCCCAAAAGGTTGGAGAGGTTATACAAAGGGCCTTTAGCTTGTTAGGGATTGATGTTCCCGATAGAATGTAGCACCAGCTTTTTTCATAATTGGCCGCTATACCTCAAAAACGTATCCCAACAGCTTTTAAATAAATAGCTTCTACCACGAATATTACGGGAATCAACCAAAACGACGTAGGACTAATAGACGTAGGGCATAAGACCAAATATCATTGTTCAGTAAAACAATAAGGATGTTACTATCTATACTCATGCTTAATGAAAACCCGAAAATTTTGATAATTTTATTTTTTTCTTTGCCTAGGCACGACACAGCGAAAGCTGTGGGCGAGCCGTAGCGATGGCGAAGCATAGCCGTAGCTACGGTTTATAATTTTAACGACGGCAAAGGGAAAAAGAAAGAGACAAAAACTCGGGTTTTCATTTGGCAGGAGTATATATGCCAAAAGCTTGAGTCGAACAATAGTCCTATGTCTTACGTCCTTTCGTCCTATATCAAGTTCCAAGCACCATATGACCTACCCACAAAAATAAGGGTAGAACCAATAAATAAAGCCTGTTTTTATGCAGGGCCTTAGTTGTATAAAATAAGAAAGACCGCCCTAGGGCGGTCTTTCACATAGCAACTTGAATATATAACCAACTAAATAAGGGTTGCTAATTGCTTGTTATAAAGTCTTTTAAATAGTGACTTACTACAACTCATTAAACTGGATTGGATGTCACCTGTTTTGATGCACTCCTAGAAGCTACGGCTGCGGCGTAAACAACAAGACCAAAACCAATTTTGTTAATGGCATCTCCAATGTTGTAGATTACATCCATATTTAACCCCCATGTTCCTACTGCGTCATACCAACCTGGCGTACCAGCCATGTAGCCTAAAGGATAAATAGCCCATCCGACCAATACGAACCAACATAAGGTTTTGTGTGCGGACAATACTGCACCGCCTGCTTTTTCTGCCAATTTTCTGGCACTTCCAAACCATATCTCGTAAACAATATAGAAATAAGCAACACCTGAAAAGAAGCCCCAAAGTGCTGGCCCAGTTCCAGTGGTAAATATTGCTTCTCCGGCGTATCCGGTTACTAACATAACAACAGAGGCTAAAATTAGTTTCCACATTAGTGATTGCTTAGCCCCAGCTACTTTTAGTATCAGATAGAACTCTACGCACATTAATGGAACTGTCAGCGTCCAGTCAACATACCTAAAAAATGTTGGGGATTCACCAACGGCTTCCCAATAATCGCGCATGTAAAAATAATGCACCGCTGCGATAAAAGTAATAATACCCGATATCAGTATCGAGGTCTTCCATTTTTTATCAAAGTCGTTCATAGAAAGAAAGAAAAAAGCGGAAGCCGCCATCATGGCCATACTCCCCACGAAGAAAGTAAAGCCAACATAATCATCCGTGGCAATTTTGGATATAAGCGAAAAAGAACTCATTAAATTTTCCATAGTATTTAGTTATTTTGATTTTTGTTTAAGTAAATTTACATAATAATGAACAATTACTGTTAAATAAAAGTGTTAAAAAAATACACGATTTGAAAAAAAATAAAATCCAAATTTTTGATCTGGAAAGTTTAGCCATTGTAGCTACTTTTTTTTCGCTGTGGCTAGCGGTTTCTTTTCAAAATGACACTGAGGATTTTTTGGCTTTTGCACTGATACTCACTTTTGGTATTCTTCACGGTTCCAATGATATTAAGTTACTGGAAAAATCGGATACGAACATAAAAACCAAAAAGGGTTTGGTAAAGGCCATAGTGTATTATACCTTATTTATAATGGGTAGCGCATTACTATTCTTTTTTCTACCCTCATTGGCGCTGGTACTTTTTATTTTATTTAGTGGTTATCATTTCGGGGAGCAACACTGGGTGTCCAAAATCCAGAGTTCTTCCGTTGTGAATTTTATGTTTTTAGCTCTTTATGGAATTTTTATCTTATTCCTTGTTTTCTCCGCCCATGCGGTAGCGGTGACTAAGGTTATAGAGCAAATTACCGGCTATGGTCTTCCCATCCCTTTCTATACCTACGGTGCCGTTGTGTTGGGTATTTTAACTTGCGTGTTGGGCATCTTTAGTTACCTTAAAGAGAATATACGATTCAATGCGCTAAAACAGGTATTCTTTATTTTGGTTTTTTTCATTGTCTTTAATACGGCCTCGTTGATGTGGGCCTTCGCCATATACTTTATCTTTTGGCATTCGCTACCTTCTATGATAGATCAGATAAAGTATTTATATGGCAGCGTGAGTGCGGGCACTATTAAAAAGTACGCAGTATCCTCTTTTCCGTACTGGCTGGTTTCCGTGCTGGGCATGGGCCTATTCTTATTTATTTTCAGGGATAGTCCAGAGGCTTCCCTAGCCTTCTTTTTTTCCTTTTTAGCGGCAATTACATTTCCTCACGTACTCGTTATCAGCAGGCTGTACAAGTCCTAAAAATATATCCTAAAACTGGCGTTCGGGGTTACGCCCAAGGAAATACGCTGCACGGTTTGCACTTCATCCTCCTCGTTCAATCTAAAAAAGGTATTCAGGTTATTACGCCTATCGGTGAAGTTAAGTACCGAAATACCTGCCGATGCCTTTATGCCATTGCTTATCTGAAAGTCATAGATAGCGGAGAAATCGGCCCTAAAAAATTCGGACAATCGGCTATTATTGGAATCTTGGTATACAATTTGGTTGGGAAGGACCGAATCATCTACTGGATTAGTGGCGTTGGGAACGGTAAACGGTCTGCCGGAACGGTAGTTGAGGCCTACCCCCAGTTTTAGCTGTTTAAAGGTGAAGTTTCCAGCTATGGTTGCAGCGTGTCTTATGTCTAAATTATTGGGAAAAGAACGGGGCACCAGCGTATTAAAATTATAATCGTTTTGGTTAAAGGTATAGCTCAACCAAGCACTATAGCTGTTACTTTTTTTGTTGATGAGCAGTTCTAGGCCTTTTATCGCATAACTTCCAACTTCGCCGTTCAACTGATTTTGGTTCTGGAAGCCTTGCGTGTTTACATTAATACCGTTTACTTCTTTGTAAAAGGCTTCTATGCCTGCATAGAAACTATTTTGGTCATAATTAAAACCCCATGAACCCTGTTTGCTTTTAGTGACGGGCAAATTGGTGCCGTTGGCCAATACCCACCTGCGTTTTTCTATACCTAGGAAATTCTGTTCCAGATCTATAACTTGGTTGGTGGTCTGGCTTTTAAATTCTCCCAGTAGTTCCATTTTAACAAAGGGTGCTAGTTCATAGCTGATATTAAGTCTTGGTTCTACGACCAATTCCTCAAATGTACCCCTGTTCTGTATGTAGTTGATTCTGCCACCCGCCTTGGCCGCTAGTTTTTGGTCGGGCGAACGGTAGCTTATTTCTGAATAGAGGGAATGGTTGTTGATAATTCCTTTAACGTTGCTTATAAATTCTGGTTGATTGAGCTCTGTCCTGTTTGCTATTCCCGTTTCGGTAAGTTGGTATCCGTTGTCCCAATATAGGTATTCGTTTAACTTTAGGGCAGCATTTAATTGGGCACTTTTTTCTATGACGAGGTTGTTTTGTATCAAACGTTGTCTGGCATCGTTAGAAATACTCAGTGCGTTCAATTGGTAATTCGTGTAGTACACGTTCAGTTGGGTAGAAAAATTATCGGTCCAATCGCTTTCCAACATACCGCCAAAAGAGAGGTTGTTTTGGTCCAAATAACTCTGATTGGTGCTACTTCCATCCAAATCGATTTCTTGGTAGTCCAAATTGTTTTTCATATGGATGAGGCTTAAACGCACACGGTGTTCCGGATTGATGTCATACAGCACCTTGCCGGTAAAATCATAAAAATAAAAATCGCTATCGGCCCGTACTTCGCTATCCTGAAATGCCTTTTCTGAAAAGGTGCTATAGGTGGGCGTATCCAGAAAATCGGTATGGGAACGTCTTCCGGAGAACTGCACGGCCAAGTTATCGGCAAGCGGAATTTGTCCGTAGGCATCCGCACTGATACCATTGAAGCCCGCACCGCCAAAGACCGATTCCCCGATCGTGTTTTTTGTGCGCATATCCAGCACCCCGCTAACTCCATCTCCATATCGTGCGCCAGTACCATTTTTGATTACGGTAACCTTGTCTGTCAAATAGGGATTGAAGGCCGATATCAGACCAAAAAAATGTCCTGTTTGATACATTTTGATGCCGTCCCATAAGACCAGGTTTTGGTCGTTGGTGCCGCCCCGTATATTGATATCCGAAACCGTTTCGTCCACGCTTTTTATACCGGGTAGCGCCTGTATACTCTGTAGGACGTCCGGTTCGCTAAGTCCAGGAAGAATACCAAAGCCTGAGGTATTTAGTTGTATGCTGCCATCGGTTAGTTTTATGAGTCCCTCTGTTAGGAACTTATAGACGATAACCTCTTGCAGTTCTTGGTAGGTTTGTGCCATGGCAATAAGGGCGCAGGGTTTTTGGATAAGCTCTTCGGCGGGGATAAAAAGGGTTTTAAAGCCCACATGTTTTATCTGTATTGTGCTGTTGCTAGGAATGTCCGTAAAGGAGAAGTTTCCGTTCACATCTGTTATGGTGGCCAGGGAATGGCCCAATACTTGTACCGTGGCACCGGGAATATTATTTTCTTCAAAATTATCGAGTACGCGTCCACAAATATGCATACTGCTACGTTTAGAGATGCTGTAATATCGCTCGCTCAGCTTTTGAATAGCTAACTGGGTGGCTTCACTAATTTGGGACAGGATAATATTTAAGTCGTTTCCAATGGGTTGTTGGAGTTCAATTTGGGTAAGATCGCTATCTGCATAAGAGAATTTCACTTCGTATGTTTCCTCCAATTCTTGGAGCAATGTAATTAGGGCTATTTTGGATTTGGGCACTTCTTGCGCCTTGATCTTTCCCTCCGAAAAAAAAAGACCTAAAAATGTAATAAAAAAAGGAAATGCCTTAAAGTGCGTTTTCCGCATAGAACAGTACTTTATTCCCCTCTAAAGTAAACTTTATTTGTAGAGGAACACTAATACTTTTAAGGGCAAGCGCTGTATCTGTGTTACTAAAGGAACCCGTAAATAGTAATTCGGTATCCACGCCTTCGCTGTCTACCATAACGTTATGTTGTCTTTGAAACTCTGCCAAAACGTATTTTAAGGGAATACTTTTAAAGGTACTTTCGTTTTGTAGCCAAGAAGGTTCCCCGTTTAAGCGAGCAGTTATTTCGGATAATTTTCCGTTCACTACAATTATGGAATTACCTGCCGGAATTTTGTTCTCCTGTCCGTTAAAGCTTACGCTAACCAAACCTTCAAAACAACTTACCTCAAAAAAACCGCTTCTGTTTTCTACGTTGAATTGGGTGCCAAGTACCGTTATTTCTCCTTGGGCCGTATGTACGGTAAAAGTTTTTCCCTTTGCTACTTTAAAAAAAGCTTCGCCTTGCAGGGAGATAGTCCGTTCGTTCTCCCAATTTTTTTCACTGTAGGATATATTCGATTCTGCATTCAATATAATTTCCGAGGTATCGGGTAATACTACTGTTTTATTCTCCGCATATTGAGTGGAAACAGATTCGTTTTGGGAATTTAGGTAAAAATAGGCAGCTCCCAAAACAACCGCAATTACGGCGGCAACTTTAAGAAAACCTCTAAAAGGCGATAGCATTACTAATTTTAGTTCGTCCTGTATACGCTGCTGCTCCAGTTGTTCCCAGGCCAGCTCCGCATCAAAATTTGGTGCTTGCATACGGTGCGTAGTATCACGGATTCTGACATACGTAGCGTACGCATCCGTTTTTTTAAACTCCGAAAGTTCTGCTTCCGTAAGCTCATTGTTCAGCCATTTTGCCAAGTACTCTTCTTGCATTTTATCTAACTTTGTTCGTTATATAACAATCTCTTTTTTAAAAACCCTACTTTTCTATAGTATAAAGTATTAAGTACAAAGTATTAAGTACAAAGTATACTCATGCTTAATGATAACCCGAAAATTTTGACAATTTTATTTTTTTCTTTGCCTAGGCACGACACAGCGAAAGCTGTGGGCGAGCCGTAGCTACGGTTTATAATTTTAACGACGGCAAAGGGAAAAAGAAAGAGACAAAAACTCGGGTTTTCATTTGGCAGGAGTATAATGAGTAAAAGGTAATATGTAAGTCAAATTCAAAAATCAAATACAAGATGTCTAACCCCTTTATATTTACCAATTCGTATTTCGTACTTCTAAATTGGGAATACTCCCTTTTAACTTGACACACTTCTAAGAATACTCTCTCTATATTCTAAATTTTCACTACAAACTACCCAATTTTCCTCATATCCCATCAATCTTCTCCCTAAGGCTTTTCAGGGCCAAATGCATCCGTTTTTCGATTGCTTTAATGCTTACGCCTTCCAGTGCTGCTATCTCTGCATACTTTAGACCATCGATCCTGTTCATTAAAAAGGTAGCGCGCTGATTTTCGGGTAAACTGTTTAAGGCGGCGTCCAGTTTTTCCTTAAACTGTTGCTCCTCCATAAGAAACTCAGGATGCTCGTTGGTGGTCTTTAGGGTCTTGTCGGCATACTTTAAGCGTACTTTTTCGGCCTTTAGCACATTTAAATATAGATTATTGGCTACTGTATATAGAAAGGACTTAGCCTTGTTGGGCGGTACCTTGGCGCAATTTTGCCACAGTTTCAAAAACGCCTCCTGTACGGCATCGTGCGCCTTCTCCTCGTTTCCGTATTTATAAAAAATATGGTTGAATATGATTTTGGAATTGGCTTGAAAAATATCGGAATAGATACGTTCCCCGCATACATTTTGTTCCTGTGCTGCTTTCAAGGAGTTGATTTTTTCCTAAAGGTATTTTAAAAATAATTAATATGAAAAGTAGGGTATTTTTACAGGGCGTTGTTTTTAACTTGTACCTATGACAACTGTCCAACATATTATTAAGTTTTTTCCGAGCACCGGCGCCTCCTTGGTGCTTGCTGTCCTGGCCATGGGATTTTTCTCTTGTCAAAGTGAACAAGACGAACTAGGGGAGGACATGCAGATTTCCAAAGCTACCAATGTGCTTACACTGAGTTCCGCTGCCGCTGCCTTAATGGGCAATACGGCCAATAGGGACGGTTCTTTTGATAATATTGTGGATGGTGCCAGTTGTTTGGATATCATGTTTCCTTACAAGGTGGTCGCCAATGGATTGGAGCTAGAAATAAACTCTCCCGATGATTTACAGGTAATAGAAAAAGTTTTTGATGCCTTGGATGACGATAGGGATTTGCTGGAAATCGTTTTTCCCATAACCATAACTACCGTTGATTACGAGGAAATTATCGTGAACGGTGCGGCAGGTTTAAAGGAATTGGCCGATAGGTGCAAAGAAGGTGGGGAAGATGCCGATGTAGAATGCATAGATTTTGTGTATCCCATGACGCTTTTCACCTTCGACGTCGCCTTGGAGCAGACTGGGAGTGTTGTTCTTGAGAAGGACAAAGACCTTAGACTCTTTTTCAACGGCTTGGAGGAGGGTGATTTGGTAAGTATAGATTATCCTATTTCTTTGACACTTTATGATGCAACCAAAATAAAGGTGAATAGTAACGAGGAATTGGTGCGCACCCTAGAAGGCGCCAAAGCGGTTTGCGATGAGGATGACGATACCGATTTTAACGATGATGATTTTTCCAAAACCGAATTGGAAGCCTACTTAGTGGAATGTCCTTGGCTCGTACGTGACGTAAAACGCAACGAAATAGACCAAATGGAGCAGTATTTTGAGTATGCGCTTATTTTTTCCAAAGATGGCACGCTCGCTTTGCAAAACAGGCAAGGAAACAGGTTTTCCGGTACATGGTCGGCCAATGATTCGGATAATGGTGCTGTTCTAAAATTGGCCGTTGAAACGCTGCCCGATTTCACCCTGCAATGGTTGGTGTACGAAGTGGGCGATGATAGTATTCAACTGTATGAAAGCGAGGCCAATACGATAAGGATGCAATCTGCTTGCGATTTCTACTCCGATATGTCAGATCAACTGGTTGGAGTATTGAAGGAATGTAGTTGGGTCATAAAAGGATTAAGGAATAACGGAGAAGAGGTAAATACTGTATTGGGTCACGATCTTGATTTCTCCGACAACGGTAGGCTGACCAAAACTGATGACACAATAATTTCCGAAGGTACTTGGGAAATCGCCACCAATCAAGAAGGGCGTTTAGTTATGGCCATTGTTATGGGAGACGAGCCTGGTGTGAGTTTCGAGTGGTTGCTTAGCGATATAGGAGATCGATATCTAAAATTTAATATTGAAGGCACGCGGTATGAAATAATCCTCGTAAGAAATTGTGATACCGAGGACGATGAGGACAATGATGTAGGTTTTATCAGAAATATTTTTAACGATACGGAATGGAATATCACCTATTTTGAAGAAAATGGTGATGAGACTACCAATTTGTACTCCGATGTAAAACTGTACATCGATGATGATGGCCGCTTGGAGGTTAGAAGTTTTAATGGGGAAGTATTCAGCACAGGAAGGTGGTTTGCCTATAGAAATGCCGAGTTCAGACTAGAACTCATATTGGCCTTTTCTCCTGGTAGTAACTACTTACCATTAGCAAATGATTACTTGATGCTGGAGATTGAAGAAAATCGTTTGGAGCTGAAACACCAAAACGATGGAGAAGGATATGATAGATTAATTTTGGAAAGATAATAGAACATCCAGATATACACCGCCAAGAGTAAAGAGTTGGGCCTCGTTGGCGGTGTTGATGGACGTTTTGCACTGGAAATCAGTATTAAAAAGAATACCTTTTTTGCCCCACAACCATAGAAAGAGTGCTCATCCTACATGGGTGCTCTTTTGTTTTATAGATTTTAGGCTTCATTTTACCTACTTAGCGTTGATATTGCTAAATTTGCATTCCCCTTAAACTAGCAATAAAATATGTTCGATAATTTAAGCGAAAAGTTAGATAAAGCCCTGCACGTCCTTAAAGGACACGGGCAGATCACTGAAATCAATGTGGCGGAAACCACCAAGGAAGTCCGTAGGGCTTTATTGGATGCCGATGTCAACTTTAAGATTGCCAAGGAATTTACCAATAGGGTAAAGGAAAAGGCATTGGGCCAAAATGTGTTAACGACCTTACAGCCCGGTCAGTTGATGGTAAAAATCGTTAAGGACGAACTCATCCAGCTCATGGGTGGCGAAGCTGAAGGCATTAACCTTTCCGGCAATCCGTCCGTC
>Ga0306871_1000739_pt1 | contig 12128 bp, 8 predicted proteins | sample AntRauMeHopE1497_FD_190447 | JGI IMG/M metagenome (GOLD analysis project Ga0306871, IMG submission 190447) | Saline lake microbial communities from Rauer Islands, Antarctica - Metagenome Hop E1 #497 (v2) (version 2) | ecosystem: Environmental > Aquatic > Non-marine Saline and Alkaline > Saline ... | reverse complement strand
AATGCGACGGAGAATAAAATCCTCCATCGTGGGCCTGTTCAAAAAAGAAAAGCCGATATGAATATATGCCGTTAGCCTCAAGTTTTTCGCGTATAGCGTCAGGAACAGTGCCCAAATCTTCTCCTATCACCATACTTTTATGACGAACACTTTCCAAGGCCAAAATAGCAAGTAGGTCGTCTACTGGATAATTAACGTATGCGCCTTTCGTAGCATTATTTTCTTTATGCACCCACCATAAACGCAACAGCGCCATTACGTGATCTATACGCAGCGCACCAGAGCCTGCCATGTTTGAAGAGAACAAGTCGATAATAGGTTGATACTGCTGTTCTTGCATAACACTAGGTATCATGGGCGGCAAGCCCCATTTTTGCCCCAATGGCCCAAGTACATCAGGCGGTGCACCAATGCTAACATCAGTGCAATACAGCTCTTTATTACCCCAAATTTCGGCGCCGCCCTCGCTCACGCCCACGGCTAGGTCGCGATATAAGCCAATTTCCATACCAGCCTTAATAGCAGCCTTACTAGCTGTTGCAAACTGATCAGCGGCTACCCATTGCAAGAACAAATAAAACTCAACTAGTTTCTTTTCTTGCTTAGCAAACTGAGCAACTTCAGGTGAATCTGCACTGCTGTATTGCTGCTCAAATGCTGGCCATCCCCAGTGTTCTTTGCCTTCTTTTTTTAAGGTATTTTGCAATGCTTCGAAAGTGGCTAAGGTGTGTAGACTTTTGCCGCCTGTTTTAATAAACGCTTTAAAGGCTTCATTTTGAGGTGATTTTTTGCTTAGAAATTGTTTTTTATACTCAGTGAATATCAGTGATAAAACAGTATGCTTAATGTCAGCCACACCTGCATAGTCAACAAAATCAACTTCACGTAGTTCAATCAGTTTGTGCTCAATGTTATTTTCCTGCATCCAGCTTTGCACTGCGTTTGATGTGAAACCGTCGATGATGGTCACATCAATGTACAAATAATTGAGCCAGCGGCGCGAGCTTGGTCCATAAGGGCTACATATATTTGGATTAACCGGGTATAAAGCATGAATAGGATTTAGGCCAATGAAGTCTGCGCCTAAAACAGCCGACTCATTTACTAAACGACTTAGATCAGTAAAATCACCTATGCCCCAGTTGCGCTGGCTACGCAAGCAGTAGAGCTGGACGCTCAAGCCCCATATTTTTTTGCCTTGGCGAATGTCTTTTGGAATAAAGCAGCGAAGGGGCGCAATAATAAGATTGCTTTTGCTCATTATTTTGCGGCCCATTAGCAACTGTAGTTCATGGTAACCAAGGGCCTTATTTTTTTCTGCATAAATATCTTTTTGCACGTTTAACGGAAGCTCAATGAGGTATTCTTGCCATTCTAAACCTTCAATTTCTCGCGCTGCTAAGAGATGCGCATCAACAGGTGTAAATTTATAGATAATCGACTTACCCGATTCCAGCACAAATTTAAAGGTGTGAAGCTTAGCTGCATTGCTAATAGATGTGCGCATATTAACCGTCAGTTTGGCGCCTATTCTTAGCACAAGAACAGGCGCCAGCGGGCGTAACCAATAATCAGAGGCTTGGGCTTCGAGCTGCTGCGCTAAGATGTTTTCGTCGTCTACTTGATAGCCCATCGATTTGAGCAGCTCTTGTTGGGTTTCACGCTGGATTATCGCTGGTTTACCCCATGCGTCTATATAATTAGAACCTATACCTTGTTGCTCAATTAAATAGTCTGTTAGTTGTGTCATTATTGTATAAATCCCAAGTGGCTTTAGCTTTTATGAAAATTGTTTACTAAAAAATCGACAGCGGTAGCAAATGAAGTAGTTGCCTACTGCTAGGATCACATACTTCATGGCCTTAGTGAACTACTAGCGCGCATCGTATCGTTTCGCTTTGATCAGTTAATTATCTCATGCATATTATAATATTAAGGAAGGCAGTAATCACTTTCTTTCATTGCCTACTGTATATGTAATAAAACAACAGATAACAATAAAACTTTGCTTTATAGTAAAATATTGTGCATAATTTCGTAATTAAATTACAAAAAATAGAGAGCATCATGACAATTAAATTAGGAATAAATGGCTTTGGCAGAATTGGTCGCTTAGTAATGCGTGCGGCCATGGCACGCAACGACATAGAAGTTGTGGCAGTAAACGATTTAATAGACATTGACTACATTGCCTATATGCTTAAATACGATTCAACACACGGTCGCTTCAACGGCAGCGCTGACGTAAAAGACGGCCATTTGCTCGTAAACGGTAAAACAGTGCGTGTTACTGGTGAGCGTGATCCCGCAAATCTAGCGTGGGACGATGTTGGTGTCGATGTGGTAATTGACGCAACGGGCATATTCCTCACACAAGAAACCGCACAAAAACATATTGATGCGGGTGCCAAAAAAGTCGTTTTATCTGCACCTAGTAAAGATGCTACGCCTATGTTTGTTATGGGTGTAAACCATAATGATTACGCGGGAGAATTAATTGTATCTAACGCTTCTTGCACAACCAACTGTCTAGCGCCTATTGCAAAAGTACTACATGATAGTTTTGGTATTAAAGACGGCTTAATGACGACCGTGCATGCTACTACCGCCACACAAAAAACGGTCGATGGCCCGTCTTTAAAAGATTGGCGCGGCGGCCGCGGCGCATTGCAAAACATCATTCCTTCATCTACTGGCGCTGCCAAAGCCGTGGGAAAAGTAATACCTGCCTTAAATGGCAAGCTCACGGGTATGGCACTGCGCGTACCTACTGCAAACGTATCGGTAGTAGATTTAACTGTCAATTTGTTGAAGCCAGCTAGCTACGATGAAATTTGCGCAGCTATGAAAACAGCCGCTAACGGCGAGTTAAAGGGCATTTTGGGTTACACTGAAGACGCAGTTGTGTCTAACGATTTTATTGGCGATACTCACTCTTCAGTATTTGATGCCGCTGCAGGTATCGCACTTACCGACACCTTTGTGAAGGTGGTATCGTGGTATGACAATGAGATGGGCTATTCACATAGGGTGCTTGACTTGGTTGCGCATATCTCTAAATAATAATGTAGCACACTAGGCATTACCTTAAAAAGCGACCTCGGTCGCTTTTTTATTGATTAGGAGATATCCATCTATGCAACACCAGTCGCAAGGCCAGACAGAAATAGTAAACGAGTGTCTAGCGGTAATAGATAAAGTAGGCAGCGTAGATATTCAGCAATTGGAGCGTTATGGCCTTTGTTTAACCTTGGAAAACGCCTATTGCCGCGTGGTAATAAGCCTCTTTGGTGGACAGGTTTTATCGTATATTAATAAGTTTGATAATAAAGAAAGGCTATGGCTAAGTAAGCTTGCTATTTTTGATGGCAAAGCTCCAATCAGAGGAGGCATTCCTATTTGCTGGCCTTGGTTTAGCCGTCACACAACAAATGCTGATTATCCAAATCATGGATATGCGCGTACGCAAATGTTTCGCCTGTTAAATGCACAAGAAACAGCAAGTAGCAATAAGATACATAGCACTAGCGTCACCTTAGTACCCTCTCAATTAGAACAATATGCTTACTCAAATATTGATATGTCATTAGTTGTTACACTCAGTGACAGGCTGTGCGTTGAAATAGTTTCCACAAATAAAGGCTGCGAAGCAGTTTTGCTAACGCAGGCATTGCACAGCTACTTTTTAGTTGACGACATTCATCAAGTTCACCTTAGCGGTGTAAATACGCCTTATGATGATAAAGTCAACGCTACTAAAAACAACAAGCCGCCAGATGTTTACAATTTCACAAAAGAGGTGGATAGGATCCATCTCTTTAATCACCTTCTATACACACATAAGCAGACGATAAATATATGCAAAACACACGCTGCACCGCCTCAAAACAGCCAGCATATGGTTAGTCAAATAATAGAACAAACCGGACACGATGCTACTGTTGTATGGAACCCGTGGGTTGATACATCAGCGGCCATGAAGGATATGCAAAACAATGGTTATAAAACAATGCTTTGTATAGAGGCTGCAAATACAGCGAATGCAAAAAAACCACTAATACTAGGACCGCTTCAAACCCACAAACTATCGCAAACAATATTTTAAAATGAAATAAAAGAGGTCAAAACTAAATTTAAATAGCCATCGCTTTTTTAGCTAGCGCGGTGAGTACATGCCACTGCTTGTTTTCGATAGCATCGTTTGGTACGAGCCAAGAGCCGCCTACACACGCTACGTTAGGTAAGGCGAGATATTCTTTATAATTGTCGGGACCAATACCCCCGGTGGGACAAAATATAGTATTGGGGAAAGGGCCGCCGATAGATTTAAGTGCTTTAACGCCGCCGGCTGCTTCTGCCGGAAAGAACTTCAGATGATCGTAACCGGCATCATTTGCTTTCATCAAATCAGAAATATTGGAAACACCTGGAATAAGTGGAATACTGCCTTTTACTCCAGCGCTTAGTAAGGCTTCTGTTAAGCCGGGACTTATGGCGAATTTTGCGCCAGCGTTGGTCACCGCTCTTAATTGCTCTTCGTTTGTAACCGTGCCTGCGCCAACGTAGGCTTCGGGTAATTCTTTTGCAATGGCTTCTATTACCGCTAATGCTGCTTTAGTGCGTAAGGTAACTTCAAGCACATTGATACCGCCGGCTAAAAGGGCGCGGGCAATGGGTAAGGCATCTTCCAGTTTTTCTACCACAAGCACAGGTACTATCGGGCCTTGACTAAATACATCCGCTGAGGTGATGGTCCAGTTATTCATATTCATTCGTTCTCTACAGTATGTTGTATAAGGTAAGCCAAAGCTCCTAACAAGCCATGGTCAGGCTCTCTAATTAAATAAGTGGGAACATTCTTAACGTAGTAGGCAAATTCCCCTTTTGCTTCAAATCTTGCCCTAAAATCACTTTGTAAGAAATAATCGCCTAAATGACCCGTTACACCACCGCCAATAAAGATACCGCCTGTGGTACAAAGGTTTAACGCTAAATTACCTGCAAAGCTGCCCATTATGCGGCAAAACTGCTTTATGGCTAGCGCAGCCATTACGTCACTGTTGTCTAATCCAGAGGCGGTAACACTGGAAGGGTTTTTAAGCCTAATTTCATGACCATAGTGCAGGCAAAGCGCGCTGTAGATGTTTACAATCCCCCGCCCAGAGAGCACTTCTTCAGCAGACGCGCGACCGTACTTTTTCTGCAGGTACTGCCATATTACTATGTCGATTTCGTCGGTAGGCGCAAAATCAACGTGACCACCCTCACCGTCTAACGTTTTCCAGCCGCTAGACGTCCACGTTAAATGCTCAACACCTAAGCCCGTTCCAGGGCCAAAAACCGCAATGTTGCCGTGCTCTTTCGCACTGCCTTGGCCAAGCTGAATCACCTGATTATGAATTAGCGTAGGCAGTGAGTGAGCAACCGCAGTAAAGTCGTTGATAACATACAAGTTATCTAGTGCCAGTTGGGCTTTGAGCTTAGTTTGTGAAAACGCCCATGAATGATTAGTCATTTTCACAAGGTCATTACTAACAGGGCACGCAATGGCAATACAACCTGCACTAAAATGATCGCTAGTGGTATTTTCCTGAAACTGCAAAATAGCTTCACCGATGCTGCCAAAATCAGCGCATAAGTATTTCTCTATTTTAGCTATCCTGCCATTTTCTATAAGCGCTAACCTAATATTAGTGCCGCCTACGTCAGCTACAAAGCGGTGCGACATCTCAAAGCAATCCTGAATCTAGTTTGTCTTGCTCAATAAATAAAGAACAGGCACCCTGTTCTGCACCCGTTAAGGTTGAACGCATACCCGCAAAAAGCTCTCGGCCCATACCTTGATGACTGGCTGTTAAATCTAGGCTTGCTTGGGTGCGAGCGGCTAAATCGGCTTCACTAACGTGCAGGGTCAACTTACCCGTTGAGGTGTCAATTTCAATTAAGTCGCCGGTGTTAATTTTACCAATAAGACCGCCTTTAAATGCCTCTGGTGTTAAATGTATGGCGGCTGGCACTTTGCCTGATGCGCCCGACATTCTGCCATCAGTTACCAAGGCGACTTTAAAGCCCTTGTCTTGCTGTACGCCCAAGGGCGGCGTTAAACGATGTAATTCGGGCATGCCTATTGCCGCAGGTCCTTGAAAACGCACCACAACCACACAGTCTTTATCAAGCTCACCTGACTTGAACGCTGCGTCAAAAGAATACTGATCTTCAAATACAACCGCGGGTGCTTTGATTTTACAATGCGGTTCACGCAGCGCCGATGTTTTCATTACCGCACGCCCTAAATTACCCGTAAGCACCGACAAACCGCCATCTGGTTTGAATGGATAGTTGATGTCAGCAACCACCTCCTTGTCGAAAGATTCTGCAACCCCTTCAACCCACGTAAGCTCTCCATCTACAATGCGCGGTTCTTGGGTATATCGCTCAAGACCGTAACCACAGATTGTGTTTACATCGTTATGCAATAGCCCTTTGTCTAGCAGTTGTTTAAACAATAAAGACATGCCACCCGCGGCGGTAAAGTGATTAATATCGGCTGAGCCGTTAGGATAGATACGCGTAATTAAAGGAATAGCGCTTGATAAATCAGCAAAATCGTCCCAGTTTACAATCAAACCGGCTGCCCGAGCGACAGCCACCAAATGCATCGTATGATTAGTTGAACCCCCTGTGGCTAATAAGCCAACAAGACCGTTAACCATCGCTTTAGCATCGACTATATGACCAATAGGCATGTAGTTATCGCCCAAGTCGGTTAATCGTGTTACTTGTCTAGCGGCGGCGCCGGTTAGGGCTTCTCGTAGTTCAGTACCAGGATTCACAAAAGATGAGCCCGGTAAGTGTAGACCCATCATTTCAACCACTAATTGGTTACTGTTTGCGGTACCATAAAAAGTGCATGTTCCTGCTGAATGATATGACTGTGACTCCGCGTCAAGCAGCTCCTCGCGACCTACTTTGCCTTGCGCAAATTCTTGCCTAATGCGCGCTTTTTCTTTGTTAGGTAAGCCTGATGGCATCGGCCCTGCAGGCACAAAGATAGTCGGTAAATGGCCAAAACTTAGGCCGGCTAAGAGTAAACCAGGCACTATTTTGTCGCAAATGCCCAGCATAAGCGCACCGTCAAACATATTGTGAGAAAGGCCAATAGCGGCGGCCATTGCAATATTGTCGCGGCTCATTAAGCTCAATTCCATACCGGGATTACCTTGTGTAACGCCATCGCACATGGCCGGCACACCGCCAGCAAACTGTGCAACGCTGCCTACTTCAGAAATCGCTTTCTTGAGTTTTTGCGGATAATCTTCATAAGGTTGATGCGCGCTTAGCATGTCGTTGTATGAAGACACAATAGCAATGTTTGCTTTGATCATGTTGCGCAAGTCAACTTTGTCTTCTTTGCCACACGCAGCAAAGCCATGGGCCAAATTGCCACACGACAGCTCACCTCTTAAGGGGCCCTGCTTGCGCGCACGTTCAATTTTGGCTAGGTAAGCAGCTCTTGACACTTGGCTGCGTGCTATAATTCGGTCGGTTACTTCTTGTATCATAGTATTCATATAGATTCCTCATGGTGTCCACATTAAATTAACATTAGCGCGCTGGCATACGGCTATTATGGGCTTCTCTAACTCGGAAAAGTTAGCTAAGGCATCATCTAATATGGCTTTCTTCTTTGTGCCTGTTAAATGCAGAAAAACCTGCTTTGCACTTACAATTTTTGCCAACGACATAGACATCCGCTGGTGCGGCGCGGTAGCGGGTGTTGTCGCAATAACACTTAAGCTACGCGACAAATTCAAGCCTTCACTTATTTGCTCACTACAGGGGAAAAGCGAGGCGGTATGACCGTCTTCGCCCATGCCTAAAATAAGAACATCGAAAGACTCATCGATAGCATCTACACGTGCACTTACCTCACGTTCTGCGTCTTTTGGATCTTTGTGCGAGGTTGTCAAGCTAACAAAAGTAGCTATCGAAGCTTTATTTAGCAATAAGTTTTCACGCACTAATTTCTCATTGCTGTCGGGATGACTCGCACTTACCCAACGTTCATCAGCAAGGGTGATCACTACCTTGTCCCAGGCTAGGTCTATCTGCGACAGCACCATAAATAGTGGTTTAGGTGTTGTTCCGCCACTTACCACAAGCGAAGCTCTGCCTTTTTCAACAATGGCCTTAGCTAGCGCCTCAATGATTCTTTTAGCAAATGCTTTCGTTAAATCATGTGCTGAGTCAAATTCATTTAATATCAGTGCCATAAATAGTCTTACTTCTTTCTCTTAATTTTACTTTCATACCAGTTACGTTCTTCACGCGCTAGTAAAGCGATAGAAGAAACAGGCCCCCACGTTCCAGCCTGATATGGTTCTGGCGGTTCATTGGTCTTGTTCCAAGCTGTCATAATAGAGTCGACCCATTTCCATGCCTGCTCTACTTCATCGCGTCTTACAAATAATGCTTGATTGCCTATCATTACCTCGAGCAAAAGCTTTTCGTAGGCGTCGGCAATTCTGCGATCGCCAAACTCTTCTGAAAAACTCAAATCAAGCTTGCTTTTTTGCAAGTCCATCGATCCTGAACTGGTTAAGCCCGGCACTTTATTCATCACCGTGACCTCAACGCCTTCTTCAGGCTGCAGCCTAATTACCAGTTTATTGGCAGGTAATGAGGCAAAACTATCGCTGAATAAATTATGCGGCTGACGCTTAAAATAAATGACGATTTCGCTTACTTTGGCCGGCAGACGTTTACCGGTGCGTAAATAGAACGGCACACCGGACCAGCGCCAGTTGTCTATTTCAGCCTTAATGGCCACGAACGTTTCGGTTTTACTTGTTTCAACGGCATCGGGCTCTTCTAAATACCCTGGCACTTCTTTACCAGCAACAAAGCCCAAGCCGTACTGACCGCGTACGGTTTTTTGAGCAACGTTACTTGCATCTATTGTGCGCAGCGCTTTCAATACTTTTAGTTTTTCGTCACGAATACTGTCTGCGTCTAGGGTGGTAGGTGGCTCCATCGCAATAAGCGACAGGATTTGTAGTAAATGGTTTTGCACCATATCGCGCATTTGACCCGCGCTGTCAAAGTAACCCCAACGGCCTTCAATTCCGACCGACTCTGAGACACTAATTTGAACATGATCGATACAGTTATGATCCCAGTTCGTGGCGAAAATAGAGTTAGCAAATCGCAGTGCAATTAGATTAAGAACGGTTTCTTTGCCTAGGTAATGATCAATTCGATAAATTTGACGCTCTTTGAAAAACTCAGCCACTTGATCATTGATAACCTCAGACGATTTAAAGTCATGTCCAATGGGTTTTTCCAGCACCACGCGTACCGTTTCGTCGATAATACCGGCTGCATCCATTCCTTTACAAATATCACCAAACAAAGACGGTGGCGTAGCAAAATAACATACCATCAATCTTTGCGAATCGACGTGCTCGCACAATTTTTTATAATCTTCGTGATTCACCATATTAATCATGGCGAAGTCTAGCCTTTTTGCAAAACGCTTCCACGTGTCTTCGCATATTTCTTCGCCTAAAAATTTGACGATGTTTTCACGCACTGTTTTAACAAACTTTGTGTTAGACAATGTCTGCCTAGCCACGCCCGTTATGGTGGTGCCTGCATGCAGTAAGTTTGCTTTGTCTAATTGATATAAAGAAGGCAGAAGCTTGCGCCTCGCTAGGTCGCCTAGCGTACCAAACAAGACAAAGTCTATCGGTTCGTACTTTTTTTCTACAACCATTGTTCGCCTCAAATAAGGTAAGCGCTGTGAAAGATGTAACAACGCCATCATAATTAGTAATTGTAGGAGTAGTAAACTACAAATGTAGTAAAATTACAAATTAATTTCGTTATTTAGGCGTCAATGACATTTGCCTATACCGCCGCATAAAACAGGCAAAAACCCACAACAAAAAAGAAATAAAACTCATGTTTATCAATATTTTGAAGATTTTACGCAGGATTTTTAAATAGTGTTAACTAGCCAGATAACAACCTAACTTGATGTTAGCACTTCTGTAAACTTTCAGTATTTTCGTCAAAAAATTACAACAAATATGACAAAAGCAAAAATTAGCTTTATCATAGCGCTCATTATCCATTTATTACATGTAGCAAAATGATGAATGTACTAGAAAAAATATCAAGTGATATGTCTGAGTTCAGTAAGTCTGAGAAAAAAGTAGCAGAAGTTATTTTAGCTAACCCACAGTCAGCTATTCATTCTAGCATTGCGACTTTAGCGAAGCTGTCCAATGTAAGTGAGCCTACCGTGAATCGCTTTTGCAGACGCTTAGATACCAAGGGCTATCCCGACTTTAAACTGCACTTAGCGCAAAGTCTGGCAAACGGCACACCTTATGTAAATAGGCACGTAGATGAATTTGACGGCCCTGCGGAATACACCAATAAAATTTTTGAATCTACTATGGCATCGCTTGAAGTAGCGCGCCAGTCAATAGATATTGCCATGGTAAACCGGGTGGTTGATTTGCTCACCCAAGCCAAAAAGATTTCTTTTTTCGGGCTCGGCGCATCATCTTCGGTTGCCCATGACGCCGTCAATAAGTTTTTTCGCTTCAATGTGCCAGTTGTTTATTTTGAAGACATTCTAATGCAGCGAATGAGCTGTATGAATAGTACAGAAGGCGACGTAGTAATTTTTATTTCACACACCGGGCGCACAAAAAGTTTGGTCGATGTAGCGCAAATAGCGCGCGCAAACGACGCCATGGTTATCGGTATTACCAGCGCCGACACGCCCTTAGCCAAAGAATGTAACTATGTTTTATCTTTAGAAGTGCCCGAAGACACTGATCTGTATATGCCGATGGCCTCGCGAATAGCACAGTTGACGCTAATTGACGTGCTAGCCACAGGGTTTACTTTGCGCAGAGGCAATAAATTTAGAGAAAATCTGAAACGCCTAAAAGACACTTTACGAAGTTCTAGATACGTGAAAGATAACCTGTAGAAAAGGCAAGCTGCAAAGTGCTATAAAAAGATACGTAATACAATTTGTCCCCATTAAATCACATTAAATCATATTAAAAGAGAGCAAAAGCAATGTCTAGAAGAGCAAAAGCAATGTCTAGAAGAACAAAAATATTGGCTACGTTAGGACCGGCAACCGACTCAAGTCAAATGATAGAAGCCATAGTAAAAGCGGGGGCTAACGTTGTGCGCATGAACTTTTCTCACGGCAGCGCGCAAGATCATATAGAGCGCGCGAAGCGGGTTCGCGAGGTAGCTAAAAAATTAGGCGTTTATGTGGGAATATTAGGTGATTTACAAGGTCCCAAAATACGCGTGTCACGCTTTATAAATGACTCCGTGGTATTGATGATGGGCCAAAAATTTGTATTAGATGCTGAACTCGGCAAATTTGACGGCACCGAAACCTCCGTTGGTATAGATTATAAGGCCCTTCCTGATGATGTAAAAAAAGACGATATCTTATTGCTCGACGACGGCCGTATTCAGCTTAAAGTCATCTCGATTGATGGTCGAAAAGTCCACACCGAAGTTACAGTGCCCGGCAAGCTGTCAAATAACAAAGGTATCAACAGACTCGGCGGCGGACTGTCAGCGCAAGCGCTTACCGAAAAAGACAAAGAAGATATAAAAACCGCAGCGTTGATGGATGTCGACTATTTAGCGATTTCATTTCCACGCTCAGGCGCAGACCTTGACTACGCTCGAAGCTTGGCAGAAGCTGCTGGCTGCTTTGCTAAAATATGCGCAAAGGTTGAGCGGGCTGAAACAGTTGCGTCCGACGAAGCGATTGACGATATCATCAGCGCTTCAGACGCGGTGATGGTTGCTCGCGGTGACTTAGGCGTTGAAATTGGTGACGCTGAGCTAGTTGGGGTACAGAAAAAACTAATTTCACGTTCTCGTCAGCTTAATAAAATAGTGATTACCGCGACACAAATGATGGAATCGATGATTGAAAGCCCAATGCCCACAAGGGCTGAAGTTATGGATGTAGCAAACGCAGTTTTAGACGGTACCGATGCGGTAATGCTATCGGCTGAAACCGCCGCAGGCAAATTCCCCGTAGAAACCGTTGCCGCCATGGCACGAGTGTGTTT
>Ga0306871_1000738_pt1 | contig 12134 bp, 7 predicted proteins | sample AntRauMeHopE1497_FD_190447 | JGI IMG/M metagenome (GOLD analysis project Ga0306871, IMG submission 190447) | Saline lake microbial communities from Rauer Islands, Antarctica - Metagenome Hop E1 #497 (v2) (version 2) | ecosystem: Environmental > Aquatic > Non-marine Saline and Alkaline > Saline ... | reverse complement strand
GCGGCCAGCGGCACGTGCATCTCGTAGCGCCGGGACACGATGTCCGTGCGGGCCGGCAGGCCGGCAGGGCAGCGCACGGCCGAAAGGATGCGGATGTCGGGCGGGAGCTCGCCATTGAGGCGGTCGACGAGGCCGGGGGCGTGGCCCGAGGGCAGCACGTCGACGGGCTCCATCGCGTTGCAGGACACCGAGACCACGCTGCGCATCGCGTGCACCTGCGCGTCAGTCCGGCTCATCATTGCGAGGTTGTACGGCCCGGGGTGCGGCTCGCGATCGGGGTCCATGGCGTGGCCGCCGGCCTTGCGAGGGCACAGCCCGACCCGCTGCATGGCCCGCACCAGCTCCCGCGTCACGGCTGCGGTGGGGAAATACGAAGTCATGCCGCTTGGATAGCGCTGCGGCGGGGCAGCAGCGCGGGCAGCGCCAGCATCTGGCGGGGCGCTCACTCGGCGTCTCGATCCCGGCGTACTGGATGCCGTGGTACCGTGTGCCCTCGTACGAAAGGACCAGGACGAGCTGCTTGAACCTTGCGTGCACCTTCATGTCCGACGGGAGCGGCTGGCCCGCACCCCTGGGTGCCAAAGTTGACAGCATGCGCCTGGCCGCGAGCCTCATGACGCAAACGTCACACCGCGAGTCTGTGCGGGGAGCGACAGTCGGGCTTCCGCGGCTGCTGGGTGTGCGGCAGGCGTGGGCGCTGCGACGTCGGCTGGCTACCGTAGGGCGGGCAGGGCTTTCGTTCCCCGGCTCCGCCCGCCGCGCAAACGGGTCAGCGGGTGCTGCGGTCAGTTATCGAAACGGTGGGCGCCCATTCACGCAATCGTGCAAAGCCAGTAGCCGTGGAGCGGCTCCGGCGACGCGAGGCGGCAAGGCTGGCCCGCGGCCGCCCCTCGGAGCTCGTCGGGCGGCAGGACGGCACTTTGCGCGAACGACTTCTTCAGCACCGTCGCCGCGGTCGCCCGGATGTCGCCGGCGGCGTCGGGTGCGGACCAGAAGTCAGCGTTGGCGAGCCACTCGTCGGCGGCCATGGCGCCGCAGAGGCCGCGGCACGACGCGTCGGGGCACAGGGGCCTGCTCGCGTTGCGGTGCGCGGCGTCGGTGCCGGCGCAGACGCCCGTGCCGCCGGCAAAGGGCGCGCACTGGTACCCGGTCTGCGGCGGGAAGGACTTGCCCCCCGTCCACAGCAGCGGCTGCCCGACTGCGGACGAGTTGAGCAGGGCCCGGAGGCCGGCGGCGTCGGCGTCCAGCAGCCGGGCGGTGTCGGTGAGGCCCCGCCTGACGAAGAGGACGGCGGCTGCGCCGGCGGCGACGCCCATCGTCCACTCCCCGGGGTGCAGCCGCACGGCCCCGTTGGCGTGGAAGGTCTGCGCCGCGGTCTTGCCGGCGAGGAGGAGGTTGGGCGCGCCCCGCTGCAGGAGCATGCGGGCTGGGAGCCAGAAGGGGCGGGTGACGTGCTCTGCCATGTAGGGGGGCAGGGAGCAGACGGAGGCGGCAAGGGAGTGACAGTCGTCGTTGTAGGTCTGAAGGCCGACGGCGTCGGCGGGCCGCACGCTGGGGCGGCCGGGTGCCGAGGCGTTAACCTGGCTTAGGTCAAAGTACATGACACGGAAGCCCTCCGAGGGGCGCGCGGGGGCAGGGGGCGGCCAGCCGGCCGAGCGGGGCGGCGGCGAGGGCGGCAGGCCGAAGCCCCGTCTGGTGTCTCTCAGGTACAGGAACTTGGAGAGACCGTGCCTCGTCCCGGAGACCGTGCGGTTCAGCACGAGGCGCGGCACCATGGAGGCCTCGGGGGCGGTGGCCCTGACGTAGTGGAAGTAGCCGTAGGCCCGGTCTTCGAGCATGCGAACCGCGGTGAGGTTCAGGCCGCCAGCCCACGGGCGCTGCGCCGCCACGGCCGAGGACGGCAGCGGCACGTAGGCGGTCTCCAGGTCGTTCCCCAGGTTCTGCTGGGACACGTCGCCCACGTTCACGGCGTCCAGGCTGCGGTTCCCGGCGCAGTGCGACCGGCGGTAGTTCCAAGTGCGGAACGCCCACGACTTGGGCCCTGACGGCTCCCAGCTCGGCCACGGCGACCCCTCCGCGGAGCCGGGCGGGACCACGTGCGGCTCGGCGGGTGGGGCGGCCAGGAGCTCCATGTAAAAGGTCAGCGTCCACGCCTGCCCGCACCGGCCGTCAGACGATGACGTGCTGTTCTCACGCGGCGTTTCCGCACCCTGCGTCCACGAGAAGTTCCCCGTCACGAGGACGTCGGCGAGCTCCGTGGCCTCGATGAACACCGGGGCCTCGAAGCGGATCGTGTGCTTCGAGAACGCCGTCGAGTTGGCGGGCGAGTACCAGTCCGGAAGCTCCTCGCTCAGCCGCGCCGTCCACTCCAGCGACGGGTCCACGGGCGTCCTCTGCACCGCGGTCAGCGCGCTGATCGCGCCCGTGGCCGCGCTGCGCTCCGTGTCGACGACCACGGTGCGCAGGAAGACCCTGAGGTTCTTGGTCGCGGCGAGGCGAGGCATGATGAAGCCTTCCACCAGCCTGTTCGGGAGGTAGCAAGTCTTGGAGACCCAGCACGCCCCCGGGTTAAATTCTGGCCCGCCGAGGAACGTCATGGCCTCGCGGAACGACCGGGGCTGGTTCTCAGGCATCGAGTTGAGCTCCCCAAAATCAATGGCGGGCACGCCCCCGGACGTCATCTGCCCTCCCGGCCAGTCTGTGATCTCTGTAAAGCACACTTCCAGCCCCGGGTCGGTCTCGGCCGCCGTGATCGCCGCGGCCAGGCTGGCTGTGGACCCGCCGGCAACGACGATGTCGCAGCGCTCCACGTCGGCCGCCAGGGACTGCGCGACAGCACATCCGAGCAGGATGACCGTGGCCAACATTCCCGTCCCAGCAGGATGTGCGGCCCTCGGCCTGGACGTGGCAGAGAGCGAGGGCGAGCCCGGCAGAGACCGCCGTGCCGTCCAAGGGCCCCGCTCCGGCACCGCGCGGAAAGGCCCAGGGCGGGAGCGGCATGTCGAGTTGTGCTAGCCTGCTGGCCGCATGCGCGGCGGCGGTGGAGCTGCGCGCCCTGGAGCTGGACGGCGGCACCTCCAGCGAGCTTGCCGCGCTGCTTGCCGACGCAGTGCCGCCCGAGTTCCGGGAGATGTCGCCTTCTGCGGGTCTAGACGAGGCAGCAGCGCGGGTGCCTGGCTCCGGTGCGGGCCTCGATGCGCTGGTGTTGGCGCTGCAGCCGCCCGGCGTTCAGGTGGCACTGACCGCTGCTGACGCCCGACGTGCCGCGCTCTCGGGTGGTTACCAGCCGCTGGGTGACGCTAGCTCCGGTCTTCCACCTCCATCCAGCGCCGGGTTTGGGTGGGAGGCGCTGGAGGGCGCACAGTCCGCGACCGAGGCTCTGGCGATGCTTGCCGCCGCCACGGAGCCGGCGGCGCCAGCGGTCGTGACCGGTGAGGTGGACAGGATCGCGGGCGCGGCCAAGCGGCCGGCCCGGGACGCCTCGGCGGCGCAGCTGCGGCTGGACGTGGCGCGTGACGAGTTTGTAGTGTGCGGCACGGGGCTGTCCGGGGCCGAGGTGGGGGCGGAGGCGGTCCTGGCCGCGGTCGCAGCGGCGGTCGTGGCAGCAGCGCGCGCCGCGCTGGGCCCTGCGGCCGTCCGTGGCGCCCCCGGAGCAGCAGAGGCTGCTTCCGCCCTCGCCGCCATCGCCGCCGCCGCCGCCGCCTCGGCCCTTCGCTCGGCGTGTCGCACCGATAGTGGTGCCGTTGCATTTGCCATCGTCCGCCGCCTGCTTGATGACGTCATCCGGGAGCGGTCGCTGCACCTGGCGCCGGACTCGGCCGCGGCGCTGCCCGCCGTCATCGACGTCGACGTGGGGCCCTACCGGGACTGCGAGGGGGCAGCGTGGCGGGTCGGGGCGCGGTGCCGCATCGAGGCCGCAGTGGTGTTCCGTGTAGTCGACGTTGGTGCCGCGTCAGAGGCCGGGGCGGGAGCACCGGGCGGCCGTGGCGCCGACGGGCGGGGGTGGGACTTTAGCGGCGGGGGGCGCGGCAGCGGCGGGGCCGGTGCCGGCGGCGGTGATCTGGGGCGCGTTGTCGCTGTGTTCCGGTCACGGCTGGGGCTGCGGCTGCCGCTGCGCTGGGGGCAGCCAGCCGGGGCGGAGGCGGACGGGGAGGACGGCGGTTGGGAGAGTTGCGGCCGGGGATGTGAGGTTCGCGTGGTGTTTGTGGACGCGGGTGTGCCGGTGACACCGTCGCTGTGGCGCGACGGCTGAGCGCACGACCGCCTGAGTTGCGGCTGCGGAACAAGGGACGAACAGGTGTCACACGATGGAAGCACCCGTGATTGCTCCAGGTGCGCCGAGGGAGCCTTGCACGCGGACGCCAGTTGCCGAAAGCGTGTGTAGCTGAGGGACGAGGCGTTAGGCCTCGATGTCGATGCGAGCGCTGCACTGTCACTTACGGCTGGCGCAAGCAACTGTTGCGATGCTCCTCGGTGATTCCCACCACGGGAGCCAAGCACGCTGTGGTGCACTGACATGCATCAATCGCGCAACCGCCGAACGCAATAAAGTGCAGCTTGGGTCACCAATCACGCAACCGCCGAATGATATAAAGTGCAGCTTGGCGCACCAATCATGCGAGCGCCGCGCCGGTGGCCACCGCCCCGCGGTCACCGCCCCGCGGTCACCGCCCCGCGGTCACCGGAACGCCCTTCCGTCCACGCTGTACGGCGCGAAGATTTGATCTCACTGTCACCGGAACGCTCTTCCGTCCACGCTGTACGGCGCGAAAATCTGGTCCCACGGCGTGGCCCCGCCCCTCGTGCGCCTCGCCCTGGCCCTCGCCTCGGCCTCGGCCTGCGCCGCTCGGTCCAGCCGCTCCTGGTGCCGGTGCGCCCGCACCGCCGCCGCGCGCCGCATGGCCGCCGCCTGCCGCTGCGCCGCCTCCTGCTGCCGGAGTCGCTCCTCCGCCATCCTGCGTCGCTCGTTCTGCTGCCGCGCCTGGTGCACCTCGGCGGCCAGCCGCCTCGCCTCGAGACGACGCAGCGCCTCAACGTCCTCCTGACGACGGCGCTCCCGCAGCGACGCCAGGTTGGCCTCCGCCTGCGCCCGGGCCTGGGCCTCGGCGGCAGAGGCGGCGAAAGATGCGGTGTCGGCGGGGGCGGCGCTGTGGCCGCCGCGGAGCGTCGCACCGTGGGCGCCAGCGCCGTGACGGGGTGGCGCCGCCGCCGGGACGGGAGGCGGGGCCACCGCGGGGCCGCGCGCCGCCGCTGATCTGTGCCCGCCGCCGCTGCCGCCAAAGCCGGGGCCGGCGCTGGGGGCTGCTGTGTTCATCGGCGATGTGCTTCCCTCCTCGTCCTCGTCGTCCTCCTCCTCCCTGGGTACCGACGAACGGTACAAGGCCTGCAGGTCCACCCTGCCGTCGCCCCCCGCCGCCGGAGCGGCGTGGTCGTCCCCTGAGGCGCGCCTCTCGGCCTCGGCCGCAGCCACCGACAGCTCCCGCCAGCGTGCCCGGAGCGACGTCCGGTCGTCGATGGTGCAGCCGCTCAGCACCGTCGCGTACCGCATGTCAATCGACCCATCCGGCTCTGCCTGCGTCGCCGCGTAGTGCGAGCGGATCGCCCGGGCCAGCTGGGCGACGTCCCTCGCCGCCGCCTCGGACCCCGAGCCGTGGCAGAAGGCCTCCCACGCGGCCCGCATGCTCGACCGCATCTCCGCCAGCCGCTGCTCTGCCTTGAGGAGGGCCTCGCGCTGCGATGCGTCGCGGACGACGCGCACGCGGACCGTCACGGCGCCGATGCAGCGGTCCAGGTGCGCCGCCTCCGCCTCCACGTCCGCCCAGTCCGGCCCTTGCATCTCTGTCTCGCGCAGCTCCTGGAGCACGCGGGCCTGCTCCTCGCGGAGCGCTGCCTGACGGGCCTTGAGTGCACGCGCCTCGCCCGCCAAGTCCCTGGACTGCCTGCGCGGCCGGGCAGGGGAGAGAATGCACAATCCATCGCGTGGAGCGCCCCCAGGCAAGGATCCATTCCCGCACTGCCGGTGTTGCGGAATGCCGTGGAAATCCAAGGAATCCCGCTCACGATACCAGGTCTCCAAGCTTTTCCAAGAGATGCCCCACGAGCCGGTCCGACGCGCTCTTGGTGCGTCTGAGCAGCGGGGGTCTGGTGGCGTCAGCCATCCCGGGACCTGCTCTGGAATGAGTGTGGCGAGCGGCGATGGCCCAGCAACCCACGCTCTGCCCGGGCAGGGCCGACGCTCCCTCGAGCTGGAGGCCAGGTGTTCGCGCGAGCCGGTGAATTCCCGTTTTGCACGCATCACCGTCAGGTGCTTTGCGGGTGCGCCTTGGGCAGGCGGAGCAGCACGAGTTTCGGCGGCTTGCAGAGCTGAGCCGCAGGGCTGGTGGTTGACGCACATCTGCCGCGGCGAGGTCGAACAACGGCAACTGCCGTCGCACCAGGCAGCAGTTTGCAGGGTGAAACCTGGAGCCACCACCAGGGCTCTCGGCCGGCGGTGCCATGGCAGCCTCGGTCGGGCACGGAGCCGGTGGCGCCGTGTCGCGAGCCGATGCCCTGTCCGGCCTGCTCGGAGCGTGCGTCGCGGACCCTGCAGGCTCTCTGGGCGGACCGCGCGAGGAAAAGGGTGAGCTACTGCTGCAATCGTAGTGCTGGCGTAGCACCGTGCCACGAGGGCGAATCGGGTCCAGCATGTCCTCGGGGTTCCCTTGCGACCTTCCGAGCGCAGAACCTCCGCACCCGTCTTTGGCCATGCACCTGATACGCCAGCTGGCACCAGGTGAGCAAGAACGTGCCGCTGGCCTTCGCCGCCCGTCGCTTGCCGTCCACGTCAACGTTCTCCGCTTGCCCCGTCATCCCCCTGGGTGCTCCTCGCTCCCCTCGCAGGCCAAGACCTCACACGGTGCGTTTGAGCTATGTTGCTTTGCGGCAGCTGTGCGCGAGCTGCGCCCTGATTGGTCAAGTGTCGACTGTTCTGGTCGCCTCGCCCGCAGAACCGCGATTCCGGCTTGGTTCCTGGAGCCACGGTCGCTTCTCGAGCGATTTGCTGACACTATGATGCACCCTGAGCTGCTAATTCAGGCCGAGGCGGAGGAGGACGCGGCGGAGCGGATGGTCCGTGTGGTCGTCTGGTACCTCAGCGGCTGGCACTACCGCACCGCGGGGGTCAAGAAGCCCGCCAACCCGGTCATCGGCGAGACCTTCGCCGCGGCCATCCCGCTGCCGGACGGGACGCGCTGCTGGTACGTGGCGGAGCAGGTGTCGCACCGGCCGCCCGTCTCGGCGCTGCACATCGAGTGCTCGGCGCGCGGCATCGTCGCGGACGGCGCCATCCACACGCGCTCGTGCTTCACCGCGCCCCAGACGGCCTCGTCGGTGCTGGAGGGCACTGCGGTGCTGCGCTTCGGCCGCCGGCGGGAGCGCTACCGGCTGTCCTTCCCGTCGGTGCACGCGCACGGGCTGCTCGTGGGACCGCTGGCGATGGAGCTGGGCGGCCGCACGCGCGTGGTGTGCGACGAGTCGGGGTGCGCGGCGGAGGTGGAGTTCAAGCAGGTGTCTCTCATGCGAGGGGAGCGGGACAGGAACGTCGTGACGGCGGAGGTCCAGAGAGCCGGCACGACGGTCGCAACGGTGAGCGGGCGGTGGGACGGGGCCCTGGCCGTGTCCCGGCCGGGCACGCCGGGGGCCGGCGAGGTGGTGTTCGACGCCGAGACGGCGCCCGTGGCGCCCAAGCTCGTCCTGCCCGTGACGGAGCAGGGAGCCGGCGAGAGCCGGCGGCGGTGGGCCGGGGTCTTCGGTGGCCTGCGCTCACGCCCCGTCGTGGACTGGGACTCTGTGGCTCGGGCCAAGGACGCGGTCGAGGCGTGGCAGCGGCGGCTGCCGGTGCACCGGGGGGAGGGGGCGTGGACGCCGCGGCTCTTCGTCCGGACGACGGTCAGGGGGGCGGTGTCGGGGAGGGAGGAGGCGTCGTGGGAGCTGGACCGACGCGGGCTGCCGGACGGGGTCGAGGCTCCGGTGCTGGAGTGGTCGAGGGACTGCCACGCCGAGGAGGACGCGGGTGAGTGGGCCGCGGCGACGACGGGGGGCAAGGGAGCTGCTGCGGCTGCTGTGGCGTAGACGGGGCCGGGGGCAGCGGCGGTCGCCGCAGCGGATCCGCGCATGGCGGCGACGCGGCCTGGTTGGGACGGCCCGGTGCGAAGCTTAAGTGTGCCTGTGTGTATATGCGACTGCACGGCTCTCGTGTGCGCGTGTGGGCGCCGGGCGGCAGTGACAACGACGCGCCATTGTCTGCGGCCGCATCGCCCGCCGAGCCAGCCTGCACCCGTGACCCCACCGCACCACCCGCTGGCAGAGCCCGCGCGCCGGCGCCGGCGACGACTGACTCCCCGCGCGGTTCCCCGGCCGTCGCGGCGCCGTCATCCGGACGTGCCGGGGAAGAATGCGTTGTTGAGCTGGATCACGCCCACGATGACGCCGAACAGGCCGATCGCTGCGCGGAGGGGCAAGGGGGAGCGGGGGCACTCGTGAAGAGGGCGGCAAGGGCAAGGGACTAAGCGTCGGGTGTGACGGGACCGCAGCAGCCTGGCCGTGAGGGGGTCGTGACGGCCCCGCTGCCCGCGCCGGCCCGCCTCCCCACGGCCCGCCCCGTCCTCGCGGCGCCCTGCCGTCCCCGCCCGCCCCGTCCCCGCGGCGCAGCCTCGGCTCACCGGACCCGAACACCTCGACGAGGAGGAGCGACACGAAAAGGCTGGGGTCCTGCGCGTCCGCCAGCGCGCAGCTGGAGCCGGCTACCCCCACGCAGACGCCCGAGGCGAGGTTTGAGAGGCCGCAGCTGAGGCCCGCCGAGAGCAGGGCGAAGCCCGCAAACTGGAACTGCGCCTGGTCAAAGTCGGGCGGGAAGTCGCCCTTGATCGTCTCCGAGGCCGACAGCCGGCTCGCGATCACCAGGGACACGATCACCCCAAAGATGGCGACGGCCTCGCAGAAAATGATGCTGCGACAAAGGCGGTAGCGGGAAGGAAGCGTTCCTCGTGCCCGCTCGACGGCTGCCTGCGCGCGCGGTCTGCACGACGCCGCACATGGGCCTTCGTTACGCACCTGACGAGGTTCCTGCTGGTAATCCTCGGCGCCTTGACGGCGCCGCCCATGATGCTCGTCCCGGTCAGGAAAATGCCCCACCCCGCGCCAATGACGCACAGGACCAGCGAAAGCGTCGCCCCCATATATGCGAGCATGTACGGCGACACATTTGAAATGACATCACCCCAGTCTGCGGCGGGCTGGGACGGAACACGCGGCGTCAGTTTGGCCGCGCCGGGCGCGGCACAGCCAAGACCAGCCTCGCCCCAACGTTGGCACGACGGACGAGCAGGGCATGGCACGCACCCTTGTTGTGAATCGATGCCATGCTTGGCCCCGAGGCTCGAGTGCGGCGGCCCGCACCACCAGAGCTTGATGTTGACCTGCCGCCCAAACATCGACCGCCGTGCGATCATCGCTTGCCAGGCCTGGGCCCGTCAGCGCACCCTGAGCAGGTGCTTGAAGTGAAATTTCGTGAGTGCAAGTGGACACGACTGATTGGGTGGCCATTGCCGCCGTGGCCGACGGCTATTGCCTGCTGGACACCCCTGCGCTCGGCCCCCGGTTGATATGTCATAGTTCTCCCACGAACAGCAGCCCAGCACTCAAGGATCACCACATCAGTGCTGTTCGGGTGGTGTAGCGGGCGGCTCATGCTTGAGCCGCTGCGACCGCACTCCGCCAGGCCACGAGCCGACGTCGGGGGGCCCACGCTGCCGCCGACCGGAGCTCCGTTGCGCGGGCAGGATGGAGGCTCACCATCACCCGCGCAAGGACGTCCTCGGCAGGCCGTGCCTCCAAGAGCGTGTCGAGCAGGCCTGCGTGCCCCTCGGACACGCATCGCTCCAGGGCGCGCTCTCCGACGGGATTCGTGGGGCTCGTGTCCCGGCAAGCGGCTGCGAGGAGCCGTGCGCAAGCCAGGCTCCGCCCGTTGATGGCGTACGCCATCGCCGTCCAGCCGAAATTGCTCTCCATCGTCACGGTGAGGCGGCCCGCGGCGGTCTGCAGCAGCGCCCCGACCGTTTCAAGCTCGCCAGCCGCAGCTGCAAGGCTCAGTGGCGTCCTGCCTTCGAAATCCCTGGCGGCCGGGCTCGCGCCCGCTCCCAGCAGAAGCGCCACCACGTCAACGTGCCCGTGCTTTGCTGCGGCGTGCATCGGCACCCACCCCGCACTGTTGCAAGCATCGATACCTTGACTTCCAGACCACTCGAGCAGGAGAGCAACAATTGTGGCGCGGCCTGCTTCGCTGGCGCAGAACAGTGCGGCCCGGCCCATCACGTCACGCCGACCGGGATCCGCGCCTGCGTCCAGCAACCACTTGACCGCCCTGTAGTTGCCCACTGAGCTGGCAAGGATGAGCGGAGATCGGCTGATGTCGTCTGTCGCGTCCACCGAGTCATGCGCTGCTACTCGTTCCAGGGCCTCCGCCACCCCGGCCGTGCCTTGACCGGCGACGGGCCAGAGACGCATCGGAGTCCGAGATGGCATGCCACAAGGTCTGAATCGAGTGGTTGGAGTGTTGCTGCAAGCCGGTGCCGCGGGGCTCGTTCCCGCTCTCTCGCAAGAACAGTGCCCGAGAAATCTCCGAAACGATGGCGGTTCCGTTTCGATGGTCAGCGGCCGGCACGCGACACGCTTCCAAGCCTTTCTGAGCGTTTTGGCTCTGAGGGCTTGATCACGCCACGTCGGGGTCGGGCCCGTCGGACAAATCGCCGCTGATGGCGGGCAGATCAGGTGCCATTGCTGCCGCCCGGCCGTCTCCGGCGGCGGCAACGACTGCCGGCACATCGCTGCCTCCTGCCTCCTCAGGGGTGGTGCTCGGCGGTCGCAGGTTCTCGCCTGTGGAGAGGTGGACGCTGTCGGCAGAATCGTCGTCGTCATCCTCGCTGCCGCGCTGGTCCCCGCCGCGGTGCGGTGACCCCGCGGCCCGCGCCGCGATGATGCCGTCCGCCCCGCCGCCCAGGACGCCAGAGTCCGCCATTGCCGCCCGGGAGAAGGCGCTGCGCAGCCCCGGAACCCGGCCGCGGAGCCCCACGGCGGCGGGCGGAGCACCCGGCCACAGCCGCCTCGGCACCGCGCTGTCCACCGCGGCCGACACGGTGATGAATCGGCGGGCTCGCATGCGGCGCAGGCGACCGCTGTCCCCCGCAGAGCCCTTGTCCGCCGCCGCCTCCTCCCCCCCGTCCGCCGACGACGCCACCGTCTCGTCGTCGTCGTCGTCCTCCTCCTCCTCCATCACACCGAAGCGCTCCATCACGTCCCGCGACGGGCCCGGCAGAGCCGCGAAGAGGAGTCTGACCCCCCTGGACCGGTACGACGCGACCAGGTCGCGCAGCTCCCGGCACGCGGTCAGGTCGACGCCGGACACCCTGACTCCGTCGACCACCACGGCCCGGAGGACAGCGCCGGACAGCATCGCCGCCCGCTCGGCCTCCAGCCGCTCCCGGGTCCCGCCGCCGCCGACTGCCCCCGCCGCGCCGGCCTCCTCCCCCGCCTCGATGGGCAGCGGTCCCCGGCTCGGCTTGCGGTAGTGGTAGGTGCCGTCCGCGTCGCTCGCCCCCGCCGGGGCGTCCGGCTCTGCGGGGCCGGCGCCCCCGGGCTCTGCCGCCCCGTCGCCCGGTCCGTCGCCGCCGCTGACAACGACCTTTTCCAGCTCTGCCGCGGGCACGTCCGGCGCCCGGGCGTCTGCCTCTGCCGCCTTGGCCGCGGCCCTGGCCGCGGCGTCGACGGCCGCCTGGGTGGCCCCCGCGGCGTCCGCTGCCTTGAGGGTCTTCGCGAGGAGAGTGGACACGGCCTTGATGTTCCCGAAGTGGAGCTCGCCGTCCACGCGGTACACGATCACGCCGGGGACGAGCGACGCGTCGGGGTACCGCGCGCGATCGACGAAGACCTCGGTGCCGGGGAGGTTGCCGAGCTCTGTGATGCGCGGCTTGAATGACTTGAAGACGAGGATGGCGAGGGCGACGCCGACGGCGGCGATGATGCCCCAGTCAACGCCGAGCCAGAGCGTGAGGATGAGGGTGGTCACGGCCTGGAAGCAGTCGAGGCGCTTGTGCCGCCAG
>Ga0306871_1000733_pt1 | contig 12200 bp, 12 predicted proteins | sample AntRauMeHopE1497_FD_190447 | JGI IMG/M metagenome (GOLD analysis project Ga0306871, IMG submission 190447) | Saline lake microbial communities from Rauer Islands, Antarctica - Metagenome Hop E1 #497 (v2) (version 2) | ecosystem: Environmental > Aquatic > Non-marine Saline and Alkaline > Saline ... | reverse complement strand
ACTCAAACTGTAGTGTCTCTTTTATCTTGGTATTGGAGTACACCTCCGGATTCTTAAGCGAGTAAATCGTGTTTTTGGTAATGCTGCGTTCGTTTCCTGTAAAGAAATGACTCAAGAAGTCTAGATACCGACCTACTTTCAATTGCCAAATTTTCAGGACTTTTGTGGGTGGTTTTCTGTTGATTGCTGTTGCCACTCTAGTGAGGATTTCCTTAAAACTTAGATTCTCGGAAACCAAAATATAGCGTTCCCCTGCAAGGTTGGATTGCATTAAGGCCATCATAGCATTTACCACGTCCGAAACAGCAACAAAACCACTTCCCCCTGGCGGATAGTAGCTTTGGCCCTTATTGGCGGTCTTAAAGAGTTTGCCGCTGCCGGTGTCCCAAAAACCGGGACCTATGATAACGCCGGGGTTCACGATAACAACCTTTAAATTCTCCTGTGAACCGCGCCATACTTCCATTTCCGCGCCATATTTGGTGCGTGCGTAAACATTGGTATGCTGTCCTGTCCATTCATTTTCTTCTGTAGCTTCTGTACCCGTTAAGCTTCGGCCAATAGTGCCGATGGTACTTACATAGCAGAGTTTTTCGATTTCATGGGCAACACATAGGTTTACGATGTTGGCGGTGCCTTCAACGTTGGTTTTTTGCAGGACATCAAAATCGTTGGGGTCAAAAGAAATAAATGCGGCCGCGTGGTAGACGCGTTCAATTTGGGTAAAGGCAATTTCTAGCGCCGGGATATCCAGTATATCGGCCTGTACCCAATCAATTTTACTGCATAATGCTTCTGGGTCTTCGGCGTAATAGGAAAAAACTTTCTTGACTTCTTTCAGCTTGTCCGGTGTTCTATAAATGGCCCTAACGGCTGTGCCGGACAATACCAACTGTAACAAAAGATGCGAACCTACCAATCCCGTGCCTCCGGTAACTAAAACCATATATCAAAGTTAGGCAATAGCCTTGGATAAATTCCCCATAATTTCAGGTAGCAAGGCCGCCTATTTAATTTTATCTTTGCAAAAATAGTTAAGATAAAACGGAATGATTTCAAATTTTGTGAAGGAACTGGAATGGAGAGGGATGTTACACGATGCCATGCCAGGCACTGAGGCCCATTTACTGGAAGAAATGCAAGCGGCCTATGTAGGCATAGACCCTACGGCAGATTCTTTACATATTGGTCATCTGGTCGGGGTAATGATGTTGCGCCATTTTCAATTGGCGGGTCACAAGCCCTATGCGCTTATTGGCGGAGCCACGGGAATGATCGGTGATCCATCCGGGAAATCGGCAGAGCGCAACCTTTTGGACGAAAAGACCCTAAGGCATAATCAAGAGGCCTTAAAAGCGCAATTGTCCCGTTTTTTGGATTTTGAGAGCGATGACCGCAATGCCGCAGTTCTGGTCAATAACTACGACTGGATGAAGGATTTTTCCTTTTTGGATTTTATACGTGACGTTGGTAAGCACATTACCGTAAATTACATGATGTCCAAGGAATCCGTTAAAAAACGCTTGACCGCAGAGGCTAAGGAAGGCATGTCCTTTACGGAGTTTACCTACCAGCTGGTGCAGGGCTATGATTTTTTGTATTTATACAAACACCATAATTGCACCTTGCAAATGGGTGGTAGCGATCAATGGGGAAATATAACTACGGGTACGGAACTGATCAGGAGAATTGGCGGAGGCAAGGGTTTTGCGCTTACCTGTCCGCTGATTACCAAGGCCGATGGTTCCAAGTTCGGCAAGACCGAAGGTGGTAATGTATGGTTAGATGCCGATAGGACGTCCCCATACCGATTTTACCAATACTGGTTGAATACCTCCGACGACGATGCCGAGAAATACATTAAAATTTTTACGTTTATCAATAAGGCCAACATAGAGGAACTCATCGCACAACATGCGGAAGCACCACATCAGCGATGCTTACAAAAGCGTTTGGCGGAAGAAATTACGGAAATGGTACATTCCCGGGACGACTTGGACAACGCGGTAAAAGCGAGTGACATACTTTTTGGGAAATCAACTGCAACCGACTTAAAAGAGCTCGACGAAAAAACATTTTTAGATGTATTTGAAGGAGTTCCCCAAGCCGAAATTTCCGCACATCAATTGGAAGGTGGTTTGGATATGATCGCGGCCCTATCCGCCCAAACGGGTTTTTTAGGTTCCAACGGGGAAGCCCGCAGGGAGTTGAAGCAGAATTCCATTTCCGTAAACAAGGAAAAAGTAACCGAGGATTATAAAATAACCCGAGAGGATCTCATAAACGGAAAATTTGTGCTGTTGCAGCGTGGTAAGAAAAATTATTATGTATTGGTGGTAAATTAAATGCTATTAGGTGCGAAGGAAAAAATTAGGGTATTGTCATGAATTTTTTGATAAATATAGCGCAACCTTTTTCATCGTTTTACATCTTAAAGTAAATAGCATATTAAATAAACCTATTGCTAAAGGCAAAAATCATGAATATTCAAAAAATACTCATAGTGTCAATGTCTTTTATAGGCATGTTTAGTTGTACAAAAGACTAATCCGAAGATGTTTTTTCGCAACTAGACGACTATAGATTATTCAAAGTTTTGAATTACAGCAACTCGACCGACTCGAAACCAAGTACATTTATGGACTTAAAATATGCTGAAGACGGAAATCTCCAAAGAGAATCGCTATATGATTATCCCAATACACTTTTCGCCTTCAGGGAATACGACCATGAAAACAACCTATTAGTCGAGAAAAGAATTTTTGATGGGCAAGTTGGCAATCTCCGTTTAGGTACTTACACAAAATACGAGTATGCTCAAGGAAACTTGGTAAAAGAAGCATTGCACTTAGCTGATGGCACCTTAAAACGTACCGATTACTATGAATATGAAGGGAAAAACCTTGTGAATACATACAAGGTAGATGACGAGCTGGGAATACACCATCGATATAAATACACATACAACAGTTTAAATCTGTTGATTCGTGAGGAAAGATTTATGTATGACCAAGAACTGGAAGGTTTTACAATATATGATCATGACGATAATTTGCGATTGATTACAACGGAGATTATAAATTTTGACGAAACAATAATCCAAACAATTGAGCATAAGTATACTGGTAACAATACACTTCCATCTGAAGAATTTTATTATGATGCTACAGGAGAATTGACCCAAAGTAGAAAACTTATTTATGATGACTTCAACAACTTGACAGAGACAATGATTAGCGATAGTCAAGGAACACATACCTTATTCAAGAAAAAATTCAATGGCGAATTATTGATAGAACATATTCGCTATGCACCAACTTGGGGGTTCACAGAGTGGAGTGTTACACGATATGAATATGAGAAAATCAAATAAAAGCAAGACATAATAATAGAAACAGTACTTCCGTTACCTACACATAAAAGGGAAGTGGCAATACAGTAACCTTTGCCGATGGGATTTGTTTAGGTTTTTATAATGCCGCTGAATAATTGGAATTGAGTTATATTGACGCCGCCGTTATTGCTGATTACGCGTTGCCTTTCTTCTGTTTATAAAAGTAAAATACATTTTGTATAAAATTCTTTTTGAATTTCACGCAACCATTTCCGCTATTTTCTATCTTACTAGTGTAAACGCTTTGTATTTTTAATGAAAAAGGTATACTTCTTAATAACAGCTGCTCTTCTATTATCCGGTTGCTCCCAGCCGGATAGCGCTCAGTTGGACGATACCGAATTGCAATTCACGGATCAAAAATGGGAATTGGTACGCATGACGGGAAGCATCCCTAATTCCGAAACTACAGGAGCCGGCATGGAATGGCAAGAGTATTATGTCTTTGGGCTGGACGGCACCTTTGAAAAAATACGCAGCAGGGCCGGGATCACTTCAAAAGCAACCGGAACCTTTGAGGTTGCCGAGTACAATAATGACGATGCGGATTACTTGGAACTTAGCTACCAAAGTGGACTAGAATTGATCGCTACCTGTTACGGCGATCAAAAGGAAGTCTTAATCTACAGGTCTAGCGCCGAAATCTCCAATACATGGTTGGCTTGTGATGGCCCGGGGCTGGATTACAAATTGGTGGAAGATTGAATCCGATAAAGAAGCTTTTGTTTTCAATCGGCACAAGGCCAATGTTCTTAAATTTTTAAAATATTGTTTTACAGTTGTTCAATAAATCACCTGCCTCAAAATTATTTCCTTTTTCACTCCCTGCCTTACCGGTAGGTTTTCCTTTTTTACTTTAGTTTACGAAGTAGGTTCAAGATTAAAGCGCCATTAAATTACAGCCCCTAATATCGGAATGGTCAAACCTTCCTAAAATTTCAAAGCTATTATCATCGTATTTTTTGCCCAGATCCTGTGTGGCAATAAAGGCACAGGAGTTTCTGTTCGCTAAATCGATTACATTGATGCCACCGGACTTTCCATTGGGTTGGTAGGCAAACGGGTCTTCGGTATCCCGTACCAGGAGCGCCATCCATGGCGGACAATGAAACAGGCCATCTCCTTTGGAGTAGGCTTGGGAAAGCAGTTCCGTCATCCCATATTCGGAATGTATGTGCGCTACGCCAAAGCCTTTTTTAAGCAGTTCATGCAGTTCCTCCCGGATGAGTTCTTGCCGCCGGCCTTTCATACCGCCGGTTTCCATAACTATGGTGTTTTCTAGCTGAAGCTGATGTTGTTCGCAAAAATCCAGAAGTGCAAAAGAGACACCGATCAACAGCGTTTTTGTTCCGCTTTTTTCCAGCGCTTCCAAATGGCTTTTCAATCGTTCAAAATCATGCAGAAAAAAGCCGCTTTTTGGATGTGCTGATTTTTCTATCAGGTCGTTTACCATGTAGATCAGTGAAGAGCCTTCCCGTTCCAAATAGGAGGGCAATAGGGCTAAAATACAAAAAGAGGAAGGTTGTCCATAAAACTGTTCAAACGCGGTCAGATAACTTTTTTCGTACAGATTTATATCTGTAACAAGGTGCTTACTGGTTATGCTCCCTGTGGTACCACTACTCGTAAAAGTGACCGCAGGAGCATCCGTAGTGCTCAATAGTTGTTTGTCCTTGAAAAAATGAATGGGGAGAAAGGGTATGTCCTCTAGATTATGAACTTGTTGCGGTTGTACATTAAGATGCTTGCAAAACGCTTGGTACACCTTATTATTGAGGTATTGAAAACGAAACGTATCCAAGGCGGCTGCCAAGAATGCTGCCTCAGTGTTTATTTGAAACAGTGCTTCGTTTTGTAATTGGTGTCCCATAGCTGCAAAGGTAGCGAACGCCTATAAATATGGAAATACTTATAAACCCAAACACAACAGCCCTTACGTCCCTTAGTCCTACTTCACGTTTTTTAGAACGCTATCTATTGCCCGTACCAATATAGGTGCAACTGAATATAAGAGGCAATAAAGCTATCTTACCACAAGCTTGCGATTGATAGATTTGCCGTTCTCGATAACCTGCACCACATAGACCCCAGGGGAAAGTCGGGAAATATCCAGCGCTCTGCTAGACATCCTATCGGTAAGTATCAGTTCGCCAAATACGTCAAAAATACGAACCTCCTTTAGGGCGTTTTGTTCCGTGGTAACGTAAACGATATCGGCTGTCGCCGGATTAGGATATAACTTAAAACCTGGAATTTCTGTATTCCTGCTATTGTTGGATGGACTATCTCTCTGGGCATAGGCACTAAGGCAAAAGCCTAAAAAGAGCATAAAGTAGATTTTTTTCATGTGGTATCGATTTGGGATGGACACCATAAAGGTACATCAGCAGGGTAGGGTTTATCGGAAAATGTTGTGAAAGCTAGTATTTTGTAGGTCAATGGAATACGCTTCGTATTTCATCGATATTATATGCCGATGGTCGATACAAATAAATAAAAAGACTTAAAAAAGGAGGGTGGTAAACTACTTGATAATCAACTTACGGGTAGCCACTTTGTCTTTTTCGAATACGCGCAGCACGTAAACACCGGCATCAAGATCGCCCACATGTAGCTCTTTCCCCAAAATAACGGTCTTCAGCACCAAAGTACCCAATACATCATAAATCATAATTTCCTTTGCCTCGTTCTTGGTAGTGGAAATATAGACCTTGCCCGTAGTCACGGGATTGGGATACATGCTAAAACCTTCAATGTCCCAATTGTTCTGGGTGCTTTGCCCATAACTAAAGGAGATAAAAAGAAAACAAATGATGAGGTAGAATTGCTTCATATATAGCCGGTTACAAATGCTATGCCACAAATATAGCAATTCTACCGACCGATTGTAAAAAGGAGGCCACTGTTTATTGTTTTTTTTCGATGAAACGTCAAAAGAAGGTGTCTGAAAAGTTTGATTTCATTACTTCTGCCCTAAGTCCTTGGGCCGCGCCCGGGGCAGGCTTGCCGAAGAGCGTTATTTGGGAGTTAGATGACCTGCACCTTTCCTGCAACGATGCCTTTTTTGCCATCTTCTTCAACGTATTCAACTTTGTCTCCCTCCCTAATTTCTGTACCGTGTAGCGCCGTTGCATGGACAAAAATATCTTTGCCCGTGTCGCTGTTGGTAATGAACCCATAGCCTTTGGATGCATTGTAAAATTTAACCGTGCCAGTCATGGTATTAAAAATTAAATGTTAATACCCGAATGTACGTTTTTTTTGGATACGATTTATGGGGCAATTATATTTTTTTGGATTGAATTCACTGGTTTTCAGACTCCTTTGGGGGTTTCCCCTGCATTTTTCGTACGTTCTTCTCGTTCAGCATATAGTCATCCCACTTCCTTTTTCTACTTTCCTTGTACAGAAAAAGGGGCATGGCCACCAAAAACAAGCCTAAGGTTCCAGTGCCTATAAAGGTATCGGCACTCGCTTTTTCCCCATGATCCAACGTGTATCCGTAGATAATGCAGCCTAAGCAGCCTATGACAATCAAAGTGATGATATATTTCAATTTCATAGGTACAAAGTTAATCAAACTTGAGTGTATTGAGTGAAATTGAGTAAAAGAGTAAAAAAGTAATGAGTAATCAGTAAAAAGCCAGAAGCCCATGGCGAACAGCGCAAAGCGTTTGACGCAAAGCGATTAATTTCCCGTAAAATTAATAAGTTCCTTGCGATAGGCCGTGAGCAATTTTGATTTGGAAACAAAGCCTAAATAGTTGCCGTTTTTTATCACGGGTAAATTCCACGCATTACTTCTTTGGAATTTCGCCATTACTTGTTCCATATTGTCTTTGCCATAAAAAATAACATCCGGCGGCTGATGCATAAAGGTCGCTACTGTTGTGGTGTCGTATAGGGCGACATCGAACATGAATTCCCGAATATCGTCCAAGAGGACAATACCTACCAATACCTGGTCTTGGTTTACTACAGGATAGAGGTTGCGGGTAGATTTGGAAACGGACCGGTGTAACATTTCCCCAAGGGTCATGTCCGGAGTGATTGTTTTAAAATCTTGTTCTATAACATCGTCCAATTGCATAACGGCCAGTACGTTCTTGTCCTTATCATGCGTCAGCAAGGCGCCCTGTTCCGCTAGTTCCCGGGTGTAGATGGTGTGATCCAAGGTATTTTTTGTGATGAGGTAGGAAATGGAAGCGGTAATCATTAAGGGAACAAAAAGTTCATAGCCACCTGTAATTTCTGCGATTAGAAATATGGCCGTTAATGGGGCATGTAGCACGCCCGCAATAAGCCCCGCCATGCCGATGAGGGTAAAATTGCTTTCGGATACCGCAAAACCCAATCCTAGGTTATTAATGATTTTTGCCACAACATTGCCAAGTGCACTCCCCATAACCATCGTTGGGATAAAAATCCCGCCCGCACCACCGGCCGCAAAGGTAGTGGTCATCGCCACGGCCTTGAATATCGTAAGTCCAAAAAGTAGTGCGATGACCACCCAAATATTGTCCATGTATTCATTAAAAGGCGTGCTGCCCAAGGCAGTGATATGGTCTCCTTTGAGTAAATTGTTGATGAAGCCAAAACCTTCCCCGTAGAGCGGTGGAATAAAATAGAGCATGATGCCAATGGCGATTCCCCCGACCAACAAGCGGTATTTCGGACTTTTTAAAGGCTCGAACAATTTTAGGATGCCAAAATACATTTTTGTAAAATAGACCGATGCTATTGCCGTACCAATCCCTAGAATAATGTAAAATAGCGTGTCATTGACCTCAAAAGTATCGGTAAGGGAAAAATTAAAAAGTACCTCATTCCCTAAAAAGAAATAGGAGGTAAGCACACCGGATATAGATGCCAATAATAATGGAAGCATGGAAAGCATGGTAAAATCCATACTGAACACTTCCACCGCAAATATAATAGCGGCAACCGGAGCTTGAAAAATAGAGGAAATGGCACCGGCGGAAGCGCAGGCGATCAAGAGGTGGCGTGTTTTAGGGTTGATGTGTAGTAGGCGCCCCAAATTGGAGCTAATAGCGGCGCCGGAAGCCACTGCAGGGCCTAAAAGTCCTACGGATCCCCCAAAACCTACCGTTAAGGGCGCGGTAATAAGGGGCGTGTATATTTTTTTCAACGGGATGATGCCTTTCTTTTTGGATAGGGCGAACAAAATAGAGGAAATGGCATGCTCCAATTTTTCCTTATGAACGAACTTCACGTATAAGTAAACAAGGGTTAACCCAATAATGGGAAGTATAAAGTAGAGCTCGTTGCCAGAAATACTAATACCGTCTTCCAACAAAGATTCTATGAAATAGGTAAGGTTCTTTAAGGTTACGGCTGCCAGTCCCGCAAGCAAACCCACCACCACCGCCATAATATGCGTAAAGGTCTTGTGCGAAATATTTTTATAGCGCCATTTAATAAATTTGGCAAATAATTTTTGTTGTTGGGTGGGCATTAGGAATTAAACGTTTTGTTTATGAAATTAATTTGCTTCAAAAAATTAGACTATGTTGGAACTATTGGACAAGTACGATGAATTGCTCGGAAACGTGTTGGTTTTAATCGATAAAAGTAAATTTAAGAAAGAATACATCATATCCGAATTAAATCTTACCCGCGCTGCGTTTTACACTAAACTCAAAAACCGCTCTTTCACATCGGCCGAGTTGCATAAACTGGCGTTGTTACTGTTTCCAAAAGAAGCGGAACTTTACAATTTACGAAAATCCATTGAAAAAGGGCTTGATGCTATTGATACCGGTAAAGTTAGGTTACATAAAGATGTTATGAGCGATTTTAGGAAGCAATATTCCGCTTAGACAAAGCCATTGGTGCTCACAAACGAAACTGACCTATGCTCAAAACTTGGAATACCGGAGCAAACGTTGGAGCGCAAAGGTGATACTGGCGTTTTTGGATACTACCGACAATTTTCTCAAGAAGCTAAGTCGAAAGAACACCTCGCTCAGTCCCTCCTTATCAGGAGGGAAGCGAAAGGACCTCTCCCCAGCCCTCTCGCAGGGAGAGGGAGTTATTTTTGAGAAATTATTGTAAATTTTAAATTAATTCGCCTTGATGCTTTTTGTAAAACTTTCTGCCCTGTCTACTCGTAGCTAGGACAGATTTTTTCACTTTGAAACCTGAAACCTGAAACCTGAAACCTGAAACCTGAAACCTGAAACCTGAAACCTGAAACCTGAAACCTGAAACCTGAAACCTGAAACCTGAAACCTGAAACCTGAAACTTGTCACGCTGAGCGCAGTCGAAGCGCCAACCTTGAACCTCCTAAATATCCAACTTCAAATGTAATTCCTTCAACTGCTGGGCATCAATAGGAGCAGGGGCATCGATCATGACATCGCGGCCGCTGTTGTTTTTGGGGAAGGCGATAAAGTCGCGGATGGTTTCCTGTCCGCATAAAATGGCTACCAATCTATCCAAGCCAAAAGCAATACCGCCGTGTGGGGGCGCGCCGTACTGGAAGGCATCCATGAGAAAGCCGAACTGTGCTTTTGCTTCTTCGGGTGTAAAGCCCAAGTGTTTGAACATCGTTGCCTGGGTTTCCTTATCGTGGATACGTATGGAGCCTCCGCCGATTTCGTTTCCGTTCAATACCAAATCGTAGGCATTGGCACGCACGGCTGCCGGGTCCGTATCCAATAAGTCCAATTGTCCCGGTTTTGGGGAAGTAAACGGATGGTGCATGGCGTGGTAATGTCCCGTTTCCTCGTCCAGTTCCAATAAAGGGAAGTCTATGACCCATAATGGGGCAAATTCCGTGTTTTTTCGCAATCCCAAACGGGTTGCCAGTTCCATTCTTAGTGCGCTCAATTGGGTGCTGACTTTATTGGTGTCGCCTGCCATTACAAGCATCAAATCTCCCGGATTTGCCTTGGCCAAATCGGCAAAATGGGTAAGATAGTCGGCATCAAAAAACTTGTTTACCGAAGAGCTGAGCGTTCCGTCGTCATTGTATTTTATCCATATGAGGCCTGTTGCCCCAATTTGTGGTCTTTTTACCCAATCAACTAGGGCATCTATCTGTTTTCTAGTGTAATTGGCACAAGCTTCAACGGTAATACCGACTACCAATTCTGCATCATCGAATACAGGAAAACCATAAGTTCCCCCTTTGGGACTCAGGGGGCGGAATTCCATCCCAAAACGAATATCCGGCTTATCGTTTCCGTATTTGGCCATAGCTTCATCATAGGTCATTCTGGGGAAGTTGTCTACTTCGACCCCTTTAATGGTTTTTAGCAAGTGCTTTGTAAGTCCTTCAAAAGTGTTCAATATATCCTCCTGTTCCACAAAGGCCATTTCGCAGTCGATTTGGGTAAACTCGGGTTGCCTGTCCGCTCGCAGATCTTCGTCCCTAAAGCATTTAACGATTTGGAAATATTTGTCAAGTCCGCCCACCATCAACAATTGCTTAAAGGTTTGCGGCGATTGCGGAAGGGCGTAGAACTGACCTTCGTTCATACGGCTGGGCACTACAAAATCGCGCGCGCCTTCCGGGGTAGATTTTATCAAATAAGGTGTTTCAACCTCTATAAACCCTTGCTCGGAAAGATACTTCCGTACCTCCATGGCCACTTTGCTCCTAAAAATGAGGTTGTTTTTTACCGGATTTCTGCGGATGTCCAAGTAGCGGTATTTCATGCGCAGGTCTTCGCCGCCATCGGTATCGTCCGCTATGGTAAACGGAGGGGTTTTGGATTCGTTGAGTACCTTAAGTTCTTCTACCAACACTTCGATCTGCCCGGTAGGCATGTTATCGTTTTTAGAGGCACGCTCTATAACGGTTCCCTTAACCTGAATCACAAATTCACGGCCAAGGTTTCGAGCTTGTTCCAACAAATCTGGAGTGGTTCTGTCTGCATCAAAAACCAATTGTGTAATACCGTAACGATCACGAACATCTACCCAAACCACAAAACCTTTGTCCCTTGTTTTGGATACCCAACCGGATAGGGTAACCGCTTGGTTGATATGTGATTCTCTTAACTCTCCGCAGGAATGACTTCTGTACATGATGTTTGGTTTGAATAAGGGCAAATTTAAGAAGTCTCAACGATTAAAGATGTATATAAAATGATGCTTTTGCTTGATGCGATATAAGACTGTAGCTCTTTAAGCGGTATTTTTAAAGCGCTTAAAAACAGGGATTTGTACTTCTCATGTTAATTTAACGTAAATTAAAAGTTACTTAATTGTTGATTTTATTGTGAAATAATCATATATTTGATATATAAGGGTTAATCATCACCCCTTTTAAATTTTTGCCGCTATGAAAAAATTACTTTACATATTTATCCTAACATTTTCTTTTGGCGTTTACGCACAAAGTCTTGCACCTACTTTTGAAAAAGAGGGAGATAAGGTCAAAGCCACCTATTTCCATGCCAACGGGGAAGTTTCCCAACAGGGTTATTTTTTGAATGAAAAGTTGGATGGCGAATGGAAAATGTTCAATGATAAAGGCGAAAAGATAGCTATGGGTAATTACAATAAGGGCGCCAAAACAGGAACTTGGATGTTCTGGGAAGGCGATATGGTCAAGGAAGTCGATTTTAACGATAATAGAATTGCTGCCGTAACGGAATCCAAGAGTGCTAAGCCCCTAGTAAAGAACAAGTAAACATTTTTTAGAAAATAGGTAACTAATCAGTTCTTACTTGAGGTTGCAATTTAGCGATAAGTGACAGGGCATCCACTACGTTCATTCCGTTTTTAATGGTGGTGTCGATTACCGATCTGATCTTGGCGAAGTTCTGCGCCGCC
>Ga0306871_1000724_pt1 | contig 12259 bp, 14 predicted proteins | sample AntRauMeHopE1497_FD_190447 | JGI IMG/M metagenome (GOLD analysis project Ga0306871, IMG submission 190447) | Saline lake microbial communities from Rauer Islands, Antarctica - Metagenome Hop E1 #497 (v2) (version 2) | ecosystem: Environmental > Aquatic > Non-marine Saline and Alkaline > Saline ... | reverse complement strand
CATCGGTGCTATTTGGTGGGCCTTCAACTCAAGAAATAAAGATAAGTTTGATGATGCTGCTAACATCATTTTTGAAGAAGAGAAGCAAGATAAGCAAGAGAAGCAAGAGAAGCAAGAGAAGCAAGATAAACAAGATGACAATCAGTCAAGCAAAAAAGATCAGGAGTCATAATTAAATGACTATGTTTTGGACAATATGGATTAGTGTAATTAGCCTAGGCACAATTGTAGGCTGCTGGGCCCTTTTGGCATGGACTCTATCGAATAATACCGGTGTTGCTGAAGGTGAAGAAATGGGCCATGAGTTTGATGGCATTACCGAGATAAATAATCAACTCCCTAAATGGTGGACGAATATGTTTTATCTCACCATGATTTGGGGCGTGCTTTATTTAATCGCCTACCCTGGCTTGGGCTCCTACAAGGGTCTTTTAGGCTGGGAAAGTTCGAATCAAGGTATGTTAACGTTGGCCCAATCCCAAGAAGAGCTCTTGCTAGATATCGCTGAAGATAACCTTAATGAATATGCAATTACGATTAAAAGAGCACAAGAAAGATTTGATCCTATTTTTGAAGAGTATGCAAGAACACCTGTTGAAGAGCTTTCGTTAAATGAAGAGGCTATTCAGGTAGGTAAACGTTTATTCCTACAAAATTGTGCACAGTGTCATGGTTCAGACGGTGCTGGTCAGCGTGGTGGCTTCCCTAACTTACGCGACAACGACTGGCTATATGGCGGCTCTGGTGACAAAATAAAAGAAACCTTAATACTTGGCCGTAAAGGGGCCATGCCTGGCTGGCTAGCACCTTTTGGTGAACAAGGAATTAAAGAGATTGTTGCTTACACATTAAGTCTTAGTGGAAGAGTCGTAGACCAAGGACTCGCCACAGCAGGCAAAGCACGATTCATTACGTGTGCGGCCTGTCACGGAATGGACGGTAAAGGCAATCAAATGATTGGTTCTCCTAACCTTACCGACAACATATGGTTATATGGCGGCAGTGAGCGTGCGGTAACTGAAACGCTAAACTACGGTCGTAACGGTGTTATGCCAGCGTTTGACAAAACATTGGGCGAAAATAAGATCCACGTTGTATCTGCCTACGTTTATAGTTTGTCTAAATAAGCGAACTATCTAATCGGCTTATCCATTGAAGAATGATACAAAAAGCCTCGTTTATCGAGGCTTTTTTAATTAAAATAAAGAAAGTGCTCTGCGTATTCTACGCAGCGCACGTCACCAATAATATCACCTATCTCAGTGGGCGATATTTTATAGGATAATTATGCAAGAAAGAGACACAAAACCTTGGTATAAGCAGTTTTGGCCGTGGTTTCTAATGGCTATCCCGCTTTCCTCCATGATGGTAGGCTCGCAAGTAATTCGCCTTGCATATGATGGCACTAATTCCCTTGTTGCAGATGATTACTATAAAGAAGGTAGAGCAATTAACGCAAGACTCGATAAAATCGAAAATGCGATTGCCTTAAATATACAAACTACTTTAGATGTGCAAGATGGTAGCATTACACTGGAGTTCATCAGCGGAGCGCCACCCACAGGCGAAGCCTTAGTACTAGATTTTTTTCACGTTACACAAGACTTTAAGGATTTTACTGTCTTGTTAACACGTGATGCTGCTGGTATATATAGAAATAATGAAGAATTTCCAATTCAAGGAAAATGGCGTTTACGTCTGCACCCTATAGATGACGTTTGGAAAGTTCAGAAAAAACTGAGTCTACCGCAGCGTCAGGCATTTAAATTTAATCCCTAATTAAACGGCCGCTTTTTACAAGCGGCACAAGGTATATTAAGAGTCGTTAATGAGCATCGTAATAACATCTGGTCACTGCTTTCACTGCGGTTTGCCCAATACCGAAGGCAACGCGTTCCCTACTACAATTCAATCTATTCTTCACCATATGTGCTGCCCTGGCTGTCAAGCGGTTTCCCAGGCCATTGTTGAAAACGGTTTGGAAAGTTATTACGAGTTTCGTACAGAGCCTGCTGCTCGCGGCGACGCAGCGCTTGACAATACTATGTCAAAATTGGCGGTTTACGATGAACCTGAGCTGCAAGAAGAATTTGTGTTTGAGGAAGGTAAATATAAATCTATTCAACTAACAGTTGAAGGTATAACCTGCGCTGCTTGTGGTTGGTTAATTGAAAAGCAGCTGGCTAAATTAGACGGTATAAAGCAGGTGTCGGTAAACGTGTCATCTCGCAGAGCGATGATTAGTTGGGATGAAAGCTTAGTAAAGCTGTCGGGTGTGCTGTCTAGGCTAAAGTCGATTGGATACGAGTCTTTACCTTTTCAGCCTGATCGACATGAGGCATCTTATAAAAAAGAACAAAAAGCGTTTATTAAAAAGTTAGGCCTTGCAGGCATAATGACTATGCAAGTTATGATGTTGGCTATGGGGCAATATTTCGATGTATTAGGCAGTCTTGAAGATGAAACGGTGTCTTTTTTCAACGCGGTAAGTTTACTGCTGACGACGCCAGTCGTTTTATATTCAGGCAGTATTTTTTATGTGAGTGCATTTAAAGCGCTGACGGCGCGCACGGTTAATATGGACGTACCTGTAACAATTGCTATCGTAGCCACTTATATAGCCGGCATACAAGCGGTAAATAAAAACACGGGTGAAGTATATTTTGAATCCATCTGTATGTTCATATTTTTCTTGTTAATAGGACGCTATTTAGAACATCGAGCACGCCATAAAGCATCGCTTACTTCTGCCAATATGCTAAAACTTATCCCCGTTACTGCGCAAAAGAAAACAGCAGATGGCTTTGTGTCAGTATTGGCAAAACAGCTTGTTAAAGACGACATAGTGTTAGTGAAAGCAGGTGAAACAGTGCCAGTAGACGGTCAGATTACTGAAGGCAGAAGTTATTTTGATGAATCTATGTTGACTGGTGAATTTGAACCTGTGGTAAAAACGGTCGGACAGCGAATCTATGCAGGCTCGCTTAACCAACAAGACTCTATTGTAATGGAGGTAGAAGCCTCTGTTAAATATGCGATGATGAACCAAATACTGCGCTTGCAAGAATTGGCAATGGCGAACAAACCCAAAGTAGCTGCAATTGCTGACAAACTATCCCGCTATTTTGTGGTGGTGGTGCTTGTTGTAGCAGCTTTAACTTATTCGTACTGGACGATGCAAAACGATCCGCATGCGTTTTGGATTGCTATTTCAATCTTAATTGCTACCTGTCCTTGCGCACTCAGCTTGGCCACGCCTTCAGCGTTAACGTGCGCCATGGCGAAACTCAACGAACTGGGAATATTACTCAAAAGAGCTGATGCTTTAGAGCAATTGACACAAACCACCGACATTGTGTTTGATAAAACCGGCACACTGACTCGCGGAGAATTTGCAATTGCACGCACGTGGATAAACCCAATCAGTGAAACTCACTTTGGTATCCAAAAAGACACTGTTAAACCCTATGTAATGGCATTAACTAACTGCATAGAGTCTCGCTCAGAGCATCCTATTGCGAAAGCTTTCGAGCGTTATATACACGACAATAATGATACCGAATTTTCAAGCAACGATTTCTCAATAAGCGATTATACCGTGAGTATTGGCGAAGGGGTCAAGACTGCCGTAAATCAACAGCATTATTTGTTAGGCAGTCAATCAATGATATTATCTTCACTAACTGCGCCACTAAGCCGTGAAATTGGTGAGGCAATTGAAGGTGCAAATGTACTGCTGTCGTCGGGTGGCGTTGTATTAGCCGCTTTTTGGGTAACGGATACAGTGCATCCAGACGCCTTAGATATTGTGCGCCAGCTATCGCAGCATGAACTCACCATATTAAGCGGTGACACCCAGGTAAATGTAAACAGCATAGCCACCGAGTTAGGCATCAAAAATGCGGTGGGTAATAGCACCCCCAAAGACAAACTCGACTATATTGGCAAGTTACAGGCAAATAAAAAGCGCGTAGTAATGTTAGGCGACGGCATAAACGATGCACCTGTATTGGCGGCGGCGGATGTCTCAATAGCGGTTGGCAATGCCTCTGATTTGGCCAAGAACGCTGCTGATGTCATACTGCTTAATCCAAAGCTACAGTCGGTGGTAGACGTGCTTATAATGGCTAAACGGACAAAACGCAAAATCAAACAAAATATAGCTTGGTCTTTAGGCTATAACATTTCGGTGTTACCATTTGCTGTCGTGGGTTGGTTAACACCATGGCAGGCAGCGCTTGGCATGTCGTTAAGCTCTATCATTGTGGTTTATAACTCAACCCGGCTAATGCGTTAAGTGTCTAATAAATACTGGGTAATAAGAGCAATGCGATGAGAACTAAATAATGAGTATAATTTATGTGTTAATTCCGCTGGCAATTGTCATAGTAGCTATCGCCATTGGTATATTCTTTTGGGCGGTAAAATCAAATCAGTTTGATGATTTAGAACGTCAGGGCTACAGTATTTTGTTTGATGACGATATACAGCAAAATAACACAAATAATGCGAAATCAAGCACTAATAAAATTGTTGAAAATGACGGCGCTGACGCAGACAAAGCTTCTTCAGCAGAAGAATCCAGCAGTAAAAGCGAAACGCCCATCGATAGAAGCAAGTCATAGTGTCGGAGTATATTTACTTATCGGCTTTTCTGATTGGCTTGGCAGGAGGCGTTCATTGCATTGGCATGTGCGGGGGTATTGCGGGTGCCTTTACCTTTGCTATTCCTAAAAACAAATCACATACCCCTTATATAGCTTGCTATAACGCTGGCAGAGTATTTTCTTACACTATTGCAGGCGCGGTAACTGGATGGCTCGGCAGCTTATTTACTTCCTCTGTTGTAACCGGGTTGTTAATATTACAAAGCCTAAGTATTGTCTTTTTATTGCTGTTAGCACTTTATATTAGTGACTTGTATAAAGGCTTAATACACTTTGAAAAAGCAGGTGCTCGTTTATGGCGACGCTTAGCCCCTGTCGCTAAAAAACTAATCCCATTTAAGAGCCCTGCCCATACCTTCCTATATGGCATGGTATGGGGTTGGCTACCCTGTGGTTTAGTGTACTCCGCGCTCACCTGGTCTTTAGCTAGCGGTAGCTTTTTACAAGGCGGACTGTTTATGCTTTGTTTCGGGATAGGGACACTACCAGCGCTGGTAGCGACTAGTATGGGAGCGAGTTTTTTAATCCCAATTCTGCAGCACAAAGCAACACGATTAGGTATTGCCGGCATATTGTTCTTGTTTGCGCTATATTTGATTGTCGATTTATTCAAGGGTGTGGCATTATAATGAATAATAAACCGTAAAAAGGAATTAGCATTTATGTCTAACACTGAAGTCGCTATTAACTGTCAAAGCTGTAGCTTTAGCCATTTATGTCTGCCTGTTAGCCTGAACGAGCAAGAACTTGAATCTTTAGATGATATTATTGAACGCAAAAGGCCTTTGCATAAAAATGACAAACTCGTTAATGCAGGCGATAAATTCCACTCCTTATATGCAGTCCGTTCTGGTTCGTTTAAATCCTACATTAGCGATAAAAATGGTGTTGAACAGCTCACAAGCTTTCATTTTCCAGGTGATATCATAGGTTTCGATGCGCTTCAAAATGACATCCATCAGAGTAATACACAGGCGCTAGAAACGGCTATGGTATGCGAGCTACATTATGAAACACTTGATCAAGTGGCCAGCCAGTACCCAAAGCTTAGGAAACAAATTATGCGTTTTATGAGTTCTGAAATAAAACACGACCAAGAGTTTATGATGCTGCTCAGTAAGCGAAGCGCTGAAGAGAAACTGCTGTATTTTATTAATCACTTATCGCAGCGTTTTAATGAGCGAGGGTACTCAGCCAAGCAATTTAATCTACCAATGACCAGAAGTGAAATTGGTAATTATTTAGGTTTAACGGTTGAAACAATTTCGAGATTATTAACGCGTTTTCAAAAAGACGGATTAATTCAAGTTAACGGCAAGTTAATCACCATTACCAACTTTGATGGTGTGCAGCAGCATATTCGCTAATGCAGCAGCATATTTGCTATGAACGATATCAAAATTAGCGAAAGAAAACCGTTATCTGCGCGACCAACATAGAGACAACATGAAAATAGGATTAGCATTAGGCGCAGGTGCAGCCAGAGGTTGGGCCCACATTGGCATCATCAAAGCCCTGCAAGATCTCGGCGTGAAGATTGACGTGGTAGCCGGCTGTTCCATAGGCGCATACGTGGGGGCAGCATTCGCTAGCGGTAAACTAGACGAACTGGAAGAATGGGCTTTTACGCTGTCTGAATGGCAGGTATTTAGCCTATTGGGAATAGGCTTTAAGCGCGGCGGCCTAGCCAGTGGTCAAAAAGTTTTTATTAAGCATAAAGAAGAATTTTGTGCGCCTACATTTGAAGAAATGAACATTCCGTTTACAGCCGTTGCTACCGATTTATATTCGGGTAAAGAAGTGGTGTTCAATCAAGGCGAAGTGAACGATGCTATTAAAGCATCCTGCGCTATTCCTGCTCTTTTTCCGCCTGTAGAACATGAGGGTCGTTGGCTTGTAGATGGCGCGGTAGTAAATCCCGTACCAGTGAATCAATGCAGGCAATTAGGCGCTGATTTTGTCATTGCGATTAATTTAAGCGCTGACTTTAGACCACAGCTAATTGAAAAGTTTGAAAAGGAACACCAAGCGAATCAGCTCAAAACCGACAAACTCTTGGGTAATGCCAGCGGTGGCCTCGTGAAGCAGTGGTTCTCTCCTGATCCTAAGCCAAATAAACTGCAGGCACCGGGTATTGTGAGTGTAATGAGTAGCTCACTGGAAATTTTACAGGCTAGGGTAACCCGTTCTCGTTTGGCAGGCGATCCGCCTGACCTTCTCATTGAGCCTCAGTTAAGGGATGTGAGCTTGTTGGAGTTTCACCGCGCCCAAGAGCTCTCTCAAAAAGGCCGAGACGCAGTCAACAGATTAGCGCAGCAAATAGAGTTTCAATTGAATTTAGTAGAAAAGTCGGACAGAACAGAAGGCACCGATAAGAAAGCCCTACTAATACAGTAAAGCCATTATAAAATAGGCTTAACGACTTGTTTTAGCCGTAATACGTAAAGGGACGCTTGGTAATATCACGTTGTTTAATATTGGCAGTTCGTTAGAACTCAATATTAGCTTGCCATCCTTTATTTGCATGCCATTAGACAGCGCTGCCGTTAAGTTCTTGTCTTTAAATTGAATCGTTAAACCGTCAACTTCGGGCATCATAAACGACATAAAACCACCGATATCATCAAAAAATGTGGCGAACTGGTCATACAATAAATCTAACTCTTGGCTCGTATAACTAGATTTTACATGCTCTGGTTTTGTCTCTAACTGTACCGATATATCACAAATGTTAGAGGGCTCTGTTAAATCGAGGATGACAACGGCGTCTGCGAGCCTAAGTGCCCTTTCAGATGGCAATGTAAATCGATATTCCGGCGTAATTTCTATAGGGATTTGCTGTTTTTCAGTGCTGATTCTTGCACTGTTTATTTGGCATAATGATTTGGTCCGAATATTCATAAATCCAAATGCGAACTGCAGCGCATTCGTTTCTTGTGAATCCAATTTTTTAACATGGCTGTAAAACGTTTTGTAGGCAACTTGTAATTCTTCAGATTTTGCCGTTTTTGACGCACTTAGCGACATTATTACTATTGCTAAGCTTATCGCAAAGGTCTTGCCTATTCTTACAATCATGGATTAATTAATTCCTCGTTTATTCTCATCATATGGTGTAGTTCATCAATATATTCTTCACCGCGCTCAGAATATTTGATCAAACCTTCGGCCATTGCGTGCGCGGTAATTGGTTTTTGATTCATACGTGATTTTTCGCGTATTCTACGCATGTCTTTATATGCAGGATGACTATTTAAATTTCTCATGTAGGCATACATGGCACTGGAGAGGTCATCGAACTTGGCCACTTCGTGAGCTGCACCGTCGGGGCGTCTGCTCGGCACGAAGCCGCAGCCTTCTCTGAAACACCATAAACCAAAAAAGTTGTACCCTTTTGTGGCAAAACGTGAGGTGCCCCAGCCTGATTCATTTGCGGTTTGCACAAGTACTAATTCGACCGGTATTATATCAATTTTCCGAAATAGCTCTGTAAAAATAGCGTCAAATGATTGACTTGTGTCAACGCGGTACTCGTTTAATAACCAATCGAACTCCGCTTGCTGCTTGCGTGAAAAGTCTTCCCCTGCTAGCTGTTTCGCCTGCAAGCCCTGCACATAGAGTCTTACATTGCGTATATAGTCATTTTGCGCTTCGGCAACGGGTTTTAGATAGCTAAAAAAAGCCTCTTTTTTATCTCTGACTTGCGTAAATTGGGTAAAGTCAGGTACAGGTTTATAAGCATGCTCAATAGTGGCAACTTCTTTAACGCTAGGAATATCGTTAAACTCATCAGGTTGAGGTTGAAAGTACATCAAACCAATAATTAATAGAAGTACAAAGCCAAGTGCAATCGATATTATTTTAAACTTATGCATTGAATAATCCTTCATTTTTAATTGATGACTCATCAGACTCTGAAGATTGATCTATACAAAATAAGTCTTGATATAAAACAGCCTTAGCGTTGAAATACAAAGGCCCAATCCACAAATACGCAATTCCAAAACTAATAAACACAACAACTAGCATAGCTAAAAATATCAAATATAGTTGTAACATTTTCCAAATATACACATTGCTCATTTTAATGGAACACATAATTGCTTTAAGTGGTCGTATTTTTTTGTCTGCAATCAAAGGCAAGGTAAAAGTGGTTACTGCAAATATATAAAAACCAGGAATAAAAAACAACGTAAAGCCAAAAGTAAACAAAATATCGACACAAATAGACGCAAGTGCAAGAGCGGGCAGTAAACGAAAGTATTGAAATATACTAAAAACGGGTACCGATTTGTCTCGCATAGTGTTTATTGCTAGCATATTCACGCCTGTCCATAAAGGGGCTAAGGCGAACGTTAAGGTTAGCTCTATCATGACTTGCTGTGTTTGTGTTAACGGCGATTCTGGCGTAATAAGTAAGGCTATGTCAGTAATGCCAAAAGCGTCGATGTATACTAAATAGATAGCTAAAGTGGTAGCCCAAATGCAGGCTAAGGCTAGTACCAAGGTCCAATTATTTTGTGAAGAAAGCGTGTGGGCTCGTTTGAGGATGCTTTTTATATCAAAATCGTAGCCGCCATTAAATCCATTGAAGCGACCATTTTCAGCAGCAGGCTCATTGGGTGAAGAGTGATTTTTTTCAGGTGGTGGCGTATTATTTTCTGACATATCGCTCTTTAGTTACGTTAAGCTTATAAGAATATATGCACTAATTATAGCAAACTATTGTGATTAGGTGCTATGCCCATAGCAGTATTATTGCCATGACTATCAATACTAGTCCCATCGCTCGATCAAACCAGTGCCCATGTGACTGATAGCTGTCGCGTATTTGTTTGAAATTGGTGATATAAGACACAAAACAGAACCAGGCACCTGTTGCTAGGGCTAAATAAACACCGTAAAAAGTTTTGGTGGCTAAATTTGTGTCAATGGGAATGGCAGCGGTAAAAAGAGCTAAAAAGAATAATGTGGCTTTAGGATTTAGGCCATTGGTAAGAAAACCAATGCCAAAAGCTTTGTACCAAATAGACTTAGTGCGCTGCTCAGGCGATTCATCTTTGAGACTGCTAGGCTTGCTGCGCAATGCTGACACTCCTAGCCATATGAAATAGGCTGCGGCTAAATATAGTAAGGTTTGGTAGAGCCAAGGTGTAGTGGCGATGACCAAGCTTACTCCAAAAATAGAGTATGCAACGTGTAGTAAAATACCCGACCCAATACCTAAACTTGTCCATAATGCAGGACGCAGTCCTTTTTGCAGTGACTGCTTTAGCACTATCGCAAAATCGGGACCTGGACTAATAACCGCAACAAAATGCATCAGGGCGATTGCAGCCCAAACGCCTGCATCAATATTCATGTATTGCCTGTTGATAAAGGTAAGCTGCTATCGGCACCCCATTGCGACCAAGAACCGTCATATACCTTTATTTCATTTATGCCAGCTATATATGCTGCTTGGGCCAGAATGCAGGCCGTAACGCCACTTCCGCAGGTAAATGCTAGTGGCGCGCCCTTATAAGGATCAAACACTTCTTTTAATGCTTGCAGTGGTAAAAAGTGGCCGTGTTCATCCTGTATATTGACGTAATGAATGCTGTTTGAATTAGGAATGTGCCCTGCTCTCACATTTGGTTTTGTCTCAGGACTTAGCCCTAAAAAGCGTTCTTCGCTTCTTGCATCTAATACCGTTGTGGTTTTAGCTTGTAAATTATTGTTTATAAAGTCTTTGCCGACAAAACTAAATGCAGGATCTAATACGCAGGTGTATGTCGACTTTAGGTTTGCCACGGGCGTATGTAGCGCATCTTGAGTGGGTAAACCCGCACGCAAATAGCCAGGTAGGCCGCCATCGAGTACGCGTACATCTTTATGGCCCATCGATTTGAACATAAACCAAACTCTTGACGCGCAGAAGTTGCCATAGTCATCATAAATTATAAGGGTGTCTGTATTTTGGATACCAAGTGAGTCGGCTTCATTCGCAAACTTATGGATATCGACCATAGTATTTGACAACTCACTTTGGGGATCGGCAAACTGTACTTGAAAATCAAATAAAATTGATTTTGGAATATAGCTATTGGAATGTGACCGCACAATATCGGGTTTAAGACCTGGGCCGTCGCGCATAGTAGTGTACAATATTTTGACGTGTGTGCCTTTACTGCTATTTGCTTTAGCATAAAACAAATTGAAATTACTAAGGGATATTAGAGTATTTGTAGGGGGCATATAAATCCATAATTGATGTGGTTTTACATGATGTTGTATGTAAACTGTGTGCTTGTCAAATAGGCCTATTTGGCATGCCTATCTGAATTACAGTTTACACATGAGTTGGAGGTAGAATGGTGCCCGGGGCCGGACTTGAACCGGCACACTATTGCTAGCGAGGGATTTTAAGTCCCTTGTGTCTACCAATTTCACCACCCGGGCAACGCATATTTCACTCATTATGTCTTGCACAAAATCTGGAGGCGGAACCCGACTCCGTTAAGTTAACCTAAACTACTGTTTTAATTAACTAATTACAAAACGTCTTTCTCAATGTACCAACGTATGTACCAACAAACTCTTTTTAGCTGCTTGCTGAACAGAACCGCATTATACATATTGAACCGGACTGTGCAATAACAAAATTGAACCAAATAACTAAGTGGGCAAATTATGAGCAACCAGATAACTTACGAATATTTTTGTGTTCTTGGAGGACTAGCAGATAAAAGATGTTATAAGATTTTAAACCAGAATGGTTCTTATATTTATTTTACTTATCACATTAATTTAAACTAAGGAGTGTTTATGAAATAACTACGCGCGTGTTATATATATATAAGTAATACTTAATAGTTATCTTATATATATATAACCTTTATAAATAACGTGTATCCGCTTGTGCTGGCGCACCGCTTCTACACATCATTTATAAAGGGTATCTCTGCTATGGGTACAAACTACCATATTTTGCTTAATAATACTATATATATTATATATATATATTAATACTATATATATTATATAGTATTATAAGTTATTACACTAAAGCGTATGTGTTACCATTTGCATTCGCAGTTAAAGCAAATAAGTCCAATAAGTTAATTAGTAACAAAAGGAACAACTAAATGTTTGATAGTGGTTGCCGTGATAAAAAATATCAATACTCTTTATCACAACCTAAGACAGAAAAAAAAGATTACCAAGTGATAAGTTCTTTTACCACTAATGAAGAAAATAACAAAACAGATATACTTGAGCTTATGGGAAAACTCTCTCCTGCTTCGCAAGTGTTGTTGTTAGAATTAAAACGCACTTATGCGCCAACAAGTAATGTTGTTACTTACCCTAAATTTTCAACTACCGATTCTCAAAAATATAAGACTTTTAGTAAATACATAACGCCTATAATTAAATTAGGTATTATTAAGCGAATTGCTATTAATCATGTAAGAAATCTTGAATTGTCTGAAGATAATTATAACTACTTATTTAACCCTGAAATAATAAGCTGTACCAGACAGCAACAAGCTAAGTATGTTTGGAAAATGCTTAACTAACATCTATTAGTAAATCCTTTCTATAAGCCCAAC
>Ga0306871_1000721_pt1 | contig 12292 bp, 10 predicted proteins | sample AntRauMeHopE1497_FD_190447 | JGI IMG/M metagenome (GOLD analysis project Ga0306871, IMG submission 190447) | Saline lake microbial communities from Rauer Islands, Antarctica - Metagenome Hop E1 #497 (v2) (version 2) | ecosystem: Environmental > Aquatic > Non-marine Saline and Alkaline > Saline ... | reverse complement strand
AAAAATCCCCTCCCTATCTATTCGCTCGTAGGTATGCGATCCAAAGTGATCGCGCTGCGCTTGGATCAGGTTTAATGGAAGATTAGAAGAAGTGTATGCGTCAAAATAACTCAGTGCAGACCCTAAACCTGGAATAGGAATCCCACTTTGCGCAGCATAGGCTACCAACCCTCGAACTGCCGGTAAGGTCTCTTGCACTTTCCCCACAAAAGCCGGTGATAGCAGCAAGTTGGCCAAGTCGGGCTTAGCCGTAAATGCATCTGCAATATCAGCCAATAAGCCCGCACGAATAATACATCCCGCTCGCCAGATCTTCGCAATCACCGCCAAATCCAATTCATAACCATATTCTCTGGAAGCATCGGCCAACTGATGCAGTCCTTGTGCATAGGATATAATAAAGGAGAAAAACAATCCTTGCTCAGCCCTGGCGATCATTTCTTCTTTGGAAATGGCCAAAGGTTGAGGTCTGGCATACAGCTGATCGGCGAAGATTCGCTCCTCTTTCAAAGCAGAAATCTCCCGCATACTCACCGCCATATCGATTGTCGGCACCGGAATCCCAAGATCCATCGCATTTTGAGAAGTCCACTTTCCGGTTCCCTTTTGCTTGGCTTTATCCATGATCATATCCACCAAATCTGCATTCGTGAACGTATCCTTTTGGGTAAAAATCTCAGCGGTAATCTCCACCAAAAAAGACTGAAGGCGACCTGAATTCCAATTGGAATAAACTTCATGAAGCTCCTTATTTGACAAATTCACTGATTTTTTCAGCAAATCATAAACCTCCGACGTCAGCTGCATCATGGAGTATTCGATTCCATTGTGCACCATCTTCACATAGTTTCCGGCTGATTTTGGCCCCAGATAAGCAACACAAGGTTCACCCTTATATTTTGCAGAAACTGCTTCAAAGATCGGCTTCACATGCTGATAGGCTTCACGATTTCCACCCGGCATAATACTCGGACCTCTTCGAGCACCTTTAGCTCCACCACTCACACCTGAGCCGAAAAAGTATATCCCTTTTTCAATCAAATAGGATTCTCTTCGATCAGTATCAGTAAAAAAGGAATTTCCACCATCGATGATGATATCATCTTGATCCAAATGCGGAAGCAAACTTTCGATCACTTGATCCACGATTTTCCCAGCTGGGACTAGCAACATGATTTTGCGTGGCAAACTCAATGACTGGGTGAATGTCACAATATCCGAAGTTGCATCGACTTGATCGGGATGACCTTCAGCTTTCAGCGCGGCCACCTGAGAAGGATCCAAATCATATCCAAAAGCTTTGAAGCCATTATCAGCTACATTCAGGATGAAATTTCTACCCATCACGCCGAGGCCTATCAGACCAAAATCATATGTTCCCTGCATCGTATTTTTTCTTTGTTGAATCTTCAAAACCAAAGTCAATTCAATCGCCCGGCTGGAAGATTAAAATAAATAAGCCCTATTTTTACGGCCTCAAGGTCAAAATTAACTTATCAAAATGACCTAGGAAGCTTTTTGGCAAAAACTATTAGCCAATCTTCTCCTTATCGCTCACTCCTCCTCCGAATCAATCTAGATTTCTATGAAAAAAACTCAAAACCAGATGCTGATCATTTTTGGAGCTTCAGGTGATTTGACCGCTCGAAAACTCATCCCGGCACTTTTTAGCCTTTTTAAAGGAGGCCATTTGCCTAAGAATTTTGTCGTACTGGGTGCAAGCAGAAGTACCATGACAGATGAAGAATTTCGGAAAAAAGTGGTGATGGAAAGTGAGTTTCTTAAGAAAAAACTTAGCCAAGAAGATGCCTCATTTATTGACCAGTTTGCAGACAAACTGTTCTACACCGATTTAGGTGACGACTATGATAGTAGCTACGCTCCATTAGCCAACCGAATCCAGCATTTGAATGAAAAATACGGTACTCATGAAAATTATATCTTTTACCTCTCGACCCCTCCAAGCCTGTATGAGCCGATTGCGAAAAATCTCTATGAGGAAGGATTGACCAAGGAGGGCGAAGGATGGAAACGAATCATCGTAGAAAAGCCTTTTGGTTACGATCTAGCCTCAGCCAAAGCACTTAATGAAGGCTTGCATAAGTATTTCCAAGAAGCTCAGGTCTATAGGATTGATCATTACTTAGGAAAAGAAACTGTTCAGAATGTCTTGGTGACTCGATTTTCCAATTCGATTTTTGAGCCAGTCTGGAACCGCCGCTACATCCACCATGTGGAAATCACCAATGCCGAAACAGTAGGCGTGGAGAAGCGAGGTGGCTATTACGACAAATCAGGAGCGCTGCGCGATATGTTCCAAAGTCATTTACTTCAGGTGATTTCATTGATCGTGATGGAACCACCGATTAATGCTGATGCCGAAGAAATCCGAAATGAAAAAGTAAAAGCGCTGAAGTCTATTCGAATCATGAAGGATGATGAGACCATCCTTAAAAATACACTTCGCGGTCAATATGTAGCCTCCACAATCGATGGCAAGAAGGTAAAAGGCTATCGGGAAGAGGATGGAGTCAATCCTGATTCTACCACGGAAACCTTTGCAGCGGTAAAATTTTTCATCGACAACTGGCGCTGGAGTGGAGTGCCTTTTTATGTGCGTACCGGTAAAGCCATGCCAACCAAAGTCACTGAAGTAGTTATCCACTTCAAGACCCCGCATCATGACATCTTTAAAAGTCAGGATGTCTACAAAAAGGACAATAAGCTAATCATCCGAATCCAGCCTGACGAGGGGATTTTGATCAAGTTTGGGGTGAAAGTGCCTGGACTTGGTTTCCACGTAGAGCAGGCAAATATGGATTTCTATTATTCAGATCTTGATTCTGCTCATGTCATGGATGCTTACGAGCGCCTTTTGCTCGATGCGATGCAAGGTGATGCCACGCTGTATGCCCGAGCAGATGAAGTGGAAGCCGCTTGGCGATTCGTAGATCCAATCTTGAAATGCTGGGAGAATAGCCCTCAGGTCAATACTTATGGCTATTCAGCGGGCACTTGGGGACCACGAAATTCAGATGATCTGATCGAAGACAGCTTTGGCTGGCGAAATCCCGGGGATCTACTTACCGACGAATCCGGCTTCTGCGTGCTTTGCTAAACCCATCTAAAATTGAATTATTTGGATATAGGTAATTTTGGAGCCAATAAACAATAAGCGTTTGAAAACAAAAATTATCGTTTAATTCTGGCTTTCTCCCGGCTTCTGTCTTCTGTTAAGATAATTAAAGGATAAAGGACATTTGTCTTCTTTACCCAAATTCAGAATGAATAGTCTTAAACAAATCTTCACCAAACCCTTTTTACCATGCAATTGATCATATCCAGTTCTAAAGAAAAACTCGCAGCGGAATTTTCCTACCAGTTTCAAGAATTGACTAAATCTCAAGAGAAAGTTCACGTTGCACTTTCAGGCGGAGGTACTCCAAAAGTAGTGTTTGACTATTTGGCAGTACATTTTGCCACAGAAATTGATTGGTCGAAAGTTTTTCTCTACTGGGGCGATGAGCGATGTGTGGCTCCAACTGATACGGAGAGTAACTACAAAATGACCGTGGATCATCTGCTTTCAAAGATTGCTATACCGGCTGAAAATATCTTCCGAATACACGGTGAGAATGAACCTGCGGAAGAGGCGATACGCTACGGTAATGTCCTCGATCAGCAACTCTCAGAAGCAAACGGCATTCCTCAGTTTGACTTGGTGATGCTCGGATTAGGAGATGATGGCCATACCGCATCCATATTTCCCGATTCGATTCAGCTTTGGGACTCTTCGAAAAACTGCGAAGTAGCAATCCATCCAGACTCCGGTCAGAAGCGGATCACGATCACTGGAAAGCTGATCAATAATGCAAAGCGGATCACCTTTTTGGTGACAGGGGAAAGTAAAGCCGAAAAAGTTTACGAAATTGTAAAGGAGGAAGGAAGCTTTCGTGGCTACCCAGCCAGCTTAGTCAATCCCGCAACGGCGGATTTGATTTGGTTTTTGGATGAGGAAGCTGCCAGAAAACTCCAATCTTAAGTTTTAAAAGTAACTAAAATATATTTTTATGAGCACTGTAAAATCTTATGCTGCAAAACATGCAGATCAACCATTAGCACCTTTTAAACTTGAAAGAAGAACTCCCGGACCAAAGGATGTAGAGATTGATATTCTCTATTGCGGCGTTTGTCATTCAGACATTCACACGGCAAGAAACGAGTGGGGCGGAACTATATTTCCGGTGGTCCCAGGTCATGAAATTGTCGGCAAGGTAATTTCCGTAGGTTCCGAAGTCACGAAACATAAAGTGGGTGACACCGTGGGCGTAGGCTGTATGGTCGAGTCCTGCGGAACATGTGGAAACTGCGATGAGGACTTGGAGCAATTCTGCGAAAAAGGAATGTCTGGCACCTACAGTTCCTACCTTCAGGATAAGAAAACCATCACTTACGGCGGTTATTCTACTCAGATCGTGGTTACCGAAAATTTTGTGCTTTCGGTTTCTGATAAGTTGCCAATCGAAGGTGTGGCACCTTTGCTATGTGCCGGGATTACCACCTACTCCCCTTTGAAACACTGGAATGTGAAAAAAGGTGATAAAGTAGCTGTGGTAGGACTGGGTGGATTAGGCCATATGGCGGTGAAAATCGCATCAGCAATGGGAGCTGAAGTGACGATGCTGAGCCGCTCACCGGAGAAAGGAAAAGATGCGGATTACTTGGGTGCTCACCATTTCGAATTAACCACCAATCCCGAAAACATGAAGCGCTTGAAAGGATCCTATAATCTGATTATCGATACGGTATCGGCTTCACACGATTATTCGGCCTATTTGAATCTATTGAAAACAAATGGCGTGATGGTTTTATTAGGAGTTCCCCCTACACCTGAGCAGATTCATGCCACAGCCTTGATCTTTGGGCGAAAGAGTTTGGCTGGATCATTAATCGGTGGTATCAAAGAAACTCAGGAAATGCTGGATTTCTGTGCTGAGCATGGCATTGTCTCTGACGTGGAAGTCATTGCCATGGACGAGATCAATGAAGCTTACGAGCGGACCATTGCAGGAGATGTGAGGTATCGATTTGTAATTGATATGGCTACGCTGAAAAACTAAGGAAAGTATTATTATTTAGCATCGGTATCCGCAATTGGACAAGTAGCCTAATTTACTTCACTTTTGGGACGGAAGACCGAAGACGCCTACCTGCCGGTAGGCAGGGAAGACTCGCAATGACGTGCCAGAACGAAACGGCAACTAATTCGTTTCGCCAAAAAATATTTGAATAAATCAGTACTAAAGCTGGAAATCAGATAATTAAAAAGCCACTCTGGAGTAATTTAGATTGGCTTTTTTAATGGAATTTATTTACCGCAAAGGGACGCAAAGGTTTATCGAAGGGCGTAAAGGAAATGATTGACAACAAAAAGTCATTTTACGACTTTGAGACATAGTGGCAAAAAAGAATGATCGAAAACTATTTCATGTCTTGATGGCAACTGGTTTGGTGCTTTGAATATTTTACTAAAAAGTCTCAGATACAACTAAAAATTAGGTTTAAATCAAGTTTTCTCAAAACGTATCAAATCATCAATTTTGTTTGATTCTGCTTACAATCCCAAACTCTTAAGATCTCGACTTCAGCATCATTAAAGATGTAAAAAAACATATACTCCTTCACGATTTTAACTCTTACTCCTTCATTATTTGTTTTGGCTCCAATTTCCGTGAACTCAGCAATCAAATTTGTAGCATCGGCGAACAGTTTTTCCAGTTCTTTTGCTGTAGCTGTCAGAAATGTTTTTTGCCTCCCAAAAATTATAGATGTGAAATATCTTCAATAGCCGATAGCGTCCAAGCTATTTTTCTAGCCATTCTCGAAGCATTTTTTGAGCCTCTTCTGATGAATAAACTCGTCCCTCAGCTACATCTTTTAAACCTTTTTCTATCGCTAGTTTTTTTTCGGGGGAAAGCATATAAACAGGATCTAACTCAGATTCCAAATTCACTGGCCTAGTGATTTCTTCCAGTATTTCTCTATCCGAAATGGAAGTAATTTTGCTGATTATTAGGAGTTTAAGGTCTGATTTTGAGATAGATATTTTCATGATAAACGCGACTTGGCGTTAAGTATTTATTTATCCAAAACGAGAAAAACTCAAATCCGTTTTTAAACCCCTTCAAACAACCCGCCCAATCCTAAATTCGGTTTAATTTTCAAATGCTTGTAGGCCAACTCTGTCGCCATACGACCACGAGAGGTTCGCTTCAGGTAGCCTTCTTGGATCAAAAAGGGCTCGTAGACTTCCTCTATCGTTTCAGCTTCCTCGCTGCAGGCTGTAGCGATTGTGCTTAGCCCAACGGGACCACCTTTAAACTTTTCGATGATCGTCAGCAAAATTCGATTATCCATTTCATCCAAGCCATTGACATCGACATCAAGTGCATTGAGTGCAAACTGGGCTATGTCTAAAGTGATGGTTCCGTCGCCTTTCACCTCTGCAAAATCACGTGTTCTACGCAACAGCATATTGGCGATACGTGGCGTTCCTCGACTTCGACGGGCGATTTCATAAGCTGCCACTTCGTCGATGGGAGTTTTGAGAATCCCAGCCGAGCGCTGCACAATATCGGTGAGTAGCTTGGCATCGTAGTATTCCAATCTGGAATTGATCCCAAATCGAGCACGAAGGGGAGAAGTCAACAACCCGGATCGGGTTGTAGCACCAATCAGTGTAAAAGGACTCAGCGAAATCTGCACCGATCGGGCATTCGGCCCAGAATCAAGCATAATATCAATTCTGAAATCCTCCATCGCCGAATACAAGTACTCCTCCACAATAGGATTGAGCCGGTGAATCTCATCGATAAACAAGACGTCGCCTTCATCCAGATTGGTCAGCAAGCCTGCCAAATCGGAAGGTTTATCCAAGACAGGACCCGAGGTGATTTTCAGCCCAGAACCCAGTTCGTTGGCAATGATATGGCTCAGAGTGGTCTTTCCCAGACCTGGAGGACCATGCAAAAGCACGTGATCCAGCGGCTCATTCCGATTTTTTGCAGCGGTTACGAAAACTCGCAGATTCGCCACGATTTTGAATTGGCCGGTAAAGTCCTCAAAACTCAGCGGCCTCAATGCCTTCTCAAAATCCTTGTCTTTTGCACTGAGACTTTCCTCGTCTCCACTTAAGTAATCTTCTCTCATGATGAGCAAATATAGAAAATAAGCCTTGCCTTAAGTAAGGAATTTCATCGCCAAGCTTTTCACCCAAAGCAAAAAATAACCCTTAAATTTGCAGTAAATCCTTTGACTTATGGCTTCAAAAGCACAAAAAAACTCGATCTATTCTTTAATCCTTTTAGTAGTAGTCATGAGCGTGTATTTCTGGAGATCAGCGAATAATCCTGAGGAAACCCAAGAAACGGAGCTTACTAGCCCTGGAAAAATCACTTTTTCAGGTGAAACGATGGGCACCACGTATTCGCTGACTTACCTCTCCAAATCCGGTAAAAATCTTCAAGCTTCCGTCGATTCACTTTTGGTAGTTTTCAACTCCAGCCTCTCGACTTATATCCCTGATTCAGAACTTTCAAGATTTAATCGAATGGATACTTTGGCTTTTGCATTACCCTATTTACCTCAAGTGCTCATTGCCTCTAAAACTGTATACGAAAACACAGCTGGAGCATTTGATCCTACGGTTGGACCCTTGGTGAATGTTTGGGGCTTTGGTCCAGGTGGACCTGAATTGAAAGATAGCACTGACATTGGACTTTTGCTGCGGTTAGTGGGATTTGATAAGGTCAACTTTGATCAAAATGAAGTTCGTAAAACTGTTGCAGGAGTCTATCTGGATTTTTCCGCTATCGCAAAGGGCCAGGGAGTGGACGTGATTGCGGACTTTTTGAATAAAAAAGGAATCAACGATTACTTGGTTGAAATAGGCGGCGAACTTGTCGCAAAAGGAGTAAATGAAAAAGGAGAACTTTGGAAAGTAGGTATCAATCGACCGGATGAAACTGCCAGTGCATCAGATCTCTACAGCATAATCGCTCTGGAAAATCGAGGCATGGCCACATCTGGAAATTACAGAAACTACTATATGAAAGATTCAGTCAAAATCTCCCACACCATCAATCCTGTTACCGGATATCCTGTAAATCATAGCTTGCTCAGTGCGACTGTTTTGGCAAAAGATTGCATGACTGCGGATGCCTATGCTACAGCTTTGATGGTAATGGGTGTGGAGCGAGCGATCCAATTGGACTCGGCATTGAGTGAAATTGAGGTTTTCCTGATTTACGGTGATGGCAAGGGCGGATATTCGACTTTTGCCAGCGAAAGCCTGAAGCCGTACCTATCCTTCATCCAAGAGTAGGAATTATAAATGCAACATTATTGAATTTTATTACCTTTGCGGGAGTTATTTCTCCAAGCTTTACTGAAAGACGTCGAAGCAACTTCTGAAACATGGAATTAAACTTTCTTCTTCTTTTCCTCACTGCAATGGGTGCCGGATCTCTGGTTTTTTTCGCCCCAAAATTCAAAGATAAATATTTCAAACTGGTGCTTGTATTCGCTGGCTCATACCTGTTTTCGATTACCGTGTTGCACTTGTTGCCCGAGTTATTCTCCAGCGGATTTGATGGTGGAAAAATGGGTCTGTTCATTCTTATTGGTTTTTTGCTTCAGCAAATCTTGGAATTCCTCTCCAGCGGAATCGAGCATGGGCACATCCACCACCACCACCACGGAGAAAGCAAAAGCGGAGTCATTACCGTGATGCTGGGATTATTTATTCATGCCTTTCTGGAGGGGACTTTGCTCTCTCATGACAACTTGATCGATGCAGAATCTGTCGCCCATGCTCATGGCAATAAATCTGTCCTGATCGGGATTGTAATGCATAAGGGCCCGGCAGCATTTGCACTGGCGGCAGTTTTGAGCAGCTCGCTGTCTAAAAAGTGGACCCTAATTTTATTGACCATATTCGCTTTGGCTTCACCTATGGGAATGTGGGCTAGTTCATTTTTATTTGAAAATGGTATTCTGCAAAAAGAAGGAATCGGAATACTTTATGGGTTGGTTGTTGGTGGCTTTCTCCATATTTCCACGACCATATTTTTCGAAAGTAGCCCACATCACACCTTTCATTGGAATAAGTTATTGGTCAGTTTTTTTGCAGCTGGATTAGCGATCGCTTCGGAGTATTTTATTTGAAACTATATTTTTTTAATACTAAAAATTGTTTTGTGGTAAAAGCATCAAAATAAGAGACATTTATCATTCTCTATTTTCAATTATTTCAGAATATTATTTTGTGAAATGAATTTTTAAGAAGCATTAAATATTTATTGCTAAATTGGTATATTTACGCTAAATAGCTATAGTCAATAATAATTATTAGGATGCAGGAAATCAGTTGCCCGAAATGTTCTAATGAAAAAATCACTAGAAGCGGAATAATATCGGGCAGACAACGCTATAAATGTAAGGAATGCAATTATCACTTCTCAGTAGCTAAACTGGGTAAAGTGATCGATAAGTATTACGTAATAAAAGCATTACAGCTTTACCTGGAGGGGATATCGCTTCGAGAGATCGAAAGAATTCTAGGGGTGAGCCATGTATCGGTTATGAATTGGGTAAGGCAGTATGGAATCAAAGCTCCTGAAAATCAAGACTACCGCCCGACCTACAAAATTGTCAGTCATGATGAACTTGTAAAATTTATATCCTCAAAAGCCCAAATCGCAGGTTCGGGGATGATTATCACAGAACTGGGAGATAAATTTATGATCATCAAATGGGAACGATTTAAAGACAGATAATCAATTTTTTTCATAGCTATATTTTTTTAACAACAGTATAGCTAATTTTTTTATTATTTCCAGAAAGCCCTCAACTTGATCGCAGTTATTGTCAGTGCCCGACTTTAATGTCAACTAGCATTAAACCCAAGATCATGAATTTAAAAACCAATTTTCTAACCATAGCCTTTTTGACCTTGATCTGTCAACTCAGCTATACCCAGGTTATTGAAAAGGAAAAAATTCCAATTGATCATTCTTATAAGCCCCTGACAATAAATCTTTCCGCTGACGGAAGCAAATATTTGCGCTTCATTATTTGGAATCAAATGTGGGCAAGCGTTACGCAAAACAATCCCGGCACGATGGGAATCGATGGGATGTCGAAAAAAACTACAGCCGATTTTGGTATCCGACGCGCAAGGATACTGGCAGTGGCGGAAGTTTCTCCAAGATTTCTCATCCTTGCACATTTTGGAATCAACAATCAGACGTTTGCAAATGGGGGAGCACCGGCAGGAGGAGCGACCGGAAATGCTGGAAATCTAACAGTAGGGGTCAATCCCCAAACTGGTTTGGGAAGTGCAACAGGTACTTCTGCAAAAAAGCCTCAATTATTTTTTCATGATATTTGGACCGAATACAAGATCACTGATTGGCTGTATGCCGGGGCGGGACTTCATTATTGGAATGGAATTTCTAGATTTAGTAGTCATTCCACATTGAATTTTATGGCAATTGATGCTCCGATTTTCAATTGGCCAAACATTGAACTAACCGACCAATTTGCGAGGCAATTGGGGATATATACCAAAGGTACTCTTGGGAAAATCAGCTACCGATTCGCACTCAACAAACCCTTTGCCGTAGGTAGTGGAGGCAGTTTCGATACAGCTACACAAAGACCAATTGCCACAAATACCCTCACTGATAACTGGGCTACACAAGGCTATGTGGCCTTTCAATTTCTGGATAAAGAAAATGATAAGCTCCCCTATTTTGTAGGAAGCTACTTGGGAACAAAAACGGTTTTTAATTTAGGTGCAGGCTGGTATCATCATGCAGGCTCTACTAGTTCTAAATTGATGGATGGATCTATTCAGACGCACGACACAAAACTATTTGGAGTGGATGCATTTTTGGATATTCCGATTAATAAAGCTTCCGGCACCGCAATCACTTCTTATGCAGTACTTTATTCTTATGATTTTGGACCCAATTACCTGAGAAATATCGGAATCATGAATGTGGGCTTTGGTCCGGGAACCACACAGAATGGAAATGGAAACTTACAACCCACCATCGGGACCGGTACAATTTTCTATACTTTACATGGCTTTCTATTGCCAAGCTCTCTATTAAAGGACAAAGGCCGGCTTCAGCCATTTGGCGCGCTGACTCATAAAAACTTCGAATTCTTTGACGATAGCAACTGGCAATATGATCTTGGTATGAATTACTACATCAATGGTCATCAAGCCAAAATCACCTTTCAATACAGTCAGAGACCACTCTTTGAAAACTTTAAAAAGTCCGGTTCGGCCGGAGAATTCATCTTACAAACACATATATTTCTCTAACCCAAAACACTATGCCCAAACAAGACCCAAAAATGAAAGCCTATTGGAAGAAAAATCTCCAGACGCTCTTCGTATTACTGATTATCTGGTTTACCGTTTCATTCGGTTTCGGAATCCTCCTGGTTGAACCACTCAACACGATACAAATCGGTGGATACAAACTCGGATTCTGGTTTGCCCAACAAGGGTCTATTTTCGTCTTCGTCATCCTGATTTTCATCTATGTGGTCAGAATGAATAAGTTGGACAAGGAATTTGATGTAAACGAAGAATAACCTCACCTAAAAATAAAACATCATGGAAATTTTAACCTGGACTTATATTCTGGTGGGCCTTTCATTCGCCCTATATATCGGGATCGCTATTTATACACGAGCAGGTTCGACCAGTGAATTTTATACCGCTGGAGGAGGAGTCTCTCCCCTTGCTAATGGTATGGCTACGGCTGCGGACTGGATGTCTGCGGCATCATTTATCTCAATGGCAGGGATTATCTCATTCTCGGGATATGACGGCTCAGTTTATTTGATGGGTTGGACTGGGGGCTACGTTCTTTTAGCACTTTTGCTTGCTCCTTATCTTCGGAAATTCGGGAAATTCACAGTACCTGATTTCGTTGGAGATCGCTATTATTCCAATAAAGCCCGAGTGGTAGCAGTTATCTGCGCCTTGTTTATCTCCTTTACCTATGTTGCCGGGCAGATGCGCGGGGTAGGAATCGTGTTCTCGCGCTACTTGGAAGTTCCGATCGAATGGGGCGTAGTCATAGGAATGTGTATAGTATTCTTTTATGCAGTTTTAGGCGGGATGAAGGGAATTACCTATACACAGGTAGCTCAATATTGCGTGCTTATTTTCGCTTTTATGGTTCCTGCGATCTTTGTTTCCATGCAGTTG
>Ga0306871_1000718_pt1 | contig 12318 bp, 22 predicted proteins | sample AntRauMeHopE1497_FD_190447 | JGI IMG/M metagenome (GOLD analysis project Ga0306871, IMG submission 190447) | Saline lake microbial communities from Rauer Islands, Antarctica - Metagenome Hop E1 #497 (v2) (version 2) | ecosystem: Environmental > Aquatic > Non-marine Saline and Alkaline > Saline ... | reverse complement strand
GTCGATTTTTTTAATGTCAATTCTGTTTTTTGCTGCACCTTTTTCCTCTCCATCTATTTCAAACGCATATTTTTTAATAATGCGCGTTAGGGTTTCGTTATCACTTGGGGCCACAAATACCAACATATGCCAATGGGGTGTTGCATCTGCGTGCGGTTCTACTACGCGCACGCCAAACCAGTCTATATTTTTACGGGCAATGGCGGCCCGGCTCTTGGCCCACTGTTCACACATAAATTTATGGGTATCAACTGGCGCGCAATTAATGAATTTTTTACTATTAGCGTGGTATTTACTTGGGGCTGTTAGGGTAATGAATAAGCTTTCATAGCCTTTTTTATTGGCTAAATCTTCAAGGCCCCGGCAGCGCGTCATTAATTCAATGCGCCTTAATACCGGGTTACTGGTCGTTTTTGCGGCTATTATTTCAAGGGGTATTACTTCCCCGGTGTTGATGTTTTCAACGTCCATCATGGATAAAAAATGCGCGTTATCTGCCCGCCTTCTGCGAAAATCACCAACGGCGGTATTACTGGCGTATTCCTGTGACCCGGCACGCACAAAGCCAGCAACGATATTACAATGTTCTTTTATGCGCCTTGCATGTTTATCTAATTGTTTATCCCACCAATCAGCATCCATTAAGCGTACAAGGGCGCTTTCGTATTGCTCCACCTTTACACACTTTTCTTTAATGTTTTGTGTTATGCCAAGGGCGCCCGCGTATACCATGCACATACGGTATGCTTTGATGCATTTAAGCAGATAATCGCCTTTATTTTTGGCGCCTGTAATTAAGTTAACGCAATGATTAGCGCTAGTTTGGGCGGCCTGTTCCCGGGCGCTGTCACTGTATAGCGCGCCTATTTCCACAATGGCCGAATGTCTTAATATTCTTTTTAAGGGCTTGCACTTTTTACGAAGTGCTATATTGGCGCTTCGGGCCGGTGTTAATGCGGTTTTACTGGTGTATTGGGTGACATAATCGCCGATTAATTTACGGCTTATATTGTGGGGTAAATCTTTGACACAAGCGCGCACAAAAGCGGCGTCTGCGCTTACTAAGCGCCCGGTGTTTTGTATTTCATAGGGTAGCCACTCTAGCAGCTTAATTGTGATCACTGCATAATACCCAAAAGAGTTAAGCGGGCCTGTAATGCCTCATTGTAAATTTTCATCCCTAAATTTTGCTCAACTAACAAGGCCCACATTTCTCGGTCTGTTTCACGCATGGCATCACCGGCGCCGGATAATAAAAACACGTTTAACTTTTGTCTTTTGTCGCTTAATGCGGTACTTTCTTTTACTAATCTTTGCTGCCAATCTAGTAGTATGATCATCTTATAAATTCCCGTTTATAATGAAAGTGCTTTACAAATTGCGTAATTAATTAGCGCGGTTCGGCCCTTAAGGGTGGCGCGCGGTTTGTTTTGAAAGTGTAGTGTTAGGCTGGCTTTATTGTTTCGATTGATAAACACGGCGGTATCTGCCGGTATGTTGATAACCCCCTCTTCAAGTTCAAACTCAAAGACCCGGGTGTTAAATTCTGTTTTTTCTAGTGCCGGCGGCGCTATGTTTAGCCCCTCCAAGTGTTTAGCGCATAAAGAAGTATCCACGCCTTGTAACTGGTGCATAAATTTTAGTGTGTTTTCGAATTGCTGCAAATTGACCCCCGTCACGCCCGTTTTAAAATGTTGCTGCAATTAATCGAGCGACTAAAGGCAGCAACTAACGGGACTGTTTAATTGCTAGGCGTATAAATTTATAGACAAAATCTATTGTATACAAGTGCTCTTGTGTATTGTGTTTTTTTTAAACACTAGTAATATTAGGGGGCATAATAAACGGGAATTTAAAATGTATACTTGTATAGAATTGATTAACTTATTGAAAGTAAAGCATAATTTAAAAAGCGACTACGCCGCCGCTAAACTTATCGGCGTATCCCCTCAAGCAATCGCCCACATCACTAAAAACAAGGGCACTTTCTCTGTGGTCACTACTACGGTTTTAGCTGAATTATTAGACCTTGACACCATGTATGCTATAGCCTGCGTACAATATGATTGGGGCGTTATTCATAATAACGAAAATGTAAAAAATAGTTTTTCTAAGTTTTTAATCGCTTGTTAATAAGCTGTTGATAAATAAAGCTTTTCTGTAAGCACTCCCCTGTTAAGTCATTGAAAACAAACACGTTCAAATTTTAAGGTTTATATACTGTATATTATGTTAAATAGCGCCAATCTGCCAAAACATCCACAAAGTTATACACCGGCGCCCTTTTGCCCCCAAAGCCTTAAAAGTCTGTATAAACCTTTAGTCTATATTATGCTTTTTTATACCTTTAAAAGCATCCTTTATTCCATTTTAATCTAAGGTGCCCCATGAAAAACGAGATACCACAACACAAACATGCTGATTTTTTAAGCACATTAAGGGCGGCGGGCTTTGTGACCCTTCACGGGTCGGGGAAAATATTGGCCATTGATAAGCCACGAGTATGCGCGTTTTTATATTGTAGCCTTCGCACGCTTGAACGCTGGCTGGCAAGCAATAAACCATGCCCCCGGGCGCTGTCGCTTTTACATAATAAGGGCAGGACTTTGCCGGCGTGCTTTGGCGCCTTTAGTTTTACAAGGGATGATTTACTTTATTGTGATCTTTGGCGCGTGGGTATTGATCCACAAGAATTAGGGCAATTCCATACCCATAGGGCGGGCGCTAATCGCTCGCTAAACGATTTAAACGTAAAAGGGCGATATATTGATACACTGCGCGATAAACACGCCCACAATCACCACGTACAAGGCTTAAAGGATATAAGCGCCCAGCTTAATGCGCTGGCAACATCCCCGCTTTTTCATTTAGATGATCACGATTAGATGATCATGCTTAAATACTAAGGGCGTGTTATTTGTTTTTATTGGCTGTTTTGATTTGATTAAGCAAAAAATCAAAGTCTTTTTTCGCTTCACTTCGCGGGTAATTTAGCGTGCTTTGGGCGCTTAATACGCTTAAACTTTGTTCTATATTCATTAATCGCCTGTCATTAGATAACATGCGTTCTTGTATTTTGGCCGTCTCTAACTGGTTATCGTTCACAATTAACATCATGGTTTTAAGCTCGGCCATATCTTGACTAATGTGTTTTAGATCGTTGCTGTTAATAGATAAATTATTAGTGGATGTTACATAGCCTGCCCCTATGCCAATGGCGGCGGCGGCTATTAGGGTGGCAATTAACTGCGCTATTTTTTCGCTCACTTTGGATTGCTCACGTTAGATTGCTCACTTTGCTTTGCCAAAAACGGATTTTATCCCGCTAACAAATTGGGGCGCGGCGTGCTTTAACTCTACAATGGCCCACACGGCGCCGTTTATAGATATAAAGGTTTGCACATACCAATCCGGCGCACTTTCTAAATTAATGAATATTTGCGCCCCGGCGGCCGGTTTAATTACCGTTATTAATAAAGGCAAGGCAAACAAAGTAAAGGATATACGCCTTAACCATTTATCCCCGTTTCTTAACTGGTGGACTTCCCACTCTTGATTGTGGCTTGTTTTACTGGCCGCTAATCGTTTGGCGTTATCCAGTACCGCTATTTCTACCGCATGTTTTGCTTTTTGCTTATCGCTAAAAAAGTCAACGCCCTGTTTTATGACTTCACCTATAAGGCTAATCACTGACAAGGCCCTTTGTATGTTTTTTAAGCTGATATACCACAATAGCGCCCAAAATAGCCCCGGCGGCGGTCATAGCGACCCATTTAATATTGATTTGATTAATATTCACGCATACGCCCCTTCAACTGTTAATAGTGCAGCATCAAGGCCCACATACTGACCATTGACCCGGCCCCATGTCGCAACGCGCGCCCCGGGCCTTACATCAACGTGCAGCATCATGCCGTTTATAGTATCTGAATATACGCCAATGCCGGTAAAGCCTACTTTTTTGGCTATTTCAACGGCCTTTTGTGCATCTTCTAAGCTGGTTATGCGCGCCCCGTTTATAAGCGGGAAAATATCAACGGCGCGCGTTTTGCCCCATTTATTAACATTGTGCTGGCTGTTGCTATTATCATGGCGGGCTACCCCTTGAGGGTGCTTTGAAATGCTCACACTTTGCCCCCATGCGCGCCTAAAATCATCTAGCTTAAGCTTTAATTCATTATCCAATAAATGATAACTATCCCCAAATTCTGACGGCGTAAAATACTGCATAATAACCCCCCTTTTTTGATAAAGTGTGAAGATAAAAAGCCCGCCAATAATCAGCGCGCCAATTTTAAGCGGGCTTATTTTTATGGCGCCAAGCTTCACCAGGTTTTTCACTTGCCCGGTCTTTCTTCATCGGTAATTGGCGCCCCTAATATCTGCGCGGCGCGTCCCTCGTCTAATACTTTTATTAGTTCAAGAAAATGTAAGCCGTTTATCACTTGGGCCTGTTCTAAATTAATCACGGTCTGACTTTCTAACAGCTTCATAAAATCAAGGGCAATATCCCCCGTTTTGCTGTCTTTTTTGGCTTCTCGTCTTATTGCTATGCGCTCGGCTTGGGTAAGGCGTAACATGAAAAAGCCTAGTGTGATTAGCGCGGGTATTTCTGGCGCGGTGTTTTCTACCAGTTCCCCATCGGTTTTAATCTGGTGTGTACCGTTATCCAAAATAGTTTTCATAGTATTGGTCTCGCGTCTAAAGTAATTTTTACACTTCTAGTCTGGCTTGCTGAGTCGTTTGTTATTTTAACAATAAAAGATGATGTACATTTACCTATAATTTGCCCATCAAATATAGTATGGATCGGTGCGTTATAAAACTGACTTTTAAAAATTTGTACACCATCTATAATGACCTCTACCAAAAGATGAAGCGGTGAATTATCGTTAAGGTTAGTAGCCACCAATGACGCAATAGCCCATTTACCATTAAGGCTTATAGTTCTTTCTGCCTGTGGTCGCATAGAATTACTAACCTCTATTGGGAACGTAATATTTATAGGTGCAAGCCTAAAACCCGCCCCCCCTTCTTGCACTTTCAATTCATCACTGGATTTCGACAACACTAGCAATTCTAGCAATTCATTACTTGCGGTTACTGCTGTCAACCTTGTTTGTATTTCAGCATCTAAAGCGGTGCGAACTGCTTCGGTTCTGTCCGCTAGTTTTGCTAATTTTACTAGGTCAATATCTGGGGTGTTTGCATCAATCGCGCTGATTTTAGACTCTACGATTGTTTTTAAATTGCTGACATTAAATGACATTTTTACATTCCTATAATGGCGGTTTTTTCAATGCGCGCTAAATTGGTGTTTATGTCTGTTTTAGCATCATTCACCAGCGTTTCAATAAGGCCCACGAGCGTATCTTGCCCGCTTTGGGTGTCGCTGCCTAAATTAGCCACAATATAATCACGCGCGGCAAGTATTTGCGTGCTGGTATCCCCTGTCACGGTGGTACTTAAGGCGTTTAATTCATCCACAATGCTGGCAAGCTGCGCGGCTAAATCCGGCGCTATGTTAATGGGATTGTTAACACTCATTATTCACCCCCTTCGCTGCTTGGGGCCACAAAAGTAGAGTACTCTTCCACCCCCATGATTACGGCATCAATGGCCCCGCTATTATAAATCCATACGGCTGATTGATTGGATACTTCATAGGCTGCAATGGCGTTAATGTTACCCACTAATAGCACGCCTTTTGTTTCATCAATTGAGGCATCATTGCCAACATTGACCACGGCGCGCGCGCTGTTATCACTCACAATCTGAATTGTCACCTTTCTATCTAAAGCAACACGCCCCGGTACAAATAGGGCGCGCTCCCCGGCGCTAATAGTGACTTTTGAAAGGGCGGTGAATATGTCCCTTGTCACTACGGTAAAGCTGCCCCCGGTCACGGTGGCGTTCGCGGTAACATTTAAGCCTTCTTCAATTCTTTGGATAACGGGCTTATTTTCAATGGTGACACCCCCGCCCCCGCCTAGAGATATTTTAATTCCGGCGTCTTGCATTTCAACAATATTTTGCGCGCCCTCTAAATTAGTGATAAACACTTCGGGGATTGCGTCTAAATCAAGCTGCCAGCCACTACGCACGCGAACGGGTTTTAAATCATAGCTTGGGCTGTCTACTTCTACCGCCCCGCCAATGGATAGCACATTTAAAAAGCGGCTTGATGTTGATATACGGCGCTTTTCGTTTGCTTCAAGTTTATAAACGGCCATTTTTTATCCTCTTAATACCACGGCCCCGGCTATTACGGCCGCCGCTATGGCTATGTATTTAATTATATTCTCACTTGTTTGGGCAACGACGGTTTCCCCGCCGCTTGTCGTGCTTTTTGCTAACTCGGTGACACTGCGTAAACTGGCATTTAAACCATTTATTGCATTTGTGCTGGTGGAGTCTGACAAATCCGCCACTAATGCAAGCGTATTATCAAAGTTATCGCCTAGACCTTGCAATGCTTCACTTGAAAAGCTGTTTGTGAACGCTAGGTTGTCGCTGGCGTTCGCGCTAACTTCTTCTATTGCGCTACGTGATAAAAGCGCGTTTTGTCCTATGGCATCCCCGGCAAAATCTATTGCATCACTAGATAAGCGGCTATTGGATAAAATAGCGGTGTTTGCATTGGCGCTGATTGTTTCAAGTCCATTTTCTAAAAATTCGCGGTTCTGCTTGTCAATATCGCGGGCAAAATCAAAAGCCCCATCTATGGCGCCCCCATCTAAAATAGTGACATTTGACGCCCCGGCAAAATCTCCATCGTTGTTTATGCTGTTGTCTGTTTCTTGGTCCAACTGCATAGAATTGTCAATGTCGTTTTCGGTGCGCTGGCTGCTGTCGCTGCGCTGGCTCTTGTCAATGTCTTGATTAAATTCGGTGCGCGTGCTGCTGTCGTTTCTTTGGCTGTTGTCAATGTCTTGGTCTATTTCGGTGCGCGACTCATCTATTGAAAAATTAGACGCCCCGGCTAAATCCCCATCATTGACTTGCGAGCTTTGGCTACTGCGTGTTTGCTGCGTGTTGCTTGAGCGTGAACGTCCTCCCATGATTATCTACTCCGCGTAAGTTCTAAAGCGGATAAACCCGCCTTGGTTTGTTTTATTGACAATGATTTCGGGCAAGGTATTAGCGCCCGGGCTTGTTGTTTGGCTGGCTTGGCTTGCTTGCCTTGCTTGCCTTGTGGCAAGTCTGCGCGCTTTTTTATCATTCATGGAATTGTTACCTCGAATACATATTCTTTTTTATTTGAGCGTATTAGCTTTGCATTGGTCATTTTTGGGAATTTTCCGTTATCATTATGAAAGCGGATTGTATTAAAGCCCTTGCTCTTGGCTAACATATAAATCTGTGGTATTGCGCGTTTTAGTCCTGCCCCTTGGGCGCCTACAATCACAAAATGTTTATTTTGTGGCTCTTCTCGGGTGGCAATTACAAGGCCATTAATTAAAAACACTTGCATATCACCGCTTCGTATTTCTTTTTTAATGGCTATGTAATCAAGCAGACCAAAGGCATTTTTTAAGCGCCTTATGTATTTTTTTTCGGTGCTAACATTTAAAACGGCCACGGGGCTAACTAGCGCCGCGCGTTTATTAAATACATAACGCCCACTACTGCAATGGCAACGCCAATCAATAAAACCGGGTTGTTGCGCGAATAGCTAAAACTGCCAAAATTTAACGGCCCGGTGGCTTGGTCCCCTGTTTTGGAAGCTTGCGAGCCGCCGGAAAAATTAAGCGGTGGTAATGGCATCATTATTTTTTCACCTGTTGAATAATTAAATAGCCCACGCCCGCCACGGTGGCAAGTTTTAAAAGCTTGCTAAAGCCCTCACTTGCTAAAAACCCGCCGCCAAAGCCAAGGCCCCCGGCAACTAATACAGGAATTAAAAACGGCATTACATCACCTCTTTAACAGTAAGACGCCAAGCACAAGCGCGCCGCCAATTAATAGCCATGTATTAGTATCAACTTGGGGCATAATGCTCCCGGCTCTATTGGTGACAACAATCGGGCGCCCCTCTACGGTTTTCCCCTTTACTGGCTCGGTCTTTTTCACTATATCGGGCGCGGTTTTTCTTTCGGCCAATTCTTGCACCTTAAAGTCCACAAAAGCATCGGCAAAATTGCCTATGCCCTCGCCCACGCTTTCAAAAGCTGACTCTCCAAAGGCCGTTATATTTTGCCAAAAATCCATAGTTAGATCCTTAAGCCTGTGCGGCTGGCGTTTCGATTAATTTAACCTGCTCGTAGCCTTCCACTATTACTTCCATTGCGCCGGGGTGTGACACGGTAAGTTTAAACTTTAGGCTGTCTTTTTGCCCGGTGTTTAATGCACCATGATTACCAAAACCCATCATAGTAGGTTCAAACACAAAATAGCCGGCTATTACGGCGCGTTTATTTTCGCTGTGTCTTTGCATGGCAAATTCTACGTCTTCGCGTGTGCCTTCAAACAAGCGGGTAGCCCCTCGAAAGATTTCAAGCTTTGACACGGTGGCCACATTTTCGCGAAAACTAAGGCGCTGTAGCCAGCGATTAGGTGAAGCGTTAGGGAATAAGAACTCATGCTCTCCGGCGGCGGCGATATTTTGTGTCACCCGGTACATTGACGGAATAAAATAGCGCGGTGACTGGTTATTTAAAACCCATGCTTTCGCCTTTAGTGAAAGCGTTTCTGGATCAGCTTCTGCCTTTGCGCCAAATTCGACAATCAAAGTCACGTCATCGGTTGGTAGCGTAACGAGTTCCTTTTGACGTATTCCGGCCATTGAGCGGTATTCAAAGCGGGCCAAATCAAGCACAAAACGCCCGTCTTTGGTGTGCTTTTTTAATACCCGGTCTAAATAGTGTAACTCAGTACCACGGGCATAAACTAACTCGCTGCCGTTTACATCAATGGCAAGCTTGGTGAGTGTGCCACGCTCTACTAAATTGGTGACAAGTTCAATTACGCTATACGTAATTCCTGCTTGTAGCTTAACAATGGCGCGGCCTTCATAACCGATCCCTTCGGCGCGATCTAACTGGACGAGTGTTGGTGCATATCTCATTTTTTTTACCTTTTAACAGTTTGCTTTTCTTATTAACAAACGTAATTAATTTACGGGACTAACTAGCCAATCATATCTTCAACAAAGTCAATATTGTTAGACGCATAAACTACAACGGCCGATACTGCAAGCGCGATTAGCGCGGTTGTCATTTGTGTTTTAGTCATTTGTGGTTCTACCTTTTTTTATGTAAGTGGTTGCTACAAAGCCTATTACTAGGGAAATTGCGGCAACGGTTAAAATTTGCGTATTCATAATGTTATAACCTCAATATTGTTTGCAATCGTTTTTTGCGCTTGGGTCTATGCTTAAGCCTATAGGTTAAAAATATAATTTGCCGCGCGTCACATTTTCATCATTTACGAATAAACGCGGGCGTTTTAAAAAGTATTCAAGTTTTCCCAATGTCATTATTTCTTCGGTACTTTTGCCGATACTCTCCCCCATGCGCTTGGCATCGTTTATAAATTCCTGCATACCTACCCATTTGTAGGGGGTAGCAGATACCACACTTTTTGACATTTCTGTGTTGCGCTGGCCGACCACATGCAAGATAAAGCCAAATTTACGGCCCACCTGTAAAAGCTTGCCAAATATAGACTTTTCACGGCCCACGCTTTCAGTCACTTGGGGATTTTCTTCACAGACCACATGGAAGCGTTTAGGGTGTTGACCATCCCCATAGGCCCATATAATTTGACAAAAGGCTAAAAAGTTTTTGCGGGTTTCATCGACCTTGAGCGCAATTTTAAAGCCTTGGCTCGTTTTACGTCCCGCCGCTATGGCTTGCCGAAAGGCTTTAAAAGTGGTGTAAGTTCGCACTTCGCGCGCTTTAAAGCTGCCCCGGTAATCATTGTGCGGATCCCAAAAGGCTACTTGGTCTGTGGCTTTTACCCGGCCTAGTTTTTTGACGGCGGCTGTTTTGCCGCCGCCTGTCATGGCTGTGTATAGGGTGTGTTCAGAGTCCAGCGCGTTATTTTCATTAATCGGGTTCACGGTTTGTTACCTCTTGGCTTTTTTCGCGGTGTTCGGTGTCTTGGCTGGCTTGGGCCTGTTTTCGCGCTTGGGCCTTTTTTGTGTCTTGTTCGCGCTTATCGTCAATGGCGGTTTTATCTTCTTGTTTTAACTGCTTAACACTGACTACGGTGGCTTTGCCAAGCGTATATATGGCAAATATCCCCATTATTTCGGGGCCATATTTGCCAAAAATAAGTAAATTTAAGTCAAAATCTTCGGGCAAGTATTTAAGGGCCAAGGGCGTAAGCTGCTCGGCGCTGTGGTCTTTTGTTTCATCATCTAAAGCAAATCTTTTATGTCCACCAAAACCAATTGCGGCTTCGTAATAGTCTAGCGCTTGTCTTATGTTTTTAGTCATAAGGTCGCTTTTACTTGCCAGTGCTTTTTCTTGGGCCTGCTCTTTTTCTTCGCTGTGATCCTCGATGCCTTCTGGCAAAAATTCGCGCGCGTCCAAATCATCAAAGCCGCTTAAGGCATCGGTATTATTAAACTGCGGTTTATAAGCGTTTTGCTCGTCTTTTTTATCCTGTGGATTTTCCATACCTTTAATCGTAGAAAATTCTTTTTTTTCTTCACTCATGCTATTAGTCCTAGAATTATGCCAAGCGCGGCGCCTACTAAACCCGCTTTTACCGGGTTTAATGCGCTTTTTTCGCTTGGGGGTGTTTGCTTATCGCTTGGGGTTTCTGGCTTGGCTTGTTCGGCTTGTTTTTCGCCTTGTTTTTCGCCTTCTTTTTCGCCTTCTTGGGCTTGCTCTGGCTTGTCTAAAGCCAAAAGCGGCGCGGCTTTGGCGCCTTTTTCGCTTTTTTGTTGGCCTTGTGTTTGTTGCGGGCCTTGTTCGCCCGGTATAATGGCCGCTATAAGCCCCGGGGCTAGTTGTTCAACGGTGGCTTTCATATTCGCGCGCAAATACGCCTGTCTTGGCTCCCCGCTTCGCTGGTCTGTTTTGCACTGGTCGCAAATTGTGTAGAAATACCCGGCGCGCTTGCCTTTGGGATCATGCACGCTGGCAACATCCCCGCACTCGCACCTTATCACGCCAACAATAGGGTTTTTGCTCCCCCGGCTTGGTACGCTGCCGATTTTTACGTTATTTTCATCATACTTAGGTATTAACATTATTCATCCGCTCCAAGGCTTGAAAAAACGCAATATTAAGCGTGTTTTGCCGGTTTATAACGTCTTTGGCACTAATGGCCGCCGATAGCGGGTTTTTTATTTTATTGGCGGCGGCAACGGCGGCATTGACGTCAACGACCAGCACACGCAAGTGTTGCAATTCACTATCTAGTATTTTTTGCATGTTCTTTTTTTCTCCAGTAAGTTACTAACAATGGCGTAGCAGATAAACACAAAATAAAGCAGCACAAAGCCAAAAGCACAAGCGGCCAATACAGATATAAAAGGGCTTATAAAATCAAGCGGTTTCATGTTGTTTTTGCTCCAATATTCGCCCGGCCATAAGAGCGATCATTTCATTTGTCAAAAAAGGGTGTTTTGTTTTGATTTTTTGGATTAATAGCGCGCGGTTTTTTGTCAATTCACCGGGCGTTTGTGTACAAACTGGTAAGGGCGTACAGTTATTTACACGAGTCCAAGTGGCGCCACTGTCGCGGCTTTCGCCTTGCCCCCGCTTTGCGGTGTCTGCGTTTTTGTTTTTACGCATGGTAAGCTTAAATTCTTCGGCGCGGGTAATAGCGACCAAATCCCCAAAAAGCACGCCTACGGGCGTTTTTTCAATCTCGCCGTACTTGTTTTCTATCTCTTTGTAATGAAGTTTTGCGCCCACTTTGGCGCATTCTTCGGTGAATATCTGCCAATCTCCACTATCGGCGGCGGCGCGTAAACTTTCAGCAAGGGCAAATTCTGGGCTTGTAAACTTTTCTTTTAATCTTCGCAATTCACGCCATACGCCCACGCTGGCCGCCCCAAAGAATTGAAACTGTCTCACCTTCCAAAGGCTAGACCAACTAAGCACCCGCTCCATTGACTCGCCTAATGTTTGCCCCTTGTCGCTTTTTAAGTCTTGTTCAGTGGAAATAGTCGCGGCGTCAATGTTTTTACATATATATTTTGCAATATAGCCAACTGCACTGCCCTTTGTAGGGTCGATTTTTTTAATGTCAATTCTGTTTTTTGCTGCACCTTTTTCCTCTCCATCTATTTCAAACGCATATTTTTTAATAATGCGCGTTAGGGTTTCGTTATCACTTGGGGCCACAAATACCAACATA
>Ga0306871_1000713_pt1 | contig 12387 bp, 14 predicted proteins | sample AntRauMeHopE1497_FD_190447 | JGI IMG/M metagenome (GOLD analysis project Ga0306871, IMG submission 190447) | Saline lake microbial communities from Rauer Islands, Antarctica - Metagenome Hop E1 #497 (v2) (version 2) | ecosystem: Environmental > Aquatic > Non-marine Saline and Alkaline > Saline ... | reverse complement strand
GGAATCTGCAACACTTCAGAAGGCGTCCGGATTCTGTGTGCACCCTGATGTTGCGGTTGCTGCAGCGCTGATGCAGCCTTCCGTTGGCACTCTAAGGGATGGTCGTGCGAGCACGGGTATGCTGGATTTGCTTGCAATTCATCGTGAACGGACGCAGTCAACAACGGAAGCAACCCAAGACGAAACCCGAAACGAATTAAATGGCACTCGTAGACCAAGAGGTGTTGCAAAAATACAAGCTGGGATTGAGCAACGCAAAGCGGAAGAACGGTGGCGACTTGCTGCGAAGGCAACCATGAAGCAGGCAGCACTTTTGAGCTTTGAAATATCTTCAGAGCTGGCAGTAAGAGCATACTAGGTCTGTGACAACGATACCAGTCGAGGTGCGGAAGGTGGGGATACCCCGCTATGGACTCAGTTAGCCGTGAGTGTCTCATGCCCGTAGTCAGGTGTTGAAGCGAGGGTGCGCTCACCCGCGGGTGCAGATACGGATAGTTCAGCTGTGATACTTATACCTATGCAACTGACAAAGACTACTTAATGAATTTGAACGTGGAAGTATTGTACTTGTGCAATCACTATGCACTACTGTCACTGGCCCGGTTTTTCCGGCACACTGTCACCACGACCTGCACTTTGTGCATGCACCCCCAAAGTCCCAGCCGGCTACGACTTAGTTCGCGATACCTGGCCAGGAACGCCCACATTTCGCATGAATTGCGACGTGATGCCGGATGAAGAGTAGTTCTAGCTGACGAAAAAGGCTGTTCCAGCGTCCTCTGTCATCGTGGTGCCAGCAGCCCCCGCCCCGGACAACGAGCTGTCTAGCACCAGCTGAGCCCGACGATCAGCGAGGGACAGAGCGGCATCGCCACGCCCACCAAATGACGCACTCCTGCTACCAATAGCCGCTCGCGACGGTGGTAGCTCCATTTCTGACGGATGCTTGTCTATAGGCGACGCTGAAATTCCTCCGGATATGGTCCCAGATTTGGCTAATGGTACAACCGGCTTCGATGGAGGCAGCGAGGGTGACTCGAACGGTGACTCAGCTTCAGTCGGATCTTCGCTGACATTAATACCGTCAAGCACTCGGCGAAGCTGTAGCTTGCGATCCCGTTGCGCGGCACTGATCTGATTGGGCCGTATAGACAGCTTGGCGATGGAGTTGAACGAGTGAGAACGTACACGCGGCCTGGAAGGGTGCCCATGACTGGAAACCGTCTTCGCATTCGGCGCATCTGACCTTCTAGACTGGTGCTTTCTAGGGTGTACTTCCCTGGCTAGCTAAGGAAGATGGCCATGCTTAAGCAATGCCGCGCTTCGCATTTTCATGGATCCCATCTCCGAGATACTGTCGGATGTATCAAGCATGTCAACAGCTGGGCTTGCTCCAGTTGTCGCGCCGGCTACATAAGTGCTTTGCTCTTCATCGTCACTGCTTTGCGATGCGCCATCTTCGCTAGCATTGAGCATATCATCTGCGACAACAGTACCACCACGGGAAAGGAAGCGATACTCGAGCTCCTCCCGCAGAGATTCAACGTCGTTCAAGACCCACTCTGCTTCCTGCGCGATATGGCGCAATTCGGGCCCAGCTAGACGCTTGTAGAACTTCCAAAGGATGGTACGAAGAAATGACAGAACCAAGACAAGTGGAAGCGAAAAGATGACCGCGCCTGATACCCAGAACCGCGTTGCCCCTCCCCGCATTCCGTTATCGTCCCACGCATCAGCTACGTACAGGGCAGGAATCCAGAATATGACCCCAAGAGCACACATGAGCTGGAATAGCCACGTGTGCGAGTTTGCCTCGGCAGCCACACGAAGATTCACCAACACGATTACGGATGTCAGCACGAGCAACCCAAGTTGGAAAATGTACGGCGTCTAGCCGTAGTCTCCGCCGATATAGTATGCAGAGCGAACAATGAAATATATGATGGCCGCTTCTCCGAGTCCCATAAACATCCAGCCAGCAAGCCGGCCTGTATTAAGGTGCTTCCCGGCTTGGCCCTCCCGGTACAGCCAAGGCAGTCGGAACACCGCCTTGGCGGAGACGTCGTAGTCCATGGTGGCGAGCAGCAGAATCGGGACAGATGTGTAGATGAGGTTATAGGCCTGGGCACCACTTTCGATGTAGTACTTTTGCCCGCTCCAGCCGTTCTCTGCGGGTGCGGGTTTGATAGATAGCAATGTTAGTCAATATGAATACCGACTGTACTTCAGCAGGAGGAATCGAAGACCCCGAAACGGGACCAATAGTACGATGCAACAGACAGGCAGTGCAGACATCAGGAACTCACCCAAACCGTAGAAAAACTACGCCATGACGAAAAGAAAATTCTTCCAAAGGATGAACAGCACGAGCTTGCTCATGCCGATATAATTGCGCCTTCCGTGCCACAGCAGCAAACGTTTGAGCAATCTGAACCTGCCAATTGCGTAATCTCCAGCGTTGGCAGCTTGCATGCCCTCCCGCCCTGCGATTCCTATCCCGATGTGTGCCTCTCGTATCATCGCGACATCGTTCGCCCCGTCCCCGATAGCGAGCGTGCGGCTTCGCTTCACTTTATCTCTTATGAGTTTCACTAAAGCGGCTTTCTGATCAGGTCTGCATCGGCAGCATATAACTGCGTCCGCTCGTCGCAAAGCAGCCGCTAGAGCGCGGGCTCGCCAGCGCTGGCCTCGATCCGAAGTATCGACCAGCATAATCTCGTCGTCTGGGTGCAGCAAAACATCAGTCATATCTGCAGCCTTCGTGCCACTGTCCTCGTCGCGATCAGCACCTCCCAACATAACATCAATGACCGCTTCGTCGATAACGATGGCCACTGGTCCCCGATGAGCCTCATCCGTGTCACTAGGAGATTCGCGGATCGCTTTGTCCAACCCCTAGCTGGACGCTCGATTGCTCCCAGGGCTTTGCAGCCGTGGGGCACTACCGGGCAAGGATACCCCCAGATCTTCTTCTTCTGGGACGAGACAAGGGCTGACACCCGGCTTATCGTCGGGAGTCAATGTAGCCTCTAGCTGAATCGGAGCACCATTACGAGCTGGAGGTTGCCCTCTAGATGGTGATGATGATTTCGAGCGGGCAATCGAGTCAGTATGCACTGGGATGGGCAGCCGTTGGGATATGCTACTAGTTATCTTAGCGTCATCATCGGTGCTTAATGCCCCTACTCTTGCCGCTCGGCGGAGGGAGTCCCCAGCTGTGGACTGTGGTCGCTAGACATGGGATCGAGTAGTGGGAGAGGGCTGCCGAGCTAGGCCGACGGTCTCCAGCAGACCATCTCCAAGTAGCACCCCGAGGTCGCCTCGGCTGGGCTGCATGTCGTCGCTGTGGTGAGATACGGCGTCGAACCCATCCTCGTCGCTCTCACCACCGTCAGGACGGAATATTGAGGCCAATGTAGACTGTCGAGCTCGTGTTGTTGACTATGGCGTCGGTGTAGCGCGTCCACTCTCTGCGCTCATCGACCTTGATCTATGAATCTGCTGCTCTGCCACTGAGGGAACAGTAGACTCTATACTGTTGTGTGAAAGCACCCGACCCCTGGTACCTACTTCTTCATCTGATGCAGAGGCAGAATGCGCCTTTCCTTCATTCGACTCGTGCCGAGGTCGTTGGCCCGATGATGCATGCGCTGCACCTGCACTAGCACCAACCTGAAGCTAGATCACGTTAAGCGTAGTACCACCTCTTGGTGAAGTGCACGCTTCATCTTCGTCGGAGGAGTTTCGAGGCTCCTAAGTAGACATTTCTATATCACCCATCGATGCTTGAGCCCCTCGATGCTGGGCCGACACAAGATTTACCGGAGACCCAGGCTGAGGCGATGGCACCATAGCCGCAGGGACTCCCATCTCCTGATCGAGCTCGTGAGAGGCATGTTGGTGGTCTTTCAGCCCATCCTCATCCCTCCGAACCTCCTCTTCTGACGAGGAGACTGACCTCAAATGCGGTTGCCGGCCAGGTGGGTGACTACTCTCCCGAGCGAGTGCCACAACGGCACGAGACCCCTGGAGCGCACTTCGGCTCAGCGTGGAAGCGTGGACCACTCGCATACCAGCACGAAGCAGCCTGGTTGCATAGCCAATATTGACCGCAGTCTCTTCCTTGTCTCCTGTCAGCATCCAGGTTCGAACGCCTGCGCGTGCTAGGGTCGCGATCGTGTCCGGAACACCGACTTGCAGCTTGTCCTCATTTGCAGTGGCACCTTGCAGCGAGAGATCTCGCTCAACTTCATCCATCAATTGGTCTATGGTGTTGGGCAAGCCAGCTTTCCGGTTGCGTTGCTCTGAGATCGACGCCAGCGCAGCTTGATAACGCTGGCTGAATGAAGCAACTTCATCCTCGGCCATGGAACGGCAAGCGAACACAAGAGTGCGAAGGCCGTCAGCACCCCATGCGCTCAGCTGGGCATCAGTATCCTTGACCCTCTGATCTGATTCAGCCTGAGATAATCCGATGTCGGAACCCACCCTCCGTAGTCTGGCCAGGATCGTTGAATCCGCCCCCTTGCAGTACAAGGACACACGCCCACTTGGATGCCGTACAATAACACTCATACGCTTTCGCATCTAGTTGTACGGAAGAATATGCAGCAACTTGAAGCTTCGTCGCACTCGTAGGATGCCAGGAGGCGGTTCTGATGCCTCAAATGCAGCAACGGCGGCCCATTTGGCTTCATTCGACTTCGACAGGTACGGAGAACCATCTCCATACACGGCTGCAGCTAGAGCCCCAGCATGATGTAACCATTCACCTGGGCTTCTGACGCCCTGAGTGGGGTCGCCTTGCACGCTAAAGTGCAAACTTCCGATACTCTGTCGTCGAGCTGACCGCACTGGCCCGTCGCGAAGAGTATCGTCATGCAGCCTTCCGGTCGACGGCACGCGAAAAGAATGCATCCCACCAGCATCTACGCTCATTCCAGATGAACCCCTCGCGAGGTATCCATGGGCAGCAGTTTCATTTCGTGGTGGTGTGCCGACTGCTGGCCTAACAATTTCGAGTTCGATGACGTCCTGCCTCCTGTCTACCAGCGTGTATCCCATGCGGCCTGCGAAGTAGACAAAAGCCTCTTCATCAGGCGAAGAGGCACTCAAACGGAGGGGTCTTAAGCTCCCCGAGGAAGTGGCAGACTCGAATCCATCTGGCATTTTGGATTTCTCTGGGACCACGGAGTGGTTCAGCGCGAGATGCAATAGCATCTCGTGTATTTCATCCCCCGCCATGGGAGACATGTCAGGCAGCTCTGACAAGTGCATGCTATCACTGGTATCGTGAATTAAACCCCCGTACGATCGTCCAACAGCAAGCGCGGGCGTGCCACTATGCAAGCCATCCCGATCGACGGCATCGAGCACGGAGGGCGCAGGCGAGTCCTCTGCTGATCGCTCGCCAGCTGCACATGCCACCGCAGTGGGACGCGACGGCGCGTTGTCGAGCCATTCTACCGGACTCAGGCCATGCTCGGAGGGACGCACTGGGTACTTGCACCCAGTCGACCCCACATGTGGTGTGTCGCCTTCGTCCGCAGCGGTACTAATGCCGTGATAGTCGGTCCACCACGGTGCCTCGGGTCGTATCATACACGCATCCATTTCTAGGCTTCTACCAGGGTGCGATTTGGATCCATCCGTGAAGCGAACGTGTGGAGCTATCAGTAGTCTAGCACCCTGCTCCCCACGTTGTGAGGCCGCCACTGTCGATGCATCATCTTCTCTCTCGTCCTTGCGTTCGCTAGACTCTTGCTATGATCTACTTCGAGACGGTGTGTCATCTGCATAGTCAGCAGTACGCACGCTCTCGGACCCTGCGTCTAGTTGCTGTCCAGCTGCTTGCAGCGCCTTCCGTAGTGATGCTGAACCGACACCATAGGTGACAGAGCCAACCATCAACGAGCGAAACTCCATCTTGTTGAGGGTCAGTGTGCCGGTTTTATCGCTGAAGATGTGCGTGATCTGGCCCAATTCATCATTCAGATCCATGGAACGTACCTTAAGTGGATATCTTCCAGGACCAGTTCGAACTGGAGGGCCAATAATGCTGTATATGCACGCCAAACACCGGGACATGCTGGAGCCATCTACCGCTATCTCGGTCGGAGCACTAGCTTTCTCGGTATTTCCGTTCTCGGGCTGCGCAGCGGGTGAGCGCGCAGGAGCAGCATCGATTGGATCAACCTATGCTTTGGCATCCATCCCCATCTGCGCAGTCGGTGCGCTTGATAGCTGCTGTTTTGTTGGTTCTGCCGCCTATAGTCGCATCTTGACGGCCTGGGCCTCAGCCCTCACAGCCTCAGCATCCTCATACGCCATGCTGCTGTCCCTCTCCATAAGAATCATTTGAAGCGTCCTCGCGGTCCGAATAGACACGTACAGAGATACTGGTATAGTCGTGGCATTTAGCAGGAAGAAAGTGCCCACCTTCCGCACTCCATCGAGGACCTGGTACCCGTCGATGTCGAGGTACTGTGAGTCTCCAGAGGAATGCCTGATCCAAATTGTGTAGGCGACCGTACCGAATGTGCACAAGGCGACTAATGCCAGCGTAAGGTACAGAATAAAGCGATTCAGCGCGCTTTCAGTCTAAGGGAGCTTACTGATGACTCCTCCTTGTTTCACCTGTGCCTTTGTCTCTTTCCCAGTATACACGACTAGGCCATACGCGTGATCCACAGACCGGAGCTGAACTCCCCTCAGGAGCAAGTGCTCCGCTTCGACGCTGATGCCGCTCGCCTCTGTAGAAGTACTCTAGACATGTCGCCTTGTCGAGGTGAAACTAGCGTGGCCTTTACGACCGAGGCACCAGTTGCTCCATGACACCGCGGGGATCGGGATCGCAGGAACAGCAGCGCCGCGGTAGGGATATTGACTTGGCTCGCCAGTCGTGCTGCAACCTTGCTTAAGGTCGCCCCCACCCCCTGGGTTACTCATTGCGTTCGGGTGGTCCTGATCTTGATCGCAGGTTTCCCGCCCTTGCATAGGGGGGTTGATCCACATGGTCCCGGCAAAAGAGCTGAAGGATGCAGTTGGCTGCTCGCATTCTAGTGCTACACGAGCTGTTGTCATGGTGTCATCGTTGCCACCAAGTGCACGCGCCACGCTTTTTGGTGCTCTGCGGAGCTTGAGGTTGGTCTCGCCATCCAGTTGGGCCGTCATGACATAGCAACGGTCGGGGGTCTCGCCATCGCTGCTGGCTGACCTTAGGAAAACACAGTCAGCCGCAACCGTGTCGCCTCGTCGAATTTTAAGGATATCCCCGACTGATACGTCCTGCCACTCTACTTCTTCAAAGGCCCAAGACCCGTCCTCTTGCCTACGCGAAGCCAGTGTCGCTTGACGGTTGGTACGATCATCGTCAAGGTGCCTACGGTAGTCCTCAATCGCAGTCACAACACCGTCAAAGGCCAAAACTATCGTCAACGGCACAAGTGAGGTTGGAATACCGCCAGTAATACTAATTTGGGGAAAGCACTGCAGCACTGACACGAAAATGAAATACAGATTCGCGAAGCGTGACAGCTACTCGAACAAGAAAAGGGGCAAGAAAGTCAACATGTTATACTTCGCCTAGTATATTTCATTTCCGATGAATCCATCATTGAATTTTTCAGAATGACTGTAAACATACCTAGTGGCCTGAGTTGCACCAACTCCACCGGCATGTTCCAGTTGCGGTGTAATACCTCGGGTCGCCACAGCTTGATCTGAGGTCCCTTTAGCACCTTCTAATGAACTATCAGTACATTCTGGCATATGTCACTGACTCCTTTTCAGTAAAGATCGTCTTAAACTTGCAATAGCAGCACGAATCCGCACACTGAAGTGCCGGAACACTTAGCCAGAAGCACAGAAGTCGGCAATACTGGCCGATTCCCGAGCGAGTCAGTTCCAAAACTAAGGCAGCTCCAATCAATTAATGGTGCGTGCCCTTGGATCGCCCGGTCACGATTATAGAAAGTGTGCGAGCCGTGCACATGATTCGCAAATAGTCAGTTAGCGCATTCATGCAATGCATTTGGATTATCGATGGCTAGAAAGTTGTCTAGCCCATTCATACCAGATAGTGTCTATATATAAAGATATGGAGACTAAAATGCCTAGAAAATCTTCCCCATACTGTCTCTTCCAGCACCTCTGCTCCTAAATATGTCATGCAATGAAACTGAGTACGATTTTTCGACATTCTCGAAACCTAGTACCCGAGCAGATTTACCGACGACCGACCACTTGTCCGACAAGGTAAGCAGCCTGAGCAAAATTGATTCTGAGTCTTGTGCGTATCGCGCTTAGGCTGGCGGTCGAGCATTCTCGGTTCTGTTTGATTCCATTGAAGATCGCAGGAGTTCGAGCACGTTTACGAGCCAGCGGAGGATTCATGGCTTCTGCTTGATTCTCTGGAGCAAGAGAAGGAATTGATTTTGGCTGTTAATCCACGTCTGGCACTCGAGCTAGGACCTGGGTCTGGAATCGTTTCGACGTATCTCGCTCGGGAGTTGTGTTCTGTGCGCAAACCAGATGCAGTAATCTCTACGCACTGTGCAGTATTCGCTTGCGATCTGAAATTTGACGCATGCTGTGCTACCTTTCGAACAAGTCTAGAAGGGCTTACGACCCGTGATCGAGCCGCGTCCTTCAAGGTCGGGCATGCCGAGGATCCGGCCTCGGCGGCATTCAAAGTGTCCGTTCCTCGATATGAAGCAGGTGCATCCAACAGTGCCTCAGCTAGAGTAGGGCTAGCCAGTCCAATGGATTGCATCGAGCAGTGCCAAGCAGAGGAACCAGCTGTATCAAATACAGCGATTGAACAAGCATCTTCAGGCGAGCGTGCTCACACGCTATCAGCACCAAAGGATCTATGCGGAACCGGGTCACCATCGCACACCTGCCGATGGGCAGCTGCAGTCGAAGTCATGCAGGGCGATCTCGCCAGCTGTCTCATTCATCGAATGCGAGGTTGTGTGGACTTACTGGTATTCAATCCACCCTACGTTCCTTCACCTGAGGACGAAGTCGGAGGCGACAGGGCAGCGGCTGCCTGGGCTGGGGGCATGCGGGGGCGTCGCGTGATCGACCGATTTATGCCCATTATGGCAGAGCTACTCTCACCAACAGGGCGTGCTTACATGGTGCTGGTTCGAGAGAACAAAGTGGGGGAGGTGGCAAGGGCGGGGATGAAACTGGGACTCACATGCGATCGTGTTGCCGGTACGAGGGCAATGAACGAGCGGCTCATGGTGGTTGTCTTCCAGAAGAATCATAGTCAGGACTGTGATAAACGTGCCTCTGAACCTGGAACTGCGACCGAGGCAAGTCCTGGTTCTTCCAGCAGTGGTCTTGCTGCTGATGCTGCTCCTGCAGCTGCCGGTGGGGGGGGAGTTGGAGAGTGATTCTTCTAGCACCTGCGATGGCACAAGGCCTGGCTGGCAATTGCAACCCGACTTGGCCTGGCACATTCGATGGGGGTATCGGGGATCTATCGATGGCAGGGGAACACACTACGCCAGATTCACAGTAGTTGCCTGGCAGTGGATCGGGTTGGACAAGAGGCGAGGCGACGTAGGGAATGTGGTGGACGAAATCGAGAGGGTATTCGTGGACGTAAAGAACGCGAGGCGGGCCATCTGCTGGGCGTTCGCGCTGTCGTTCTTCCTGAAGGAGGGGTCAATTGACCAGCTGCGATTCCGAGCCACGATGTCTCTGGTACTTGACCTGGTGGAGAACATGGGTCGGTAGGTGAATGGGCACATGCGAGGCCCGGCTATGGTAACAGCCTTCCTGGATAGTCGAAGTCGGGGGTAGATCCGGAATTTGCAGCAGGCAATGTGCCGGTCAACGGTTCAACTTCGCGAGTACGAGGTAGAGGCATAGGATAATTTGGCGGATGCAAAGGTGTTGGCAGATCTGATGCAGAGAATGCATGGCAGCCAAGAGAAGGTGCAAGGCGGTGCCGGTGAGGCAGTGGTTAGATGCGTGGGAGGCATAGAATTAGTAGGGCGCGCAGCTGCAAGTGCGGGAAATTTGGCCATTCTTTTGCAGGCAAAATTCTTGACTGATGCTGGCACCGTGGCTGGAATTCCAGCTAGGGGAGGGGAATACGTCCCCCCCTGGGTGAAGGAAGCACTGCAGGATGCAGGTGCGGACGACGACACCATGGAAGGGTGGAAGCAAGGGAAATCTAAATCATCAAGGAAAAAGCGGCTCCCTTTAGGAGCATTTGTGAAATGAAGGTGAAGAACTTTAAATCTATCCGATTGAACCACAGCGCGTGGATAGTACCGCCTGAGAGGTGTAGTCCATGACACGCATTCAAGTGTGCACGTCGTACCCATGATGCTCGTCCGGGAGCTCCAGGCGTGATACCTTTCCTGTACTCAGTGAATAGTACGCTGGGACCACCTGGCATCTACCTGACCGCACAGCCTCGCGCACACCTGCCGATAGCGCGAGCGTTTCTTGGCATTGCAAGATAGCGTTCTGCTCTACGCACATCCTGACAAAGTCTGCCGGCTTATCAACTATGGTATCATCTTCGCCGCCGTCGTCACCCTCGCCTCCTTTAGTAGCACTAGGGCTGCCATGTCGACAGGTGCATGCAGGCAGACCCTGCTCCTCTGTCATCTGCTGCACGGCACGCACGGCGGGAGCGATACCTTCCACCAGGTTGTCAAGGAATCGACTATGTACTTTGTCGTGCTTAGCGGTTGGGCTATCCGATGATCCACGGGGGGAAGGGGAAGATGCACCCCCCGATGTGGACCTACCTCCACTGAGAGCAGCAGCAGCAGCGATGGGACCTGACATCTTGGCTTCTGCTATCGCCAGAGGGGACGCCAGTGGGGAGGGTGATGCTTCCTCAGCCGACAGTGCCTCGCTCACGTGTGATAGCTTGGAGAGCTGCGACTTTCCCCGGGTGCGAGCATGCAGGATCTCCTTTGCGAGATCTGAAGCACTTCCACTGGAATGATGCCTCACTACGATCCTCAGCGGCTCCAGTGACAGCGTGGATTCTCCTTTGATCGCTCCAGCCACTGGAGGGGAAGCCTCGAGTGGCTGGCTCACCACTCGGTCAATCGTGACTGCTACCGCACCACAGCTCTCGTGGCCAAGAAACAGCACGATCGGAACATTCAAATGCTCAACGGCGTACTCTACCGAAGCAATCGTGTTGAAACCGGCCATGTTACCCGCATTCTTGATGACAAACAACTCGCCAAGTCCACATCCGAAGACCAAGTTGGGAACTACGCGAGAATCGGCGCAAGTTACGATGCACGCAAATGGTTGCTATCCATCAGTTAGATCAGCTCTATAATCTGGGTTGGAATGCGACGCAATTCCACTGAACAAAGCCTCCTCGCGCCATTGCGAGAACCTGGCGTTTCCCTCCTCTAGCCTATTCCAAGCGTCATCGGGACTTTCGCTCTTTTTTTGGTCCAGTTCGCACTGTGATGAAGGTTCAACGTAAGTTTATACTTGGAGGCTTTGTATGTGCTGGTTCGGGAGAGGCAGGTGAGTAATCGATTCAATACAGGGGCGACCTGGATAACCACAATGTGAAGTCCACTCAGCCATCCATATGACGACGAGCCAACGGCATCCTGGGGGTTTAATTCAAAATATTGAGCTCAATAAGCCTGAAAGCGATACGAAAATAGTCGTTACTGGCACAATGGCGCGGGCAAATGATATTGCACCAGGTCTCCAGTGACGTCCCCTGTACAATTTCTAACGTTCAGCGCGTTCGCAACAAAAGCTTAACAAAGCGGCTTGGCAATCCATTAATATCATTATTCGGGCAAAGGCAGGGCTCGCTGTGCTATCGCGTTTCTTAGTTTGCTGCAAAGAAAGCAGAAGGCACTGGAGTACCGTTCTTTACTAACCCCAATTGCGATTTTTTGGCTTTGTTCCGCTGTCTCATCGTCTGCTCTGGGTTTCGATGTTTTTGTTCCCATTAGAAATGATTGATCTATTCGCAACTCAGTATGAACGCGCCTAGGTGTGGCTCAGTGAGTTGACAGCTGACAATCAGATGACTTCGCGGGACGAACCCACATGGCGCATTTCCGAACGTTCAGCGGACCATTCCGCTTGGCGATGGTCTGCGCGGCTGATGACCTGTGGGCACGCCGCGGCCCAATACATTACCTGCTGCAAATGCCGGATCTACCCCCGACTTCGACTATCCAGGAAGGCCGTCACCAGAGCCGGGCCTCGCATGTGCCCATTCACCTACCGACCCATGTTCTCCACCAGGTCAAGTACCAGAGACATCATGGCTCGGAATCGCAGCTGGTCAATTGACCCCTCCTTCAGGAAGAACGACAGCGCGAACGCCCAGCAGATGGCCCGCCTCGCGTTCTTTACGTCCAC
>Ga0306871_1000712_pt1 | contig 12387 bp, 10 predicted proteins | sample AntRauMeHopE1497_FD_190447 | JGI IMG/M metagenome (GOLD analysis project Ga0306871, IMG submission 190447) | Saline lake microbial communities from Rauer Islands, Antarctica - Metagenome Hop E1 #497 (v2) (version 2) | ecosystem: Environmental > Aquatic > Non-marine Saline and Alkaline > Saline ... | reverse complement strand
GTGAGGTGTGCGAAGGCGGAGTGGGCACGGTATGCGTAGTCGGTGTCGTTCGAGCGTTGCTTTGCCGGGCCGGCGGGCACAATCACCCGCACTCCCGGGTAGAGGGCCGAGATGCGCAGTCGACGGTCAGCGGCGCGGGCGGCAACCGGCCGTTCTGACGGGTGGCTGGCGGGCCGGTCAGCCCATCCGCCGGAAATGTACTGCCGAAAGGTGTCACTCGCCGGGGTTGTGGAGCGATTTTCGGTCGCACGAGGAGCGTCAGTGGTGTCGGTCATGCTCCCATTCTCGCACCGGTGACAGAGACAGAGAAGGTGACAGCAACAGCGACAGCAACAGCAACGGCGACGGCGGCAACAGCCGAACGACCGAACCGAATGCGTCGCTAGCCGACGATGACGCGCGCGACGACGGGGCGGTGGTCGCTGGCACCCTGTTCGGCCCCCTGCTCGCCATCTTCATCGGGGGTGCTGATGACGCGAAATCCTGTGACGGTGATGTCCGGGGTCACGAAAATGTGATCGATGGGCGCCCCCAACAGCGTCGGCAGCACGGTGGGCCAGGTACCCACGGCTCCGTTGCCGGTGAGCAGACCGGCGTTCAGGCATTCGCCCATTCCTAAACCGGCAGCCCCGAGTTCGGGGTCGACCACGCTGAAGTGGTCGGCTGTGGCGTTGAGGTCGCCGGCGAGAATCATCTGCTCGCCGCGGCACACCGATTCAACCCAGCGAAGGTCAGCCCTCCAGTTCGCCAAATCGCCAGGCCTTGGTGCGACCGGATGCACGCCAATGATGCTCGGTCCGACACCGTTGAGCGGCCTCAACACGATGCTCGGCAGCACGGTGGTGTTGCCGACGGTGTCATCGATGCGGTATTCGCCCAGTTCGGCCGACACGAGCACACTCGTTGAGCGGGCTTTCGCCACCTGGTCGAAAGCGACCGTGTAGACCCACATTGGCCGGTCAGCATCGCGGGTGCGTTCTGCAATGGCGACGGCGGTTTCTTGGCTGGTTTCGGGCAACACCACGATGTCGGCTTGTTCGGCGAGAACAAGTTCAGCGATGCGGTCGACGCCCGGAGCATCACCGCGAGTGTTCCACGTCAGCACGGTGAGTTCGGTCGCATTGCCGGGGATGGCATCGTCGACTGACTGGGCGCTCATGGGCGCGGTATCGCCGAAACCCCGAGTCGATAGCACGGCCACGTTTACTGCGGCGAACACGAATGCGAGCACTGCCAGTGTGGCCAGAAATTTTCGAGCCCCTGCCCACACCACGGCGAGCAAAACGAGCGTGAGGGCCGCGCCGATGGCGAGCGTTGCTGTGAGCGCGCGCAGCGACACCAGCTGGGCAACGAGGGGGGCTTCAGCTAGCCCGAACAGGTTTGGCCAGGCGATGACGAGCAGTATTAGCGCCACACACACCACGACGGCGGCTGCGAGAAAGCGGCGGATCATGGTGGCCCGAGCCTACCGTCTGAGGCTGCCGCAGAGCCTTGGGCGGAGCCGAACCCTGCCGGCTTGGAGAACGCTAGGGAGAACGCTAAGGCGAACGCTCACGCGCACTCTGACATGCGCGGGCCGCGCCAAGGTTGGGCGCGTACTGTTTGCGCATGGAAAGTTTTGCGTCCCCTCGCCGCCGCACCCTCCTCTCGTGGACTCCCGCGTTGGTGGTACCCGCTCTCGTTGTGGCCGGCGTGATTGTGGCTCCCATGGCTGCTGGTGCCGTTTCGCTGCCCGAGAAGACGCCGGCCGAAGTCGTCGCCATGATGGAGGGCAGCCGAGATCTGGCCTACACGGCAACCGTCTCGAAGGTCGCAAACCTCGGGTTGCCAGACATCGGAATGGGCGCAAGCTTCATGCCCAGCGGCTCAGCGCCCAGCGATTCTGCGCCCAGCGGCGCAGCATCCGATAGCCCGATGCCCGGCAGTTCAGGGGGCAGCGGCGACGCAGGTATGGCGGGCGCTGTTCTTACCACCGCCCTGGAGTTCGTCAGCGGTGAGCACACTGCTCGAGTCAGCCTCGACCCTGAGGTGGGCGTGCGCGTGCAGGTTTACGACCGGCTCGCTGAGCGAAATCTCGTCGTCAACGAGACCGAGGCGTGGCTCTACGACTCGAGTACAAACTCGGCAACCCGTCTGGCCCTTCCTGACGAGCAAGCCCTCGAGGCAGCGTATGCCGAGCGGGTCGCAGCGGCTGACGAGTCAGAGTTGCAGCAGTACGCAGAACTTCAACTCAAGCTTGAAGAGTTCGCGGCATCCGCTCCGGCTGAGTTTTCGACGCCCGCTGGCATCGCTCAGTACGTGATCGATGAATTGGATGCTCAGTCGACAATCTCGATGGCTGAGAACGTTCGCATTGCCGACCGTGCCGCGTACGAGTTGCGGGTTACCCCCGACGCCAGCGACACTCTGGTCGAGTCGATTTCTGTCGCCATTGATGCTGAATCGGGTTTGCCCCTGCGCGTTGTGGTGAATGCGGTCGGTCAAGACGCCCCCGCCTTCTCGATCGCCGTGAGCGCGCTCGATCTCGGCACCCCTGACCCCGCCCTGTTCAGTTTTAGCCCCCCTCCCGGTGCGACCGTGACAGAGGTGCCCGAATGGGCCGCCCCGGGTGAGAAGCCCGCGACGCAGACGGACGCTGATGGCTTTGGCCTCGACGTTGGCGCGAACGATGCGGCGCTCATGCCGATCGTGGTGCAGAGCGGTTGGGCGACAATCCTCGAGCTGCCGGCTGGTTCGCTTCCGGACGAGTTCGCCTCGAATCCGCTTCTTGAGCAGTTCGCGACGGGCGTCGACGGCGGTTCAGTGGTGCGCACAGCGCTCGCGACGGTGTTCTTGGCCAACGACGGACGCATTTTCGTCGGAACCGTGCCGCTGAGCGCCTTGCAATCTGCCGCGATCCGCTGACCGGCGACGACGCTTCGATGCTCGACCTGGCAATAGAAACGCGGGAGCTCACCCGACGGTTCGGCGCCCACGCCGCAGTGTCGAATATCGATCTGGCAGTGCCGCGTGGTTCAGTGTTCGGCTTTCTCGGCCCCAACGGCAGCGGAAAAACCACGACCATTCGCATGCTGCTGGGCCTAGTGCAGCCGACGACGGGCGAGTCGCTGGTGTTGGGCGAGCACATGCCCCGCGCGTGGCGCTCAGTGCTACCGCGGGTCGGCGCACTGGTTGAGGGGCCCGCCTTCGCTCCCTACCTCTCGGGCGCGGCGAATTTGATGCGCCTTGACGCGGCTGATCGCGATGGTGATCGGCGCAGCCGGCGCACGCGAGTCGAGACGGCGCTGGGCCGGGTGGGCTTGACGCACGCCGCCGGAAAGCCAGTGAAGGCGTACTCGCTGGGTATGAAGCAACGTTTGGGGCTCGCGAATGCGATGTTGCGCCCACGTGAACTACTCATTCTCGATGAACCGACCAACGGGCTTGACCCGCAGGGTACGCGCGAGGTTCGCAGCTTGATCCGATCTTTTGCCGCCGACGGCACGACGGTTTTTGTTTCCAGTCATCTGCTGGCAGAGATCGAACAGTTGTGCAGCCACGCAGCGGTGATGAGCGCGGGAGCCATCGTCGCTCAGGGCACCCTCGACGAATTACGCGGCCCCGACGCCACCACGGTTACCGTGCGTACTCCCGACGTTGAGCAGGCCGTCAGAGTGTTGCGGTCGGCGGGCCTCGAACCGACCGTTGCAGCGGTTGCCGCCGCCGCCGGATCAGCACCAGCTGCCGCCGCTGAAGGGCTGATATCGGCTGCCCTCCACCTTTCGGCCACCGACGCTGACGCCCTGGTCGCCGCCCTCGTAACGGCCGGAGTGCGGGTGCGCGGTTTTGCGCTTGATGAACCGACCCTCGAAGACCGCTTCGTAGCACTCACAGGGGAGGGCTTCGATGTCGTCGCCTGAGATCACGCGTGATCCGCAGAGCATTGCGCCAGTACAACCGCGCGAGAAGCGCCGCCGACTGCTGGGCATCGACCTGGTTTTCTCTGAGTTGACGGTGCTGTTTCGCCGCCGTCGCTCGATCGCGATGCTTGTCGCCGTAGCGCTCATCCCCGTGCTGCTCGCGGTGGCTGTGGCGCTCACCGCGCAAGAGCTGGCGCCCGGTGAGGGCCCACCATTTCTTGACCGGGTGACCCAAAACGGCTTATTTGTCGGATTCGCGGCCATGATCATCGCGATTCCACTGTTTTTGCCACTCACCGTGGGAGTGGTGGCTGGTGACACGATTGCCGGTGAAGCCTCGCAAGGAACCCTGCGGTATCTGCTGGTGGCTCCGGCGGGGCGCCTGCGTTTACTGGTCGTGAAGTTCATCGGCACGGTGGCATGGGCACTGGCCGCAACTCTGACGCTGGTGGTGTCGGGGTTGATCATCGGCAGCATCCTTTTTCCGGTGGGGCCGGTCACACTGCTGTCGGGTGACGTCGTGGGGCTGGGGGAGTCTCTTGGCCGCGTCATGCTCGTGGCGTTGTACGCGAGCATTTCGCTCGTGGGCTTGTCTGCCGTGGGGCTATTCATTTCCACCCTCACCGATGTGCCCGTGGGGGCCATGGCGGCTACCGTCATTGTGCCCATCGTGAGCCAAATTCTTGACGCGTTGCCGCAGCTGTCAGCAGTGCATCCGTACCTGCTGACGCACTATTGGCTCGGATTCGCCGACCTACTGCGCAACCCCATCGAGTGGTCGTCATTCACCAGCAACGCCCTGCTGCAACTGGGATACATCGTCGTGTTCGGCAGCCTGGCATACAGCAGATTCGCGACCAAAAGCATCCTCTCGTAGGCGGCCAGGAACGCCGCACAGCCGCCCTCACTTAACATGGGGCGTATGTCTCGAGGACCCATTGACCTGCACACGCACAGCAGCGTCAGCGACGGGACCGAGACCCCCACTCAGTTGATGCGGGCAGCGCTCGCCGCCGGCCTCGACACCATCGCCATCACCGACCATGACTCCACTGCCGGGTGGGATGAAGCGGTGGCTGCGGCGGCAGGAACCGGATTGCAGGTGATCCGCGGCATGGAGCTCAGTACGCGACACGAGTGGCGTAGCGTGCACGTGCTCGGCTACCTGTTCGACCCCAATGATGCGGCAATTGTGCGCGAGACAGCCCGACTACGCGACGACCGCCTCAACCGTGCTGAACGCATGGTGGCGCGTTTGGCCGAAGATTACGACGTGAGTTGGGAAGACGTGCTGGCCCAAAACGGGGGCGTGTCGATCGGCCGCCCACACATTGCTGATGCGCTTGTCGCCCGCGGAATTGTGCCTAACCGCAGTGCCGCGTTCGAGTCGATTCTGCACTTTTCGGGCGGCTATTACCTGCCGCATGAGGCGCCGACAGCGCTCGATGGCGTGCGGATGATCGCTGAAGCCGGCGGAGCGCCCGTGCTAGCGCATCCGGCCACACAAGGGCGCGAAGCCGTCGTCGATGGCGATGCGCTCGCCAGCCTGGTTGACGCCGGACTCGTGGGGCTCGAAGTTGGTCACCGCGAAAACACGGTTGAGGGTCGCGCGCGCCTCATCGAACTTGCTGAGCGTTTTGCGCTCGTACAGACCGGCTCGAGCGATTATCACGGTGACGGTAAACCCAACCGGCTGGCGGAGAACACGACAAGCCCGGAGGCTCTGCAGCGCCTGATCGATGCCACCAGTGGCGTGGCGCCCGAACGCACCTAAGCCGTTCGTCAGCTGGGGGAGGTGGTCGCCCCAGTGCCGCTTGACCCGCCCGTGCGACGACGTCGACGGCGCGGGGTACCCGAGCCTTCGGCGCGGGGTTCAGCCTGTGCCGATGAGCGTGACGAGCCCGACGAGCGCTCGCGGGGCGGGCGTGAGGCTTCGCGTTCGACCCGAGGAATCGGCGTCGACTTCAGGCGACCCTTTGAGCCGACCGGAATGTCGAGGTCTTCATAGAGGTGCGGAGATGACGAATAGGTTTCGACAGGTTCTGGCTGTTCCATCTCCAAAGCCCGGTTGATCAGCGCCCACTTGTGCATGTCAGCCCAGTCGACGAACGTCACAGCGATACCAGTTTTTCCGGCGCGGCCGGTTCGGCCGGCACGGTGCAGGTAGGTGTCATGATCATCGGGCACAGTGTGATTGATGACGTGGGTGACGTCGTTGACGTCGATGCCTCGAGCCGCGACATCCGTGGCAATCAAGATGTCTTTCTTGCCCGCCTTGAATGCGGCCATGGCCCGCTCGCGCTGTTCTTGATTCAGGTCGCCGTGCACGGCGGCAGCGTTGTAACCGCGATCGTTGAGCTCTTCGACCAGTTTGGCTGCGGCGCGCTTGGTGCGCGTGAAGACAACTGTTTTGCCACGACCTTCAGCCTGCAGAATGCGACCGATGACCTCATCTTTATCGAGTGCGTGAGCCCGGTAGACAACGTGCTTGATGTTGGCCTGCGTGAGCCCCTCATTGGGGTCGGTGGCACGAATGTGAATGGGCTTGGTCATGAACCGTCGCGCAAGGGCCACGATCGGGCCAGGCATGGTGGCCGAGAACAACATGGTGTGGCGAGTCGGCTTAGTTTGTGAAAACAGTTTTTCGATGTCGCTCAAAAATCCGAGGTCGAGCATCTTGTCGGCCTCATCGAGCACCATCACTTCGACGTTGGCAAGGCTCAACAGTCGTTGGCTGGCCAGGTCGAGCAGACGGCCCGGTGTTCCGACCACGATCTGCGCGCCGGCTTTGAGCTGTTCGATTTGCCCCTCATACGACTTGCCGCCGTAGATCGACACGATCTTGACGTCGCGGTTCGATGCGGCCGTGTCGAGGTCTTCAGTGACCTGCACGCACAGTTCGCGGGTGGGCACCACCACGAGAGCTTTCACGCCCGGTTCAGGATGCAGGCCGAGGCTTTGAATCAGCGGAAGGCCAAAGCCAAACGTTTTGCCTGTGCCAGTTTTGGCTTGGCCGATGATGTCTTGCCGCCCGAGGGCGAGGGGAATGGTCTGCTCTTGGATCGGAAAAGGCTCAATGATGCCTTTTGCTGCGAGAGCTTCGACCATGTCGGGCTCAATGCCCAAGTCTGTGAAAGTCACTGTGGTGTGTCGCCTGTCGTTGATGGTGAGGTGCGGTGGAGAAGTGTCGTTGCGGAAACGTAAACCTCAGTTTAGCCGCCGGAGCCGGCCACGCGGGGCCATCGCCTAGGCTGGCCCGGTGGCTTCGTGGATGAAACGGTCGCGCCCGCGGGTCGAGGCGCCAACGTTGACCTCGCGCGACACGGCCACGGCCGCGTTGCGAGTCGACCTCGGAGAACTGGTTCCGGCCTCAGAGGTATTTCTGGGGCACTGCGCTGCGCTGCATTTGACGTTTATCGAGCAGCTCACCTCAGCCATGTCAAATGCCCCGCGCGTTGCCGACAAAGATGAGCTGGCACGTGTTGCCGGAGTCGTGCTCACCCGCTATCAAGCGCTCACCGCCGAAATCGAACGTCTCGCTCTCGACAAAACCGACATCATGCAACCGCACCTGCAGGGCGTTGAAGAATTCGAACGCCGCACTCAGGGTTTCGCGTGGCACGAACAGGTTGCAAGCGCCCACGTGACGGTCGGTTTTCTCACAGAGTTCTGGCTCGGCCTGGCCACGGGGTTACCGGCAGATCTGCGCACGCGAGTGACCGCCGCCCTCACGACTGGCGACGTGCACACGCCCCTGCATCGCATCCTGGAGCGGGCGATCGCAGCCAACCCAGCCTTGTCATCCCGCTTGGCGTTGTGGTCTCGCCGGCTCGTCGGTGACACGATTCTGCAGGCTCGATCAGGCCTCATAGCGCACAACGCGCACTCGCGAAGTGAGGCGCAGCTTGAGCCGGCCTTCACAGAGCTCATTGCCGAGCACACCCGCCGGATGGATCGACTCGGCCTCACGGCCTAGCGGTTTTTATGGCACGGCGGCTGCTGAGCCGCTCAGGCCAGTTGGGCCGCTTCGGCCGCTCAGACCACTTTCGCCGCGGCAGCCGGCTTGACGAGACGTTCGAGCAGGGCCGCGTCGGCGGCCTCGCGACGCTTGGGCAGGGCCAGCGCGAGCGCGAGAGCGGCGAGTGGGCCGAGCACCAGTGCGATGAGCCAAATCCAGCCGCCGTCAAAGGCCAGGCCGAGCCATACGCAGGCAACCCACACGGCAGCCGTCGCGGCAGCGCCAATCGATGGCACGAGTAGCACTCCGTGCGTGTGGCGCCCGGGCACCAGGTACCGCATGCCCAGCGATAGGGACGCACCGATGACAACGACGAAGAGCAGTTCCATGCCTGCGAGCGTACCGGCTGCGGTGAGAGGTGTTAGCCGACGAAGCCGACGCGTCGGGCTGAGTCTGAGCCTACCTCGACGTAGCCGATTGCTGCCGTCGGAATCAGGTACTGCTTGCCCTTGTTGTCAGTCAAGCTGACAACGGGTGAGCCCTTCTCGATCGCCGAGGTGATCGCCGAGGTGATGTCGGCTGCTGATTCTGAGGTCTCGAAGGAGAGCTCACGGGGGCTGTTGAGAATACCGATACGAATGTCCACGTTTGTCAGCGTACCCGGCGAGCGCGACGGCATTTCGCGTGTTCACTGTGGGCGCATCAGGGCGCCCGTGTCACTGGTCAGCGCTACCGTGATCTCGTGACCACCTTCGCTTCCGCACTGCCACCCGGCGGCCCTGGTATCGGTGCGAGTGTCACGCTTGATGAGGGCCAACAGCGTGTGGTGGATGCCCGGCGTACGCGCGGCGCCGTCGTACTGGGCGCACCCGGGTCGGGCAAAACCACAGCGGTCGTCGAACTGGTTGCAGCCGCCGTACTCAACGACGGGATCGACCCAGCGCGAGTGCTTGTACTCACTCCGTCTCGGCGCACCGCAACGCTGTTACGAGATCGCATCGCGTTGCGGCTTTCCGCAGATGTTCAGCCTGCAGATGTTCAGCCTGCAGATGTTCAGCCTGCAGATGCTCAGCCCGCCACCGCTCTGCTCAGCGCCGCACCCGGTGCTTTGCCCGGAGCCCTCGCGCGCTCGATCGCGGCTTACGCCTTCTCCATCGTGACGGCCTCAAACCGGCTGATCGGTCGTCCTGAACCACGGTTGCTCAGCGGGGCTGATCACGACGCCGACCTCTCTGAACTACTCGATCGCGGCGAACTTGACGACGTGTTGGGCGCCGAGGCCAGGCCCGGCCCTGCGTGGCCGGAACGGCTCGGCCCCGACGTGCGGCGACTGCCAGCGTTTCGCACCGAACTGCGTGACGCCATTGCGCGGCTGAGCGAACACGGTTGGAGCACCAATCAACTACGCGCGGCGGCCGAGCAGCGTTCGAAGCCCGAATGGGCCGCCGTCGCCGACTTCGTTGACGACTACCGAAAGGTCTTGGGCTCGTCGCGGTCTGGTCAGCTTGATCCGGCTGAGATGGTGCGGGCGGCGGTCGGACTGGTGCTCAACCCGCAGGTATCGCTGCCGCCCCTGCCGCAGTTGATTGTGCTCGACGACGCACACGACGCCACCCCCAGCGGGTTCGACCTGCTCGCTGCGCTGGCGGCACGGGGGGCCACAGTGATCGCGCTCGGTGACCCTGACGTGGCGACAAACACGTTCCGCGGGGCTGAGCCTGAAGCTCTGGCGCACCTGCCCGCCACCCTCGGCTGGAGTGATGCCCAGCCCATCGTCTTGCCGTTGGTGCACCGGCACGGCGCCGCCATTCGGGCGCTCGCCGTCGACGTGGTGGGGCGCATCGGAACCGCGGCTGCCGGAACACAGCGTCGAGCTCCGGCGGTGGCGCTGCGAGACGCTGGCGATTCTGGAGATGCCCGCGACCCTGGCGACGCTGGCGATTCTGAAGACGCTGGCGATCCCCGGGCGATTTCCGCGGCGTGGGGCGGGCCACTGGTTGCCCTTGAAGCAGCGAATCCGACGCGCGAGCGGGCGCTCATCGCTGATCTGCTGCGTGAACGACACCTGCTCGACGGGGTCCCTTATGGGCGCATGGCCGTCATCGTGCGCAGCGGTGCATTGGTGCCGGCAATTGTGCGAGCGCTCAACCAGGCTGATGTGCCCGTGCAGTCGACGGCGGCGGGCAGGCCCCTGCGGGAGCATCCGGCCGCTCGGGCACTCATTCGGCATGTTGCCGTCGGAGTGGGGCGCACGCCACTTGACGCACAGACCGCCACCGAACTGCTGCTCGGGCCGCTGGGTGGTCTCGACCGTGTCGGCTTGCGGCGACTGCGCCGAGCCCTGCGCGCTGAAGAGCTGACCGGTGACGGCGACCGCACCGCTGACGTACTGCTGGTCGACGCACTCACGGCGCCTGATCGCTTGGCCACCATTGACCATCGCACTGCTCGGCGTGCGGCGCGACTAGCCCACACTCTCGCGTCGATCGGTGAACGTCATGCCGCCGGAGCCACTGTCGACGAGTTGCTCTGGCTTGCTTGGAGTGACGCACGTGTCGCCGAGACGTGGCAGCGGGACGCAGGTGGCTTTGGGGTCGCAGCGGCTGAAGCCGATCGAGCACTCGACGCGGTCGTGGCACTCTTCACCGCGGCGGCGACGATCGTCGACACGGTGCCTGACGCGACCGTCGAATCGTTTCTTGCCCGCGTACTCGACAGTGATGTGGGCGACGACCTGCTTGCACCCGTGCGGCACGATGACGCAGTGCTTGTCGCCACCCCGTCGGCAGTGGCCGGTCTCGACGCCGACGTCGTCGTCATCGCTGCACTCACCGAGGGAGTGTGGCCCAACACCCGCATTCGCGGATCACTATTAGGCGCCCCGCTGATCAGCCGACTCGCCCGTGGGCTGCCAGTAGATGACCTCGACGAGCGGCGCCTCGTGCTTGACGACGAGCTGCGCATGTTCACGCTCGCCGCCACCCGAGCGCGGCGACAGCTGGTGGTCACGGCCACCGCCGGCGACGATGATCAACCCAGTGCACTGTTTGCCCTCGTGCGCGAGCACGCTGAGCGCGAGCACGAGCGTAGTGCGGGTGCGCAGCGCGGCGACAGCGGCGACGCCTCAGAGATTAGCCATCGTGCGCATCCGGGCGATGCTGCCCGCCCTGGCCATCCTGCCCCCCAGGCGCGGCCGGTGCGCGCGCGCTCACTGCGGCGTCTGGTTGGGCGGTTGCGTCACGAACTGACTGACGATGCACGCGTCGGGCGCGAGCACGACCGCGGTGAGGCGGCGTCGGCGCTGGCAAGACTGGCTGCTGAGGGTGTTCCCGGAGCCAATCCTGACGTGTGGTGGGGGCTGCTGGCTCCGTCAACCGAGGTCACGCTGTTTGCCGATAACGAGAGCGTTGCGATATCACCCTCCACGTTGCAAGCCATCGAACGGTCACCACTTGACTGGTTTCTTGACCGCATCGCGCCCGGCGAGGGCGGCCCCGAAATGGGGATCGGCACAATCGTGCACTGGGCGATGGAAACCGCTGAGCGCGCGGTGGCCGGCAGTGCTGGGGTTGAGGTTGCTTTCGACGTCGACACTGTTTGGGCATCGATCGAGCAACGTTGGAACGAACTGGTCTTTGAATCGCCCTGGCTCGCCCAACAGCAGCGCCGACTCGCCCGCCGCTATGCCGTGGGAGTGGCCGACTATCTGCGCGACGCAGCGGCTGAGGGCCGAGGAATGATCGCCGCAGAGCAGAAGTTCGACACCACCGTGGGTCGCGCGCGCATTAGCGGCATTGTCGACCGTATTGAAGTGGATGCTGACGGGGGTGTGCGCATCATCGACCTGAAGACGGGCGCGGCCGTGACCGCGCAGGCCTCCGTCGACGAAAACGCACAACTGGGTGCGTATCAGTTGGCCTATGCCGACGGAGCTTTTGACGACGTGCTCACCACCGTGCTCGATGGCCTGCCACACCACTCAGGAGGCGCGCGACTGTTGTTCGTGCGTCAGGGCGCGAAGGGGCAGAACTATCGCGAGGCCGTGCAAGCCCCCCTCGATGAGCAGCAGTTGGAGCTATTTCGGCAGCGGCTGCAGCAGGTGATCGCCGCGATTACGGTGTCGCGGCTCACCGGGGTGCGCACGGTTGACCGTTTTGATTTCGCGGCTTCGACCCACCGAATCCATCGGGTGCCGCCCGTGACCGGAGACTCGTAATGTCGACAGCGTCTGTTGCGCCACGATCACCGTTCAGCGCCCTCGACATTGCCCGAGCGCTGCGCCAAAAACATGACCCCACTGTTGAGCAGCAGGCGATTATCGAAGCACCCCTCGGCCCGGCACTCGTTGTGGCCGGTGCCGGCTCAGGCAAAACCGAAACGATGGCAGCGCGTGTGCTTTGGCTGGTCGCCAACGGCCACGTTGCCGCTGAGAACGTGCTCGGCCTCACCTTCACTCGCAAGGCGGCCGGTGAGCTTGCGGCGCGCATCCGGGAACGACTGGTGCAGTTGGGTGCATCCGGGTTGCTGGAT
>Ga0306871_1000699_pt1 | contig 12560 bp, 6 predicted proteins | sample AntRauMeHopE1497_FD_190447 | JGI IMG/M metagenome (GOLD analysis project Ga0306871, IMG submission 190447) | Saline lake microbial communities from Rauer Islands, Antarctica - Metagenome Hop E1 #497 (v2) (version 2) | ecosystem: Environmental > Aquatic > Non-marine Saline and Alkaline > Saline ... | reverse complement strand
AAGAGCCGGGGCATCGTGCTGGGGCGGTCTCGGGCGGGCGACCATGCCGGCAGAGGTCGGCAGGCCGGCTTCGTGCTTGGGGCGTGGCCACTGTCTGCCAGCACGCTCGGAACCGCCTCGGCTCTCGACCTTGGCCACAACCAGCGTTCCCTGCCGCGTCCCTGCATCCTTGCGCTGGCCAGGTTGGCGTGGCGGTGCCTGACGAAACGGCCGAACGGTTGCGCAGGCCTCCGCACGGACCCGGCGCGCCTGCGCTCCGGTACGGTTGAGCTCGGTGCACGAGGAGGCTTTGAGGAGGGCCCTGACATCTGTGGGAGCTCGGGAGCATGGACGCAGCGTCCTGGGCGATCATCCGCGAGGCGGAGCGGGAGCTGGCTGGCCTCACAAGGGCAGTGCAGCTGTGCCACACGCGACCGGCCCGGAGGGCGCGCAAGGACATCCACGCCTTTGCCTCGGACTTTGTGGCACGCAATCACGGGAGGCTGCACATTTTCTCCGCGATGAAGCAACACGTGCTGCACAACGTTGCTTCGCTGATGGGAATACAGGTCATCCCGGCCGGCACGGTTCTGTACCACCAGGGTGAGGTGGGGCAGACGATGCACCTGCTGGTGTACGGGTCCATGGGCGTGCACGTAAACAACGACAAGCCGGTGGGCTCCCGCGGTCAGTCCGAGGCCGAGCCCGAGAGCAGGCCCAAGCCGGGCTGGCGACCCGCTCGCACTCTGCTGGAGCTGCTTCGGTCGGCCAACGATGCGCTTCTCCCTGCCAAGCACATGGCAATGGCCGTCACGGGGGCGGCGGCGCACCCGACGCTGAAGCTCGGGCTGTGTAACACCCATGCCTGCGTCGCTACTCCTGGTCTTCCAGAAGGCCCCGGGATTGAGATCCTTGCCCTCGACGCGATGTCCCGCACGTTTGCGTCGCATGCTGCGGCCCGTGCCACGAGGGGCACACTACGGAGAGGCGCCGCACCTTCCGGTGGTGCCGATGCTAGCGGGCAGGGGTCCGGCGCAGCGTTTCGTGCTGCCCGCGCCGCGCCCGTCGCAGCTCTGTCGCGCAATCGCCTCGGATCGGTGCCCCTGCTTCGCGCAGACAGTGTGGCATCGGTAGGTAGCTTGGCCGAGGGCTTCAGCCATCCGACCACTGCGGCGACGACAGCCGCAGGCTACTCGCACTTTGCCGCCAAGGCAGCAGCACCTGCCCTCGTGGCAACGGTCGCATCAGCTCACGCCCTGGCAAAGCACCTGCTGGACGACGCACAGGACGCTGCTGCCGCCGTCCCATTCGACAACAGCATGGCGAATGTGGCAATCCACAGCGGCGCGCATCGCGTGGCCACGATTCGGGCTCCCAAGTCATTCGGCGAGGTGGCGCTCAAGACGAAGAGCCGGAGGCGAACGGCCACCGTCACGGCCGACACAGACTGCGTCGCCTTCACTGTGACCCTCCAGGACATCATGGACCACGCGTCCATCGCTGGCATCCTGGCCACGAACACCGCGCTGTTCAAGTTCCTTGTCGGGCTCTCCTGGACAAAGGGCATTTCGGGTGCGCAGCTGACCACGTTGGCCTACGGGCTGCGGCCGCAGCGTGTGTCTGGTGGCACGGTGGTCGTGAGGGAGGGGGACGTGGCTCCGTTGCTCTACGTTGTGCAGGAGGGAAGGTTCGAAGTGTCTGCGATCGCGGCTGCGGCTCCCGGACGCCCTGGGTTTGCCGATGCTTCCAAGGCTTCGTTCGGTCAGAGCGAGCGCAGGCACAGGATGAAGAAGCTGGTGGTGGGTGAGGTTGGTGCCGGAGAGTGCTTCGGGGAGCGGGCGTGTGTGTTCGGGGAGCCCGAGGAGTTTCGCTTCGAGGCGATCGGAGCTGCGACTGTGCTGGAGATTCCAAGGACAGACCTGGCGGGGCTGCTGGAGGTGGCTGGCCCCTTGCTGGCGAGGCAGCTGATGGCGAAGGACCAGAGCCGGGCGCAGCGGCTGGAACTTGCGGCAAGGGCGGGCGCGGATGATTTTGCCAAGGCTCTGGGGCAGGAGGAGACTCCTGATATCGAAGACGCACCCGACCCGTCGGAAAGGAAGTCGAGCGTGGCGCCGGCCAAGGTCCCGCAGATTGCCCTCATGCCAGCCCGGCACGTGGTGCCGAGCCGCCTGGTCAGGACCCGTAACCCTGCGGCACTTGCCTCCCACCTCTCTGTCGCCAAGTCTGCAGCGCGGAGTGTGTTTCGTGCCGGCCGGGGTGCCAAGGCCGAAGACAGCTCTGCGCCTAGCTCGTTGGGCTCAAGCCGTATGCCGCTGAACATCGTTGGTCGGCCTCAGGACTGGAGGCCAGCACAGTCTTCAGGTGTGACAAGGCTCGGGAACGCGGCCGGGAAAAAGTCCCCAGCACCGAGGCGGCCGAGGCCCCTGCTGGCCCTCTCCCGGGCAGGGTCGCAGGCAGCGAGCAGGTCATTCGAGGCCCGGTTCGGTGGCTCGCGTCTGGACTTCACGGCAGCCATCAGCCCATCTCGGCAATCGCTTCGCTCCAGGGGGCTCGAGGGGGGCGGGTTATCCTCTTCCGGGCTGAAGCATCACGAGAGCTGGTCAGAGTCACCCACCAACAGCCCGCTGCGTAGCGGGGGCCCACCCGGGATCAGCCGGAGCGTAAGCTCCAGCACCAGGCCGAGCTGGGACCGCCGTGAGATCGCGAAGCGGGTGGCAAGCATCGAGTCCATGGTCTCCGGCGTCGTCTACGTCGAGGATGCGGACGGCCCCGAATCTTCGCTCGGGGCGCCTCCCTCCTCGGACCCTCCGCCGCCAGACTCGGATACCGTGCTTCGCCGGGGCTCCTCCCTGCGGAATACGCTGCAGGGCAGCATGACGCGTCCTCAGCACGGCCACACAGCAGCAGGCAAGGATGCCGAGGCCGTGCTTGCCTCGTCCTTTACGGAAACGACACTTCACCCCTTCATCGAAACTGACGAGTTAGGCAGCCCAGAGTCTGAGCCACGCAGCGAGAGGGTGTCCGACGACGTCACGGGCCCTGGTTTCCCCCTCTTCAGGACGCCTCTCCCCTTCAGGACGCCTCTCCCTGTGCCGGCAGCAGCCGCGGCCCGCACCGGATGGCGCGGAGGGCATGCGGTGCCGCCTCATGCTATGGGTGCAGACACTTCGGGCCTTGCGCACCATGCCATCGGCACGGCAAGACCCTCAAAAACAAACGCTCCAGCGGACACCAGCAAGCCGGCCACGTATTTCCGGGTGGACAACGACAGCAGGCGAGCAGTGCTCGAGGCGACGCGCCGGGCAAAGGCAAGCAAAGAAGCCCTCCAGCGCATGCTGCGGGGTGAAGGCGACGACGGCATGGACGAGGGAGTGAGCAAACACGAGCGCCTCGACAGGCGGCCACTGCGCCGCATGGGGGTGGATGTCCGACGCCCTCCGCCAGGACTTGAGATGCCTGGCCCGCTCATTGGTCCAGAGCGCCGGGACCAGCGCCGCCGCTGATCTCAGGAGCTGGTGGTCCGGCCAGGAGATTGCAGGCGGGTCGTTGGCATCTTGAGTGCGGGAAGCTTCGCCCAATCCACCCCCCTGTTCGACAAAGCGGCCACGGAGCAGGAGTTTCGTGCCAAGCATGCCGCAAGCATCCAGTTGAAAAGCGCAGTCAGGGTTTCTCTCCCTCTTCCCCTCTCCGCTGCCTCAACCAAGGAGCCCCCGTGACCCAGTCGCGGCACGGTGCCAAAGCACAAGCCGCAGGCGACGGCGTTGGCGATGCCACCCGCGCTGCATCTGCACGCGTTCCGGCCCGGCTGCAGCCGCGTCGTCCAGCAGCCGCTTCAAGTCACTCGACCAGAGCCACAAGTGGACGTGCAGCTCACCAGGCACGACCACCGCCGGATCAGCACCGTGATCAAGGAGCAGCTGCACTGTATCAGAGACGGAGCCGCGGCGACACCAACCTTGCCCAAGCACTGCGATCGCGAGCGCCGTTCTCCCGTCGCGATCCTTTGCCTCGAGGCTGACTTCGCATCTTTCCGAACAGAGCAGAACTTTCAGCGCATCCGCTCTGGCCAGCTTGGCTCCGGCCATGACCGGCGTCTGGCAACGATCGTCAAAGACGTTCGTGGAGGCTCCCGCCCTTAACATGGCAGACACTGCTCCCCCGTCGCCTGGTGCCATGAGCGCGTGGTGAAGAGCCGTCCGCCCCTTGGAGTCTGCTGCGTCGACATTTCACCGGCCCGTCGCCGCGAGCGCTGCCTCAACAGCTCCGGCTCGTCCGCTGGCCGCAGCGCTCATCAGCAACGTGCTACCATCAGGGCCAGCTGACGAGGCGTCAGCCCCGGCCTGCAGCAGCCGCTGGATTGCCCTTTTGGAGCCTGACTGTGCCGCCAAGTGCAAAGCGCTTTGACCGCTGTCCCCATGGCTCCCGGCTTCAGTGTCGCCACACCGTCCTGAGGTGAGCAGTGCGTCGACAGAGGAGGCACAGCCATTCCGAGCAGCCATCATCAGAGGGGTCTCTCCGGTGTCCATCCTGGCAGCGCAGTCGGCACCAGCTGCGACAAGCACTCGCACCACGGACAGGAAACTGTCGCGGTCCGAGAGGGGCAAAACTTCGAGCGCGCAATGAAGCGCAGTGGCACAGCGGGCGTCCGTCGCATTGATATCACCCTCCGGGTCAGCTGACAGAACAAGTGAGACTGCATCAGCTGAGCCGCTGGCAGCAGCAAGCATCAGACACGTTCGGCCGCTGGCTAAGGCCCGGGCGTCCGCACCTGCCGCAAGCAGCGCGCGCATTGCGCCGGAGTGCCCAGCCCGTGCTGCGTAGTGCAGAGCCGTGTAACCGTCGCAGTCGACTCTGTCGATCGGCCCCGCCCGCCCGGATGCCATCACGAGCCCAAGCGTCTCGATGATGCCGCCTTTGGCGGCGCTCATCAGGATGGTGGTGAAGTTACAGTCCTCCGAACCTGGATCAGCGCCTGCGCCGATCAGAGCGCGCACAGACTCCCCACACCCGGCTTCTGCCGCGTAGCAAAGAGCCGTCCTGCAGCCTTCGTCAAAGTCAGCAAGTGCCCCGCCGACACCCGAAGCTATCACCAGCCGCAGAATGGCCGGCGAACCACATGCCGCAGCGTGCATCAGCACTGTCTGAGTGTCATCGCCCTTCGCCGTGTACATCTGGCCGTACATCGTTGCACGGTCAGTCGGATCCAGACCCGCTGCATCGCCGAGCTCCTTCAGGCGGCGTGCCACGTCGGCTCGCCCATGATCTTCCGCCAAGTTGACCAAAGCTTTCCCGCCGGAACCTGTCGTCGCGATGGTCAGGCCGTAGGTTCCCGTGTCGAGGGAATCGAGGCGCTCCGCAGCCGCCACGGCATCTTGATCCCGGCCCGCCACAATGGCCTCCTGCGCTGCCATCCATTCCAGCACCGCCGCTTGACCGGGAGGGAGCTCGCCTGCGACGCCCGCAGGTTTGTGGAAAGGAATCGAATCGACCGTAGATGTCCGTCCGGCCGCAGCAGCCGTCAGGCGGACGCGATTGCCGCAGCATCAGGACCAAAGCTGCCTGGTGCGTCTCATCCACGCACCCCAGAGGAGGGCCTGCCGCATCGGTATCAGCTTGGACCGTGCCTGGCGCGCCCGGTCTTGCAGCACCTTGCTGCCCCTCGCCCAGGCCACGAATGAGCTGGAGGAGGAACGCAAACCGTCACTCGAGCTCCTGCGGCCGGGTGGTGCTGGCGCCGCCCATCAGCGCCCTGCCGAGGCCTCACCTGGCGCCAGCGGAAGCTCAGGACTGGTAGGCCTTGCTAAAGCAAACCCAGAGTCAGCCGTGGCAGCCACTGCCTCGGCACCAGGTCCTGGTGCCGCGAGCAGCTCGTCTACACGTGCGGGCAGATGCCCGGCCGCGTTCGTGGGAGTGCGCATTCTTGATCGCCGGTTGAGTGGCGATCGCTTGCGGCACATCAGTGGCGTGAGCCAGGAGAGCATCTGACCCAGCCACAGCCATGGCTCACCATGGTACAAATCATCACCGATTGGCCTCCTTTTGGCGACTAGACATGGTGGTGGAGCTGGGAGGGGGGCGCAGGCGGGGGCACGCCCCGCTGGGGCAGCCGATGAGTACGGATCGGGTGTCTGCCATCCGACGGCAGATTACGCAGATTCTGCACACGCTCAAATCATCACGTCGTCGTGCATTGTGGCCAGGCCCGGGTCTGCCGGTGGTGCTGCCTGCGTGGTCGTCCAGGTATGGTGGCTAGCGATCGCCCGGGCGCGCTTGGCGCTGCGGGCGGAGTCCAGGTCCATCGAGCGCCTTGCGCTCGGCGCCGCCCCCCCGGATGCGTGCAGTGCCGAGGACACCCAAGCGGCAGGCGGCAGAGGGCGCTTGGGGGCGCGGGAGGGGGTAGGGGTGTCGCCCGCCCGCGCCGAGGCAGCCACGGTCGACGCCCTGGAGCGGTCTGCGGCTGGCTGCACGAGTGCTGCTGCCAGCGGTGGGGCGAGCGAGCGTCCGGCCATCGAGGCGATGACCTCTGCGAAGGGAAGGCATGGGGTGCGAGTCCTCGTCCAGCCCCCCACGACGCCGACGGCTCCGCGGTGGCGCATTGGGTCGGCGTGCTCAGGGGCGCGGGCCCTCGCCATGGCCGGCACGCCCTGCAGGAGGGCTCGGCCGATCCCGGAGTAGCATGACACGCCAGGGCCAGCAGCGCGGTCGCGCCGCTCTTCGCGGGGCAGCGTGCGGAGCATGACCTTGAGGCCCTCGAGGGCGCAGCCCATTGCGAAGGCCATCTGATGCCCGGAGCGCAGCGCTGGTGCCGGCGTGCTGGCTTCCGCGCCTTGGTCGTCCCTCTCCGCTGCACGTAGCGCACGGCCGAGGACCATGAAGGCTCCGAGCTTGTCCGACGCCGCCGACACGATGGCCGGCAGAGGCGTCGTGCGGACGCTGGGGCCGACGCGCAGGCCGAGAGACGCATCACCGTCGCTGCCGTGCTTCAGTGCCTCCTGCTCGGCGACGGAGTGTCGCCTGAGCTCATCCCTCGCCGCCCACATGGTGCTGCTGGCCCTGGCCGCGTCGCTGATCCGGAGGAGGCGCGGCCCGCGACGCAGAGACACGGCCGAGCCCTCGGCAGCCGGCTCACGGCGGCGAAAGCACTGGGCCTTGCGCTCGTCGGCGTCGGCAAGGGCCCGTGAGACGCTCTCTCCCAGCCAGGCGCGGACGGACAGCCGCATGACGGCTCTGCCGTGGAGGACGCGCTCCGCGATCGCCCTGTCGGACTTGGGCTCGGCGACAGCAAAAACGTCTTCCAGCGACTTGGCCGAGACGGGGCGGCACCCTGCCGTCCGGGCTGCTACCATGAGCGCACCATCCGCTAGCTCAGCGAGCAGGGGCCTTTCAGCGGGGCTGGACGTCCCATCGAGCCCGGCAACGGCGGAGCTCGCGGGAAGAGCTGGGCGCGGAAGGGGCTGGAATGCCACTGCCATGAGTCGTTCGGCGAGCAGCTGTGTCGTGTCGACCGCCTGGGTGTCGGATGCAAGGACGGCATCGGTGGGTGGGTGACTGGAGGTGGGGACGGTGGGCGGCTCGTCGCCCAAGGCCGGGGCGGGCATGGCCAGCGGAGCCCAGGCGTGCAGGCGGACGACGCCGTCGGCGAGGAACTGCTCGCGGGCGCCGACCCGCGTGAGGGCGTCGGCCCGGGCGCCGGTGGCGCCCATGCGGGTGCCCGCGGCCATGGAATCCAGTGCCGGGTGGAGCGGGCGGCCGGACCGGCTCCTGATCGCTACGACCACAGGCGTGGGCGAAGCCGAGGTGGCGTCGTCCCCGGGCTCGGCCTTGGTCAGCGGCCTGCTCGCCCTTGCCCTGGCGGCCGAAGTCCTGGGCGGATGGCCGTGTGCGGGCAGGAAGAAGGCCGACACCGTGTTGCGCAGGGTGCTGAACGACTTGTTCGTCGTGGCCGTGCGCCGCGCGACGGACGAGTTGGGCGCCGACGACACGCCCTTGAGGTACGCTGGGCCGAGGTACGACCCGCTGGGCGGCGCCACGGCGAGGGGGGAGTCCCGCCACGGGAGGCCGAGCGCTCCGTCGTCGAGGAGGCGCAGGAGGCTCTCGGCCGCGCTCCGGCCGTTGATGGCCGTCACGCCGTCGAGGATGGGGCAGCACCGGAAGTCGAGATCGAGGCGCAGCCCGGCCTTGCGGATGCGCTTGCCCAGGGCCTTGGATCGCTCCATGGCCGACCGCACGGGGTTCAGGCGGCAGCTCCTGACCCGGAAGCGGCGCGAGAGGATGCTGGCACGGTAGGCTGCCCACTGGTGGACCGAGGTCCAGGACTGCATGGCCACCGAGGCGGCGGCGGCCTCTTGGAACCCGACGATGAGGGCGGCGTTCTCCTCGGGCAGGAGGCCGACGCTGGAGAAGACGCGGTCGACGGTCGCGGGGGGGGCGGCGGCGCGTGTGGCGGCCACGACCTCGGGCGGGAGGCTGTCCCAGCCCACCCCGGCGAGCAGGGCCTTGTCCGCGGACTCGGTCGCCGCCTCCAGGGTGCGGACGAGGGCCTCGTCGACGATGAGGGACGGGGTTTCGGCCACCATGGCGCACCATTTGGCGGTGGCGGGGTCGACCGCGTCGGCTCCGGGCCGCGGCTGCAGGCTGTTGACGTCGGGCAGGCGGGCGAGCACGAGGCACTCGGCGACGAAGAGGACGCTGAGGACGAGGTTTCCCGCGTCCGGGTTCAGCTGCATGAACTCGTCCACCGCCATGGTGCCGGGGACTACGGGGACGCACTCGGGGACCTGCCACACGCCCTTGGTCGGGCTGTCCGGCCCGGCGAAGAGCACGCGGAGGGGCACCACGGGCTGCAGGAGCAGGGCCTCCAGGCTCCGGTTGAAGAGCGTGCGGTTCGCGCTCGAGTGGACGAGGGACGCGATGACGGGGTCGCACACCGCGGGGTAGAGCCGCTCCTTGCCGTCCGGTGGCAGCGGGGCGAGGAAGAGCGGCTCTGACGCGCGCTTGAGCGCCTCTGGAGGAGACGGAGCCGTCACGGGGGCAGCCGCGATCGTGACTGCAGCGGTAAGCGCCAGCGTGGAGGACGAGGAGGACGACGAGGAGGACGACGAGGCAGCGGACGCCTCAGGGGCAGCTCCCAACGTCCCGGCCTCGGCCGCCGCGCCAAGCGGCTCTGCCGCCGCCGCGGGAGTTGCAGCCGCATCGACCGGGGTGACGGGTGCCAGGCTCTGCTTGGGAAGTGACGACGGCGGCGCAAGCTTCTTGAGGGTTCCCATGCTGAACGCGTGCTCCGGCCCATGCAGCGTGATCTCGTGCCAGAAGCCCGACGCCGAGCTCGGCAGGTGGGGCCTCAGCATCATATGGGGTCCACTGTCGAGGGAGGCCTGGGGGTCGTCGGGGGGGGCATCGTCGGCGGCGGCGGCCTCGGCCCTGGAGTGCTGCGCCACTATGGCAGCCTTGCGGACGACCCGTCCCGTTGCCGACGTGGCCGGGGAGCGGTCCGCGTCGGAGCCGGACTCGTCGTCCGCCGCCTCGAAGACCCTATCCAGCTCCGAGGGCAGCCCTTTGCAAGCGTTGCAGACGAAAGTGTGGCGCAGGTCCGGGCTGGGGGGCAAGCCGTGGCACCGCATGTGCAGGCGCATCGGGCAGCGCTCGCAGACCATGACGCAGTTGGTCTCCCACGCCCGGTGGGTTCCGCACGCCGCGCAGTAAGGCGCCTTGGCGTCGTCGCAGCGCCGGATCTTGCCTCCGAAGTGGCGGAATGACTTCACGGCCATCGAAACGATGCTGTGCGCAGCATCCGTGAGGGCGTGGCTGTCGCCGTGGGCTTTGTGAGCGAAGCGGACGAAGTCGTTGAGCGCCTTGAACACATCCTCTGCAGTCCTGAAGCCAGGAGGGTTGCTGTGTATGCGCTTGCCGATGACCTCGAACCCGATTGGCACCTCAGAGAGGTCAAAGCCGGCGGGGACGGAATCGGAAGCAATCAAGTCCTCGAACGGCCCCGCGAAGGGGCACTTGCGAGCTGTCAGCAGGACGCGCTTAATGCTTGAAGTGTTGCTCTTCCTCGTCAGGAACGCCCACCTGTACGCGTCGCCCTCGGGGAGCATTTCGCAAACGAGGTCGGCGTCCATGGCGGCGTCTTGGACCAGCTCTTCATCAGCCATGATTCGATGCCGCTTGTTGCTGATCGCCCTGAAACGCCCCCCGCACCGGTCTGCTCGCGGGGCGTGTGGGTTTGGGGCGCGCGACCGGCTCGCCTGCCGGGCAGCAGCTGGAGGCTCCTCTGCCGAGCCAGGCAGCGCGCGTCGAGAGAGGCTGCCGGGCGGAGGCCGGCCACGCACGGAGGGGAAGGCGCGATCTGGCCCCGGGCTCGCGAGCGGGCGAGTGGGGCAGGCGTGGGGGCGTGTGCGACCCGCGGGCGGCGTGTTTCGCGTGCGTCCCGCGCGCTCAGGCCTCCCCCTCCTCGCGGTCCTCCTCCATCTCGGCCGTCTTGGACGCCGCGCCGCCGTCATCGGCGTCGCGCTCGTCTGTCGCCGGCCCGGAGCTGTGGACGCCCTCGAGCGCGGCCTCCTCGGCCGCCTCCTCGTCAAGCACCTCGGTCAGGTCCCGCAGCGACGCCAGCAGGCTCGAAAACTGAGCGCGGCGCCTCGACACCACCGACTCGGCAGCCTCTAGCTTTGCCCGGGCCGAAGCAATCGCCGCCTTGGCAGCCTCTGCGCGCCCCATCAGCGCAGACCGGTCCGGCATCGCCGCGATCACGCGTGCCAACGCCTCCCGCTCCGCCTTCTGGCCGCGCTCCACCTGCGCAGCCTTGAGCTCCCCCTTGAGACGCTCGATCTCACCCACAGCGGCCTCTCGCGCGGCTGTGGTGGCCGAGTCCCGATCGCGAAGGAAGGTGGCCTCCGACACCGCTCTCATGGACACCGCCGCCTGCTCTTGCAATGACGAGCGCGTATTGAAAAGTGCAGCCTCGAACGCAGCGAGGTGGTCATCCCTGCGAGGGCAGTTGGGCACCCAATGAAGCATGGCGGACACTCGGCGAGGCGAAGGCCGGCGAGCTCCCGCCAGGGTGCTGCCCTTGCCCCTCCAACTCCACGTGCTCACACTTGCGCTGGGTCTTCGACCGCAGCAAGGGCCGCAAAGAGCTCGAAGCAATTGGCAAGCGATTCCTGCTTGTACACCAGCGGATCTCTGGTGGCGATGCGGTACTCGACCGAGCGCGCGTCAGCGCCGGCCATCACGGCGGCCGATGAGACGGCTTGCCGGAGCCGGGTGAAGCTTGTGGGTGGGGCGTCCGACTGTGGGTCGTAGGGTGCCTGACATTGGGCCCCTGCCGCCGCGGGGCGCGAGGCGGGCCGACCATTGCAGAGCACCTGGCAGGCAGTGCGGCGTGCTGCACCGCGCCCGTCATGCGGCATGTGTGGCTCTCAACGCGGTCAAAGGACCCGCTTGCTATGTGGTCGGTGCACGGCGCGGTGGCAGTCAGCTTCGTGGCCTCGCTGAAGTCGTGAGCAGCGTTTCAAACGCCCGCGACTCCCAACGCTCAACGGTGGCTGCCCAGCCTGCTCGCCGTGGGACTCTCTCGCCAATTCACATGCAAGTAATGCGTGTTGTGTCGCCGCAGTCGTGTGGTCGAGGTTCCGGACCGCCCAGGAGCGTTCATTGAGTCGGGGCCGGGGCTGAGAGGAGGGGGCGCCGGCGTTTTGGTTCTCCAGCTTGCGGGGGTGCGCGATTCTGCCCGGATTGCCGTCGGCCTCAAGGCAAAGGGTGGGCGGCGCGTATCGCTTCTGCTGTCGCCGCGGTTTGCGGCCCTGAGGCGAACGGCCCTGCACGTCCAGGTCCCCCTGGCCACGGCCCCGTCGTCACAGGTAGGGTTCCGCGTGCTGGTCGTCGATTGTGCGGCCCTTGCGGGCGAGGCGGTGGCCGTGGATACGGTGCGGCTGTCAGGGGGGCAGCAAGTGCGCGCTGTCGCGGCGTCGGCATCGCGGGCTGACGCAGCCGCCCTCGCTGCATCGGCATCTGGATCGCCGGTGCGTCTCACGGGGACTGCCGCGGCGTCGGGCGCGCCGCTCTCCCCGCCGGTGTCGTCCCCGCTCCACCGCCCGACGCGCGGGGACCTTGACTCTGTGGCCCTGCCGCCCCGGGCCACAGCGGCCGTGGTCGTCGTGCCCGCGGAGTCGGAGTCGGAGCCGGGGGCAGAGGGCTGCGCAGCGGCGGCGGGCGAGGCCAGACCCGGGGCAGTGACGGAGCGAGCCGCCACCCAGGCGGCCCCCGCCGCCTCCCCCTCCCTGCGCCGCCGCGCTGTCTTGGGGAGTCCGGCCCCGACGCGGTCCAGGATCCGCGGCGGTATGGCCCCGCGCCGCGCCGCAGCGCCGGCGGCCGCCGCCCAGCCCAGCCCCGTCGCCCGGCCGTCACGCATCCCCACGCTCCGGTCCCCCCCGCACCAGCAGCCCCGGCGCAGCCCGCCGCGAGCGGTCGATGCCGCATCGCCACCCGGCGTCGCCCCGCCACGGGGCAGCGCGCCGCGCGCCTCCGCCGCCTCCGCCGCCCAGCCCGCCGTCCGCCCGAGAAGGACCCCCCGCCGCGCCCTC
>Ga0306871_1000696_pt1 | contig 12622 bp, 3 predicted proteins | sample AntRauMeHopE1497_FD_190447 | JGI IMG/M metagenome (GOLD analysis project Ga0306871, IMG submission 190447) | Saline lake microbial communities from Rauer Islands, Antarctica - Metagenome Hop E1 #497 (v2) (version 2) | ecosystem: Environmental > Aquatic > Non-marine Saline and Alkaline > Saline ... | reverse complement strand
GGCCCATGACGCACCACGTCGCCTCCTCCTCCGCCTCGGTCGCCGGCTCCGTCGCCGCCTCCCCCGCCCCTGCCCTCATCGGCCGTGACGCCGCCCTCGCCGCGTTCGCCGAGCCCGCCTGCCGCGGCCGCCACGCCCTCCTCCGCGCCGCCGCCGCCGCGCTGGGCGCCCTCGCCGCCGACAGCACCCGCTCCCACGGCCTCCCCCTCCTCCTCGCGGAGGACTGGGCCCCCCTCCTCGGCCCCACGGCCGGCGTGATCGGGTCCGCCGTCGCGTCTGCCCTCACCGACAGCGGCGACGCCGCGGCCGCCGAGCCCTGGCTGCGCCGCGTCCTCGGCGAGGCACGCCTCGTCCTCTGCGCCGGGGGCCGCGCCATCACCGACGCGTGCCGCCCCGCCCCGCGCGCCGCCGCCGCGGACCGAGCAGCCCTACTCGCCCTCGCTGCAGGCGCCGGGGCCTTTGCCGGCGCGATGGAGGTCGCCGAAGCGACGCTCCCCCTCGCCCTCGCCGCCGCCGCCTCCCCCGCGCCGGACCGCTGCCTCCTCCTCCCCTCCGGCGCCGACCTCCTGGCAGAGCCGGCCGGCGGCGCCGCCGAGTCGCTCCCCCACCTCTCCGGCGTCCACGCCGTGGCCGCTGCCGGCCCCTGGGCCGTCATCGCCGACGCTCTCCGCGCCGCCGCCGCCACCGCCCTCCCCGCCGCCCTTCCCGAGGCCGCTGCCCTCCAGGCGGCGGTCGCCGGAACCGCCGGCCCCCGCGGGTGCGTCGAGGACGGTGATGCCGGCGCCGCCGCACCGCACGCCACCACCGGGCGCGCCGCCACCCCAGCCGCCGCCGCCGCGCGCTGCGCGCCCTGGGAGCCGGTGGCCCCGGCCGTCACCTCGACCGTGGTCTCGGTCCTCGAGGCCGCGTCGGCGGCCGCCGTTGCCGTCGCCGCCGCCCTCGCTGGCGCGCCGGGGCGCGCCGCCGCGGCCGCCGCCGACCCCCCCCGCCCGTGCCTCGGCACCCGTCCCGATGACGTCATCGCCTCGGCCCGCCTCGCTGTGTCGCTCCTGGAGTCAGCCCTCCTCCCCGCCCTGGCCTCCAGCGTCGCCGCAACGCCGCGCAACGTCCTTGCGAGGCGCGCTGCGCTCGCCCGCCGCGCCGGTCGCGCCCTCCTCCTCGCCCTCCTCACCCCGTCCCTTCCCGACGCCAGCGGCCGCGCCGCATGGCTCCTGGGCCGGGCCCACGCCGAGGCCGCGCTCCGAGCCGCGGCGGCGTGCCGCGACATGGAGGAGGAGGCAAGGGCCGCCGACCCGGACGCGGCCATCGGCGAGCTGACGCCCTCGGACCTCGTCGAGGCGGGCTGGGCCACGGCGGAGGACGAGGCGGCAGAGCTCCTCGCCGGCCCGTGGTCGGCTCTGCCGGGCTCTGCCTTCGCGGACGTCCTTCCGCCCGCGGTCGTGTGCCGCCTGTGGGAGCTTCCCCCCGCCGACGCCGCGGCCCTGCTCCGGGCCGGGGGCTCTCCGCTCGTGGGGATGATGTCGCTGGGGCCGGATGGCGCCGTGGGGCCCGGCGGGGCGGCGGGGGCGGCCGAGGCGGGCGGCGGGAGGCGGCCCGTAGTGGTGGGGGGCGCAGGGGTGTGGGGCGGCTCCGACGCCGAGGCCGCCCGCGCGGCCCTGGCAGCGTCGCTCGTCGGGGCGTCGTCCGTTGCCGCTGGCGTGCTCTCGACCCGCGGCCGGGCGTCCTTCGCGGCTGGGGCGGGGCCCGGCCACGTCGCCCGTTGCGACGCGAGCCTGCAGCCGTGGGTCGGCGGGGCGTGCGTCCCTGCGATGGCCGTCGCGACGGCGGCGTCGGCGTCGCACGACGAGGGATCCTGGTCCGACGGCCCGATGGCTCTCGTGGCGGACGGGAGGCTGGAGGGGGCGCGGGACCGGCTCCTCGACGTCGCCCACCGGCTCTCACTGGCCGACACGGCGGTCCTGGCCAGCGTGCGGCAGGCCGTTTCGATGGTCGGCTGCCTCGCTGACTCGGTCACTGTGGTCAGGGACGGTGCGGGCGGCGCCGAAGGGTCACCCACGGAGAACCTTTGCGCGGAGCGCTGCGTGAGCATCGCGGGAAGCATCGCGAGGGTGTGGGCGCCGGGCACGGTGCCGGAGCGGCTCGTCATCGAGGTCCTGGCCCGGGCGGCGGAGGCCGCGGCGGCGGTGCGGCCCGGCCCGGCCGACGCGCTGGTCCTCGCCGCGGCCGCCTCGTGCGCCGCAGTGCTCCACCACGTCAGGAGGGACGCGGAGGCGATGAGGCGCTGGGCGGAGGACGGGAGCGGCGGCGGCGATGACGACGACGACGGCCGTGACGACGACGACGGCACGGAGGGCGGGGGGCCCACAGCGCACCCGTCGCTGCGGCAGGTGGAGCGCGAGGCCGCGCCCTCGGTGTCGGACCTCGCCGCTGCCTGCGTGAGGCACGCTCACGCGGTGGCCGGGCGCGGCCTCGGCTCGCCCTCGCCGCCCTCCTCCTCGCTGGCGCGGGAGCACGTGGACACGGCGCCGTCGGGCGCCGTGGTGCCGGTCGACGGCGCCGGCGGCTCTGCCGTGGATGACGTGGCGAGGGCGATGGCGGCGCTGGCCTCGCCGGGCTGCTGCGACGGCGCGGCGCGGGCGTCGGCCCCGCTGGGGCGGGAGGCGGCGCGGGGCTCCGACGCGGCGGCCGAGGCGGCGGCGGGCCTGTTCTCATGGCTCGCCGACGGCAGCGAGGGCCTCGGCACCGTGCTCGCGTGCGGCGGCGGGTGGAGCCTGCTGCTCTCAGCGGCGTGCCGTGGGCCGGGGGCCGCGAGGCGGCGCTCCGTCGCGGCGCTGCGGGCGCTGGTGCGGCGCGGGGAGCGCGCAGGGGCGGACGGCGGGCCCGCTGTGGCCTTTGTGACACGGCTCGGCGGCCTCCTGGACGCCCGCTGCCTCGCTGCGCTGACGTCAGCGTCGGGCGCGGCCCAGGATGCCGACGTCGAGGCGCGGCTGGCCGAGATCGGCGCCGACGCGTGGGCTTCCGCCGCGCCCTGCAAGGCGGCACGGTGCATCGCCGCCGCGCTCCGCTCCCTGGCCGAGGCCCAGCGGACGTGGTGGGGGCCCGTCCGGGTGCCGAGGGAGTGTGCCGCCGACAGCGGGCCGGTCGGGGCGGGCTGGATCGCGCCGAGGTTCGGCCGGGGCGTGGCGGCGGCATGGGACGCGACCGTCGCCGCGGCGATGGCAGGGGCGGCCGGCGGCGGCGGGGGCGACGGGCAAGCCGGGGCCGCCGAAGCCCAGGCCGCTGTTGCTGCCGCCGAAGCCCAGGCCGGCGTCGCTGGCGCCGAAGCGCAGGTCGGCTTCGCTGGCGCCGGGGCGCAGGCCGTGGCAGCCGAGGGTGCCCCGGCCGACGCAGCCCAGGAGGGGCCCCCCGAACCACTGGACGAGGCGCCTCGGCCCGAGGAGGGGCCGCACGGGGACGTGGCCCCGCCCGCAGGCGCGGCGCCTCAGCCCGAGGCAGCCCCTCCCGCGGGCGCCGGGGCACTGGCTATCGACGCCGCCCCTCTCGCGGGCGCCGGGGCACTGGCTATCGACGCCGCAGCGGGCCCGGCCGAAGCCGTTGCCGCCGACGAGCCCGAGGCCGACGAGCCCGCGGCATACGAGCCCGCGGCCGACGAGCCCGCGGCCGACGAGCCCGCGGCCGACCCGAGTGGGGCGCGAGGGGGCGGGGAGGCCGCCGCTCCCGCGCAGGCGCCGCTCGGCGACGACGGTAACCCTGTGGCTGCGACCCCGCGGGCCTCAGAGGACGGGGCCGACGACGACCCCAGGGAGGCGCTGGCCCGGCGGGCGGACGCCAGGACCGCCGCGGCAGTGGCGGCCGTCGCCGCGGCCGCGCCTGACAGCCCCGCCGCAGCGGCCGCGGCGCCTGGGGGCGACGACGAGGACCCGGCCACGCTGGGCAGCGCGGCGGTGGAGTTTGGCTTCTCGGACTCGGACGACGACGCCTGAGTCGGGGGAGATCGTCGTCGCTCCGCGAGCGCTTCCGGGCGCGGCGGGCTTGTGGCGTGTGTGTTGTGACGATTGACGTGGATCGTTGCGGGGCTGTGTTGTGAGGGTCCGCCGTACGTGCACGCACGCAGGAATGAACACACGGCCTTCTTGGTTGGCGGGAAACGGCGGCGGCGGGCAGAAGGGGTTGCATAGAGCGCGGCGGCGGGCCCGCGCGGCGGCCCCTCGGCCGCGGCCGCCAGTGCGAATACGTTTTGGGACCGGCGGCTCGCGCGGGTCGGGGCGCCGAGCCTACCACTCGAGCTTGATGGGGTAGTCCCCGGTGAAGCATGCGCTGCAGTGTCCCGTGGGCATGGACCAGCTGTCGCTGGCGGCCTCGAGCTCTGAGTGGGACGAGGTCTCGTTGCCGCCGGCAGAGGAGACGCTAAGGCGGCGTGCGCCCTTGCCGCCCTTGCGGGGCGCCGAGTGGGCGTGGTGGCCGCCGATGCCGGACCTGACGGCGCGCATCATGCCGTCGTGGGTGATGTACTCGAGGCTGTCGGCGCCGATGTGGTCGCGGATGGCGTCGATGCTGTCCACGCGGTGCGCGATGAGCTCCTCGTAGGTGCCGATGTCCACGCCCATGTAGCAGGGGTGGCGCAGGGGCGGGCTGCTGATGCGGATGTGGATCTCGGCGGCGCCGGCCTCGCGGAGGAGGGGGACGAGCTTGCGGAGGGTGTTGCCGCGCACGATGGAGTCGTCGATGAGGATGAGGCGCTTGCCGCGGACGTTGTGGGTGAGGGCGTTGAACTTGAGGTGGATGGCGTTCTTGCGGAGGGTCTGGTCCGGCTGGATGAAGGTGCGGCCGATGTAGCGGTTCTTGCAGAAGACCTCGGTGTAGGGGAGGCCTGACGCGGCGGAGTAGCCGATGGCGGCGGCGATGGAGGAGTCGGGGACGCCGCTGACGATGTCGGCCTCGACGTGGCACTCCTCGGCGAGGACGGCGCCGAGGCGCTGCCTGACCGAGTGGACGAGCTGGCCCTCAATGAGGGAGTCGGGGCGGGCGAAGTAGACGTACTCGAAGACGCAGAGTGCAGGGGGGATGCGGGGCTGGAGCTGGGGCATGGCCACCCAGGAGTGGACGCCGTGGGCGTCGATGCGGACCACCTCCCCCGGGTGGACCTCGCGGACGAGGGTTGCGCCGACGGTGCCGAGGGCGCAAGACTCCGAGGAGAAGAAGTACGACGGCCCGGAGCCGTCGGCGTTGACGCGCTTGCCGATGCAGAGGGGCCGGAAGCCGAAGCGGTCGCGCGTGCCGTACACCGCCTCGCGGGCCAGCACGGCAAAGGCGAAGGCCCCCTCGGCCTGGGCCACCAGGGCGGAGATGCGCTGCACCATGGGGTCGTCGCGGGACGCCGAGGCGAGCACGATGGCGCCCTCCACGGGGGAGGAGGCCGACCCGGCGCTGCTGCCGGCCGAGTCGGCGCGGGCATGGCTGGCCGCCGCCGCCGCCACGGGGGCGCGCACGGAGTGGACGCGGGCCACGGCCGCGGCGGGCGCGTCGTCGCTCACGGGCGACTCGGTGCCGTCCGCGTCCTCCTCCTCGGCGTCGGGGAGGGTCATGCAGCCGCCGCGGGGAGCGGGGGCGGGGGCGTCAGCCCCGGCCTCTTTCCTGGCCGCGGGCGAGGCGCGCATCCTCGCGGCCTCGTGGGCCGAGAGCCGGCGCGCGGGGCTCGCCGGTGCCGCGGCGCCGGGCTCCTCCGTGTACGTCAGGTCGACGCCGACGGCGGCGGCGCCGGCGGTGGCCGGGTCCGCGGGCCCCGCCTCGGCGTCCTCCGCGGCCGAGTACACGAGGCGGATGTTGGCCAGCTGGTCGGTGTTGTCGCGCGCCAGCATCTGCGCGATGATCTCCGAGTCCGTGGTGGTGAAGAGGCCGGTGCCGGCGCGGAGGAGCCGCTTGCGCAGCATCGTCTCGTGCACGAGCTGGCCGTTGTGCGCCACGGCGATGCGGCCCTGGTCCGTCTCCAGCACGAACGGCTGCGCGTTGGCGATGACCGAGCTGCCCTTGGTCGAGTAGCGCGTGTGCCCGATGCCGATGCGCCCCGACATTGTGCTCATCACGTCCTCGTTGAAGATCTGCGACACGAGGCCCATCCCCCGGTGCACGTTAAAGGTGTGGTGGTGGGACGTCGCGATGCCCGCGGACTCCTGGCCGCGGTGCTGGAGCGCGTACAGGGCGAAGAAGATGTTCTTGGCCGCGTTCTCGACGTTGAAGGCCCTGCGGACCACAGAGCGGGGGGATGCGGGCGGTGAATCGCGGAAGGCCGTGCGTGCTTCCAGCCGCCGGGCGGGTCCGGGCGAGGCCGGCGCCCGGGAGCCCCGCTGGTGAGGACGGCAGGTGCAGTGCAACCCCGCGACACGCGCTTCGCCGCCATTGGTCGCCGCGTTTCTCACGCGAACACGCCGCACTCGTGCTGGGGGTGGTCCTCGTGCACGCAGTCGTCAGCATCCATGAATGCCATGCCCCCCGGGCGAGCGCAGGGCCAAGGTGCGGGCTGCCCGACGAGAGCGGCCGACGACATGGGCCGGTAGAGCAGGACAGTTCCCCGTCCGGCCCTCTCCCGCGCGCCCTGGCAGGGGCCGGGCCGCCTTGGGCGGCACTCTGCGGCACGCATCGCCGTGCTCGCACGTACGCTCGCCCGCCCAGGCCTGGCCCTCGCCCTCGCCCGATCAGGCGCCCGCCGAGCCTTTGCGTCGCGAACGATGGCAGCTTCGACCACAGCCGCGGCTGTGCCTCCGCCCCTCGCCGCGAGCGCCGCCGAGGCGGTCTCCGAGGGCCTGACCGAGAAGGTGGCGGCGGCCTCCTCCGCCAGGGTCCCCGAGACGCACCTCCGGGTCGGCAAGCGGTACCAGGGCAAGGTCCGCGACGTGTATGACCTGGGCGAGGAGGTCCTGTTCGTGGCCACGGACCGGCTGAGCGCGTTTGACCGGAGCCTGGCCGTCGTGCCGCTCAAGGGCGCCGTCCTGAACCTCATCTCGACCTGGTGGTTCGAGCGCCTCGCCCCCGTCGTCCCCAACCACGTCGTCCGGCTCGTGGACCCCAACGCGGTGCTCGTGAAGCGCTGCGAGGTCTTCCCCATCGAGGTCGTGGTGCGCGGCTTCATCACGGGCACGACCTCGACCTCGCTGTGGACAAACTACGCGTCGGGCGCCCGCGAGTACTGCGGCATCACCTTCCCCGACGGCCTCCGCAAGAACGACCGGCTTCCCGAGGCGGTGCTCACGCCCACGACCAAGGAGGCCGACCACGACCGCCCCATCTCCCCCGAGGCCATCGTCGCCGAGGGCTGGATGACCGCGGAGGACTGGGCCGTGGTGGCCGACGCCGCGATGCGCGTCTTCGCCGAGGGCCAGCGCGTCGCGGCGGAGCACGGCCTCCTGCTCGTGGACACCAAGTACGAGTTCGGCCGCACCGCCGACGGCACAATCTGCCTCGTCGACGAGGTCCACACCCCCGACAGCTCCCGCTACTGGCTCGCATCCACCTACGAGGCCCGCCACGAGGCCCGCGAGGAGCCGGAAAACATCGACAAGGAGTTCATGCGCCTCTGGTACCGCGAGCGCTGCGACCCCTACGCCGACGCCGCCGTCCCTGACGCCCCCGAGGCCCTCGTGCGGGAGCTCAGCAGGCGCTACGTCCTCCTCTACGAGATGATCACGGGGCAGCGGTTCGACTTCGAGGCATGCGGGGGGGACGCGTCAGGCCGCATCCGGGACCGCATCGCCGAGCTCCACGCCCCGGCGGAGGACGTGCTCGTGCGCTTTGCGGGGTCGCATGCCGCCGCCGCGCGCATGGGTAAGGGCGCCGAGGCCCCGGTCGTCGAGGCGTACACTTGCACGTCGGCGATCAAGGCCGCAGAGGCCGCGGGCAGCGTCGAGCTGCTCGTTGCGGCGGGGGCGACGCCGACGTTTGAGCTGGCGGGCGCCGCGGAGGGCGAGAAGGGACTCGACGAGGCCGCGCTGAGGGAGGCGCTCCTGGCCGCGGGCGTGAAGCTCTGAGCGAGCCGCGCTCGCCGGCGGCATCCCGCGGCGCACCGTCCCTCGTATGAGTGGCCGACGCGCCCGAACCGAAAGCGTGCTCGTGCAAACCGAGCGGGCCGCACCCGCGCTCGCTCCAGCCAGAGCTGCACGCACGGTGGCGCGAGACATGTCGCACTCGGGTGGAACACCAAGCCGGGGGCGATGCTCCGGACCCTCGCCAGCGTCGCCATATTCGGTGCCGTGACGGCACAGGCCGGCGGGTCGGTGCAGTCGCTGTCGTCCGGCGCGGGCGCGGCGTGGTCGTACATCAGCGCCAACGGAACGCTCACCGGCCCGGCAACGGTGCCTGGCGCCATCCACACGGATCTTCTCGCCAACGGCGTCATCTCGGACCCGTACGTGGGAAGGGATCCGGTGGACTCGATGCGGTGGGTGGCCCTGACGGACTGGAACTACACCGGCACATTTGCAGTTGCGGCGGACGTGCTGGCCCGCGAGAGCGTCATGCTCGTGCTCGAGGGCGTCGACACCGTGGCGACAGTGACGCTCAACGGCGCGCTGGTCGCGACGGTGAGCAACATGTTCCACCGCAGCGTCATCCCCGTCAAGGACCACCTCAGGGCCGGGACCAACACGCTGCGCTTCGCGTTCGAGTCCAAGCCCGCCACCGCCAAGCGCGGCCAGACGGCTTGCAAGGCCGAGGCCCCCGGCTACTGCCCGTTCAAGTACCCCAACAAGGCCCAGAACGGATTCGACGGCTTCAACCTCGTCCGGACGGAGCAGTGCTCGGCCTCGTGGGACTGGGGCCCCGGGTTCGCCCCCGTCGGGGTGTGGAGGGAGCTGTACCTGCACGGCTTTGACGGCGCCGTGGTCAGGGACCTCGTCGTCAGCGCCGACGCCCCCGCGCTGCGCCTCGGCCCCGCCCCGGGGCTCAGCGCGTCCTCGTCCGCGGCGGACAAGCGCGCCGCCCTCGCCCGCGCCACGACGGCGGCCCAGCGGGGCGCGGCGGAGTGGTCCGTCACCGCCACCGTGTACCTCAACGCGGGCGGCGCCCAGCTCTACAACAGCACCATCTGGGGCGGCGGGCCGGCCGCGGACCCCGCCCCCAGCCCCGGCGGCGCGGCGGTGCGGGGCACCGTGACGGTGACTATCGACGGCGTCCCGGGCGCGACGGCCAGCGCGCCGGCCGAGGTCCCCGCTGGCGGCGTCGCGAGCGTGACGGTGACGGTGCCGGGCGTCCGAGGCGTCCTCCCCTGGATGCCCAACGGCTACGGGGACCAGCCCATGTACGTCGCGCGGGCAGTCTTCGCCGCGGAGGGCGCCGGGCCGCCGGCCGACGGGGCGCCCGGCACGGCCGCATCCGCCGCCGGCGGTGGCACCGCCGCCAGCCCGGCCGCCATCCCCGTGCTCCCGCCCGCCGACGGCTCCCTCAGCCGCCGCTTCGGCTTCCGCACGGTAGAGCTGGTCCAGGACTTCCTCCCCGGGCCGTCGCCGGAGCACTCCACGTCGTACTACACGCGCGTCAGCGGCCTTCCCGTCGTCTGGCACGGCTCTAACGTCGTCCCCACGGACGCCTTCCAGTCCCGCGTCAGCCGTTCCACGCTCGTCCGCTTCGTCGCCGGCCTCCGCGGCGCACACCAGAACGCGGTGCGCATCTGGGGCGGCGGCGTGTACCCCAAGCAGGCCCTGTACGACCTCCTCGACGAGTCAGGCATCCTGGTTTGGCACGATGCCATGTTCAGCGACGCGCAGTACCCCGTCCCGGGGGCCTTCCTGGCCTCGGTCGCTAAGGAGGTGCAGGACTCGGTGAAGCGCATCGCGAGCTCCCCCAGCATCGCCGTGTGGGCGGGGAACAACGAGAACGAGGGCGGGTACAAGCCGGGCGAGGCCGACTCGGCCTTCTACGGGCAGCTCACGTTCGGCACGGTGCTGGACAACGTCACGGCCGTGGACGCGTCGCGCCCCACGTCGGGGAGCTCCCCGTCGTGCGGGAACGAGACGGCGGCGTTCCCGGTGTGCGGCAACGTCCGCGACGAGTTCAGCGGGGACGACCACCGGTACTTGTACACCCTTGACCCGTGGGACGTCTCCATCTACCCGCGGCCCCGCGCCATGACCGAGTTCGGCCTGCAGTCCTGGCCCGAGTTCGAGACCATGCGCCGCTACGTGCCCAGCGACGACTGGTACTACCTCTCCCCCACCATGGTGCGCCGGAACCACCACCCGGGGGGCGTCGCGGAGATGTCAGACCTCATCGCCAGGCACTGGCCGCTTCCCGCGGCGATGAAGGCCAACGCGTCGTCTGAGGCCGGCTTCCGCTCGGTGCTGTACCTGTCGCAGGTCTACCAGGCGTACGCCTACTCCACCGAGATCCAGCACCTCCGCCGCATCCGGAATGAGTGCGACGACGGGGTGGGCGGCTGCACGCAGGGCGGGATGCTCTACTGGCAGGCCCAGAACATCTGGCCGGGGGCCTCCTGGGCCTCCATCGACAGCGACGACCGCTACCAGGCCTCGCTCTACCACGTCGCCAGGGCGTACGAGCCCGTGCTGCCCAGCGCCTTCCTGCTGCGCCAGGGGCACGGCACCCTCTTCGACGACGACGCCCTGCTCGGCGCTTACGTGGTCAACGACCGCCCCGAGACCCCCATCGAGGCCGGCATCCTGGAGATGTCGTGCTTCTCGTGGTCCGGCGGCCTCGAGGGCCCGCCCAGCGTCGCGGCCAACGTCAGCGTGGGCGCCGCGAGCTCCCGCTCCGTCCTCACCACCACGCTCGGCAGGGCCCGGGCCATGACCGGGTGCGGCGGCAAGAACGGCACGCTCCTCACCTTCCGCGTGCTCGACGTGGAGGGCGAAGTGGTGGGCTCCAGCACCCTCCTCGCCTCGGACTTCCATGGCTCCCCCGGCCTCCTCGACCCGAAGCTCACCGTTGTGTCTGTGCGGGACGACGGGCCGGCGGGCCCCCCTCCCCAGTTCGCGGGCCCCTCCGCGTACGGCGGCTCCCTGTGGCGGGAGACCGTCCGGGGCGGGCACGCCTTCAACGTGACGGTGAGCTTCGAGGCGCCCGCGGCCTTCGTGTGGGCGTCGACGGCGGTGGACGGCTTCTGGGCGGACAACGCGGCGCACTTCCTCCCGGAGGCGCAGGGCGTCCTGGGCGGCACCCGCACGATGCGCTTCATCTCCCGGGACCCGACCGCCACCGCCGCCGACGTCGAGGCGACCCTTCACCTCATGAGCGTGTTTGACACGTCATCCGAGTACGCGTGAGGCCCGTCCTCCGCGCCGCCGGGAACCTCGTGAGCCGCGGCTGCCCGCGCACCTCGCGCGCCTGCAGTGGCGATGCTGCTGTGCGCGACACGGATGCGCGCGCGCAAGACGGAAGCCGGTCGCTGACGGGCAAAACCGGCAGCAGACGAGCCAAGACTCGGCACACATTCGCAAAGACTCAAGGATGCTGAGTGCGGCGAACTGTCTTCACAAAACATGCACGACGGTCACGCGCACATCTCCGAACTTGCTCGAGTCGAGCGATGGCCGCCGCCGCCGGGCCGAGCGCCACGACGATGAGACGAAGCGGCCTGACACTTGCTGCGCCCACGGTGACTCTGAGCGCGCGGGCGCTGGTGGACCGGGTGAAGCCGGAGCTCGCGAAGGGCGGGCAAGCAGCCCCCTGGCCCACGCTTGAGGCCCTGAGCGAGGCACACCAGGCCGACGGATCGAGTTGCGTCTTTGCGGCAGCCAAGGTGCGGTCGCCGGCGACCGCGGTGACGATGCAGGACGTGCTCGCGGCGCCCGAAAGCGATGTTGAGCTGGTCGTCCTGGACGGTAAGGGCACGTGCAACGGCCGCCCGTGCACGTTCGTCCTCGGGATGATGACCGGCGAGGTCAGGCTCGCGTCCGGCTGCTTCACCTTCGCGTGGGGCCTGCCGTCGGGGCCGTGCGCGGTCGCCCTGCCCTCCAGCGTCCTGCTCGGCCTAGCGTCCGGCCGGCCCGAGCACGGCCAGGGCATCGCGGAGGAGGTGTTTGTTGACGGCACCCGGATCATCGGCACCAGGACGGCGGCCGGCTCGTGGCTCGGGCCGGTTCTGTGCCAGCTTCATGACGGCTCCGCCGAGTACGTCGTCTACGCGGCCACGAGCGACGGCGCTTCCCGCGAGATGGTGCGCAGGACCCTCTCGCACGAGCAGGCGTCGGCCATCGCGGCCCGGATGCGGCCGCTGACGCTTCCGGGCGCCCATCTCGCCGACGTGGCGGGGCAGGTGCCCGGCATGCACGCCGGCGACCTGGCCGCGGCCTCCCCGCCGGCCGGGCGTCCCACCCACATCGACGTGCCTCCCGCGGGCGACGCGACCCCGGCGCCGGGCGCTCTCTCGGCCACTCCGGCCGGCGTCGCAACGGCGCCGACAGAGGCGCGCCGCGCCCGCGCCGCGATGGAGGTCCGCCGCCTCCTCAGCAGCGTCACGGTGGATCACCTGGGCGGTGGCAGCACGGGAGGCGGCAAGGTGGTGACCGTGGAGCTGGACGCGTCGGTGGAGGACGCCCTCGCGGTCCTGACCGAGCACTCGGTCCTCTCCTGCCCCGTCACCGACGCCTCGGGCGCCACCGCCTCGGGCAAGGGC